>Ga0190284_1000003_pt1 | contig 308948 bp, 256 predicted proteins | sample 48691812_MG_FD_161668 | JGI IMG/M metagenome (GOLD analysis project Ga0190284, IMG submission 161668) | Hydrothermal vent microbial mat bacterial communities from Southern Trench, Guaymas Basin, Mexico - 4869-18-1-2_MG | ecosystem: Environmental > Aquatic > Marine > Hydrothermal vents >... | reverse complement strand
GTCGTCACCCCGGCGAAAGCCGGGGTCCAGAAGGTATTGAAAGAACTGGATTCCGGCTTTCACCGGAATGACGGACAATAGTATCCGGATCAACGGTATACGGCTTAAGTCACCAGCATTGCCGGGTACCCCGGAATGAATTCCGGGGCTACTATCAGTCGTCCCTCCGGGACTCTTTTGAAGAAAGGATTCCATGCCTATGGACTCCCATCATTTCTTGCTTGTGCTCCACCGTTCATAGTACTCGGCAAGGAGGCTACTGATCCCCTTCCCGATTTCCGCGTACGCCTCGGTCGGTAGGTTGGCAAGCGAGACTCGAACTGACATGTTCGGCGCGTCGAAGCCTCCGCCGTCGAGCAGAACGATTGACTTCTCCTCAGCCAGCCGCCAGACGAAATCGATTGGTTCGCAACTTTTTACCAGATAATCCGCGAACTCTTCTCCGTAACGGTCCCGAGCCATCCTGGGGATATCGATGGTGGTGTAGTAGTGGGCGCAGTACGGGTTTTCCGGGCAAGGAATGCCGATCCCCTCATAAAGGATTTGGTACCGATTCCTGATGATTTCCTGGGCAGCCTTCTTGTAAGGGTATCCTTTCTTCTTATCGAGCAATCCGGCAAGGGAGAACAGAACCATGAGCACCTGTTGCGGTGTCGAGAGGCCGGCAGTGTGATGCAGGGCCACTGTTCTGCTGTCGGCCACCATCCGGTCAATGAACTTCATGTTGTCCGGATTCAAGGCTACCGTGTGGTAACGCTCGTTGAGGTCCTTTCGGTCTGTTTCCACTAAGGCCGCTATCTTCCGGTCCAAGATGTTATCCTCGTGAATCCCGATGACCCCGAGGCGCCAGCCGGTAGCACCGAAGTACTTCGAGTAGGAGTACACGAGAATCGTATTATGCGGCGCGGCCGCCATGAGCGACTTGAAGCCGTTGACGAACGTCCCGTAGACATCATCTGTCAGCAGGATGAGGTCCCGGCGCCTTGTGCGGATTAGAGCGGCGATCTTTTGGAGTGTGTCCTCGTGCATGGCCACCGAAGTAGGGTTGGACGGGTGAACAAGGAAGAAAGCCTTCACAGAGGGGTCAGCGAGCTTCTCGATCTCCGAATCCGGGTACTGCCAGCTCAGATCCTCTGACTGCTCAACCTCAAGCTCTACGAATTCATAGTCGTTCAGATGGGGAATCTCCAGGTAGGGCGTAAAGATCGGAGACCCCAAAGCGATCTTGTCCCCTTTGTGGAGCAGCTTGTTCTCCATCAGGCTGTTGAATATGTAGGCCATTGCAGCCGTTCCCCCTTCGGTAGCAAATAGATCGAACCGTCCCGGAGGTGGGTCGCCGCAACACATCTCCTGTACAAGATAACTGAGGATGATCTTCTCGGAACAGACGAGGATACGATCCGGCACGGGATAGTGGTCACCGAGGATAGCGTCCACCATCTCGTAAACGAACAGATCCGCGTCAAGCCCGAGTTCGTCGCGTGCGTGGGCGAATGCATCTTCCAGAAACCCTATTCCCTCTCGATCCCTGTTTTCGGCAACGAACCGGTCGAAGCGCTGGGCGATGCCGTCCCGTGTACAGGGGCCGCCGAAGCCGGCCCGAATCGGCGCCTGCTCCGAGTCTCTGAGCGCGAAGCACATCAACTCGGCAAACGCCTGTCGCGGGGCTACAGCGAGCCAGTTCGGGTTGCCCCGGCCTGCGTTGAGCATCATCCGCTCCTGGTGTGACTCAGCCATGTTGATGAGCTTATCCTTCAGCTCAAAGGGGCTGAGGACCTCGTATTTTTTTTCCTCCGAGCGGGTCACAATCTGCTCCTTCCGAAAGGGGTTATGATGACACATCGAAGATCTATGGTATGCACAATCATCTCTCTGAACGCAAGCTCGTATGAAAGTCCCGTGGAAAAAGCCACCCCTTTGCGGGTCTACGTATGGGGTGGCTTGGAGGGGAGATGAGTCTCCCCTCCAAATTATTGCGCAGCGTGCGCGCTCTTCACGCGCCTGTCCGAGGCGAAGCCACGGACTACCGAACAGTGGAAAAGACTTTCATGTTTCGTTGTGCCTGTGCTTTCAGGCATGTAAGTTGCTATCAGGACCGGCTTAACATCAGTCCATCAAATATTTCAGGCGGGACAGGGTCTTCCTGTTGAGGGTGGGTTCTAGAACCGGTCTTACCTTGGGTTCTGAAAGTGGTCCTCGTATTTTCAGGAAAACTACCATAGGAGCTACGCTTGCCGGGGATGTTTCCGGCTGCGATTTCTTTCCGTCAGGGACTTTGATTCCGAATCGTTTCAGCTCTTTGCCAAGTCCGGTTGCCTCGAGTAGACCCCTATGTTTCTTGAGCGCATCCTGGACCGCCGGGATTCTTCCCAATCTTCGGAGACCCTGTGGGATCTCCGCTCGGATACCGGCGAGCAAGTCGAGGTTCGGAGAACCGAGCCCGATTTTGCCGATCATCCCGGATCGAAGGTGAGGAGACACCAGTCTAAGATTGTCCGTGTGGATCTCCCCGAGTTTCACTTCGAAATCTCCGGTCAATTTGTCGAATTCCAGAAAGTCGCCCTTCTTATCCTGTCTCTGTGGAGGCCTGAGAACCGTGTCGGTCAACAATCGAACCTGATTGATAAATCCCAGGAAGGAACGCGCTTTCATCTTGCCGGGGCCAATATGGGCCTTTACCAGGCCGTTCACTTCTTCCACGGATGAGATCCGCTTCAGCGATGCCCTCAACCTGAAAGGGCCTCTGACTGTTCCTCCCAATGTCCCTGTCAGCGTCGCAATCTTGACGGAAGCTCCCTCAGTCTTCACCGTTCCACGAACTTCCGTGGCGCGCCATCCTGAACGCTTTTTCGGCCGAAAATCTATACCCAGGATTTGAATAGACCCGAATGGCACGATTCCCTTTTCGGAAGGTTTGAGGCGGACGGTGGCTTCCAGGGGCCCTGACATCTTTGTGCCGGCCATGGACGGGACGAATCTCAGCAAATCTTTGGCGTCCGTTTTCTTGAGGGACAGAGTCAATCCGAGAAAGGTCCCTTCCATGTCCATAAGTCGGCCGTGTCCCCTCAAATCCACTCCCGGAAGAGTGAGACCCATGGACTTGAGCGTCAATTCCCGTTTGGACCATTCACCTGACGCCTTGACCCTGCCGCGCACGCCCGTAGGTTTTCTGAACACGTGTCCTACAGAAACGTCCAGGTCGGTCAATGGCATGTACAGAGACCATTTCCAGACGGATTTGTTTCGGGAGAATCTCGCCTTCAAAGGCGCGCTGCCCGCTGTTTTCAGAGCGCTTACGTTGTCGAATCCCGCCAACTTCGGGATCTGTCGGTCAAAATTCAAGGTGACGCGACCGTTGATGTTCGGATCGGCCGAGCCCAGATCGCCCACGCCAACGTTGGCGCGGAGAGTTTCTCTGGCCTCGCCGACTCTTCTCACCACAACCGTGGCATCCCGGAGATCGAGCTTTCTCCCTTTCATCAAAACGGTTCCGTCTACCCTGAGCACGGCCGGTGAAAGCGCGACACCTTTAGGGGATAGATGTAATCGCGCTCCCACGATCCCCAGCCGCATCAGAGCATTTAGTCTGTGGCCCGATTTGTTCTGACTACCGTGCGGGCGGAATCTTCCTTTAATGGAAATGGAGCCCTTTTTTCCCGCCTCCTTTGCAAGGTACGGGCGCCATGCCAGGGATGTGCGGGTAAGGTTACCGGTAAGATCGACCCGAAGCTCTCCGGCATTTCCCCGCACACTGCCTTGCACCGGGATTTCGCCCTTCACTCTGACATTCTTCGGGACGCGAAGTCCGAAGGCTTTGAGCCATTTAGTCTTGATGTTAACTGTTCCGTTCAGATCGACCGAGGGGAGAGCGGACAGCGGGCCCAAGATTTTGCCGGTTATGGAGGCGAGCTTTGTGGTTCCCAATATCTCAAGGTTCTCAATGAGCAAGCGGTGGGGGTCCAATCGGCCCTGGGCCCATACCCGAACGCTATTTGCCACCGATTTGAACTTCCCTTTCGGGACCGCTTTCTCCAGGCTCAAAGAGCCTTGAGCTTTCCAGTCCTCCCCCCGGCGCCATTCTCCTTCAACCCGGCCTTTGATGATTCCGTGCGTGAGCTTGAACGGAAAATTGGCCGGGAGTGATGACCAGAATAGTCTCAAAGGAAGAAAATCGGTCTCAGCGGTGCAACGAAACTCGTTGATTCCCGAAAAATCCTCCGCAGCCACAGCTGTGCCTTCAATGTCAAGCCGCGGGGGGTTCTCGGGTTTTCCCTTCAGATCGGCCTTGAATGAGAGATGAGCCGGCGCGCGTTTCCGCCATTTGACCCCGACCCTCAGATCGGAGCGCGAAAACCCGCGAAACACATCAAGGCGATTGGGAACGTACACGTGAAAAGGCTCAAAATCGATCTGGTCGGCTGAGAAAGTGAGGTCAGCGCTTTCCAGCCCGGAAAAATCCGCTGATGCTGAAAGGAGCCCATCAAGTTTCACAGGAGTCCCGTGCGCGGCTTCCTTCCCAAGTTTGCCTCTGATGTCCACTGAGAACGAGGCCCCGCGCTGCGACCTGACCAGGGAACCGGTGATGTCCAGTAAGTTCAGCACGACCTGTCTACCCGGGGACACGTAAAGGTCGATCCAGTCGATTCGGCCGCGCCCCAGGTTGACCTTTCCTACGGACCAAGCGAGAGCGCCCACGGGGGCTTGCCGGGAAAACAGCTTCATTTCAGTCTTCGCACCGCCGGCGGAATCCACGTCGGATCGTATTGAGGCGCGCCTCTCTTTTCCGGCGTTCATCGACGGGGACGCGCTCCGGGCCGCGATTACGGGCAGCCTTACGGTCCCGTCTTTTGCGCGCCAGACCGTGGTCCGAAATCCGTCGATTGTCACTGATTTCACAATCACCTTTTTCTTAAGGAGTGGAGTGAGGGCCGGAGAGAGCATGACTCTGTCCGCGGAAAAGAGTCTCTCCCCGGTCTTGGAGGAGACCGAGACCCTCTCAGCAGTCAAATGTATGATACCGGGGAAGGAGGCCGAAACCTTCAACGCGCCGATTGCTACATCGTGACCGCTAAGGGTCCGCAACTGATCCTGAACAGCGGTCCGCATCAGATCGGTTTCGGGTATCACGAGCACTATCACCGTTGCCGCCACCGCAATAAGGGCCGACAACAGCAGGAAAACTACCGACACGCGTTTGATAAGCTTCATTGAACCGCCTTCGATGTCCTGATGTCAGTCCTTTGACCACAGGTCAAAGCTCCCTGAACAGGAGTTTCACAACAAAAAACGTGGATGGTTGCCCAGGGGCATCCGGGGTGTCGTTGTGGCTCGATTTCCAATCATGAGCGTTGCCATCATAACGCTTTGGAGGGCATGGGGCAGCAAAAAGTTTCGCTTTTTTGCTCGACCCCGAAGATATCCCGTCGAGATAATAAGCTGATCCCGAGCCCCCCCGGTTTTGAGGCAAACGCGTGATCGTTGCCCAGTTGACACCTATGCTCGCAGACTCTATATTATCAGCACCATGAGCAATAAAATCTTTGCGGTCGGTGATATCCACGGCTGTTACGACAAACTGGTCGCGATTATGAAAGTCCTCCCGTGGGACAGAGAGAGTGGCGATCTGCTGTTGTTCATCGGCGATTATATCGACCGCGGACCCAGATCCAGAGAAGTGCTGGACTATCTGGTGAACCTCAAGTCGAAGGGCGGGAACTTTGTCTTTCTTAAGGGAAACCATGAGAAGATGCTCATGGATTACTACATCCAGCAGAAGGATCAGATGCTCTATGTTGCCAACGGCGGCGCGGAAACTATTGCCAGCTACGTTGAAGGGGCCATCGGAAGGAAGGCCTTTGTCTTGCCCGAAGAGCATTTGGAATTTCTTCTTTCCTTGGATGATTATCACGAAACCGACGAATACATTTTCGTTCACGCCGGCTTGAGGGACGGCATACCGCTGGATGAACAGCTCGAAGAGGATATGCTCTGGATAAGAGAAGAGTTTATCTATTCAACGTATGACTGGAAAAAGAGAATAATCTTCGGCCACACCGCGCTTGAGACCCCTTTTGTGACTCCAGGGAAAATAGGCATCGATACCGGCGCTGTGTATGGCAATAAACTCACCGCAGTGGAACTCCCCCGCATGAAATTCTATCAGGCCTGAATCCAGGTCGCCCACAACCGGTATGGAAACGGAACACCTTTCCCCCGGGGAGGGCATAGGCCCTGGGGGACTATCAGTCACTTTTCCAACCCAGGCCTTCCAGCAGCCATTTCTTTACTATTTCGTTGCAGCGAGGATCCAATCTCAACCGATGCACTCCTCCAGGAATAACGGAAATCTTCGCGACACCGGCAGGAGCGCGCTCGAATAGTTCGTGGGCGTGTTCAACGGGGATCAGTTCGTCCTGGTCTCCGTGGACTATTAGGACGCGCTTGCCCTCAAAATGGCCTATCCATCGGCGTGGCTCGATCTCCACGAAACTCCTGGTCCAACGGTCTATGTCAGGCGGGAACCCCGGGTCCTTGATGATGCCCCGCTCCTTGAAATCGGAAACGATTTCCGAAGGGTCCTCGTCGAAAATATCAAAGTGAGCGGGCGTTCCTATCGCGGCCAATCCATAGATGTCTGAATTGTCCGCAGCCACCCGAATTGCCGCCGCGCCGCCTCCACTAAATCCAAGAAGGGATACGCGGGTGGGGTCGATGAAGGGGGTGTCAAGGATTTTACCCACTACTGCTTCGAGATCGCGGGTCCACCCCATCATCTCGAAATCCCCGCCTGAGTCTCCGCAACCCCTGAAATTGAAGATCACCGCTGCAATTCCAAGCGATGCAAACTCCTCCGCAATCGCTTCATAACCAGGGTCGTCGGACGGTCTGGGATCGCCGCTGCCCGGTATGCCGTGACAGATGATCAGCCCCGGGTACATCTTGCACGGTTCCGCAACCGGAAAGAATATCCGCCCCCTGATGGTGATCCCGTCCGACACCACGGAGAAGGCCTGCTTCATGCGGTCTCGCGGGGAATCGCTCTCGGTTTGAGGAGAAGGCCGCCGAAACCTGAGGGCATCGATCAGCTTTCCGAATAGTGTCCTGATGAGGTTGCCTTCCATTGCCGACCATCCGTTGTTCCAATAATCGATGCAATGCCGATGCGCGGTCAAAGATATGATTCCGCATCCCACAGATGCGGCCCACATTCCAGTCACGCAGGTGACCTCGGAAATCCCCCTTCCTCCCTTTACAAAAGGGGGGATCTTGCCTGTGTGCAGGAATCACTTTCCGATCAGACGGAACTTTTGGCTATTGCTACAAATTGTCCTGCCCGTCAAACGTCTGCCGGGTCAGGTCCTGAAGCTGGGGACGTCCGCAACGGCCATGACCGGTTCAGGGCTTTGCTCGCCTTCAAGTTGCTTGTGCGTTCTTTGAATGAAGCGATCCACCGAAGCCAGGCCGCCCACCACATCTCTAAAGAGCTGTCGGATCTCCGCTTCCGGGAAGAGCTCGTCCAGATCTCGGTCATCACCGGGAAAGAGTTCTTTCAGCACCGGTGTTTCAAATTCTTCCCCCCCCTCGGCATGGCCTTCCGAGACAGGGGAATCAACAGGTGGTTCAGCAGGATATTCCATTTCTCTTTCCTTTTCCTTCAAGAACATGTTTCAGGGAATGAGGTTTACTTCCTCCAGCAGAAAAATGCAAGGTAAGAGTCACCGGGGGAGTAATCATTCAGTTTCACGGGGCAGATATTTTCATCGATCATGTCATTGCGAGGAGTGAAACGACGAAGCAATCTCCATACCTGGCGCGCAGGAGATTGCTTCGCTGCGCTCGCAATGACATCCTGCCAGTGCCCCCGCGTAAGTGATAGGTTTTTGCAAAAACTGCTCCGCGCAGGGCGATATGGTCCCCTTGAGGTCTGTCGCCATTTGCTCGAAGCACGGATACACCGTGATTGTTCGTTGACCCCATGCCGAGTGGCCCCCGGACTCCTCATAGGCGTTAACTTAAGGCCTGTCTAGAAAACCTCTGAAAATGGGGTCTGTTACGTGCGGACCTCTCAATCGTCACCCCGGCGAACCCCGGATGGTAGTCCGGGGCAGGCTCTCTGAGTGTGCGCCCTCTTTCCATCCGTTAGACTCGATAACGTGGTCGTTCCCATCGCCCCCCGAATGATTGAAGGATTACCATTTTAAGTTCTGGGGACTTGACAACCGGAACCGCGGTTTATACTATTTGACCATATGGTCAAATAAGGGAGCAGAACATGACCGCGGATGAAAAGGAAAGGCTGAGAATCAAAGCTGATGTCTTCAAGGCTATGGGGAATCCGGTCCGCCTTGGAATAATCGAGTTTCTTCAAGACAGCGAGGTATGCGTCTGCGAAATAGTCGAGCACGTGGGCACTGACATGTCCAACGTGTCCAAGCATTTGTCCATTCTCAGAAGACAGGGTGTCGTGGCGGACCGCCGAGAAGGTCTCAAGGTAATGTATCGGCTTGTCATGCCGTGCGCGGTGGATTTTGCCAAATGCGTCGAAGGCGTGGTGCTGAACAGGTTGAACGAACAACGCGCGGTGATGACCGGATGACGCGAGCCTGTCGGCACGCGCTCGATCAACCACAAAGAGGCATGAAGCCCGGGCCGACTGACTCTTGTGAAGGTAAGGAAAAGGAGGAGCATGTTCTGGCGGGATGAATGGAAACCGCTTCTCGTAGGCGTTGGTGTCTTTCTGGCTTGCTACTATCTGCCTGTGGGCAATCTTCGTTTTGATCGCGCGCTGCTGGAGGCGTTTTCTTTGGTGAAGTGGTACGCGCAGGAACACGTGCTGCTCTGCCTGATTCCCGCATTCTTCATAGCCGGTGCGATAGCGGTTTTCGTGAGTCAAGAAGGAGTGATGAAGTATCTGGGGCCCGCGGCTCCCAAGTACATTTGCTATCCAGTGGCTTCGGTCTCGGGTACCGTACTGGCCGTGTGTTCCTGCACAGTGCTTCCCTTGTTTGCGGGAATTTGGAGCCGAGGAGCAGGCCTGGGACCTGCAACAGCCTTTCTCTATTCCGGTCCGGCAATAAACGTGCTCGCCATTATTCTGACGGCACGGATTTTGGGACCGGAATTGGGGATCGCCCGTGCCGTCGGGGCTGTAGCCTTCAGTGTAGTCATCGGTCTCCTGATGCACTTGATTTTCCTCAAGGAGGAGCAGCAGAGGGCCCAAACGTCTCTGGGCGCCATGAATGCCGATGCCGACGAGGAGCGTCCACTCTGGCAAACCGCCACGTACTTTCTTCTGATGGTCGCGATCTTGGTCTTTGCCAATTGGGGCAAGCCAGACAATACAACAGGACTGTGGTTTTCGATTTATTCGTCCAAGTGGATCGTCACGAGTCTTCTTTCGGCATTCTTTGCGGTCTCGTTGGTGCGCTGGTTCGGCATTCCCTGGTGGAAGACGGTAATCCTGGCAATTCCCGTGGTGGCTCTGGCCTGGGCTTTTCCCGATACGCCGCTGATTTCTTTCACAGCAGGAGTAGTCGCACTGTCCACTCTCGCTGCCACCGGCGACGACGAATGTCAGGAGTGGTTCAACGAATCCTGGGGGTTTGCCAAGCAGATTCTTCCACTACTCCTCATAGGGGTTTTGGTAGCCGGGTTTCTGTTGGGACGGCCGGATCAGGAGGGACTCATTCCATCGGAATGGGTCGCCCGGGCCCTCGGGGGCAACTCCCTTAGAGCCAATGTCCTTGCGTCAGTGGCTGGTGGCTTCATGTATTTCGCTACTCTGACTGAGGTGCCTATTGTAGAGGGTTTGCTCGGCAGCGGTATGGGTAAAGGCCCTGCATTGGCGCTCTTGCTCGCTGGTCCCGCTCTCTCTCTCCCCAATATGCTCGTTATCAACAGCGTGATCGGCCCCAAGAAAACAGCGGTATTTGTGGCCCTCGTATGTGTTATGGCCACCATCTCAGGACTCATGTTCGGGGCCTGGTTCGGCTAGAGATGTCAAGAATATACGGACGGAGCTTTGAAGTAATCCGCACATAACGGCTTGATTCGGACCAAGCTCCGGTCCAAGGAGAGAATCATGAAAATAGAAGTTCTGGGCGTAGGATGCGTCAAGTGCAACAAGCTGTACAACATGGTTACAGAGATAGTCCAAAAAGAAGACATCAGCGCGGAAGTGGTAAAGGTAGAGGATATCAAGATCTTCGCCGGGTACGGGGTCTTCATGACTCCAGCCCTGGTTGTGGACGGCGAGGTCAAAATAGCCGGCAAGGTGCCCAAGGAGTCGGACATCATCAAGTGGATTTCATCCTGAAGGCCCTGCGCGGAACATCGAGCGGCGGTATTTGTCATAGGGAAGTGCGATCAAACGAGCGCTGCTGGGCAAGCCTGCATTGGCGCCCTGGAACAGAACCGTACTCCTTTGATCTCAACTTGGTATTGGTGACTCGGGATCGAAGAGCCTTTGCATTTGGTTAAGGAGGTTTTCTCATATGAGAAAAATCAGCATATTTCTTTGTCTGGGCCTTGTCATGGGCCTCTGGTTCCATCCCCCCCACTGCTATGCTGCGGGCAAGCCTATAGATCTTCGGGCGCTTCTAGCCCGGGGCGTCCCCATCCTTCTTGAATACGGCAGAGGGTGGTGCAAACCGTGCAAGTACATGAAACCGATCCTGGAGGACGTTGCCCGATCGTATGGACCCAGGGCCATTGTTTCGACCGTGGACATGGACGCAAACCGAGACCTGGTGAGGACTTTCCGAATCAGAATGATGCCCACGCAGGTCTTTCTTTTGCCTGACGGCAGGGAGTACTTCAGAAATGAAGGCACTCTCGAACGTGCGCAGATCATTGACGTCTTCAGCAAAATGGGTCTGCCGCCCCCGGGACAAGCAGTGGGCCAAGCAGAAGCGCGACCACAGCCAGGGCCCCGGGCGCCTCGCATGCCGCGGCAAGGACAGCGCAAACCCTGGTAGAGGGGCTCTCAGGTTTTTGATAATTGAAGCTCTGTGCGATTTCAGGAGGACTCAATGGAATCGATTCTTGCAATAGTTCAACAGTGGTTGTCATCGGGGAGCCTCGTTTTCGCGGCTGTCGGCGCGTTTTTGGGAGGAGCCCTGACAGCCATGAATCCGTGCGTACTGGTGATGGTGCCGCTGTTGATCGGGTTTATAGGAGGTATGGGCGAGGAGATGACCACGGGAAAGTCTTTTCTGTATACAGTCGTCTTCGTCCTCGGATTCTGTCTTGAACTGGCAATACTCTTCTCCGTCGGCTTGGCGGCCGCGCCTTTTCTCCAATCGGAGTACATGATCTACGTGGTAGCAGGGATATGCATCCTCTTGGGGCTCCACTTCATGGATCTGTTCCATATCCCACTTCCCATATCTCAGGATAAGCTCCCGAAACTCTCGGGTTATGTAGGAGCCGCCCTGTTCGGGTTCATGTTTGGTTTAGTGTCGTTGCCCTGCACAGGCCCGGCCCTGTTGCTCATCGTGAGTTTGGTACCTGTGAAAGGTCCCCTTTTCGGTGGGGTGATGATGCTGTTCTACGGGATTGGACACTGCTTGCTGATCCTCGCTGTCGGCACCTCCGCGGGAGCAGCGAGGCATATCCTGGGATCAGCAAAACTCCATACTGCGAACCTGGTGGTCAAGAGGGCTGCGGGCGCGCTTCTGGGCGCGGTAGGCTTGTACATCGCAGCAGGCGCGCTATTCCCCAGTCTAGGTCTTGTGTTCTGACCCGGACTTTCCCATCAATTATGAGGCGGCACTAATGCAGCCGTTCCCTTCCCAAAAGCGGGTAGCGCTGTCGCGGACAAATTGCTGCGCCGGCATTGTTACGGATCAGTCCGGCGTTGGTCTTTCCTCCCGCGTACCGGGGATTCTTCCACGCAAGAGAAGAGCCCCCCGCCCTTTTTCTCTCTCAATATGAGCGAGAAGAAGGTGAGGTCTTTGAATATTTGGAGATTCTAGGAGGCTTTGGATGGTTTTTTCGTTGCAAAGGCGGTTCTCACTGTTTGTCATTCTGCCGGTGGCCGTGATTCTTGCCGTTACAGGGATCGGCTCATTTCTTTATGCAAGTTACTATTTGGTGGATCAATGGCGTTGGACCTCCGTGCTCAGGTTGGAAAAAGCCGCACACCAGATTCAAATGAGATTGGACGAGAAGCTGCGACTGATCAACCTCATTGCAGGAGCAGACAACATTCCTAATGGTGGCGTCACCCAAGCGTATCTCATCCAACAATTGAGGAGCCAAGAGGGCGTCCGTTTCGTTGATATCGAATTATCCTCCTCCGGACGGAAAAGTACTCGCTTGAGGAAAGACCACCACATTGCCGGCAGCACCGGTCGCCCGAACGGACTGGTGTGTCTTGTCTACAACGGTGAGAAACGCCCCTATTCCAGTGAGAAGTCCGGCTCTGAGAGGACTGAGACCAAGCCCCAATACCATTGTCCAACCGCCGGAAGTTCTTGTTACCTCAAGACAGACGTACTCGACACGAAAGGGGCACTGACCATTATGAAGAGATTCGGCGGTAACGGAGGTGCTCTCGCAAAAGAACTTGTAATGAGTCTCGATTTCCATTCTTTGATGGATAATCTACGTGAAAAAAACCAATGGAGGGGCAGCTCAGCCTATTTGGTTTCCGCGGATGGTACCTACCTGGCAGGCACCGCTCACTCCGAACGCCTTGTCGGGAGAAAGCTTGGAGAGTCCGGGAGTCCTCTTGAAAAGAAGATACTGAATGAAATCAAACAAAAGGATTTTGGCACGCTTGTCGGTGACACCTGTAATCCCGACATCGTGGCCGGATTCTTCAGAGTACCCAACACTGACTGGTATTTGGTGCTTTTTTCATGGGGTCACGTAGTACTCGCTCCAATACTGAGATTCCAGTGGCATCTCTTGATAGCTGGAATATTCGCACTCGTGTTTTGCCTCCTCTTGATCAGGCAGGGCGCCAAGTCCGTAGTGCGTCGCATAGGGATGGTTTCAGATGCCGCGGCATTGGTTGAGCACGGCAACTACTCCGCACACTTGGATGATCCCCGTTCAGATGAAATAGGCCGGTTGAGCAGAAGGTTCAACTTGATGGTGGAAGGTTTGAAGCAACGAGATTTCATCCATCAGTCATTCGGACGGTATGTTGACAAGAACTTCGTCGAACAGTTGATGAGCAAACCAGAGGGAATGAACCTCGGTGGACAGAACCGCGTGGTTACCATTCTGATGGCTGATATTCGGAGGTTCACTGAAATGGCTGAGAAGCTCCCTCCCCAGCAAGTTACTCGTATACTGAACCGTTACTTTTCACGGGTGATACCGGTCATTGAGAAGTATGACGGCATTATCGTTGATTTTGTAGGCGATTCTGTCTTGGCCTTTTTCAACGGCCTTGAGAAAGAGGTGTCTGAAAGAGCCTATGACGCGGCGAAATGCGCGGCAGAGATTCTAGCCGCAGTGGAAGAGACTTCCGAAGAGAATCTAAAGCTTGGATTGCCCGACTTCACAGTGGGCTTGGGGATACACACCGGCGAAGTGGTGGTTGGCAACATCGGCTCTGAAACCAGAGCAAAATACGGGATAGTCGGGTCGGCCGTGAACGAGACTCAGCGAATACAATCACACGCAGACGGCGGGAGCATCCTTATTTCAGAGGACACGCGGCGTGCGCTTGGCGACAGATTAGAGGCTACCCGAAGAATCAGCGCGAGCTTCAAGGGACTAACCGGTCCAAGGATTTTGTTCGAGATACGCTCAGCAGATTTGACTGACGAATTGATCCGAGACCGGAACTCAGCCCTTTCGCGGGACGCGGCCGATCAAGATCGGGAGGAACGGCCGGCCGGACCATGACCGAATACGGTGTCCTGAAAGCCTCGAATCCTCTATGAAAGGCCCTGACCTATGGTGGAGGTTTCTGATGAAGTTGGATCTGGTCTCCACGGAGTTAAATGGCCCCCGGCAAAGCCGGGCTTACCATTATTTGGTTCAATCTGTCAGAGACTCAGAGGAAAACTATGAGAGAAGCCGTTCGCTCCGGCGAGAAAGGCAGGCGAGGCATGTTGGTTGACGTCAAGCACGGGAGAACTCTGTGCCAACTTCTGTTTCTGAGCCTAACCATCTGGGTTGCCCATCAGATGATGAGCGGCGTCCGGGGAGCGACCATTGAGAAGTACTGCCCATTCGGAGGTGCGGAAACACTGATCCCCTGGCTGAACAAAACCGGGACACTGTGCAGCCTGTCCACAACCAATATTTCCGTGTTTGCCGGAGTCCTCCTCATCACGTTTCTGTATAAACGCGCGTTTTGCAGCCATATCTGCCCCGTAGGCGCCCTGTCAGAGTGGATCGGAGGTCTAGGCCGCCGATATGTCATCAAATCCAGGCGCATTCCCCAGAAGCTCGACCGTAAGCTCATGTGGCTCAAGTACCCTGTGCTCGGGCTCATTCTTTGGGGAACCGTCAGCTATAGCGAGTTGATCTTCCGAGAAGCTTGTCCTTACTATGTCTTGTTCACGCTTGGATCGGGCCACGGGATCTTGGAAGGGGTAATAGGGATCGGCCGGCACAGCCTGCTGATCATCTTGATCGTATTGGGTCTCGGGGCTGTGGCGCCCCTTGCCTTCTGCAAGTACTTGTGCCCTTTGGCAGCGTGCCTAAACCCCCTGTCGAGAATCGGATTGATTCGTATCCACAGGACCTCGGACACTTGCGTGGACTGCAATAGGTGCGATGATGCTTGCGAGTGGGGAGTGAAGGTGTCCGATGCAGATCGCGTCACCACCGCGGAATGCACCAACTGTCAGGATTGCGTGCGCCGGTGCCCGGTTCCTGGAACGCTTTCGCTGCGGATTGGAGGAGGCCGAGCATGAAGATTCCTGCCGTGTTGCTGGCGCCGGCGGTACTTGTTTCGTTCTTCGGCGTCATTCTTGCCGCCGATCTCTGGGAGCTGCCCACTCAGCAGAGCCGGATCGCAGAAGCCTCCGCCAAAACAAGCGAAATCCAAGTTATCGTGGACGGCCTTGTCTGCCGTGGCAAGTCGAACTTCTTCTTGAGCATGCTGTCACAAGCGCCCGGACTGGTAAGCGTAGACACTTACGTTCAAGAGCACCGCGCAGTTATCGTCTTCGATCCCACCAAGACCTCCGTGACCCGGATTCAGCAGGTTATCGAGACTCCCGTCCGTCTCAGCGACGGCCGAATCGTACAGCCGTTCTCGGTCCGTGAGGTAAGGGAGTAGTCCGAGTCACCGTGTTGCGGACTGTTGGTGCGGCCCATGAGTCATGTCTTTAGGGATTTGGCAATGGGTCGAGGGAAGTCGCAAACGCTGCTGTGTTTCCAATGTCCACAAAAGCACACCCACCAGGGGCTTCCCCAAAGAAGGCGGGTCGTACTGAGTACCATTCCAGGCTAAAAGGAAAGATTCTTCTTGACAATAAACGGATGTTAGTCGATAAGTCTACACGTGTTGACATATTCACCAGATCAGTCAGAACTGTATACGAATGATCAACCTTTGTTGAACAGGAGAGAGTTATGAAGTTTTCAAACTTATTAAGGGCCGGATTCGCGGTGTTGGCCCTGACAGTCGCATTCCCCTATTTCGCTTCCGCTGGTTGATGCCCTTCCGGTATCTCCCGGTCGGGAGGCTACACCAACTACTATCAGGGCGGTTACAACTACTCAGCCCAGGCGTATTCCGGAACCCGAGTCAATTGGGACTACGATTCGTACTTCACTAAGTCCTCAAAGAAGAAGGCACGAGCTCGCCGCAAATCCAAGGCACGATAAGATCGAGACGGAACCGCGGGGGCAAACCGTCCTCCGCACCTGGTTTCGCTGCACAGACAATGGGGTTGCAGGGACCCAACCGTGGGTTCGCAACCCCATTGCTGTTTTCGGACACTGACATCCCTTGGCAGGTTTGCGACTTCCGGCCGAAAAGGAAAAGATTCTTCTTGACAATAAACGGATATTAATCGATACGTCTACACATGTGGACATATTCCCCAGATGAGTTGGAACGATTTGCCGAGATCTTCAAGGCTCTGTCCAACCCCAACCGGCTGGCGATCTTCTTGCGCCTGATCTCCCGGTGTCCGCCTGGAACCTCCTGCACTTTTGATGAGGAGATACGGGAGTGCGTAGGCGATGTCGGGCAAGACCTCGAAATTGCCCGTACCACTGTATCCCATCACGTGAAAGAGTTGCGAAGAGCGGGACTCCTTCGCGTTGAAAGACGCGGGAGGAATATTGACTGCTGGGTAGATGGTGAAGCAGTGCTCTTCTTGGCCGACTTACTGACCGGGCGATTGCCCGCTGAAGCCGAGTCCGATAAGGTCTCATGCGAACCAGGTGTCCAGAAGTCAGTCCTTTTGAGAAAGGGATCCGGCTGACACCATGTCTCCTGCGTCAACGGAGTTAGTTTGAGTCGGCATGCGTAGGATTCGGATCTTGGGAGTTTCGAGTCCGGGGTCTTGATCTGAGTGGGTGGGTAAACAGCGAGAAAGCCGACTATGAAAGGCTGTAGGAGGGTCTTGATGCCAGTAAAAGGAGCGGCTGTTGTAGCAGCTTTGATGTGCCTGATACCCATCTGCGCTGTCACCCACGTGGCAGCGCAGTCAAGGCAGGAGGCTGCTGCAGGCCAGGGATTGGTGGCCGTTGACCGGGCGGCTCGCGCGCAGCGTTACCTCTTTGTGTTTTTCTACAAAAGCGACGATCAGCAAACCCGCGTAATGGGGGACGTCTTCAACAGAGCCACAAATAGAGTCGCCCAAAGGGCTGACCCGATGACGATCATGGTGACCAACCCGTCAGAAAAGGGGATAGTGGCCAAGTTCGGAGTTGGCCGAGCCCCGATGCCCCTTGTGTTGGTACTGGCGCCCAACGGAGCCATTACTGGAAGTTTTCACACAAAATTTACCGAGGATCAGCTTGTGCAGGCTATTGCCGGACAATCCTTGGAGAAGCTCCTCATAGCCCTACAGCAAGGCAAATTGGTCCTTCTGTGTGTTCAGAATGGGAACACGAGAGCAAACGCGGCCGCCATGCGCGGCGTCAGCGCATTCAAGGCCGACCAACGGTACAATGCGGCTACCGAGGTCCTTAGACTCGATCCGAGCAACGTTGAGGAGCGACCGCTTTTGGCAAAATTAGGAGTAAATCTGGTGACCAACGAGGCCATGACGGTTTTCTTGGCCCCACCGGGATCGGTCATTGGCCAGTTCAGGGGGCCCACGGACAAGAATCAGCTCATTGCAACGCTCAATAAAGCGGTGTCCGGCTGCGGTACGGGATCGGCATGCAAGCCCGGCAGCTGCAGCGTCAAATAGTAGGAGGAGAAGAGTGCGACTCAGAACCCTTGTCTGGAAAGAGCTTTTCGAGCGCAAGAATCAAGTTGTCACAGGATTTCTGGCCATACTCCTCGGAATCACCGTCATAGTAGCCATTAAGAATACTTCGTTCTATTCCGAGAAGGCGGTTGCCAGGGAGCTTGACGCGCTGGGAGCGAACGTCCTCATACTCCCCAAATCGGTGACATTGGACGACTACTACAAAGCGGATATGCAGGCCGAGGAGCTGCCGGAAGAATATGTAACCCGTCTTGCCACGTCTGACATCCAGGGCATAGACAACCTTTCTCCAAAACTATCGGTTCCTGTTGCAGTACGCGACAGGCAGTTTACGTTGACCGGGATACTGCCGAAGAACGAGTTTCAGGCAAAAGCGGCCTGGAAAGGGGCCGGCATTTTCTCGCGTCCTCAGGGGTGCGGTGTAGTTGTCAACGTTCCCGGTCTCACACCGGCAGCGCCCAAGGAAACATTGGTTCGCAATAGAGTCATCGAAACTTTGGACCGTAAACAGGTCCTTGTCGGGGCCGATGTGGCTTCGTTTCTGGGTATCAGTGAAGGAGATAGTCTTCCGCTCCTTGGCAAAACATTTTCCGTCACCGCAGTCCTGCCCGAGACCGGAACTGTGGATGACTCCCGCATCTTTGCTCATTTGCACGCGGTACAAGGGTTGGCCGGTAAGGGGCCGGTTGTGAACGCCATCGAAATCGTCGGATGCTGCAACGAGATATCCAAAGGACTGGTGGCGAGCATCAACAAGTTGCTCCCGGAAGCGAGGGTAGTGACCATCAGGCAGGTTGTTGATACACAGATCAAGACCAACCGAATGATGTCAAACCTCTCCATGGTATTTCTCGCCATCATAGTCCTGGTGGGCGGAGCGAGCATCGCAAACTACATGTATGCCAACGTGTTTGAGCGAAGGCGCGAAATAGGGACGCTCATGGCTCTAGGAGCTGGGTCCAGCCTAGTGCTGAAGCTTTTTCTCTTCAAGGCTCTCCTGATCGGTCTTGCAGGCGGTATCGGAGGATACTTAGTGGGAACCTTGTTGGCGGTGATTCTGGGCCCCAGGCTTGCAGGAGTTCCAGTCCTGCCCATGCCCACACTCGTTCTTTGGGCCATAGGGATCTCTGTGACGATAGCGCTTGTTGCGAGCTACTTTCCTGCTCGACGTGCTGCACGATTGGATCCGAGCACCACTCTCCAGGAGACGTAATAGATGTTGAAGTTGGAAGCTGTGAACAAGAGCTACAATCGCTCGCGTGACCTTGTGAGGGCTCTACGTGATGTGACGCTTGAGGTGCATCAGGGTGACTTCGTTGCGGTCGTAGGTCCTAGTGGGAGCGGCAAGAGCACTCTCCTCCTGATCCTGGGAGGAATGCTGTCCCCATCGGAGGGGCAGGTTCTGCTGGAAGGTCAGCCGATTTACTCTCTAAGCCCGGATGAAAGGGCTCGAATGAGAAGAGAAAACATCGGGTTTGTTTTTCAGACCTTTAACCTGGTGCCGTACCTTTCAGCCTTGGAGAACGTCCAGATCCCACTCTTCCTGGCTGGAGCAGACGAGGCCCTTCAGAGGGAGATGGCATCGGCTCTACTGGAACGCGTGGGGCTCGCCGAACGGCTCGACCACAAGCCCTCCGAACTGAGCGTAGGCCAACAACAGCGCGTGGCCCTGGCACGGATGCTGGCAAATAACCCAAAGGTCATCCTCGCCGATGAACCCACTGGTAACCTGGATCCTGCCATGACTCAGGAGATCGTCCAGTTTCTCCTAGAGATGAACGGAGAAGGGAGAACCATCGTAATGGTAACTCACTCCCCAGAGGCTGCAAAGAGCGCCAAGAGAACTCTGAGACTTGAGGAAGGGGTCGTCTACGAGTGACAGCCTTTGGGGCTCTTCAAAGACCATTAGACCAACGACCGTGGAGCCGAGCGACACTCGGAGATTTCATTAAGTGAGGGGTCAATGACAGAGCTCGTGCTTTTCCTGTGCACTGGTAACCCTCTGTGATAATGCTCAGGAAACGAGTCCGTTTTTTCCTGCCAAGACCGGACTACTGCACGTGGGGTTTGATGATCCACCGAAGTTGGCGGTTTCCGCAGAGAACGAGGAAGAAACTTTGGATCCCTATCAAAGAGGCCGTGATGAGATTAGAGCCTTTGTCGAAGGAATGTCGGGAATTCCGGAAATACATGAGGGAGACTTGCAGTGAGTGCAACTGAAGCCTGTATCACCGAAGAGCCTAAGGGATTGTCTCTGTTTGAGAAGTACCTGTCGGTCTGGGTCATCCTGTGCATAGTCGCAGGAATCATCCTCGGACGGCTTGCCCCAGGAGTGGCTCAATTTCTTGACGGCCTCGCGATTTATGTTGACGCCGCGCCGGTGGTTTCCATTCCCATAGCGGTCTGCCTCTTCTTCATGATGTATCCGATCATGGTAAAGATCGATTTCGGGGAAGTGGTTCGAGCGGGCAAGAATCTGAAACCGGTTGGACTGACCCTGTTCCTCAATTGGGCGGTAAAGCCGTTCACCATGTATGCCATATCCTTGTTCTGTTTAGGAACGCTCTTTCTGGCCTTCATCGGACCTGAAGCGGTCGATCACGTGAAGATGCCTTTGGGGCTCGATTCGCCTGCCGGTTCCACGCACGGCGCGGGGACCGTGGTTCTGGTTGACGGGGTCAAGATGCTCGAAGTGCCGCTCTGGCGCAGCTATCTGGCGGGTTGTATCCTGCTGGGGATTGCCCCGTGTACGGCTATGGTTCTGGTGTGGGGTTTCCTCGCCAGGGGAAATGACGGGCACACACTTGTGATGGTGGCTGTGAACTCGCTTGCCATGCTCTTCCTGTTCGGGCCGCTTGGGGGCTTTCTTCTCGGGGTGGGGCGACTTCCGGTTCCCTGGGAAGCTCTGCTTCTTTCCATCGGAATCTACGTGGCTCTTCCGCTTGTGGCCGGTTACTTCTCTCGCAAGTTCATTATTCGCGTCAAAGGTGAGCAATGGTTCAAGGAGAAGTTCCTACACATACTTGCTCCCATTACAATTATTGCGCTTTTGATAACCTTGATTCTCCTTTTCTGCTTCAAAGGAGAAGCGATCGTTTCCAATCCGCTTACCATCCTCTGGATAGCCATTCCTCTGTTTGTTCAGACCGTCCTGATCTTTTGCCTTGGTTACGGACTTGCCCGGTTGTTGAAGCTGTCTTACAGAGACGCCGCCCCTTCGGCCATTATTGGGGCTTCCAATCATTTTGAAGTGGCCATCGCCACCTCCACCATGCTGTTCGGTCTCTCATCCGGCGCTGCCCTGGCAACCGTGGTCGGAGTGCTCATTGAGGTGCCGGTCATGCTGATGCTCGTCAGGATCTGCCTCCGAACCACACACTGGTTTGACCGCAATGCAGTATGATTCAGTACTGCTTGTCCAGTCTGAGAGCAGACCACCCCCCACTTTTGTATGAAAATGTCCTTTTTCTCGGAATATAGTGCCCTTGCTTCGGGCGACCCCCGGTCGCCCCTACGCCCGGGACCCGGCGCTGTACAGGCATTTTCATGCTTGGTTGTGCCCTTCCCGGGCATGGAAGTCATGGGATCCTGTCGGCCGTTGGCCCCGGGAAACCGGCTACATGGTGTCCGCGGCCCGCTCTTTGGCGATGAGCGCGGCCCCGAGCGCGCCGACGATTTGCGGTTCCTGGGGTACATTGATGGGGGAACCCACCTTCTGTTGAATGCTGTCCACGATACCGATGTTCTTGGCTACTCCACCGGTCATGGTGAGTTCCGGGGCGGGCCCGATGCGGTCCAGCATGGCGAATATGCGGTTGCAAATCGACTTGTGAATGCCGTCTATTATGTCCTCCTTGGCCTTGGCCCGGGCCACCAGTGAGATTACCTCTGATTCTGCAAAGACAGTACACGTGCTGCTTATTGCTATTTGTTCGTTTGACTTCAGCGAGAGCGGTCCCATCTCTTCCAGGTCTATTTCCAGGGCCCCGGCCATCACCTCCAGGAATCTACCGGTGCCGGCCGCGCATTTGTCGTTCATAGCAAAGTCCACCACTTTGCCCGAGTCATCGAGCTTGATCACTTTGCTGTCTTGACCGCCAATGTCGAGAATGGTCCTCGTCCCTGGAAAGAGCCGCGCCGCGCCGCGACCGTGGCAAGTGATCTCGGTTATCGCCTTGTCCGCAAATTCAAGGCTGACCCGACCGTAACCCGTGGCAACCGAGAACGCGAGGTCTTCCCGAGAAATACGTCCGCGGGCCAACGCTTGCTCCAGAGATCGTTCCCCGGCAATCTTGCTGTTCGCTCCAGTGGGAGATATGTCAAAAGAGACTATTTGCCCTTGCTCATCAATTATGACAGTGTCCGCGCTGAGTGAGCCGATGTCTATGCCTGCGTAGTACACTGGTTCTCCTTGGAAAGGGATTCAGATCCGTCATGGGAAGGCAGAGCCCGGGAACGAGGAGAAGCTCCTACAACCCGCTCCGGCTATCCTCTTCGTAGAGTGCGTCCAGCAAGCGTCCGTATTTTTTCCTCACCGCCTTTCTCTTGAGTTTGAGGGTCGGGGTGATTTCACCGTGCTCCTGGGTGAGATCGCGCGTGAGTATCACGAACTTCTTTATGGTCTCATATGGGGCCAGCTCTCTATTGACCTTTTCGAGCCCTTCCTGAACATGGTCCCGAATTTGGGCGCTCTGAGTCAGATCTTCGTACGTCTCATACGGAATGTCCCTCTCCTCGGCCATGGCCTCTGCCTCGGGCTGATCGAGTGTCATGAGCGCGGTCAGATACTTCTTGTTGTCCCCGTACACCATGACCATTGAAACCAGGGGAATGCGTTTGACCAGGTTCTCGATGTTCTGAGGGGAAATATTCTTGCCGCCGGAGGTTATGATCAGGTCCTTTTTTCGGTCTGTTATTATCAGAAAGCCGTCCTCATCCCATCGTCCGATGTCTCCGGTGTGGCACCATCCGTCTTTGATGATCTCTGCGGTGAGTTCAGGTTTGTTGTGGTACCCCATAAAGTTGTTGCCGCGCATCAGGATTTCACCGTCGTCCGCGAGCTTGACCTCCTCGCGGGGCATTGGTTTGCCCACTGTGCCGTAACGACACTCATCAAATGTGGTCATGGTGCCGGTCACGGTCTCCGTCAAACCGTAGAATTCCAGGACCTGAATCCCAACGCTGTGGATGAACTCCCCCACCTCGGCCGACAGGGGAGCGCCCGCGGAAACCGCAAACCGGATCTTTCCCCCGAGCGCTCCACGGATTTTACGGAAGACCAATCGGTCCGCGACGCTGAACCTAAGCTTGAGCCACGCGGAGAGCGGCTGATGAGCGTTGAGCTTTCGGCTCCTTTCCCGGCCCAGGTTCACCGCCCATCGGAATATGAGGCGCTTTAGCCCGGAGCCCTTCTGCGCTGTCCCCGAAATGCGATCATAGACCTTCTCAAAGATCCGCGGCACGCTGGTGAAATACGTGGGACGCGCTTCCATCAGGTTCTGGGCCAGAGTGTCGAGCGATTCTGCGATCGCGAACGGTATGTTTTGGAATATATTGTAATAATAGCCGGAAACCCGGGGATATAGATGGGATATGGGCAGAATCATCAGGGACAGGTTAGTCGCGGAATCCACCTGGATCAGGTCGTGAATGGACTGCAACACGGAACCGATGTTGTTGTGGCTGATCGTGCAACCTTTGGGCGGTCCGGTGGTACCGGATGTGTACACTATTGTAGACGGGTCCTCGGGCTTGATCCGTTCTATCCTTTGCTCCAGCTCGGGTGCCAGGTTCGCCTTGCCCGCGGTTCCTTTTTCCATGAGAGCGGCAAAAGAGATGATTCGGTCATCTCCCTGGGGGGGCTGTCCCTGGATCAGGATGATCTTCTTGAGGCCGGCCGACTCTGTTTCTTTCTCGAGGATCTTTGCGAGCTGCTCATTGTCTTCCACCACTATGAACTTCACGCCCGAATCTTTGATGATGTAAGCGCACTGTTCGGCAGTGTTCGTGTGATAAACAGGGACGTCAATTCCGCCCGCCACCATGGTCCCCAGGTCCGCGATTACCCACTCAAGACGGTTAAAGGACAGAATGGCCAGGCCGTCGCCCGGATTCATGTTGATCTCAACAAGGCCGCCCGCGAATGAAAAGACCGCGTCCTCAAGTTGCTTCCACGTGAAGTCTACGTATTCCCCACCTTTTTCCTTCTTGTACTTGATGACGGTCTGATTACCGAACTCGCGTGCATTGTCGAGGAATGTGCGAACGATTGTCTTTGACATTGGGATCTCCGCTTGTGCCTCTTGCTCGAAGTAATTTCCGATTGATTATGGGGCCCAACTGCCGGCTTGTCCAGCAGAGACCCGAATCGGACAAGAATTCAGGCAAACACACCATACATCAGGTGGGGGACTTACCAGAAGGGGCTCTCCGCGGGGGCAAACCGGTCTTCACGTCGTAGTTCCAGTAGTTCCGGTGGGAGGACCTCAAACTTGGCGGGCGGTCTACGGGCCTTGAGAACTTGTTCTGTTTCCTGAAGCAGGCCCCGGGCCGTCTTGATCTGAGCGGGCTTTTTCAAGAGCGTGAGCGCGGTGCGCAGGTCCTCGGCCGCCAATGAGAATTCCTTCAAACTTCTGTAGGCCTTTCCCCGGTTCAGGTAAGCTGACCCGAAATCCGGCTTTTCGTCTATGACCTTGGAGAAATTATCTATGCTCTGCTCTGCGTGGCCTGCCAGCAGATGCGCGTTACCTAGATTGAAGTAAAGTGTTGCGGCCTGATCCGCGGGGGCCAGTTTCAGGGCTTCGGCATAGTCAATTATGGCCTTGTTGTACGCCTTGTCGGCCAAGTGCGCGGCGCCTCGGTCGATGCGCGCTTGAACATTGTCCGGTTCAGCCTTGAGCACCTGGTCGAGATCGGCAGCTGCCTTGCTGTGCTCGCCCAGGCGCAGAAGGGTCCGGCCGCGCAATGCCAGGAGCGTCACGTTTTTGGGCTGGATTTCCAGGGCCTTGTTCAGATCCTTTACAGCCTTGGCTGTCTTTCCCAGATCAAGCAGCAATCTGCCTCGCATTTCACGAATCTCAACGTCGGACGGCTTTAGTCTTAGCAAACGGTCAGCGTCTTTCAGCGCGGATTCGGGGCGATCCATCATCTTGTATACGCCGGCCCGGTTCTTGAGGGCCGACACGAACCGGGGCTTCAATTCCAGGGCCCGTGTAAGGTCACGCTCCGCGCCTTCAAGGTTTCCCAGACCCGCACGGGTCCAGCCCCGCCTGTTGTAAGCTTGGGCCTGGTTGGGGTCCAGGTTTATTGCGCGGTCGTAATCCGCTATGGCCTGTTCCGGTTTCCCTCCACGGACCAAAAGGTTCCCCCTCCTTAACCATGCGCCAGGGTGTTTGTCATTGAGTTCAAGAGTCTTGTCAAAGTCAGCGAGAGCGCTCTTGTCTTCTCGCTTCTTTTGGTATGCGATTCCCCGGAGGAAATAAGATTGGCTGTCTTGCGGATAGATCCGGATGGCTCGGTCCAGATCCTTGACGGCCCGATCAAACTTGCCCAGGGCCAAGGTCGCCCTGGCCCGTGACCTGAGGGCGCCGGAATGTTTGTCCTTCCGCTTCAGGACCCGGCTCATGTCCTGAATCGCTTTCTTGTATTTCTTCTTTTGTAGGAAAATCGCGCCGCGACCGAACAGGGCGTCCACCATGACCGGGTCCTTTGAAATCGCCTGGTTGAAGTCGGCCAAGGCCATGTCCTGTTGACCTTGGGATCGGTAAGCTGCACCTCGATTGAAATAGGCTCGCGCGTTCTTGGGATCCGTCACCAGAGCACGGGTGTAGAGTTGTATGGCCTTGTCCAGGTTCCATTTCCAATGAGCCTCCACAGCTTGTGCGTACAGGGCCCTGGCGTCTTCCCCCGCGGCGGCCGACCGGGCAGGCGCTGTGAACCCCGCAATGAGGCTCATAATCAGCAACGCAGAAAATCGAACTAGGACCAAGTCTTGTTTCCTGTCAAACACAGTTCCATCTCGTTAGCAGCCATTTGGTATAAGAAGATTTCCATGCGTCATCTCGCTGACAGCATTTCCTTGACATGAGCGGAGCTCACGCGCCCACGGATTGATCGGGTCTTTTCCTCTTTTTCGGGCAGACCAAGCGCCCTGGTAAAATCCTCGCCGGACCTTTTCCGATCTCCCAGAAACTCGAACACTATGGCCCGTAGAAAATATGCCTGTCTGTTTTCGGGGTCAAGCTCGATCACCCTGCTGAAGTGTTTCAAAGCCTCGGAAAACTTACCTCTCTTGCCCACAGCCACTCCAAGGTCAAGATGTGCAGCGGGATCATCGGGCTTGAGGGCAAGCAGCTTGCCAAAGAGCCGGGCGGCCCCGTCGTAATCTCCGGTATTCTCCTTCAAGGCGCCTAGCTTCAAGAGTATCTCCGGGTCTTGCTTACCCAGACTGTGCGCTTTCTCCAGATCCTTGAGCGCGCGCTGAGATCGATTTGTTTCCAAAAAACAGTCTGAGCGAAGAGCGTAGACCGAGCCCTGTTTACCGTCAAGCTCAAGGGCTCGATCAAAATCCTTGATCGCCTTCGCGAAATTCTTTTTTTCCTTGTAGATGAAACCCCGGTTGACATAAGCCCGCGCCATATCGGGATCCATAGTGAGCGCCTTCGTGATATCTCGTAGGGCCTGGGCCACATTACCCTTTTTGAAGTACACCCAGCCCCTGTTATTGTAGATGTTGGCGTAACCCGGATTCATGCGGGCTGCACGATTGAAATCCTTTATCGCCTTGTCGAAATCACCGGTCTGAACGCGAGCGTTTCCTCTCCTGTAATAAGCCAAGGCGTACTTGGGGTCGAGTTCAATGGCCCGGGAGAGATCGCCGACCGAGCCCTGGTAATCCCCCGTTCTGTACCGAACCTTACCACGATTGTAATACGCGATTGTGAACCGAGGATTAAGGTCAATCGCGCGATCAAAATCCTTGCGCGATCGCTCGGTTTCGTTCCTTTTCAACAAGGCCCAACCCCTGTTGTTGTACGCATCAGGATTACCGGGATCAATTTTGACGGCGCGGGTGAAATCGGCTATTGCCTTATCATATTCTTCCTTTCCCAGATACGCGTTCCCGCGGTTGTAGTATGCCAGGGAATTGGCGGAATTGAACTTCACCGCCTTGTCATAGTCTTTGATGGCGCTGTCGTAATCGCCCTGTCTGTAAAAAATGGTCCCTCGATTCAGGTATGCTGACGCGTAACGAGGGTTCATGCTGATTGTTCGTGTGTAATCACCTTTTGCTTGTTCTGTCTTGCCGAGCTTCTCGTAAGCAAGGCCACGCCGGTAAAATACCTCCGCTCCCAGACCGCCCATGGACACCGCCCTGGACAGAAGGCCCACGCACTTGTCGTACCGGCCCGCGCGGCAGGCCTGCTTTCCTTTCTCGAAGATTTCTTCAGCGGTGGCCGCAAGCGATGGGGACTTCATGAGAACCGCAAGCATAAGCCCCATGATCGCGGCGACCCACTTTGGGTTTCGCATACCAAAAAACTCCCATTTTCACACGGACATGACCGCCATAATGATATCACAACATGAACATATCTGTCTAGGTCTATGTGACTTATTCGGTTTTCTTTGTGCAGATCGCAACGCAGCCGCACACCGAGCCACTAACATGACAATCAGACAACCAACCCCCAGAAAAGATCGGCCTTCAGCCTTAACGGAATCCAATTTCCCGTGCAAAAGTGAACGCGTCGAAGAACAAACCCGCAGACGGGTACGAAATGCTGCCGGACGGGAGAAAGGTGGTGGTCCGGTAATACTCACCCGTGTTGAAGAGAGCGGTGAACACAACCCTGTCGATTCACGGAGGCTACCAGTATCAAATCCAGGGGTCTTGCCGATTGGCGTTCCCGCTGCTATTCTTCCTGGGACAGCCAAGCTACGGGAGCACACGACCAATGCCTCAAACAAAGGCACAACCGTACAAGAAGCGCTTTGTGGAATTCATCGAGCTCTTTTCCCTCATTGGAAAGGATTCGCGACTCTTTCCCAAGAAGTGCGGGACCTGCGGCATGGAATATCAGAGTTTCCCGGAATACATCCACAAGACCTCCCCAGTCCAGCACTGCCTGGAGGATTACAGAGATGCTTCAGATGCTGTGGGGACTATGCAGTATCGGAACTGCGCCTGCGACAGCACGCTTGTAATACGCTTCACGAGAGACGAGTATCCTCTGCTCGACGCCTTCTGGGAGATGATAGGAAGCGAAGCCAAGGAAAGGGACAAGCCCGCACAGGAAGTAGTCTCGGAGTTCAGAGAACAGTGCAACAGGTACATCCTGGAGCAAAAGGACCTCTAATTTGAGTTTGGTTGCGTCACGAAATGAGTACTAAAACTCCTGAATCCTGAAACCTTGCCGGAACTTATTACCGTCATTCCAGAGCCTGCCCTGGATCCCGGATCGTAGTCCGGGACAGGCCCCGATCCGGGGAACCCCTGAATCCAGGCTTTTCTGTACGGTAGTGCTCCTGGTTCAGATGGGGTGTCTGCGAGACCCTGCACGGCAGTTCCAATCTTTTGGGGAGACTCCTCCGCAATCTCCCTCTTGACATCGGTGCCCTATGGGATAGATTACCCCTGTGCTTTTCACGTGTGTATGGTGTCCAGGAGCGGGCTGGAGATAAGATTAATCTTATCGGTGTGTTATGTGGGGCGACTTGGGAATGGGGTGCGACCGGGAGTCTTTGGATTCAACGGTTGCGAGGCCGCTTGGACTGGCAGAGACATCTTATATTACTTGGATTGTAACCCGGGAAGTGATTCATGAACAAGAGCACGAAGTTCATATTCGTCACCGGTGGAGTTCTTTCATCACTGGGCAAGGGGTTGTCCGCGGCGAGCATTGGGGCTTTGATGGAGTGCAGGGGACTGACCGTCACGCTGCTGAAGATGGACCCGTACATCAATGTGGATCCCGGTACCATGAACCCCTTCCAGCACGGTGAGGTTTTTGTGACCGAGGACGGCGCGGAGACGGACCTGGATCTGGGTCATTACGAACGGTTCACCCACGCGACGCTCCGCCAGAAGAACAACTTCACCACCGGTCAGATCTACGATGCGGTAATCCAAAAGGAACGCAGGGGCGAGTACCTTGGTCAGACGGTCCAGGTGATCCCCCATGTTACCGACGAGATCAAGACCAAGATCCGGGCCCTGGGGAACGGGGTTGACGTGGCCATTGTTGAAGTGGGGGGGACGGTGGGAGACATCGAAAGCCTGCCGTTCCTGGAGGCGATCCGTCAGTTGCGGGCCGACCTCGGTCCTCAGAATGCCCTCTATATTCACTTGACACTGGTTCCGTACGTGAAGGCCTCGGGCGAGGTGAAAACCAAACCTACCCAGCACAGCGTCAAGGCGCTCAGGGAAGTTGGAATCCAGCCCGACATTCTTATATGCAGGACCGAAAAGACTATTGTTCGCGAAGCCAAGGAAAAGATCGCTCTTTTTTGCAATGTGCGGCCCGAGGAGGTCATAGCAGCGGAGGACGTGGATTGCATCTACGAGCTGCCTTGCAGGTTCCACGCTGAGGGATTGGACCAGATGATCGTGGAACACCTCAACATCTGGACCAGGGCCCCAAGGCTTCAGGAGTGGGAATCCTTTGTGGAAGCGGTCCGGTCCCTGGAGCACCGCGTGACTATCGGGATAGTCGGCAAGTACGTGGACCTGCGCGAGTCCTACAAGAGCCTCAATGAGGCGCTCTTTGCCGGAGGAGTCCATAACAGCAGTGAGGTGAACCTCCGATTCATAGACTCCGAGGAAATTGAGAGCAACGGTATTGGTGATCTTTTCCAGGATGTGGACGGAATTCTCGTACCGGGCGGGTTCGGCCTCCGGGGTATTGAAGGCAAGATTCAGGCGGCCCAATGTGCCAGGGAGAATCGCATTCCATTCTTCGGTATCTGCCTGGGGATGCAGGTGGCGGTCGCGGAGTTTGCACGCAATGTGTGCGGGATGGAGCGCGCCAATTCAACTGAATTCGATAAGGATACCCCCTATCCGGTAATTCACATGATGGATGAACAGCGCTCCATAACGGACAAAGGCGGAACCATGCGATTGGGCGCCTATGAATGCGTGATACCGAACGACTCCCGATTATACGAAATATTCGGGACGGACCGGATAAGCGAACGGCATCGCCACAGATTCGAATTCAATCCTGAATTCAAGGACCAGTTAGAAGCCAAGGGGCTGAAAGTCGGCGGCCTGTCCCCTGACGGAAAGCTCGTTGAAATGGTGGAACTTGAAGATCATCCGTGGTTCATCGGCTGCCAATTCCATCCTGAGTTCAAATCACGTCCTATGGCCCCACATCCCCTCTTTGCCTCGTACATAGCCGCGTGCGTTGATTACGCCAAGGACCGCGCTGAAATCGGTGATGATAAGCTGAACGTGACCACTGATTTGTCGAAGGAACCGTCGGATACTGCAACGCCTTAGGGTGTGTCACAGAATAAACCTTGCATCAGGTTGCTGACCCAATTGTAGGGGCAGACCCCGGATCGGTGTCCGGGGCAGGCTCTGCGTGTCTGCCCCAATGTAAGGGAGCGCACGGGAAAGGGCGGACACATAGGTCCGCCCCTACAGGAGAATGCCGGCGTTATTTCGTGACAGGCCCTTAGCAGGGCAAATCCTCTCCCACCCCCCTTTGAAGAGCCGGCCATGAGACACGCTTGACACCGCGGGCTTCGTCCGGACGGCATCGATGCTGGGTTTGCGCCGTAGGGGCGTAGCATGCTACGCCCTCTCCCTCTCGTTCCCAGGCTCTGCCTGGGAATGCATGCCGGGAGGCTCCGCCTCCCCTACTTGGGGCCGGAGCCTACGGAGGACTTTTATGCGAAGCGGTGTAATACCAATGCGCGTTCAAACAAGTGATAAAGAGCACTGCTGGGCAAACCGGCAGTGGCACCCAAGAAACCGATCTCACTCTCTTGATTGCGCATTGGTATAACTGACTAGAAGCCGGGAGGAAACACATGAATGGATCTCCGTCCGACGCCTGGTGTGTCGACGTGGGAAATTACAGTTTCACGCCGGGTGGCGGGCTCTTTTTTATCGTGGGACCCTGCGTGATCGAATCGGAACAACTGGCCATGGATGTGGCCAAGGAAGTGGCTCGCGTGCGTGACGTGACACGCGCGCCCATAGTCTTCAAGTCCTCCTTTGACAAGGCCAATAGAACGTCCATAACCTCATTCAGAGGCCCTGGTCTCGAAAAGGGCCTGGAAATCCTTGTCCGCATCAGAGAAGCCACGGGCCTCCCTGTCACATCAGATATTCATACTCCGGACCAGGCCTCGGTCGCGGGAGAGGCGCTCGACCTCATACAGATTCCCGCTTTCCTCAGCCGCCAGACGGATTTGCTGGTGGCCGCGGCCGGCACGGGTAAGGCATTGAATGTGAAGAAAGGCCAATTCATGTCCCCCGACGACATGGTTCACGCTATTGGGAAAGTCTCTTCCACCGGCAGCCACAACATCATGATCACGGAAAGGGGTTCCGGATTCGGCTATCAGGATCTCGTCGTGGACATGCGATCGATAGTCCGGATGAAACGCTTCGGATACCCCGTGGTTTTTGACGCAACCCATTCCGCGCAGCTTCCGGGTCGCGGTGACGGTTGTTCCGGGGGAGACCGTTCTCTTGTGGCTCATCTTGCCCGCGCCGCGGTCGGGGCCGGAGCGGACGGAATATTCATGGAGGCGCACCCTGATCCGGAGAACGCGCTTTGCGACGGGCCCAACTCGATCGTACTGAGTGATCTGGAATCACTGGTCACGAACCTTCGGGAAATCTATGGACTGGTCCCCCGGGAAGAGACAGCAACGCCCCCCGGGGCGACCGCTTCATTGGAAACCAGGCCAAGTGGTTCCACTTTGGATGAGCGGCTAAAAAAAATTCGTCTCCTCATCTTTGACGTAGATGGGGCGCTTACAGACGGGAGTATCACACTGGGCCCAGGGGATCTGGAGCTAAAATCCTTTCATGTTAGAGACGGACATGGTATAAAGCTTGCTAAGAGATTCGGTCTCGAAATGGCCCTGGTTACGGGAAGAAGTTCGGATGTTGTAAACAAGCGCGCCGCAGAAGTCGGAATATCGCTTGTGTACCAGGGCATCAAGGATAAGAAGCCGATCCTCGAGGAACTCAAAGAAGCGCTGCACCTGGAACCGGATCAGATTGCGATGCTGGGTGACGATGTGGTGGACATACCGGTGTTCAAGAGAATAGGACTGGCGTTTACCGTCCCTGAGGCGCCTATTGAGGTGCGAGGTTCGGCCGATTATGTGACGCGTCGCCCTGGTGGCCGGGGAGCGGCCCGGGAAATCGTAGAGATGATCATGAAGGCGCAGGGCAAATGGGACCTGGCCATGGCTCGGTATTACGAGTAGACGGCAGATCGGTTTCCGAGCATTGTGCGGCGAATTCTTGTGAGACGCCGGGCCTGAGGAGCGGGTGATTCCTCATAAGCTTCGGGAGGGTTGCATGAATCACAAAGAAATGGAGCGCTGGTATCGCCTGAAGAGCATAAAAAGGGCGGCCCAGTTTTTGGCTCTGATCGCTATTGTGGTTCTTGCTTCCGGGTACACGGCTTCCCGCTATTTCAGGGATAAGACGCAAGAGTTTTCAGGACCGGTCACTACTGAGGACGGAATCCGTATCGACAATTTCGTTTACTCGTCCCCGGGGGCCCATCCATTTGAATTGGAAGCTGCAAGCGCGCGGGTGTCCAATTCGCTGGACAAGGTCACTCTTGGCAAGACAACGGTGACTTATCGTCGAGGCTCAGCCAAAGAAATCGTTCTGACCGCGGAATCGGGAGAGCTGGACAAGGAGGCTCGCAGCGTACGAGCCAAAGGAAACGTGGTCGTGCGCATGAAGGGCTTCGTGATCCGGGCCGATGAGATCGAGTACTCGGACAAGGAGCGCATTATTGCAGCGCGCTCGCGGGTATCCCTGGACGGAGGCGATATTCGTGTGACCGGTAAAGGGTTGAAGCTCTTTGTTGATAGGCAGGAGGTCCGCATCGAACGGAATGTCAAGACCCGGCTTCTTAACGTGAAATGGGTGGAACCCGGGCAAAGACTGCCCATGTAGAAAAGGAAAACTCCCATGAAACGAGCGATCCTTTGTTTCATTTTGGCGCTTGCCGTGGGCTCGTTTACGCCGGCCGCGGACGCGGAATCGGTTGACGGCACAGAGAAGGATCCCGGCTCGGGCTCCTCCAACAGCGGGGAGGCCCGAAAAGGCACGGGTGTCTTGGGATTCGTGTCGGACGAGGACATTGAGATCACCGCGGATCACATCAAAGCCGAGATGCTGCCTATCGGCAAGAGGGTCGTATATGACTCGAATGTCAAGGCTGAGCAGGGAGATCTGACGCTGACTTGCGACCATCTTGAGCTTCTGTGGCTCAGCGATAAACGTCGCTCGCGTTCTCGCTCGGCGGCCAAGGGCCCGATGCACAAGCTTGAGGATCTGAGCAACCTCGAGTCCATTGCCGCGTCGGGCAATGTCAAGATTGTCCAGGGTGACATGATGGCAGTGTCAGGAGAAGCCGTCTACGACCATGCAAAGGGTACCTTCACCCTGAAGAGGGGCAATTCCCCGGGTCCTCTGCCTAGTCTCTGGCAGGGACGGGATTCCATAGTAGCGGACACAATTATCTTCTACATCCATGAGGGCCGGATGGAAATGCGTAGAGGGAAACAGAAGCGAATCCGGACGATAATTCGCCCGGCAAAGAAGAAGAGAGAGAAGTAATCACGAGCCAAAGAGAATTGACCGCCAACGGTCTGGTCAAGGAGTATGGCGGCCGACGGGTCGTGGACGGAGTGGACCTTAATATTCGTTCGGGCCAGGTCGTGGGATTGCTGGGACCCAACGGCGCGGGAAAAACCACCACGTTCTACATGATAACCGGGCTGGTGAAACCCGATAGTGGTCGAGTGTACCTGAACGGCCAGAACATATCCCACCTGCCGGTGTACCTACGCGCGCGCCTGGGTATCAACTATCTGCCGCAGGAGACCTCTGTTTTTCGAAAAATGACCGTGAGTGAGAATATTGAGGCTATCCTGGAAACCGTGGAACCGGACAAGTCCCGCCGGAGCCGAAAACTGGACCGACTCCTCGCGGAGCTTGACATCACGGATCTCAAGAACCAGCGCGCGGACAGCCTGTCCGGCGGTCAAAAGAGGCGGCTCGAAATCACCAGGGCTCTCGTGACCGAGCCTGATTTCATCCTGCTCGATGAGCCTTTTGCCGGCCTGGATCCCATCGTAGTGCTGGAAATCCAGAAGATCATTTCGGAACTCAAGAATCGCGGCATCGGAGTAGTTATCACGGATCACAACACTAGAGAGACACTGGGAGTATGTGATAGAATATATCTGCTGGACAACGGTTGTATCCTGGAGCATGGTGATCCTGAAACCATAGCGGCCAGCGAACGCGCCAGGGAAGTTTACCTGGGGGAAAAGTTCAGCATGTGACCTCAGATAATCCAAATGGCACTTGAGATAAGACAGCAGTTGCGTCAGACTCAGCAGTTGGTCATGACGCCCCAGCTTCAGCAGGCCATCAGGCTGCTTCAGTACAATCATGTTGAGATGGTCGATGTGCTGGAGGAGGCGATGAAAGAGAATCCTGTGCTGGAGACGACCAACCTCGAAGAACCGTTGCCCGATACGGAAAACGACGGCAGGACCGATGCGGAATCACTGGAACGGCTGACAAAGGAGCCGGAGCATTCCGAGTCGGCCGATGTTTTCGGCGTAGATTGGGAGAGTTACCTGGAGAGCTACGGAGCCGACAGGTCCCCGATTCGAAGCGTCGAAGACGATCTGCCGCCCATAGAGACGAGGGTCACATACCACGACAACCTGTTCCGGTACCTGCTCGATCAGCTTCGGATGAGCCCGCTGGCGGAGGAAGACCGCAAGATAGCTCTGCAGATCATCGGCAACATTGATGAAAGAGGCTACCTTGACATTGAGATTGACGAGTTGGCCGTCTCGCTTGGAGTGGACGCCAATGAAGTGGAGCGAGTGCTGGCCTGTGTGCAAGAATTCGACCCATCAGGCGTCGCGGCCCGCAATCTGCAGGAATGCTTGCTCAATCAAGCGCGATTGCTCGATCCCCCGGATCCTCTGGCGGTGAAAATCATCGAGGAGGTCTTCGACGTTCTTCAACAAGGAAGGCTCGACAGGCTGGCTCGCCACTTCAAGGTCCCACTGGATGAGATCAAGAAGGCGTCAAAGGCGATCTTAGCTCTGGAACCCAAGCCGGGAAGACCTTTTCTTGATCAGGATACGATCTATGTGGTTCCGGATATCTCTGTGATCAAAGTTGGAGACGATTACGTAGTGGTCCTCAACGACGACGGGGTTCCCGGGCTGAGAATAAGCTCATTCTACCAGGAGCAGCTTTCTTCCGGGGCTTCCTCTTCCAACGCAAAGGATTATATTCAAGAGAAGATGCGAAGCGCGGTGTGGCTCATTCGCAGCATTCATCAGCGCCGGAGGACGATACACAAGGTGACCGAGTCCATTCTGAAGTTTCAGAGAGAATTCTTCGACAAGGGAATGGACTATCTCAAGCCCCTGGTACTCAAAGATGTGGCCGCGGACATTGATATGCACGAGTCGACCATAAGCAGAGTCACCACAAACAAGTACGTTCAGACTCCACGCGGCATCTTCGAGCTGAAGTTCTTCTTCAACTCAGCGATCAGCCACGGCACAGATGCCATAGCATCCGAGTCCGTCAAGAATCAGATTCTCCGAATCGTCAAGAATGAAGACTCTCGCAAGCCGGTCAGTGACAAACAGATAGTGGATCTGCTGGCAAGGGACGACATTCGTATAGCCCGGAGAACTGTCGCTAAGTATAGAGAAATGCTGGACATACCATCGTCCAGCAAGAGAAGAAAGAGGTTCTGAGTTTCAGATCCTCTTGATTACTCATTCCAGGAGGTGCTTTGAATGAAAACGTCAGTGACTTTCAGACACATGGAACCCTCCGAAGCTTTGAAAAGCTATGTGCAGGACAAGACGGCACGGCTGAAAAAGTATGTTGACAGACCGCTGGAAGGCAATGTGAGCCTGAAGGTCGAGAAATTCCGTCAGATCGCCGAGGTTGTGATCAACGCAAACGGAATCCGAATCGCGGGAGAGGAATCTCACGAAGATATGTACGCTGCTATTGATCTGGTCATGGAAAAGATCGAGCGCCAGGTCAAGAAGTACAAATCCAAGATTAGAAAACACAAGCCTTCACCAGGAAAAGAAATACGGTGGCGCAGGGACATCTACGAGCAAGAGAGCTTCGAGGACGAAGCAGAGCCTGTGGTGGTCCGCACGGAGAACTATTTCGTGAAACCCATGTCCGTTGATGAAGCCGCCATGCAAATGGATCTCACGAGTCAGGAATTCCTTGTCTTCAACAACGCATCGAGCCAGACGGTGAACGTGATCTATCGTAGAAAGGACGGTAATTACGGGCTCATAGTACCCCAGAACATGTGAAGTGACTAGCCGGAGCATGGAGCGACGGCATCCTGATGGGTTATGGCCGTAGGGGCGTAGCACATGCTACGCCCTCTTGGATAGTGGGTCCAAGACGGAACTTCCCAGTCTATTCATTTTGATAGGAACAGCATATTATGAGGATTCTTGACCTCATCGTCACAAATGGAATCATTCCGTCGCTCCGCGCGGAAACCAAATCAGAAGTGCTTGCGGAACTCGTAGGGCCGATCGTTCAGGCTGATTCCACCCTTGATCAGCGCAACCTGGTTAAGAGTCTGATCGAGCGCGAAAATTTGGGCAGCACTGGAATCGATGGGGGGATCGCGATTCCCCACGGGAGGTTCGCGGGCTTGGACGGCCTGGTCGCGAGCTTCGGTAGAAGCCCCGGGGGGATTGATTTCGACGCCATGGATTCAAAACCCAGTTATCTCTTTTTCTTGCTCCTGGCCCCCGACAACTCCGCCGGTGACCATCTCAAGGCCTTGGCACGGATCTCCAGGCTCTTGAAGGACCCCATTCTGAAAAACACCGTGCAACAAGCCGAGTCAGCGGAAGAAATTCTCCGCCTGCTGGATGAATACGACCTCAAACTCCCCTGATTCCAATGCGCTTTCAAAGAGGGAACATATGGCTCAAGTCCGGAAGGGAAAAATCCCCCCTGCCCCCCTTTGCTAAAGGGGGGTGGTTCAGGTCCCCCCCTTTGAAAAAGGGGGGTTAGGGGGGATTTTGAGACTCGGTGCCTCACCTGAACACAGTACTGCTTTGAACGCAACTTCGCATGAAAGTCCCGTGGACAAAGCCACCCCTTTACGGGTCAACGTATGGGGTGGTTTGGAGGGGAGCCACTGCGCGTGGGGCGATTGAGCGGGCCCCGGACAGCTTACGTGACATGACAGCTGTCGGTAGACTGAAGTTGAAATGCCTGCCCGGCTAGGGCCTCCCCTCCAAGTCCATGCGCAGCGTGCGCGCTCTTGGAGTACCCTGTCCGAGGCGAAGCCCCGGACCAGTAAACAACGGAAAAGACTTTCATATTTCGTTGTCGCTTTCTTGCGATGATAGTTGGTATGATTCCAGGTTCCGGTTCGCTTGTTGGGGCCTGCCCCTGTTCACTCTTGCGCAAGCACGACATCATCCCCTCCATTTCATTCCCACCACCTGGTATAGGGTCAGGGTCTCTTCAAAGCCTTTGAGGCTTGCCTGTCTTGCCGCGGCTACCTCCAGATCGTCGGAGAGCCGGTCATATATTCCAGGTGTGACCAGGACCTCACCGCCGGAGGTTTGGGCTTCCACTCTGAAAGCGACATTTATGGGGGTTCCCATCGCGCCGTATTTCTTGCGCTTTTCCGAGCCGATGTTTCCCACGACCAGTTCACCGCAGTTCACTCCGATACCCATTTGAAGCTCGGGGAAACCCAAGGCGGCACTCTCGCCGTTCAATTCTTTCAGCGCGGTTTGCATTTCCAGTGCGCACGCTACAGCACGGCCGGTGGCATTGGCAATGGGTACCGGCGCTCCAAAGAAGACCAGTATTCCATCCCCCGCGAACTCGTCTATAGTGCCCTGGTGGCGGATTATGACGTCGGTCATCCTCTCCAGGTATCGGTTGATTATCTCCAGGACCTTTTCAGGCGCAAGAGATTCGGTCATGGACGTGAAACCCCGTAGATCCGACACTAGAATCGTAATGTCCCTCAACTCACCGCCCAGTTTCACTCCCCCCGGGGATTCAAGGATCTCCGCCACTATCTGCTCGCTGAGGTAGCGTCCAAACGTTTCCCTGATGTAATCTCGTTCCCTGAGGCCCTCAATCATGCGATTCAGACCTTCTCCCATAGTCCCGATTTCGTCGTTGGAGATCACCGGAACGCTTGCGTCCAGGTCTCCGCCGCGGATGCGTTCCATTGTCTTCCCGGCATCCTTTAACGGCTTGGAAACACTCAGTGAAATCAACGTCGACAGCTCAATGGCCATCCATATTCCCAGGACCAAGAGAAACCCTATCACCAGAGGCATCCCCGACAGGAAGTGCTCAACGGTTTGATGCCCCGCGTTTATCGCATGGATCTGGCTGAGCGTGACATAACTGATAATGATCAAAGGACAAATGCTTATCAGAAGTGAACCCAAGACCATCTTGGGCAGAATCGGTGTCCTCCTGGAAGAGGGGATCGTCAGCAGTGAATCAACGGGGAAGTGCTTGCGAACCGATCTCCTCAGCCAATACTCCAGAACAAGAAAGATATACGATACGGTGAAGGGTGCGCCTACGAACACTATTCCGCAAAATTGTCTCGTGGCCTCATGGTAGTCGGCCCTATAGAACCAATTCACTGTTGGCGGGCCGAAGCCGAAAAATATCCCCGCGGACAACCAGCCGATCAGACTTACTCCGGCCATCTTGAGAGGCATGTCCATCAATAACCCGGCCGCGGAATTCAGCGACTCCGAATCTCCGGCTTGGAACAGCTCTCTTGCTCTTCGACGCGCGGGCAACACCAAGGACAAGCCGATCAGAGAACAGACGGCCATGATGATGACCATGCCGACCACGAAGAAAGCGATCCGGTCGCCTGCATCCACGGCGGGGGCGTCACTGACAAGACGCGCCTCGATAAACGCGAAATAGATGAAGGTGACTGTGGCGCCGAGCAAATTCCCCAGCATGGTTATGGGCCAGATACCTCGCCACAGATTCCTCGGGGACCAACCTTGTTCCAATTCTTTGTCTTTGCACAGTTCCATTGTTCACCTTCTCCCGGTTACGTATCGAGAAGCATCAATCTCACGTCCATAACGTTTGTCAGGGTGGGACCCGTGATTATGAGATCGTCCAGCTTTTGGAAAAAATGGTACGCGTCATTATTCCGAAGGAATTCCTCAGGATCAAGCCCTTTTGCGGTTGCGCGTTCCAGGGTTCGGCTATCCACAATAGCGCCCGCCGCGTCCGTCGGGCCGTCGGTGCCGTCAGTGCCCGCGCTGAGGAACGAGCATCGGGGAATCCGGGAGGCCCGCTTCACAAGCGATAGAGCGAACTCCTGATTCCTACCGCCCTTTCCTTTGCCTTTGACGATCACAGTGGTTTCTCCACCGCTGAGAACGCACGCCGGGGGAGGAATCGGATTCCCTTCGGCTCGAATCTCCGCGGCTACGGCTCCGTGAAAAAGCGCGGCCTCAGTTGTGTCTCCCTCTATGGAAGATGACAGGATCAGGGTTCGGTACCCCAACTCCCGGGCCTTTTTCCGGCCCGCGTTCAGCGAGACAATGTTGCTGCCCACGATCACGCTTCTTACCCGCTCGAAGATCGGATCAGAGCGCTTGGGTGTTTCAGGGATTCTTTGGTCCGCCCCCTCGGTCAAGCGCCTCACTATGGTCTCCGGGCAGCTTTGGATCAGGCCGTACTGATCCAATACTTTGAGCGCGGCCGTGAAGGTAGACTCATCCGCGACAAACGGCCCGGATGCTATTGTGCCGGGATCATCCCCCACAACGTCGGAGAGCATCAGATTGATCACAAGAGCAGGATAGGCCGCGGCCATAAGATTTCCGCCCTTTGTGAGTGAGATATGCTTGCGGATCGCGTTTATCTCACGGATATTTGCCCCCACGGCAAGGAGATCCCTTGTGAGGCTTTGCTTCTCATCCAGGGTTATGGGCGCCGCGGGCGCGGGCAACAGCGCGGACCCCCCCCCGGAAATACACGAAATCACCAGATCTTTCCGGTCCATGGATTTGAGCAGATCTACGATCTCCCGGGCGGCTTGTTCGCCGTGCGCGTCAGGAACCGGGTGGCCTGCTTCACGTATGCGAATCCTCTTCAGCGGCAGGCCATGGTCGTACTTGACGCAGATGATCCCGCCATTGACGCGGTCACCCAGTATCTCTTCGACAGCCTTTCCCATGGCAGCGCTGCCTTTGCCCGCGCCGACCACAAAGATCCGGTCGAAATCAGCGAGATCCAAAGAGAGCCCCTCGCCGAACAGTATCCGACCCTTGTCCACTCGCAAAGAGCGCTTCACAGCTTCTTCCGGATCAGAGGCCTCCAGGCATGCGCCGAGGATCTCCATGGCGTCTGTTCTTAGCTTTTTCGGAGTTTGTTCCGCGGTCATTTCAAGTCCAACCGTGGCCTTTGGGGTGTTCTTACAACTACCATGCATTGAAAGGCACAACCAAGTATGAAAGTCCTTTCCGTTGTTCACTGGTCCGTGGCTTCGCCTCGGACAGGGTACTCCAAGAGCGCGCACGCTGCGCATGGCCTTGGAGGGGAGACTCATCTCCCCTCCAAACCACCCCATACGTTGACCCGCAAAGGGGTGGTTTCTTCACTGGATTTTCAGGTAAACCAACATACCCGGCCGGGTCCGGGCACAACGAAGCATGAAAATGTCCGCAAAGTCGTGGGTCCCGCACTGTAGGGGCGCACCTGTGTGTGCGCCCTTTTGCCATCCGTTAAACGCAGGAACGTGGTCGTTCCCGTCGCCCCCCTCCAAACCACCCCATACGTGACCCGGATAGGGGTGCCGGCGCCACGGGACATTTCAATGGGATTTCGCTCTCAAACTTATAAGGATCCTTTTCAGGGTGTCCCGCGGGGGCCATTGTCACTTGATGGAACGCGCTTCGGTATCAGGCATTAGGGGCCGCGGAAAGTTTTCCCCCGCGGCCTCGTCAAAAAAAGCTATTATTATTGCTCCACACTCAGAGTTCGACTTTTCGCGGCGTCCAGCCGTACAGCCGCCGCCTCCGCACGTGGGGGCCGGCCGAATGTTGGACCATGTTCGCATCGAGGCTTCACCAGGCTTCGAGACAGCAACTGATAGAAGGAGGAATCATGAAGAAGCTGCTCCGGTTGATTCCTGTGTGTCTGATCTTGTTGGTCCCCACAGGCGCCACACTAGCGGGAACCAAGTTCGTCACCATAGGTACCGGCGGTGTAACGGGGGTCTATTATCCCACAGGCGGAGCGATCAGCAAGCTTTTGAACAAAAAAAGGGACACGTACGGGCTCAAGGTGACGGCTGAAGCAACCGGTGGCTCGGTCTTCAACATCAATGCCCTAATGGCGGGTGATATGGACCTGGCTTTGGCCCAGTCCGACCGGGCGTACCAGGCCTGGAAGGGTTTGAGCGAATGGAAAGACAGGGGTCCGCAAAAGAACCTCAGAGGGGTGTTTACGCTTCACTCGGAGACCATCTGCCTCATCGCATCCGTGGACAGCGGAATAGGGAAATGCTCGAACCTTAAAGGAAAGATCGTAGCCATAGGAAATCCCGGGTCGGGAACCCGTCAGAATTCTCTGGATGCGCTTTCCATATGCGGTCTCAAGACCCGCGACCTGGGCCAAGCCGAGGGCATCAAGGCGGCCGAGGGAGCAGGCCTACTCCAGGACGGCCGGTTGGACGCGTATTTCTACACCGTGGGACACCCCAACGGATCCATCAAGGAGGCCGCGGCGGGCAGGACCAAGGTGCGATTTGTCCCTTTCCCGGAGCTGGGCGATCTGCTGAAAAGAAAGCCATACTACAGCAAGGCATTCATACCGGTGAAATTCTATCCGGGAATGGAGAACAAAGAAAACGTGCCCACCTTCGGCGTGAAGGCCGCTTTCCTGAGTTCCATCAAAGTCCCCGACAGTGTGGTCTACGCGATCACTAAAGAAGTGTTTGAAAGCCTTGAAACCTTCAGAACCCTGCACTCGGCCCTGTCAGGACTGAAGAAAGAAGAAATGGTCAAAGGCTTTGCCATGCCCATCCATCCAGGGGCCCTGAAATACTACAAGGAGGTCGGCCTCGACAAATACATTGACGAGCATTGACCGGGAAGCATATTTCGTTAATTTGACGATGACGTGGGGGGCGCCGAAGGATCACCCATGACGGACTCCAAGCCCCCCAATGGATCGACCAGTGGCGTGGCAGTGGCTGCGGATCTCAAGTCAGCGGAAATCGGACACGATTTGAGCGGATGGTCCGGTTACGCGGTGGGATTGATCGCTGCTTCCTGGTCTGTTTTTCAGCTTTCCCTGGCAAGTTTTCTTGTGCTGGACAGTCTTGTCATAAGGGCTGTACATCTGGGGTTCGCATTTCTGATCGTGTTCCTGGCCTTCCCGGCTCTGAAGGGGACGCGCGAGGGGATATTCTCCATACTGGGTCCGAGGGACAAGATCGGAATCCTCAGCGCGTCTACCGCGGTCATCGCATGCGCGTCGGCCCTATACATAGTCGTCGATTATGAGGGGATCAGCGGTCGCCAGGGTGTGCCGTTGTTCCGCGACGTCGCGATCGGCTTAGTGCTGATCGCTTTTCTGCTCGAGGCAGCGCGCCGCGTGGTGGGACCCGCTCTGCCGGTGATTTCCATCGTGTTTATCGTCTATGCTCTTCTCGGGAACCATATGCCCGACTTCATGGCGTTCCGCGGAGTTTCCCTGAGCCGCCTACTTGGTCAGATGACCATGTCCACCGAGGGGATTTACGGCATTCCGCTGGATGTTTCGGCCAACATCGTATTTCTTTTCGTGCTCTTCGGGGCCATTCTTGAGAAGGCCGGCGCGGGGGCCTACTTTATCCAATTGGCGCTTGCGCTCCTGGGTCGATTCAAGGGCGGACCTGCCAAGGCCGCGGTTCTGGCCAGCGGCCTGACCGGCATGGTGTCAGGCTCCAGCATCGCCAACATCGTTACCACGGGGACTTTCACTATTCCGCTCATGAAGAAGGTCGGATATCCTGCGAAAAAGGCTGCCGCTGTTGAAGTGGCGGCCAGCACGGACGGACAGCTCGCGCCTCCCATAATGGGAGCCGCGGCGTTCATCATCGCGGAATACGTGAACATCAGCTACCTGGATGTGGTAAAGGCTGCATTGGTGCCGGCCCTGGTCTCTTACGTGGCGCTCCTGTATATCACTCACGTGGAGGCGTGCAAACTGGGAATCGAAGGATTGAGCCGAGAAGAAGCACCGCGGTTCAGAGAAGTCTTTTTCAGCGGCATTCATTTCCTGATCCCCATTGCGGTGCTGATGACGGAACTCGTCTATTACAGGCACTCGCCACAGATGGCGGTCTTCTACGCGATAGTTGTGCTCACCGTCATAATCCTGTTCATGTTTCCCATGCGCGCGGTTCGGGAAAGGAAACCCATCATGGAAGGAGTCCGAACCGCGCTCGGAATAATTGTCAGGAGTTTGTCCACGGGGGCTCGCAACATGGTTTCAGTGGCGGTTGCCACAGCCTGCGCGGGGATCATTGTGGGTGTGGTCACACTTGGGCTGGGGGGGCTCATCACGGAAATCATAGACGTGCTCAGCCGCGGGAACCTCTACGCGATGTTGCTGATCACGGCTGTGGCCTGCCTTATTATCGGAATGGGCCTGCCCACTACCGCGACCTACATAGTCATGGCGTCTCTCACCGCGCCGGCCATGGTCACAATCGGCGCAGACACCGGGTTTGTGGTCCCGCTGATAGCCGCTCACCTGTTCTGTTTCTATTTTGGGATCCTCGCGGACGATACGCCTCCGGTGGGGCTCGCGTCCTACGCGGCTGCCGCGATCGCGAGATCTGATCCGATCCCCACAGGTCTGCAAGGATTCGCCTATGACATCCGGACCGCTATTCTGCCGTTCATGTTCATCTTCAACCATGAACTCCTGCTCATCGGCGTAACCAGCGTCCCGCAGGCGATTCTGGTGATCACGACCGCGAGCCTTGGGGCAATGGCCTTTGTGTCCGCGACCCAGGGATGGCTCGTCACTCGAAATCGCTGGTATGAAATCCCCTGCCTGCTCGCGGTCACCGTCATAATGATGAGACCCGCGCTCCTCGCTACATGGCTGGATCTCCCCCACAAATACTTCAGTTTCATTATAGGCGGAGCGCTCTACGGAGCAATCTATCTCGCGCAACGGGCCAGAGCGGAAAGGGCAAACCAGGCCGGGTAAAGGAATCGGCAATATGAGGACACTACTACTTTTGTTCTTGGTGTCCTTCAATCACCTACACATCGCGGGGCTATCTTGATCCGCAAGGATCAAGACTGTCCGAGGGAGGATCGCCATGCGTGGTCAGTTTGAAACGGGAGACATGTGTCTCGTCCACCACACGGATGAGAGCAGAAAAGGTAGTATTTCCCCGTTCCATACGGCGCTTGAAAGCATAATTGACAGGTCAGACGTAAGAATCGCGTGTCCTTACCTGTCTGTCCAATATCTCATGGCAATGACCGAGCTTGCCCGATCGTGGCGCCTCTTGACCGACGTGGAAGAATGGCTGAGTTCGCAATCAACAGACCTGAGGACTGAGGCTGAGAAATTCATCCGTGACAACCAACGCAGGATTCGCCATTGTCCCAGTCTTCATGCCAAGATCGCTATGAATGAAGAGGTTGCGCTGATTGGGTCGGCGAACTTCACCCGGAGAGGTTTGACCTCACGTGAGGAAATTGGTGTCATCGTGCGCGGCGCAACCATTGTGGGGCAACTTCATGCTTGGTTTGACCAGATGTGGGATCAAACGACTCAGGCAGACTTGGCTGAGCTGGCAACCTATGTCACGGGTTTGCCGACTGTGGACCCGGACGCGAGAGCTACCGACCACAAAATCCGAAGCCCGTTCAAGCCGCCGCGAGCAAAACTGCCTCCGCTTGGCAAGGCCCGGGCCGACTCGGAGCCCAGTCCTTCCATCGACAAGAAGGTCTATTCCCGCTTGCTCAAATATCTTAGAATGGCCCCTGACCGTCGGTGGATCGAAGGGTACTTCGATCTCGTCAGAGAGGTGATCGAGACCAGCGGACTGAGTAGTGACGATGACCGCCTTGTCATGACCATACGCACGAGCCGGCGTCTTCCCGTCACTATCAACCAACGGTACGTTTTGGCTGCCTTGTGGAAGGATCGTTCCAGTGTCGGTTTTTCACTCAGCAAAGAGTACCCGATCCCGGACATTCTCCTTGACCGGAAACTGTATGAGGAAGAAGGCTATGAGCCACGGAAGAAGGAACCGCCGGCCGAAGTGCCAAGATATGTGGAGTTTAAGTTGGATCACCCTTCCGATGTTCCCGCAGACTTGAAAAGAGTCTGGAAGGAAGTGATTTCCCGTGAAGTAGGTCACGGAGAAGGGTCTTCACATCGCCGTTATCATCAACCGCTAATATACGCCATGGCCATGAATCCGGCTGTACGACGGAGAGTTTTTGACGATGCCTTTGGGTCTTGAGTTCACGCCGTAGTTCGTGACGCCATATCTTCGTGCTCCGGAAGAGGCGTTCGAGCGAAAAATGAATTCTTGCGGTCTACGTTGTTTCGTGGTTTATCATGAGTACAAGCAATAGTGGCGTCGTAACCGGCCGACAGGGAGTCTTTCGTGCAGAGGAAATGTGACGATATCCTGAACATGCTTTCGGCCGAGAGAGAGACGATCCGCGGTTTCGGGGTACGGCGTCTCGGCCTCTTCGGATCTGTCGTCCGCGGGGAAGGAACCGAATCGAGCGACCTGGACTTTCTCGTGGAATTTGACAAGGCAACCATCCGGAACTACCTCGACTTGAAGGAATTCCTCGAGAAACTCTTCCACTGTGAAGTGGATCTGGTCTTTTCCGACTCTGTGAAGCCGCGACTACAACCAATTATCTTCAAGGAGACGATCTATGCCCCGGGACTATAGGGTCTACCTCGATGATATCTTGGAATCGGTCGGGAAAATCAAAGACTACACGGCCGGATACACCCGGCAGAGATTTGCCGAGGACTCGAAAACCGTGGACGCGGTGATCAGAAATCTCATGGTGATCGGGGAAGCGGCAAAACATGTGCCTCAGGAGGTTCGAGCGAGGCATCCGGAAGCTCATTGGAGGGAGATGATAGGCCTTCGTAACATTGTGATCCATGAGTACTTCGGAATCAATCTCGATGTAATTTGGAACGTCATCAAGACGGACTTGCCAGCGCTTGAGATTCATGTGAGAGAGATTCTGCAAGGCAGATAAGTCTGCCCGCCAAAGATGGCTGGATTCTTACGGAATTACCACAACCGCGGGCCCCATCCCGGGCGATGCCATAAACTACTGAACAATGGAAAAGACTTTGATGCTTCGTTGTCCGTTTGTCGGCCATTGCAGTTCCTACTGAAAATCGGAGAGCATCCGCAGTAGGACCGGCATCTTGCCGGTCCACCATTCCAGCGGCGCCACACCTGGATTGAATCGATTTCGGGGTATGGTCGGGAGTCACCCTCTCACTCTTCTCTGTGCCCTCTGTGGCTGAATATTCTGTTCTTCTCTGCGTGCCTGTGCCGCTGATCGTCTCTCATGGCCCCTGGGAATGTATGAACCCACTTGGGGCCCCGAGGATATGAGCCTTGTGGTGGGAGACCGGCAAGATGCCGGTCCTACTCTCGAGTAGTCACCGTGGCCGCGGTGTCAAGTGTGGCCAATGGCTGGTTTGACCCTCTCGTTGGGGGCTTTGCTGAACCGCCCCCGGGGCGAGTCTTTCCCCGATGAATCGTCGAGGTTGCCCACAAGTTTCAGCATCTGAGTAAATGGCACGTCCACTGCTACACGCCGTATGATGGTCACTCTGCTAATCAGCAGCAGAACAAAAAGTCATAAACACAGATATGTTCATGTGGGGATTCCAGGACTCCTTATTGGATGACCTCAAAGTGATCCCCCACTTCGTATTTTGCCAGCCGAAGCAAAGCGAGAAGGCCCCACAGGCAATATTCAGGCGTGTAGTCGGAATGACTCATTACCAGGGCGTGAGCGATCCTGTTACGGAGATTGTATCCTGCTTGTTCCACGAGCAACAACCTAAGGAACAGGTGGTCGCCCCGATCCAGTAGATTCTCTGTGTTCGGGTCATACAACAAGTTTTTGAGATCCCTTTCCCTGAAGATGGTTTTGCCATTGGGGTCATTGACCATTTTCCACGTTGTGATTCCATGAGAATGACATAAGTCTCTGAGCAAACCCTCCAGCTTAAGTGTTAAGGAATCCACGCCCAGGACACAGTGCCGTATCTCAGAAGGATTTTGGAGAAAAGCGGTGAGATCAGCCATGCAATGAGTGACAGACGGTGCGACTAGGTCCAACCATCTGTATTCTTTCACTCGACGGCCGGGGAGGCGGCGGCAAAAGTGCCTCCCAATCCAGGTATTTACTTCCAAGTATTCCAGAACAGTGGCTGCGGAAAGGCCAGCATATTCGATCCCTGCTTTCAGTAGCTCCCTAACCAATTCGATAGTGAAACATTCCAACTGGATCTGCGAGTACACCAACGTGTCGAGACGCGTTTTCTCACCAGAATTAGTGAAGTGCTGAGCTTGGTGTCCCCGCTCATCCGTTACGCCGACACCCACAAGGTCAAGTATCGTACGGCCCTGATCACGATCTTCCACGATCCGCTCAAGGTCTTCGAGATTCGGAAGAAAGCCTCGGTCTTCACTCAGGAAACAGAGGATGCCATCCGCACCATGTTGGGCCATCTCCACCGCGAGTGCCTTGACATTATTGAGATATTTCGTAAGGTCCACCTCTGCAGAGATGTTTCCCACGGGCATCCGACCCACCACACCATAATATTTGGATTCCAGTTCGCTGACCTTTGAGGGGTCCGGGACACGTCTGTATTCGGTGAGGGCATCTTCCCAATGAATGAACTCATTGGGAGTGTGCCGGAATCTCTCCATTAGAGTTTCATGGCATTCTGCCTTCTTTCTTGCCCAGCAATCTGATTGCCTTCCAGTCTTCGATTCCACTCGTTCACCCAGATCCAAAAAATCCACCGCCAGCTCCTCGCGCCGATGCGCAATCAGGACTTCCGCCAACTTCCAGCATAGTGTGTCAATATTCCGGAAGTCGTCCTTGCCGAATTTCCTTGTTTCCCTCAACATGTACTGAATGAGGCTGTTACGTACACTCATTGAGGCCGGATTGTCGAACGGGAAATCGAGGATTATCCTTAGAATCTCGGCCTTGACCTCGTCTGTCCTCCACTCCGTCTGGTAGGCCAAGGAGTGGGCATTGATGAGGGTCGAGAGCAGATTATGTCCGTAATGTGCCGTTGGATTTTCGATCTGCTGATTCTCGAAGATTGTCAGTGAGAGGAGATAAGAATCAACGGCCGTTCTGGCAACATCGCGGTGCTTATACTTAGGACTGCACCAAAGAATGTGGGAGTAACGAGCTTTCAGGATGGGATTCTGAGTAGCCTCCAGCCGTGAATGTAGATAGTCATACTCCTTTCCAGAGACTCCCTCGTAGTCCATGCGCTTTGCTTCCCCTTCGTCAAATTGCACGTCGAGGAAATCCATCTCCCATTGGGCTTCTCGGGCATCGCAAGAAGCCTCGGAATCATGATCAAGGTCTCTTATCTTTTCAAATAGCTGCCTGATATCACAACTAAAAGGGTAATCTTGCGCGTGGTCCTCAAGATGTCTTTGAATTGAGGCTAGATCGTTGAGACTCGACATCAGCGCAACCTCTGGTCCCTCGGAGAGGGTTGTACAACCGGGGGGCGGGTAGCCCCCTCTCTCGTCACATCAAAACTGTTTTGTACACATGGTTGAAAACCTACAGCTTTCTTCATCTGCCCGGTTGATCCAAAGCGCTATTCGGATATCACCAGGGGCGTGACTACAAAAGTTCGCGCGCCTTCTACGTAATAGTGAACCTTCCCGAGCATTCTCACAGGAAGATCGACATTGAGCTTGAGCGCCTGAGAGGCACCGAGAATCCCGCCTATTCCTGGATAGAAGTATTCGCTCTTCGCCAGGAGCGACAAATTTCGCTTTCCGCTTATCAGCTCGAAGATCTCCTGGCGCTCACCCGTTTTCGGATTCGACCACGCTCCCAGCGTGAGGTTGCCATCGACCCAGCCCACTTTGGACCCTGCTCCAGAGTTGAAAGCTTCCAAAGTCAATTCCCCGATTTTGGATAGCTCGTGGTTGATCTCTTGAAGCATTCCAAAGGAGGAAAGAGAATAGGAACGGCTCTCTTGAGTATGGATTCCAGCCTTGAGTACAGAGATTCCTAGGTCTGCTCTGCCGCCCTCAGTCTTCGTCAGTACAGAACTAGGGGACGTTCCGGTTAACTCTTCGCATTTTAGAGAGACGTATTCGACATCCAAATACACTATCCTGTCCACGGTGAGTGGATGAAAGCTAATACTAGCCATTGTGGTCTCCTAATCTTCGCATACTCTATCTTGAGGTTTTAGTGGTGTCAAGGAGTCCTCTCGGTGTGCTCTCATCCCTGAACGTCACGTTTCCGTCCACATGCGACGCGTAATCCGCGTCAGACATGAATTGAGTGATGTCTTCGGCCCAGTTCTCAAGTGATCACGACCATGATCATGTCACACTACTGCTACCAGCTGATTTGCGACCCACACTTGTCGTTGGATCGGGAGCCCATCGCAGGGCCGATTGGCAGCACAGGCTGATTCACAGTTGCGCTGGGTGTTGCCCAGCTTCGAGTCACGGAAAACAGTGGTCTGTGCTCCCGACCATTTCCTCAAACCTCAAGACGGCAACGCTGCTATGGCAGCCAGGTGTAACCGAAGCAACATGGACCGCCACTTCCTTGGTGATGGGAAGCTGAACCGCCGAAGCTCGCCGGACATTAGATCATCCCACAACCACATCGGCGGCAAAAGTTCCTCATGGAGAGCGCAATTGTGATAATGTCATGTTCAGATCAGGAGAGCCCTGTGCGGAATTCTCATGGGCCGCCGAAAAGGAAGATGCTGTGGCCTATTGAGGCCTAAGCGGCGGCAATAGTTGGGAGTTTTTGCAACCACTTCTACACACCGATGCGGGTTTTCAAGGTGTGATTCCGGATTAAGAGTGAGGAAACGGATTCAGCTATGGGAGACAGATTCAAGACCATAATCATTTCGGTTGCGATTATTCTTTTGGGAGTCGCGGGTTTCGTGGCCTTAAAGGTCACCAAGCCAGCGCCGCCAAAGAAGAAGGCTGAACTTGCCGGCCCGCTGGTTAGAGTGGTGTCGGCCAAGGAGCAGGATCTCAGGGCCGTTGTGAAAGAGAGCGGCAACGTTCAACCGAAAACAAGTCTTACAATAACAGCGGAAGTCGCGGGCAGGGTGGTCAAGCTTTCACCTAATCTCCAGGCAGGCTATTTTGTGAGCAAAGGTGAACTGCTCGTAGAGATTGACCCAAGGGAGTACCGTCTCAGCGTTGAGCAGTTCAAGGCCCAGATAGCTCAGTTGGAAGCTGAAAAGGCCAAGGTCGCCCAGGAGGAGGTCAACATTGAACTCAATCTCCAGTTGGAGGAGGAGCGGCTGAAGCCGGCCGTAGCCGAGCTGGAAAGGAAAAGAAGTCTTCTTGGTTCAGGAGCGCTGTCTCAGAGTGCGATAGATCAGCAGGAGATCGAAACCAAACGCATCAAGATCGCTCATCTGGCTCAGAAGAATGCTCTGAGACTGATGAAATCTCAGAAGGACCTTATCCGGGCGAAAATCGAAGCCACCAGGGCCCAACTGGAATCCGCGGGTCTCAAGCTCGAAAAAACAAAGATCTTCGCGCCTTTTGACGGCCGGATAATGGAAGAATCCGTGGAGGAAGGGCATTACGCTCAGATCGGCCAGAAGCTCGCGGTAATATTCGATATTTCCGCTGTAGAAATCGTTATTCAAGTTCCGGGGTACAAGATCCCGCAACTAGGTATGTTCCGCCGTAAGAATTCGAAATTCCCTGCGTTCGCCGACGTGTCCGAGGTGAACAAATTAATGCGAGAGCATGGCCCGGAGGCCACAGTCCGGCTTAAGGCAGCCGATCGAGACCTGACCTGGAAAGGCAGAGTTACCCGTTTGCAGGGCCAGATAGATCTGGCCACAAGAACGATCCCCATGGTGGTTGAGGTGAAAGATCCCTTCAAGGATGTGGTTCCGGGGAAGAAACCGCCCCTGGTCCCGGGGATGTTCGTAGAGGTGCTGCTCAAAGGAAAGTTGTACAAGGATGTATTCAAAGTCCCCCGGGCCGCGCTCCATGCGGGGAACGTTTATTTGGTTACCGACGGCAAACTGGAGATAAGAAAGGTCAAAGTTGTCAGAGTGGGGCGGGAATATGTGTATGTTTCCAAAGGCCTCAAGACTGGCGACAAGATCATCATCTCTCCTGTCGCGGTTCCTATTCCGGGGCAGCCGCTGCGGATCGTTTCGGGAAAATGAATCAGAGAGAATAGGCGACAATTCCAATGAGAAGCATTGTTCAATGGAGTGTGAACCGACCCGCGGTAGCCAATCTGCTGATGCTGTTCCTGCTCTTGATGGGCGGATACAGCGCGTGGACCATGCAGAGAGAGATGTTTCCTGAATTCTCTCTCGATAGAATTCAGGTTTCAGTGGTCTACAAGGGCGCTTCAGCGGAGGAGATGGAAGAATCCGTATGTGTCAAAATCGAAGAAGAGATTGCCGGTCTGGAGGGGGTCGACAGGATCACTTCCAGGTCTGTTGAGGGTCGTTGCCAGGTCATGGTGGAGCTTGAGACCGACTGCGACTTGGCCAAAGCTTATAATGACATCAAGAACGCGGTAGACCAGGTAGATACTTTCCCCGATGAATCAGAAACCCCGTTGACCGTGGAAATCACTCGCAAGCGTGCAGTCATCAAAGTGGCGGTGTTCGGAGACCTCTCCGAACAGGCGTTGACCGCGATGGCCGAGAAGGTGAAAAACGACCTGATGCAGATGCCGGAGATTTCCCAGGTGGAGCTTATCGGGAATCGGGAACACGAAATCTCTGTGGAGATTCCTGAGAACAATCTTCGGAAATACGGCCTTACTCTGGCGGGAGTCGCGGACCTCATAAAAAGGAACTCGTTGGACCTTCCCGCGGGCACAATTCAGGCGGACACTGGAAAGGTTCTCATCAGGACCAAAGGACTGCGGTACACGGCCAAGGAATTTGAAGATCTGATCGTTCTTTCCCGAATAGACGGGACAGTGGTTCCGTTGAGTCAGATCGCCACACTCAGGGATTCCTTTGAAGAGGTGGACATCCGGGCCAGAATGGACGGGAAGCCGGCAATTATTGTGAAGGTTGACAAGACCTCGCGGCAGGACGCAATTGAGATAGCCGACAAGGTGAAAGCCTACGTAAAGGAGAAAAACGCAACCCTCCCCGAAACTATACGCCTGGCCGCGTGGGACGATGACTCGCTGATCATCAAGAGCCGCTTGAGCCTTTTGGTGAGGAACGGGTTGCAAGGTCTCTTTCTCGTTCTGGTGATCCTCGCGCTATTTCTACGGATTCGGACCGCGCTGTGGGTGGCCATGGGGATACCCATTTCCATGATGGGCGCGTTCTTTTTCCTTGATCTTTACGGTTTCACCCTCAACATGATCTCCATGTTTTCCTTCATAATAGTGCTCGGAATTGTTGTGGACGATGCGATAGTCATCGGCGAAAACATCTACCAGCAATTGGAGGCCGGTGAGACGCCGCTTACAGCCGCGGTGGAGGGCGCCGGCCAAATGGCTTATCCGGTCATCAACGCAGTAACGACCACCATAGTGGCTTTTGCTCCCATGCTCTTTGTGGCGGGCATGATGGGGAAATTTATGAGCGTATTCCCCCTGGCGATCATGGCGGTTCTCCTGGTTTCTTTGGCAGAGGTCTTTGTGATTTTGCCTTCCCACCTGGCTCACATGAAGCTCGAACAGGACATGACCCGCCGATGGAGCCCGTTTGTAATGTTGGAGCGCGTGAGACGCGCAGTAGACGAGCAGCTGCAACGGTTCATCGACACTGTTTTTGTCCCTGTCATGGATTCAATCATGACGCATCGGTACATATTTCTGGCCGCGGCTGTGGCTTCGTTGGTTTTCTGTTTCGGTTTGGTGGCCGGTGGCCGAATCTCCTTTGTGCTCTTTCCAAAAGTGGATTCCGACAGGATTACGGCCACTCTCATACTTCCCGAGGGGACCAGCATAAAGGCCACCGAAGCGGCTGTCGCAAAGTTTGAGAACGCTGCCCGGGAAATGGCCGCCCTGTATCCGAGAAAGGACGGGAAATCGATCATTCAGCACATCTTTTCACTTGCCGGTGGCACGCTGGACAACGAAGAAAGCGGCTCCCACGTGGCTGAAGTGGTTGTGAGGTTGATATCATCGGAGGAGAGAGGAATAGCGTCATCCAAAATAACCGCGGCCTGGAGAGAGCTTACCGGAGAGATTCCCGACACATTGGCGCTAACCTTCGGATCGGGCGCGGGACCGGGCAAAAGACTGGGAGGCCGCCCCATCGAAGTCCAGTTGCTGGGCGATGACATGGACCAACTGCTCGCCGCGGCCGACAGCCTTAAGAGGGAACTGGCACAGTTCACAGGCGTGGAAGATGTCCAGGACTCCTACAGGCCGGGGAAAAATGAGTTTCGATTGTCCTTGAAAGAGGGCGCTCGACAATTGGGGATCAGTCTCGCGGATCTGGCAAGGCAGATACGGTCCAGCTTCTGGGGCGAAGAACCCCTCAAGGTGCAACGGGGCAGAAACGAGGTGACCATAAGGGTTCGCTATCCTGAAAACGAGAGGATGGCCCCCGGTGATCTTGAAAACATGAAAGTTCGTACAGCGGACCGCAAAGAGATACCATTCAAACACGTGGCCCAAGTGGTGGAAGACCACGGTCCCGCAATCATCAAAAGGGTTTACGGCCACAGGGCTGTGACCGTGACCGCGGATGTGGATGAAGACAAGGCAAATGCCAGAGAAGTCCTGGCAAAACTGTCTGAAGGCTTCTTCGAGAAACTGAAGCGAGACCACCCGGGTCTGAGTATCCTGCTGGAAGGCCAGCAAAAGGAAACCCAGGAATCTATGGGCAGCCTGTTCAAGGGGTTTGTTGTGGCCCTGTTCCTTATCTACATCCTGCTCGTGAACATGTTCCGAACTTATACTCAGCCACTCATTATCATGGCCGCCATACCCTTTGCCTTCATCGGTATCTTTATCGGTCATTTGTTGTTTGGAATGGATTTCACCATGCTGTCAATGTTCGGGGTGATGGCCTTGGCGGGCATTGTAGTCAATGACTCGCTGCTGCTCTTGGAGGCTTCCAACAGAGAGCACGACAAAGGACTCTCCCGGCACGACGCGCTCATCGCGGGGGCGCGCAACAGATTCCGACAGATTATTCTCACCACCCTGAGCACCATCGCCGGACTCACTCCCATAATGTTGGAGACCAGCGTGCAGGCCCAGTTTCTCAAGCCCATGACAATCACCGTAGTCTTTGGACTCCTGGCATCTACCGTGCTGATCCTGTTGTTGATACCGGCTCTCAGCATCATAAGGCACGATATACTCACGAAGTTCGCGGGATCAGCGGCACAGCCTCGCACAGAATGAGCATGGGACCGCTTGGGCCGGTGGACTCTGCAATCCGCCCATTACAAGGAGAGTTTTCTGAATGCTCACTCATGAAAAGAAAATCAATGCTGAAGAATCCAAGGCTTTTGTGGAAACATTTACATTGAAGCCAGAACGTTCGGGTCCCTTGTCCGGCCTGAGTTTCGCTGTTAAGGACCTTATCGACGTCCGCGGTTATAAGACGGGATGCGGCAACCCTGACCGGCGTGAGACCCATCCACCGGCGGCCGCCAACGCGGTGTGCGTAGATCAATTGCTGTCCGCCGGCGCAGAGTGCCTCGGCAAGACTATCACGGACGAACTTGCCTTCGGATTGATCGGTGAAAACTTCTTTTACGGCACGCCACTGAACCCCAAAGCTCCGGATAGAGTTCCGGGAGGATCTTCCTGTGGGTCGGCCTCTGCCGTGGCTTGCGGCATCGTGGATTTTGCCCTTGGAACCGACACGGGTGGGTCGGTTCGGGTCCCCGCGAGCAATTGTGGAATCTATGGGATTCGGCCTTCCCACGGTTTGATTTCATTAGCAGGGGTAAATCCCTTTGCCCCAACATTTGATACAGTAGGCGTTTTGGCCGGAACTTGGAAATCGTTGGAAAAAGCGAGCTGTGTTTTGCTCGGATACGACATCCCGGAAAGCATCGAGATCGGAACCATTCACCTGGTGAAGGAGAGCTTCGAGATTTCAGATCCGGAAGTAAGAGCGGCTATGATGGAACCTGTGAGAGACCTGACCGACAGGTTTCCAGGCAAGGTCAAGGAGATTTCGCTGCGAGAGGTCGTCAATGAAACACACGAACAGGATTTGACTTCATGGTATCAAATCTACCGTGTGGTCCAGTCCGCGGAGACCTGGAGCTGCCTGGGTTCGTGGATCGAGCAAACCAAACCCGAATTCGGACCAAGACCCAAGGCGAGCTTTGAACATGTCAGGAACATGGACCGCAACGAAATAGGACCCTTTGTCCGGAAAAGGGAAACCTACTTTCGCGCTCTCAGGGAGTTCCTTGGTCCGAACGATCTGTTGTGTATGCCCACCACCCCCGCCATAGCGCCGAAGAAAGGCGCGCTCGGAATCGATCGAACCAAGGGCGACTATTATCCACGGACTCTATCGCTCACATCCGTTTCAGGCGTCGGACGCATGCCGCAAGTCACCTTGCCCCTGGCCGAGGTCGATGGTGTCCCCATAGGATTGTCCCTCCTCGCGTCACAGGGAATGGATGCGTTTCTGCTGGGGGTTTGTCGGACTATCGCGCCTCATACGGATTCGCTTTCTTCGGAATGAACCGGGGGCTCTCTTTTGCAAAAGACCGCCCCCGGACCCCCGCAGAAAACTCCTATCGAGGCGGCATTCGTTCGCAGGCTCACTGGGCCGTCTCGGGGGCGCCATGTGCGGGACAATCCGAGAGTAGGTCCGGGCTTCGAGGAATGCAACGGTTTCTCAGCTTTTCGTATGAAAAGCTGAGAAACCGTTCCACCCACCGCAACAAGAAACACGAAGACACCTTTTCGCTCTCACCTAAGACCGAAGACCAACGTTTCATTTCGCGTTTAATTTTGAGAATTACTATATATAGGATTCATTTGACAAACATCCATGCCCGGGAAGGGCACAACGAAGCAGGAGAATGGCCGTACCGCTCCGGGTTGCAGGCGTAGGGGCATAGCATGCTACGCCGAAATAGTCGGCCTGCGGTGGCACCCATGGAAGCCACGGTATTTCAAAAAGGGAATTCTCATAGAAAGTCTCTTAGTGAAACCACCCCTTTTCGGGTCAACGTATGGGGTGGTTTGGAGGGGAGCCACTCCGCGTGGGGCGATTGAGTGGGACCGGGAGAGCTTACGTGACCGTGAGAGTTATCGGGAGCATGACGTTGAAATGCCTGCCCGGCTAGGGCCTCCCCTCCAAGTTATTGCGCAGCGTGCGCGCTCTTCACACGCCTGTCCGAGGCGAAGCCACGGACTACCGAACAATGGAAAAGGCTTTCATAGTTCGTCGGCGCCTGTAATTTCAGGCCTGTAAGCTGGTGGTATTAGAAACTCATCTTCAGCTGAATCTTGTGATAGAAGATCGGGTCGATGGTCCTGTCAGGATTGATTCCCCAATTGGTATCCTGGTCGTGGTCCTGCTGCCAGCCTACAACGGAACGGTCGATACAAGCGTAGTTGAACCACTTTCCGGGGCGCCAGAGCGAGAAGTCAGCCCTGATGTTGAAGCCTTCAAGAAGCTTCCAATCGAACCCCGCGCCCAATTCCCAGCCGAGGTCGTTATCCGGTATGGCCGGCGCGGCGCGCGCGCTTGCTGTGGCGTCGTTCCAGTTATACCGGGTGTTGGCGCCGAATAGAGACCAGGCCCGAACCGGGAGGTTGGCGGGGTTATCCATGGAGGTGTACCCCTCAGCCTGAGTTGCGCCGGGTGTCATGACATTCCAGTTGAATAGGGGTCGATGCACACCCCAACCGTAACCATGGCCGGCTCGCTGGGCCCAGAAGCCGCTCATATAAACGTTCAGGTTCGCTGCCACCGCATAGTCGATGCGTGCGCCCATACCGGCTGCGTCCATGAAGTTACCCTTTCGGTCAAAGATACCGATGGCGCCGGCGCCGGTCCCGTAGCTCAGGACCATCAGGTTGCTGTACGGTTCGAAAACCGTGGAGTTTCCGAGCAGCACGCCGTTTTCGAAAGAGCCCTGCCTGTCAATCAGCCTTCCGGCCCTTCTATCGGGACCGGTGGCATAGGCATACAACAATGAAAGCTTCAGAGGACCCGTGACGAATCCTGTCTCAACAACGCACCGCCAATCTTCGTAGTACTGGGGAAGACGCCGCGTTCTCTTGCGGATACGGTCGTAGTGGTCCACTTCCGCATTGACGAAGAAGCGGCCGTTGTTGAACTTCAACCACGCAATACCGATCCAGTCTTTTGTGTCGCGTGCGCGATAGTACGGGCCCTGAGGGGCCCCGGGAAGAACCCCGCCTTGGTCATCGTGAGTGCTGATATAGTCGAAGAAGATTCCGGTCTCAAGCGGCCCTGCGTTATACCGGACAATACAGCCCAGCTCCGGGTCGCGGTTGTTTCTCGTATCCAGAGGGTTCCAGGAATCGCCGTAGAGGAGTCCACTCAAGGTCAAGGGGTCATTCCTTCTGGAGGGATAACCAAAGGCCACGAACGTCAGCGGGCCGTACGGCACGACCAACGCCAGGGACTCTGAACTCATTTCACTGCCGTCCAGCATCATGCCCATGCCCACCGGAGCAGGTCGTTTACCGAAGGCTATGATGCCCCACGGGGTCTGGACAGTACCCCAGAGGGTTTCCACGTAGATGGAGGAAAACCCCACGTTGGTCCCGCCCAGTTCACTGTTCAGATACTGAGACGCGACCGCCTGGTTCATGTACCCGCCTTGCACTATGGACTGCCAGTCCATGCCATACGTACCGCCCGTCTTGCCGGGCCAATAGTTGTTACCGATATCACCTGCAATCTGAGAGGTCCAGTGTGCACGGTAATCGATGGCCGCGCCGATGAGGGCGCCAACCCAACCGTTCACGGTGTTGACGCCAAAGGCCGCGGTCTCCTCCGGAAGGAACCGCTCAGGAAGTCTGTACCCACCTATGCGGAGGCTTGCCCTGATCCTTGTGGCCCTGTTCAGCCTGATCTGCGGCTTGATCAGCATGTACTGGGACTGCAACTGCACGTCATGGCTGGATGTCAGGTTGGTGCCAGTGGTCGTCCACTCCATGACCCGGTAACCGGTCCAGAAGTTGAAATTCTCGCATCCTACGACACCTGTGCCGCCGGCGAGGTCCGGGTTATCATTGTCCAGATCCCACTCGCCGAAGAAGCCTTCTTCACCGATCTGGCTGCACCGCTCCCAGTTCCAGACGTACTCGCCGGTCATGCGGAATTCCCACGCTCCGGAGGGCTCGCACATGACCGCTACCACCAGCCCTGTCAACATGGCGATTCCAAGTTTCCCCATGACTTCACCTTGATACCGCGCAATGAACGCCCCGGCGGGGCAAAGAGGGCGACGCATGCGCAGCCCCTACCGCGAATCCCCTTGTGTCAAGTGTGTCCCGGAGTCAGGTGAGAATGGGGGGGCGACTCATCTCTCCCTCCAAACCTCTCCCGCGCGTAATTCCGGGAGCTTGTACCGTTCACGGTGAACGGTTACCATATCTTTTTACGCGGTCCCATATCTGCCGTGAACCGCATACTTTCCTGATTGCCTGTCCATTTGACACCGACTCTTGTGCGAAGTCAATGACAATAGTCGGCGCTGTCGCGCCTGATCGCTGGCTGCCCTCACCCCCGGCCCCTTTCCCGGAGGACGATGAATAGGGCGTGGGTTTCCACGGATGCAGCGGCTTCTCGGGAGTGAGGCAAAGTAGTCACTTCACTTGCCGTGTATCGTCATCAAGCACACTCACGGTTGTTTGGGGTGCAAGGGAAAAGGATCAGAACAAGGAAAGTGATCGCTCTCCCAGTTTCCGCAGTTTTTCCTTATCAATCCCGTGGTACGTGACATCCCAGGGGAAGATCTCATGGGGGGAGCGTTCGCGATGCGCGTAGAATGAGGGGTCTATTCCTTCTTGTTTGAAAGCCCCGGACCAGCGACCCTGCTGCTCGGCTACTCGGAGTATGACGCGGGCGATTCTGCGATCTCCTCTTGAGAGGAATGCCTGATAAAGAGCTTGACGCACGGACTCGACGCGCACCTTGAGGTTGGGCTCGTTCTGCAGACCTTTTCGGATGATTGCCATGCGGTTTTGCAGAATCCGAGTGTGAGCCATGGGGGCCCACTGAAATGGGGTCCAAGGTTTGGGGATGAACGGGTTCAACTGGATCGCGATGGTTCCGATCCTTTTCTTTTGCCTGGAAGCTTCAACGAACACTTTTCGGCTTTGCAGAACAAAATCAACCACAGCCTGCGCGTCTTCATCGGTCTCAGTGGGTAATCCGACCATGAAATAGAATCGGATGTTCGGAATGCCGGCCCCTACTAGTTTCTCCACAAGTTCGTAGAACCTTTCAGATGGGATCTCCTTTCCTATGACCTTTTTCATGCGCGGCGTCGCTGTTTCGGGCGCGAGGGTAGCTGTCTTCTGTCCGGTTCGAGCCAACAACTCGATGACTTTGGGTGTGAGGCCCTCGGGCCTGATGGAGGAGAGCGAAAACCTCCCACCATGATTCACTATCCAGGAGAGACTCTCCTCCAACTCGGGGTGGCTCGCGAGATCCGAACCGACCAGCCCGATTGTTCTGTCATCGGTCAGAGCGAGTTCCGCATCTTTCTTGAACATGTCAAAGCGTCTGTGTCGCACGGGAAGGTGAATCCAGCCGGCCGCGCAGAACCGGCATCCTCGACCGCATCCGCGGTTGGTTTCGATCAAAAGGCTTTCGCCAAATTCCGCGTCCGGGGAAAAGAGTGTGGACACAGGGACACGCGCGTTCTTTGACAGCCGTTTCACCGCGGTAATCCGTTCCGGGAACCCGGGCGCGGGCTTGATCTCTTTGATCAGTCCGTCATCCCCAAAGCGGAACTCATACGCGGAGGGGATATAAACCCCGGGAATATCCTTGAGATTCCACAGCAATTCCTGCCGATCTCTCGCTTGTGCCGCGGAAATGGCCGGCGCTTGGGCCAAAGCCTCGAAGAGCCCGTTCTTGCCGGATGGGGATTTGGTTTTCTCTTCCGGCATTTCTCCGATAAAGGCCAGATCGAGGAACCGGGCCAAGGGTTCCGGGTTCATTGACACGGAGACTCCCCCGGCAAGGACAATGGGGTCCCCGGGCCTCCGGTCCGCTTGCAGGGGGGGGATGCCGGCCGCGAGGAGCGCGCCGGGAATCGCGGGATAGTCACTTTCAAAGGGCACGCTGAATGCAATGACAGGAAAGTGGGACAGGCCGCGCCCCGATTCCTCGGAGACCAACGCGGCACGGGGTTCCGTTTTACCCGTGGACACGGGGAAAAAGAACCGTTCTGCTGAAAAACCGGGAATTGAGTTGAGGTGATTGTAGAGGAACTGAAACCCCAGATTGGCCATCCCGACCCGGTACGCGGTGGGACAGACCAGGGCCACGGAAAGGGAGGCCCCCGGCTCTTTTCGGATCGTTCCCTTTTCCCGGGGTCTGGTCATGGCGCGCATCATACCAACTATCATCGCAAGAAAGCGACAACGAAGTATGAAAATGTCCGCAAACTCGTGGGTCCCGGCCGTAGGGGCTACGCATGCGTCGCCGAAATAGTTGGCTCAAGGCGGAACGTCAGGGTCATCCCGGGTCATCTATTTTCAGGTGAAGTTGCGTTCAAAGAAGTACAGTGTACAGGTGAGGGACCGCGTCTCAAAATCCCCCTAACCCCCCTTTTTCAAAGGGGGGGACCGGCACCACCCCCCTTTAGCAAAGGGGGGCAGGGGGGATTTTTCCCTTCCGGACTTGAGCCATATGTTCCCTACTTTGAAAGCGCATTGGCATCACTCGGCCTGTTTGCGTAGGAATGTGGGTATATCCAGGTCTTCTTCGCTTTCCGGGGAGTAGTCCTCCACCAGGCCGAGGTGACGGCTGTTTTTCTCTCTTCGGCTTCTTCTGATGAACGCGGGAATCCGCATGTCCTCGGGTTCACCGGGAATTATTGTTTCCGCCTGTGGCTGCTCTTCAATGGGTTTGTGTCCGTTGGACGGGATGATTCCCGCGATCGGCCGTTCAGTTTCGCGGGGGAGTGACAGGCCCTGAGGTTTGTCGAACCCGGTGGCTATGACGGTGACGTTCACTGCTTCGCCCATTTCCTCATCCATGACCGCGCCGAAAATGATATTGGCCTCATCATGGACTTCCTGGTTAATCACCATGACCGCGTCACTGACCTCGGCCAGGCCCAAAGAGGATGACCCTGTGATGTTTATGAGCACTCCCTGCGCGCCGGCAATGGAAATCTCCTCGAGCAGCGGGCTCTTGACCGCCATTCGCGCGGCTTCCTCAACTCGTCCCTCGCCGATGGCGGACCCGGTTCCCATGAGGGCCACACCCTTTTCCTGCATGATGGTCCTGACGTCAGCGAAATCGAGGTTGATCAGACCATTGACCATGACCAGATCCGACATTCCTCGAACCCCCTGGAGAAGCACATCGTCGGCCTTGCGGAACGCGTCCAGGAATGAAATATCCCTTTTCAGGGAAAGCAGCTTCTGATTGGGGATAATGATAAGCGTATCCACATCACGGCGCAGCATCTCAATCCCTTCGTCAGCCTGGCGCATTCTCTTTTTCGCTTCAAAGAGGAACGGCTTGGTCACCACCGCTATGGTCAGTGCCCCGACTTCCTGGCGCGCTATTCTGGATACTATGGGCGCCGCGCCCGTCCCGGTTCCGCCTCCGAGACCCGCGGTGACGAACACCATATCCGACCCTTCCAGAGCGTCGCGGATGATCTCATAGTCCTCGTTGGCCGCCAGGCGCCCCACTTCCGGATTAGACCCCGCGCCCAAACCTTTGGTTTGCTGTGGGCCGATCTGGATCTTCGTATCTGCGAGGCTGTGTCGGAGGGATTGGGCGTCGGTGTTGGCCGCAATGAACTCCACACCGTTCAAGCCGGACCTGATCATGTTATTGACCGCGTTGCAGCCCCCTCCACCGACACCAATGACTCGAATCAGCGCGTTGCGATCGGATTCCATTTCAAAATCGAGCATTGCCGCCACCTCCTCGGAAAACTTGTTCTTTTGCGGACTCCGGCAGGATCGTCGTCCCCCCTGGGCGACCGCGGGGTTGGATCTTCATCAGATGCAAGGCCTGGCCGCAGTAGAACCTTGACCGGGCCCCGATTACCTGGGCAAGATCAATCAAAACGCGTCTACAAACCACTGCTTCATTCTCCCTACTACCTGTTCGAACATTCCGTCGCCCGTGAACGGTCCGGCCAGGTCCTGGTTTTGCTTTCGCGCTCCCCAGAGCACGAGCCCGACTCCGGTTGAGTAGGCCGGTGAGTTGACCACATCCACCAGACCGCTGATGCCGATGGGATATCCCAACCGAATCGGCATGTCAAAGATTTGTTCGGCTAATTCACACATCCCTTCTATTGCAACGGTTCCTCCGGTGAGTACCACTCCCGATGCCACAGAATCCAGGAGGTTGAATCTTTCCAATTCTCGTCTGGCAAGTCCAAGTATCTCCTCGACCCTAGGCTCAGTGATGTCCGCGAGCACGGATCTGGCCAACACGCGAGGTTGACGCCCCCCCACCCCGGGGACCGGGATGGTCTCGTCCGCTCCTACCATTGATGCCAGCGCGCAACCGTATCGTTTCTTTATTTTCTCGGCTTCCGTCATGGGAGTCCTGAGGCCCACCGCGATATCATTGGTCAGCTGGCGCCCGCCAACTGCTATCACCGCTGTGTGCCGTATGGCTCCTTCTGAAAACACGGCGACATCGGTGGTGCCGCCTCCGATGTCTATGAGGGTGACTCCCAGTTCCTTTTCGTCGGCCGAGAGAGCGGCTTCTGACGAAGCCATCTGTTGGAGCACGAGATCATTGACTCTTAAGCCGCTCCTGTGCGCGCATCGGACTATGTTTTGAGCCGCGGAAACCGCGGCCGTGACAATGTGGACCCTGGCCTCAAGTCGGACGCCCGCCATGCCGATCGGTTCCCTGATTCCTTCCTGATCATCAACTATATACTCCTGGGGTAGGGTGTGAATAACCTCGCGATCCATGGGCATAGCCACGGCTTCGGCCGCGTCAATCACTCGATCCACGTCAACCGCGGTTACTTCCCGATTCTTTATGGCTATCACTCCGTGAGAGTTGAAGCCTTTGATATGGCCGCCTGATATCCCGGCAAGAACGGTATCGGCCGGACATCCGGCCATCAGTTCGGCATCATCAACAGCCTTTCTGATGCCTGCCACCGTCTGGTCGATGTTGACCACCACACCCTTTCTCAGTCCGTGAGACGGTGAGACGCCCAAGCCGATGACGTCCACCATGCCTTCTTCATTGATCTCACCGATGATTGCGCAGATCTTGGTGGTTCCCACATCGAGGCCCACAACCGTGTTTTCACTTCGCAACATAATTCTACCCCTGAATGCGCGTCCGGCCCGGGCGAACAAGTGCTCGATCTTCGAAGTTGAGATCGATAGTCCGGGCGTTGTGCCATCGTCCTCTTTTGGACAAGAATTTCTTTAAGCGCGCCAACCGCTCCATCTTGAGTTCAAGACTGCTCTTTCCCATGATGACTTCTCGGCCCGACCGCGTTATCAGCGTCAAACCGTTGTTCAGATCCAGTCGAATTTCGGATACCCGGGACTCTGCAAGCCCTGATACGTTTCGGTCCATGACTTCCAGCAGCCCAAGGCCCAGGGCGAGCATCTGACGGACTTCGGCCTCCCTTGACTTGAGTTCATGGGGCTTGATCCCTGTGAACAGCGGATAGCGCACCGAATCCCCAGGTGTCAGCCTTGGGAAAATCTCAGCCTGCCGGTCTACGTAATATAGTTTGCCCGCGGCCAGAACCGCGCGAGGGTTCCTTTCCTCGATCTCTATTATGATTCGGCCTGGGAACCTCCGATAAACGGATGCCGCGCGGACCCGCGAATGGCTTCTCAGCCTTGCGGCCGTGGCCCCGAGGTCCACCAAAAGCAGATTCGTGCCGGCTCGTAACCCTGAAGTCTTCACAACATCGGTCGGCGCCAGATAATAGTTTCCGGTCACGTCGATCTGCTGGAGATTGAAGTAGGGCATGTGAACAAACACCGTATAGACAAGGATCAAGGCCAGCACAGCGTTAACGGCCAGGCCACCCATGAGAAGTGACTTCAGCATCACGCGATTCGTCTCACGGGCCTGTACGGATTCGACTCCGGCCGGGCGTGACTTCCTTGTCCTGGATGGTTTCTTCCCGAACATCGGACGGCTAATCTCCTATGATACGAATCTCCAGATCCAAATCGAATCCATACTCGGATTTAACCTTGCTCCGCATCCTCTCGATCAGTTCCAGGACCTGCAATGCAGAGGCATCTCCGCGGTTGATGATGAAGTTTGCGTGAACATCGGAAACTTGTGCCGCACCCACGCTCACACCCTTGAAACCCAGCCGGTCTATGAGGGCCCCGGCCGGATTGTCAGGATCCGGGTTCTTGAAAACGCAGCCCGCACTCGCAACTCCCAGGGGTTGGCTGGATCTCCGTTTCGTGCGCGCCTTCTCCAGCGCGGCCTCGATTGCACGGGGTTTGCCGCGGGTCAGGTGGACGGTCCCTTCCACAACCACGGCCCCATCGGGAATGGTCATGGATCGGTAACCGTAATCCAGTCTCTCTTTCTCAAGGATCATTTCTTGTCCACCGCGGCTCAGCAACCTGATTTCAGACAGCAAATCCCCCAGACAAAGTCCTCCCGCTCCCGCGTTCGTGACTATGGCTCCACCGAATGATCCGGGTATGCCCCAAAGCGGTTCAATTCCCCGAAATCCCAGCGCGCAGGCTTTCTTGATAACCGAAGGGAGCCCTAGACCCGCGCCCGCGCCTATCCGAGCATTGCCGGCCCCGTTCTCAGAGACGCTGAAATGCTCCATGGAAATTATTCTGATGACCACCCCGCGAAAACCTGAGTCCTGAAACAGAACATTGGTTCCCGCGCCCAGTATCACTCGGTCGATCTCCTTCTCATCCAGGTAGCACAGCAAAGACCCGAGTTCCTCAGTGTTTTCCGGTTCCACAACCAGATCCGCGGGACCGCCGATCCTAAGAGAGGTGAGCCTGTGCAGGGGCGCCTGGGTTTGGACGCGTCCCTTGACCAGATCACGAATCTCCTGGATGTTGACGGGAGCGAGAATCATCCTGAGATCTTCTCCTTTTTCGCAAGACGGGTCAGGATTTCCGGGCCCAGCTTGGTAACGTCGCCCGCGCCCAAGGTTATGAGAATGTCTCCCGGGTCCAGATCCCGACATACTTCTTCAGCCACCGCGCCCCTGTCTCCGAGGAACCTCACGGTTTTGTGTCCTCGTAATCGAATACCCTCGCAGAGCGCTTCTCCTGTCACACCCTCTATGGGCTGCTCGCTTGCAGGGTAGATGTCCATTATGTAGAGGAGGTCCGCGTCATGGAACGCGGTCAAGAATTCCTCAAACAGCCCCTTTGTCCTGGTGTACCTGTGGGGTTGGAACAACACCGCGGTCCTGCGAGGAGCGATCTGCCGCGCGGCCTTTAAGACCGCTCTGATTTCGGTCGGGTGATGGCCGTAATCGTCGATTATTGTTACCCCCGCGGCCTCTCCCCTGAACGTGAAACGACGTTGCACCCCGGGAAACGAATCAAGCGCGGCCTTGATAGTGGCGAAAGGCGCCTGGAAAATGTCTGCCACCGCGATGGCCGCGAGCGCGTCCTGCACGTTGTGGATCCCCGGCATAGGGAGGCGTACTTCCCCGAGGACCTGGTCCTCCCGATAGACCGTGAAAGCGGAGCTTCCCTGGTCGAATTCGGGTTCGCGACAGCGTATGACAGCCTGAGAAGATAATCCGTAGGTAATGAAACGCTTCTCAATGTCAGGGATGATTCTCTGCACATGAGGATCGTCCAGACACACAATTGCGTAACCGTAAAAGGGAATACGATTTATGAACGTCAGAAACGCTTCCCGGATGTCCTCCATGCTGGAATAGGTCTCAACGTGTTCCATGTCCATGTTGGTGACGAGCGCGATGGTAGGATAGAGCTTGAGAAAAGAGCGGTCGGATTCATCCGCCTCTGCCACCAGTAAATCGCCCTGCCCCAGTTTGGCCCCGCCTCCTATGGTGTCGAGTTTTCCTCCGATGACCACTGTGGGATCGAGGCCCGCGGCCGACAGGATCCACGCAATCATGGAAGTGGTGGTGGTCTTTCCGTGCATTCCGGCCACCGCGATTGAAGTCTGCATTCGCATGAGCTCGGCCAGCATCTCGGCCCTGGGAATCACCGGTATGCGACGTACCAGTGCAGCGACGATTTCCGGGTTGTCGCTTGACACCGCAGAAGAAAAGACCACAACATCAGCTTTTTCAAGGTGGTCCGTATCGTGGCCGATCCAGATACGCGCGCCCAGGCTTTCCAGTCTCCTGGTGGTCTCCGAAGCGCGCAGGTCTGAGCCGCTCACTCTAAACCCAAGGCTGAGCAGGATCTCGGCGATACCGCTCATCCCTACTCCACCCACACCGACGAAGTGGACATCTTTGACCCTCTTGAAAAGGGTTCCGATCACGCTCGGCTCCTTCCTGTCTTCAGCAGATCCAGGGCGATTGTTCGGGCCGCGTCGGGTCGCCCCAGTTTTAACGAGTTTCGGCCCATGGCTATAAGCTGATCCGGATCTTCCATAAGATTACGAATCTCGCCCGCCAATGCTCCGTTGGCAAGCTTGTCGTCACGGACAACCCTGACAGCGCCACCGTCTTCAAGTACAGATGCGTTTCCGGCCTGATGGTCGCCTATCGCGTATGGGTATGGAATAATTATTGCCGGCTTTCCCAGCGCGGTAATCTCCGCCAGTGAGCTTGCTCCGCCGCGGCAAACCACCAGATCCGCCCATTGATACGCGGGGCCCATTTCGTGGATGAATTCTCTCACTTCGGCCTGTATGCCCGCTTCTCCGTATGCCGCCTTCATCTCCTGGGCCGCGCCGAGACCCGACTGGTGAAGGATAGCTACTTTCTCCGCAAAAGGGGCCAGATGTTCAAGATTTCCCGCCATTGCCCGATTGATACTTCTCGCGCCCCGGGAGCCGCCAAATATCAGGATGTTGAGCCTGTCGCGATGGCTCCCGTTCTCAGGGCTTTCTTCCAGAAGATCGCCTCTTATGGGATTGCCCGTCAGGATCGTCTTTTCAGGGGGTGGCCGCGGATCGATCCGCTCCCATGAGACAAAGATCCGGTCCACGAACCGTGAGAGCACTCGATTGGTGGTACCCATCACTGAATTCTGTTCTTGTATCGCGGTTGGTATTCGCATGAGCGCGGCCGCGATCAGAGTAGGACCCGATGCATAGCCACCTACTCCAAGAACCACATGGGGTTTGAAATCCCACAGAATGAAAAAGGACTGTATCACTCCCAGAGGAAGTTCCAGGAATCCTTTTAAGAGGTTTATCATTCCGGTTCTTTTCATTCCTCGGGCCGCGATGTACCTGATGGAGAATTCGGTCTCAGGAATCACCCGGACCTCTATGCCATGCTCTGTGCCCACGAAAAGGATTTGCGACTCAGGGTCTTCTTCCCTCAGGGCCCTGGCCACGGCCAAGGCCGGGAATAGATGACCGCCTGTTCCGCCTCCTGCTATGAGCAGCCTCATGACCTAATCCTCGACGTTGAGTTTTCCGATCTCCTGGTTATGCCCATCAATAAGCCCAGGCCGGCCAGATTCATGACCATAGAGGTTCCGCCCAGAGAGACGAAAGGAAGCGGAAGCCCCTTGGTGGGCAGTATCCCCATGGCCACCGCGATATTGACCGCGGCCTGAAACCCGATGAGAGTTGTGATGCCGAATGCCAGATACTTCTGGAAGTTGTCCGTGGTTCGTATGGCCACAGTAAGGCCGCGACAGACAATAATGTAGAAGAGAATTATCAATAACAGAGCGCCGAACAGTCCCATCTCCTCTCCCACCACGGCAAAGATGAAATCCGTATGGGGCTGCGGAAGGTAAAACAGCTTCTGAATTCCCTTGCCCACCCCCACTCCCCAGAGACCGCCGCAACCAAAAGCCAGAAGGCTCTGAATGATCTGAAAACCTGAATCTAGAGGATCGCTCCATGGGTCCAGAAAACTCTTCAGTCTCAGGAAACGATACGGCACGCTCATTGCGAAATAGAAGAGGAAAGGCACGCAAAGAACCCCGCACGCCAGCAGATGTCGCAATCTCACTCCTGCCACAAACAACATGAGAAATCCCACGGTGGCCACGATAACCGAGGTGCCGAAATCGGGCTGGATGAGGATGAAGAAGATTACGACTCCCATTACCAGGACATGGGGCAAGAATCCGTGCGTGAAATCCCGTATGTCTTCGCCCTTCTTGTCGAGAAGCTGGGCCATAAAGATAACCAGCGCGTATTTGATGAATTCAGAGGGTTGAAAAAGGAACCCGAAAGGAAGACGAATCCACCGCCTGGAACCGCCCATTTCAACCCCGAACCCCGGAATGAACACCAAGACCATCAGCAAGATACCTCCGACCAGCATGGGACCCGCGGCCCGCTTCCAGAAAGAAGGATTTACCATGGAAAAGAGGTACATGAGTCCGAGGCCGATGAGCATGGCAAAGGATTGTTTCTTGGTGTAGTAAAATCCATCGCCGAACTTTCCCATGGCAATGATGTACCCCGCGGAGGTCACCATGGTGATGCCTACGGCAAGTATCAGAACCACTATTGCCAAAAGGAAAGGATCCGGTCCGAATCCTGTCCTCGACCTGGACGCCGCGGTTCTTGTTGGGGCGGAAGCGCCCATGGTTTCTCCTTATACCAAGTTGCGTTCAAAGCAGTACAGTTTACAGGTGAGGGACCGAGTCTCAAAATCCCCCATAACCCCCCTTTTCAAAGGGGGGGACCGGCACCACCCCCCTTTAGCAAAGGGGGGCAGGGGGGATTTCTCCCTTCCGGACTTGAGCCATATGTTCCCTCTTTGAAAGCGCATTGGTATTAGCCGTTCAACGGGTCCTTTTCATCTGCCCGCGATTCTTGGGACCGATCGCCGGGGTCCGAATTCGGGCCCGGCTCTGACGTTCCAAGCATCGATCCGTCACGGAAACGATACGATTGCGCGCCGGGGAATCGACCCGGCAAACGTCTTATGCGGGCCTCCTTATCCGCGCCGGTTTGTCTTACCGGATCAGATACGCGTCTGCGCGCGCAGCCGACCTGCTGAGACAAGATTTCGTCCTTTTCCCATCGGAAACGTGGCACGCGGACAGTGCGTCTTATCCGCTCAGACCGCAATCTCAATGTCGGTTTCAGATGTTCTTTTTTCATGAGTCCCTCTAAACCTCAACGGTAACTGCTCAGCGTGAACCGTACAACTTCCCGAAATTACATATTGGGGGGATTATCCTCAACGCAGCTTGAGCGTGCTCAAGGCCATGAGCGCAAAGACTACGGAAATAATCCAAAACCTTACTATCACCTTTGGTTCCGCCCAGCCGCTGAGTTCAAAATGATGATGGATCGGCGCCATCTTGAAAATCCTCCTGCGCGTCATCTTGAAATACGCCACCTGGAGTATCACCGAGACAGCCTCAAGAACAAAAATGCCCCCGACGATAGCCAGGAGAATTTCATTCTTGGTGACCACAGCGATGGTCCCCAGCATTCCTCCAAGGGAGAGTGATCCCACGTCACCCATGAATATTTCCGCGGGATACGCGTTGTACCAGAGGAACCCCATCCCCGCGCCCAACACGGCTCCACAAACCACGGAAAGCTCTCCTGCTCCGGCTACGTACGGTATTTGCAAGTAATCCGCGAGCTTGAGATGTCCCGCCACATACGCGAAGAGCAGGAAGGTGGCAGTTGAAATCATTACGGCTCCGATGGCGAGGCCGTCCAATCCGTCCGTAAGATTCACCGCATTTGAGGACCCGGCGATGACTATGGCCACAAACGGGATGTACCAGATTCCCAGGTCAGGAAGCACATTCTTGAAGAAAGGCACGGCCAGGGTGGTTTTGAAACCCGGATCAGCCCACAGCAAATACCCGACAAACGCTCCCACCAGAAGTTGAAGGGCCAGCTTTCGCTTCCCGGCCAGGCCTCGATGGTTCTTCCGAACGATCTTCAGGTAGTCGTCGATAAAACCGATCGCAGCGTAGACAACCGTCACCCCGAAAACGATCCAGAAATATTTGATGTCCAAGCGGGCCCAGAGCAGGATGGAAAAAAGAAGCGCGAAGATTATCAGCAGCCCGCCCATGGTGGGGGTCCCGCTCTTCTCAAGATGGCTTTTGGGGCCGTCCTCCCTGATCATTTGACCGATCTGGAACGCCCTGAGATAGTCTATAAGGGGTTTGCCCAGCAAGAAACTGATCATCAGGGCGGTCAGAGTGGCCATTATCGTCCTGAACGTGATGTACTTGAAGACATTGAACAGAATCAGGTCTGCGCCCAGTGGATATAGAAGGTGGTACAGCATGGGCTATTTTTCCTCCGAGATCCGGTCCGCGATAGTTTCCATCTTCGTTGCTCTAGATCCTTTGACGAGAATAGCGCCGAACTCCCCCAGTGCACCTTCTATCGCCTCCCAGGCCTCATCTTTGTTTGCACGGCAAGTTACATCGGCAAAATCACCGAGCGCTTCTTTGTAACCGTTCGCTACTGCTTCCCCGTAATCTCCTACGTAGACCAATCGGTCTATCTCCAGCTGTCCCGCTTCTCGCCCCAGGTCTTCATGGAGCCTCTTCGCGTGCTCTCCCAGTTCCTTCATGTCAGCCAGGATAGCGAGGGTCTTCTTACCGGCGCCCAATCCAGCCAAAGTCTTCAGGGCCGCGCTCATGGACTGGGGATTGGCGTTGTAGCAATCAACTATCAGGCTGCGGTCCCCCGGCAGCGGAATGATTTCCATCCGCCACGGTAAGGCAGTGAAAGAGTCCAGACCGTGGGCCACGTTATCGAGAGTCACTCCGATGGCCGTACACGCAGCCGCGCACGCAAGCGCGTTGATTATGTTGTGACCCCCCGGAATCCCGAGGTTAACTTCCCGTCTTCCGAGGGGGGTGACCATCTCGAAGACTGTTGTCCGGCCGCAAACTATTTTTGACGCCCGGAAATCCCCTCTTTCCAGGCCGAAAGTGACAATCTTGGCGGGGCACGCGCCCAACAGCGGGGCCAGGTTAGTATCCCCCTCGGGCAGGACCGCTGTCCCGTCCGAGGGCAGGGCCTCCACCAGCTTGAATTTCTCCCGGGCCACGTTCTCCGTGGACCCGAGCCCTTCGAGATGCACGGGCCCGATGGTAGTGATCACAGCCACGTCAGGACACGCGGCCCGTGCCAAAGTCTCCATTTCGTGATTCATGTTTATTCCGGCTTCAACCACGGCAGCCGTGTGCTGCGCGTTCAGCCGCAGAACGGTCATCGGCAAGCCGATCGTGTTGTTGTAATTGGCTTCGGAAACAAGGGGACGATGCGACCGTCCCAGGACGGTCGCAATCATCTCCTTGACCGTGGTTTTGCCCGTGGAGCCTGTGACCGCGATCAGGGGGAGGGGATATGTCTTACGGTGGGATGATGCAAGGTCGGATAGAGCTTGGAGAGTGTCCTGTACCTGGATCAGGACTGAATCGGCAAGGTGCTTGCGGATTTCCCTGTCAACATCGCGGGCCACTAGGCTTCCTCGGGCTCCGGCTTCCAGGGCCGGAAACAGAAAATCATGGCCGTCGTAGGTCGGCCCTACGAGCGGCACAAATAGATCATTCTTCCTGATATCTCTCGAATCGGTGGAGATGGCGTCAAACTCCGCCGACCGATCGCCGCACAAGAAAATCCCGCGACACGCTGTAGCTATGTCCGAGGCCAAATATGGTGCGGAAGCGGCTCTCATTACCGGTGGCTCCCCGACCCTTGATTCAGGTTGGTTTCGTTCTCGTTTTGTCCGGGGTCCGAGCGAGATTGACCCGGGTCGTCCGGACGTCTTGCCAGCTCTTCTCGGAGTATTTCCCTGTCATCAAAGGGATAGCGAACTCCGTTGATCTCCTGGTAGGTCTCATGTCCCTTGCCCGCCACCAGGAGTATGTCATGCTCCTGCATGCGGCTTACGGCCCATGCTACGGCCTCTCGGCGATCGGGGATCACGTGGTAGAATTCCGCGTCATCGCTTAGCATGGGCGAGTAAGGCTTCAATCCCTGCGGCCTCACCCCGCGGACAACTTCCTCTATTATGGCCAGAGGATCCTCTGTGCGCGGATTGTCCGAGGTGATTATCAGTACATTGCTCCGAGCCGCGGCCTCACTTCCCATAATGGGGCGCTTTGCCCTGTCCCTGTCGCCTCCGCATCCCATGACTGTGATAATTCGACCGGTGCAATTGTTTCGGAACGCGTTGAGCGCGGTGAGTACCGTCCTGAGGGCATCCGGAGTGTGGGCGTAATCCACCAACACCGTCCCGGAGGAAGAAGGAACCCGTTCAAGGCGTCCAGGTATCTTGTGAACCGAAGCCACCCCCTCGACAGTGGCCTCCAAATCGATGCCCAACGCGTGGGAAACTGCAATCGCGGCGAGTATGTTCATGAGATTGAAGCCGCCCACAAGCCGGGATTCAATCTCGATTACGCGGTCCGATATGCTTATGGTTCCGGAAATTCCTTCAGAGTTGAGACCAACGTCAACAGGCTTGACCGCGCTGTCCGGGTTTGTGCCGAATCCGGTCACCGGCACGGCGTCGGTCTCCTGAGCCAGTCGTCTTCCATATGCATCGTCCAGATTCACAACCGCATGACGACTGTTCTTTCCGGATACGGCCAACATCTCGCTGAACAGAATCTGCTTGGCAAGGAAGTAGTCCTCAAGATTACCGTGGTAGTCCAGGTGATCCTGACTCAAATTGGTGAAGACTCCTATGTCAAAATGGGAACCGTTCAATCTGTGACGGTGCAACCCATGTGATGAGACCTCCACGACAGCGTGTGTCACTCCGTTGTCAACCATTTCGCGGAACAGGAATTGAAGATCAGACGCTTCCGGAGTGGTACGTAGAGCGCTCTGTTCCTTTCCCGGCCGGCGATAGCTTACTGTCCCGATCACTCCGGGGACCTTGCCCGCGTGCTCGAGTATTGCCTCCAACAAATATGTGAGCGTTGTTTTGCCGTTGGTTCCGGTGATCCCTACAAGGATCAACTCAGCGGTGGGATCGCGGTACACCTTCGCGGCCACCGGCCCCAGCGCTCTCCTGGTGTCGGGCGTCTGAATCCAGTTGACGTTTTCGTAATCCCGGTCACGTGGAATCTGAGCCATGATCGACGTGGCGCCCGCACGAATCGCGGCGCCGATGAAGCTGTGACCGTCGATGTTGTCTCCGGGCACGGCCACGAAAAGCCAGCCGGCTTGCACCTTCCTGCTGTCGAGCGTAACCCCGGCCACAGGGGCGTACGGGTCCCCGTCCAGCAACGGCCGGTCCAAGACGGCGAGTATGTCCTTCAACAAAACGGTCAAGATCGTTTCCCTTCAAAGAAGACCGTCATCGGCGCGCCTTCTTTCAGGAGTGCTCCAGGGGCAGGTTCCTGCCGAACCGCTTTTCCCACACCCCGGAAACTGATATCGCATTTCATCTTTCCGCAAATCTCCAAAACGCGCCGCATGCTCAAGCCACGGAGATCAGGTACTATCCATTCACCGGGACGTGCGCCTCTTTTCAGAGTTATCTTCTTACGGGCCGAGCGTGCGGGCCCTTTCCATTTTTGTCGGAGCGATGCGAGCACGAGCCCTTCACTATGAGGTCGGCCTCCGCAATGGGCCAGCACTCCCCTGGCGATCTTTCGAAAGAGAGGCGCCGCCACCCTTCCGCCGGTCTTGTGCCTGCCTCCCGGCTCGTCGATCATCACGAAGATCGCGAGTCTGGGCCTGGATCCCATGAGTGCCCCAAGAAAAGAGGCCACGTATTTCTTTCTGGAATATCCGCCCGAGGGATCGGCTTTCTGCGCGGTCCCAGTCTTTCCGATCAATTCCACTCCGGGTATGTGGGCGCGCTTGCCCGTTCCCTTGAGAACGACCTTTCGGAGCATTCGTACCATCTTTGCAGACGTGGAAGACTTGACCACCTTCCGAACCGCTACCGGGCGGTATTCTCTGACAGTCTCGCCCATGGCCGCGCTCATACGCTTTATGAGATGCGGCCTCACAAGTTTGCCGCCGTTTACTATAGCGGCAAATGCGGCAGTCAACTGCAGAGCATTGACGGTTATTCCCTGTCCAAAGCCAATGTTCGCCTTTGTGAGGCCTGACCATTTGCCCGGCGGCGCCAGGAGACCGCTCCGCTCCCCGGGCAGATCCACACCGGTGGGAGAGCCGAATCCGAAGCCCTTGAGGAACCGATAGAATTCACTCTTGGTAAGCTTCTCAGCGATTTTCACTGCGCCGATGTTGCTGGAATGGACCAGTATCTGCTCAAAGGTGAGCCACTTGCGCGGCGCGGTGTCGTGAATCTTGGTCCCCCGGTATTCATACACACCTTTGTGGCAATAGTAACTTTCCGTGAGCTGTGTTTTGCCAAGGTCCAACGCAGCCGCGGCAAGGAACACCTTGAATGTGGAACCCGGCTCAAAGGCATCCGCGATCGCCCGATTCCTTCTCGCTCTTGCCGGGGCTTTGCCGAACACATTGAGGTTGTAAGTGGGTCGAACTGCCAGAGCCAGTATTTCTCCGGAATCCGCGGCCATTATTACCACTACACCGCCCCGAGCGCGTTCCTTCCGCACCGCGTCGCCAAGTTCCTTTTCCACCACGTATTGGATGTTGCGATCCAGGGTTACGTGCAGATCACGCCGTCCAGGACCCTGCTCTTGTGCCGCAAACATGATCGGCCTGCCCAGCGCGTCCCTCTGAGCGGTCACCGGAATCGGATCGGATTTCAGGTCCTTGTCATAGTAGAGTTCGAGGCCTTCGAGGCCCCTGGAATCAATTCCTGCAAAGCCGGTGGCATGCGCGGCAAGGCTCTTGAGAGGATAGAAGCGTCGGTACTCCGTCACTTCGAAAACACCTTCAAGATGAGCGGCCTTTACCTTCTCGGCCAAGAGCGGGGAAACGCGCCTCCGAATCCATGCAAAGTGCCTGCGATCTTCAAGTTTCTTGATGATCTTCTGCTTGTCCACTCCAAGGATCTCGGCCAAGATCCCCGCGGCTCGCGGTTTGTCCTTGATTCTGTGAGGCCTGGCATAGATGGACCGCACTTCCAGGCTTGCAGCCAGTGGCTCTCCGGAGCGGTCAAGTATCATCCCGCGGCGGGCCTCCAGTCGAAGCACTCGGGTTCTCTGCCTGTCCGCACGCTTCTTGAGCTTCTCCGCGTCGGACACGTGGAGCTGATACGCTCGTGCCATCAGAACCACAGTGCCCAGGGCGAACATGATCGCCACAAGGGCTATGCGAAACGAGACCCAGTTTATGCTCTTTGCGTCACGGTACATGGACCACCCTGTCAATCGAAGGGAATACCAGACCCGCCTTGTCTCGCGCTTTACGCTCCAACGCTTCGGGAGATTCCAGAGACGCCAACTCCAGCATCAATTCCCGCTTGCGTTTCTCCAGTTCCTTATTGGTCTTCTCCAGGCGGGCAATGTCGTACCCGATTTGGACCACCTGCATCCTGCTCCACACGTAGAAAAGTCCCACAAACAGCACCGCGGCCGCGGCGCCCGCGACCATGAACGCGCCCGCGCGACCCATACCGGTCCTTCCGCCTAGGAACAGGGCGAGTTTGCTCATGATGGATCCGCTCATGGCGTAACTCAAGACACCACCTCAAGGACCCTCATTTTGGCCGATCGGGCCCGTGGGTTGGCGCGAACTTCCTCGCGGCCCGGTCCAATGGGCTTGGGGGTGATCACCTTCCATCTGCCGGCATCCTTCTTGCGCTCCCGGAACGAAAGCTTTACCTGACGATCCTCCAGGGAGTGATATGACACCACACAAAATCTGCCGCCGGGCTTTATGAGGTCGGGGACCTCGCTCAACGCGGTGGATAGATTCTCCATCTCTCGATTCAACGCTATTCTCAATGCCTGGAAGGTGCGCGTTGCGGGATGAATCTTGCCCCTCCGTCTTCCCATCAGTCTCGAGACCACGCTCGCCAGATCCTGTGTGGTGTCCAGTTTTCCTTGATCCCGAGCAAGGAGTATGCCTCGCGCAAGTTTCCGAAAATATCTTTCCTCTCCATATGTTGACAAGATACCTTCAAGTTGTTTGACAGATATGTGGTCCAAGAGTTCCCTCAGCGTTTCCTCGGAACTCGTGTCAAATCTCATGTCCAACGGCGCGTCAAAGCGAAAACTGAATCCCCGCCGAGAATCGTCCAACTGGTCCGAAGAGAGGCCCAGATCGACAACCGCGGCGTCAACCGCAGAGATGCCGAGAGATTCAAGGATATGTTTTGCCTGGTGAAACCCACCATGAACAACTCTGAATCTCCCCTGATAACCCTCCAGCCGCTCGGGGGCCCTCCGGATCGCCTCGGGATCAAGGTCGATTCCGACCACGAACCCGTCAGGGCTCGATTCCTCCAAAATCCCCTTGGAGTACCCGCATGCTCCCAGAGTCCCATCCAGGTAAACACCTCCGCGCCGCGGCCTGACCGCCTGGAGCATTTCTTGAAGCATTGCGGGGGTATGCAAGCATTTTCTCCGTGTCTGTGAAGGACTCTCGGCATGACCCACACAGGTGTCCAGCCGCCTTTCCTGGGATACCGGCGGTCGCGGCGACCGGCTTTGAGAGCACTATGACCCTTAGCTGACCGGGCCGAGATTTCCATAACAACGTCTAAAGACTCTATAGAACCGCTGGGTTCGGAAGTCAAGATATATTTAACTTGATCTTTATGACATTATTATGTAAAATGGCTGGTTTATGTCTACAATGAATGGAAATCATTATTGGTGTCAGATAGTTCATCCAAATAGCAAGCTAGAGGCTCAACACCTCCGAGAATTACACCAAGAAAAAAGGACATATGGCAGCTGCGGAAAAGTTACGTCTGATTGAAAGGTGATGCCCGCACATCGGCAACATCTCCCCAACCCCCATTTGCGCTAACTTAGGATGGTTGGCTTGAATATTCCGGAGGAATATTTGATACCCAAATTGAGCGATTCAAGCTGATGTCATTGCGAGGAGCGAAGTGACGAAGCAATCGCCGGCCTTTGGTTCTTCCACCCAATGAGATTGCTTCGCTGCGCTCGCAATGACACACGCGATGAGAGGATATGTCGCCTGATACGGAAGGCTTACCTCCTGACGTAACCTATCAGTTTCGGGGGGGGGCTTTGAAGGCGAGGGCAGACACATAGAGCCTGCCCCGGACTACGATCCGGGGTCTGCCCCTACGTCTGGGCCTAGATTCGTCGTGGGGCACAGTGTACGGCGTGCACCTGTGTGTGCGCCCTCTTGCCATGCGCCAAACGCAGGAACGTGGTCGTTCCCGTCAGCCGCTCGTAAGTGAAGGCTTACCTCCTGACTGTTTTGGGGGTTGACGCGGCCTGCGCTTGGATATAGACTATCAGACGTGCCGAAGTGGTGGAATCTGGTAGACACACCATCTTGAGGGGGTGGCGGGCGAGAGCTCGTGCCGGTTCGAGTCCGGCCTTCGGCACCATTACGTTGGGAAAGACGCCCGGCCTTGAGGCCGGTTTTTTTCGTTTGGGGGCCATACGCGGAGTCGTGCAAGAGTAATAGTTCACCGGGCTTGAAGCGGTTCTGCGCCCGGTGAGGATGGAGGGCCCACTCGACGTGGTGTCAATAGGTTTTCCACGATATATCCGTTCTTCGACCAAGTGGGCCCATCCCTCGATATCCCCTGGTCCCCGTGCAAAGCATAAGCCCAAAACCTTTCTCGAAGCTCCCACTCCCGGCGGGCCGCTGCGGGCTATTAATGAAGCTCCCACACCAACCGGCTCGCAAATTGGCCCTACGCCCAGTAGCTCCCCCTCCAAACTTCTCCCATACGTATTTTCAAGGAGTTGTACTTGTCACGGTGAACGCTTACGTGCAAGATCACATTGTTTGAAGGAGCCCTGAACAAAGGCCCCTTTTTCCGGCAGCGCGGAGGCTCCCCGTGGGGCGACCGCGGGTCGCCCCTACAGTTCGTCGACACCGCGTTTCAGACTGCCTTGAATCCGACAGGGAATTCACGCGGTCCGGGACGCGCGGAAGAGGGGCCGCACGTCAGATGAGTCCGGGAATCTTTTCCCCGGGGGACGCAGGTTTGATCATGTTGAGCGCATGTTTGTAAATGAGGGTGATCTCTTCCCGGTTCTCAACGATGATACAGAAGCTGTCGAAACTACGGACCAGCCCCCTTAGCGATTCGCCTGACTGGAGGATAACCTCCACCTCAATCCTGGCTTTTCGTACCTGGTTAAGAAATTGATCCTGAATATTGAAATGTGTCTTAGGCATCTTCCGCACCCCTTTCCATTTGCACCCCCTTGAGTAGCTTCGGCCGCTCAGGGGGAAAAGCCCGGGCCTCGAATCAACGCCCGAGAAAATCGTCAACAACCGATTTGATCTGTCCGATCTCGTCGGGATCAAACCACACAACCTCGGGTTCGGAACCAAACCATGTCAGCTGTCTTTTGGCATACCGCCGGGTATCTCTTTTCATAAGGCGGATAGCCTCGGGCAGGTCAACTTCCCCGGCTAAGACCATGCCCGCGTGGCGATATCCCAATGATTGCAGAGGCCTCAGTGTTATCGCGTAGCCTCGGCGAAAAAGACCTGACACCTCATCTATCAACCCTTCCTTTACCATATTGTCAACCCTGTTATCAATATGTTCGTACAAAACTTTGCGAGGGGGGGCCAAACATATGATAAGGCACGTGTAAGGGCGGTCTTGCAACGCATGGCGCGCTTGAATCTCGGAAATCCTTTTTCCCGTTTGCTCGAAAACCTCAAGCGCTCGAATGATCCGATGAGTATTTTCCGGCCGGATCTTGCGCGCGGCCTCGGGATCCACGCGGGCGAGCCTTGCGAAAAGAGTGCCGGGCCCTCCTTGTGCCTCATCCGCCTCCAGCCTGGACCTCAATTCCGTATCAGCACGCGGCAGATCAACGATCCCCCCCAGCAGCAACCGGATGTACAGGCCCGTCCCCCCTACCACCACAGGGACCCGCCCCTTTGCCGGCATCAGATCGACACAAGCGCGGGCCTCCCTCACGTAATCGCCCGCAGAAAAGTCCTCATCCGGGTACCGAATGTCGATCATATGATGAGCCACGCGGGCCCTTTCTTCCAATGTAGGTTTGGCTGAACCAATATCCAGGTACCTGAAAACCTGTATGGAATCCGCGGACACGATCTCTCCCCCGAACGACTCGGCAAGATCAATGCTCACAGACGTCTTCCCTGAAGCGGTAGGGCCTGCAATGATCACTATTTTGGGCTTTTTCTCACTCATTGGGAATGCTCATGCCGGAAGATCGAGGCCTTAAAACACAAAACAAGCCGTTATACTGTCGGGTTATGGTTGTAGGGGCGCAGCACGCTACGCCCTCTTGCATACTCGGTCTGGTGGCAAGTTGCGCTCAAAGAAGTGAAATGGACAGGTGAGGGACCGAGTCTCAAAATCCCCCCTAACTCCCATAGACGCTAACTTAGGGTCTGTCACGAAATAACGCCGGCATTCTCCTGTAGGGGCGGACCTATGTGTCCGCCCTTTCCCGCGTGCGCACCCGTACATTGGGGCAGGCCCCGGGGTCCAGCCTCTTATCAACAAGACTGGATTCCGGCTTGCGCCGGAATGACGGGTAGACTAAGCGGTCTGGGTCCCTAAAGTTGGCGCCTATGCCCCTAACTCCCTTTTGAAAAAGGGGGGAAGGGGAGATTGCTCCTTTCCACCTTTCCTCTCGTTCCCAGGCTCTGCCCGGCCGGGCATGTCGGTTCCTATGAAAGTCTCGTGGAAAGCCACCCCTTTCCGGGTCAACGTATGAGGTGGTTTGGAGGGGAGCCACTCCGCGTGGGGCGAATGAGCGGGCCCCGGACAGCTTACGTGACCGTGACAACTGTCGGAAGCATGACGTTGAAATGCCGGCCCGGCTAGGGCCTCCCCTCCAAGTCCATGCGCAGCGTGCGCGCCCTTGGGGCACCCTGTCCGAGGCGAAGCCACGGACCAGTGAACAGGGGAAAGGACTTTCATGCTTCGTTGTTGCTCTCTTGCGATGGAAGTTGGTATTAAAGGAACGTGCATCGATCTCATGTGGATTGATCGTGCTGAAACAGGATCTCCGCGACGGTGAGCGGGACGGTCCGCGCGCCCACGTACCTCACGGCTTCGGTCTCGATCACGGCCATTTCCCGGTACAAGTCGGTTCGGTCAAGTCTCAGGTCGGGGTGAGCGGGTTCCGTCTCTTTTCGGTACGTCTCGCATCCGTCTCCGGTCAAGGTTCTGCCGTCAGGTCTTCGTATGACATGTGGGATTCCCGATAGTCGGCATATCATGGGGCGATAGAGGTACAGACCACAGGAACCGTCGAAATTGAGGACACACACGGAGTTGCGGTAAGCGTCTCCTGTGGGATCTTCCTCTTTGGCCTTGACCATGAACCGGCTCCGGCGAAGAATTTTTCCTTTGGCGTCCGACTCAAGGGTATCGAAACCCAGGCGGAGAAACTTCATTTCCAGGAGTGTGCTTACCGTCAGGTCCACGGTGCAGCACCTGGCGCCGTCGCAGCCTGTGCAGGAAAAGCCGACACGGGCCGCGGCACCTGAATAGGCCGCATCCATTGCTCGGAAGAGATCCTTGAGGCGGGGAATCAGTTCATCCCCTGAGAACATGATATTGCTCCGGAAGGGCGCTTCAAATGGAACGTCGTGAAAGAGGCGACATATGGGTTCATCTTTGGGGCAGGCGTGAACGCCTGCCCTCAAGATAAACTATAGTGCCCGCATTGAAAATGGGTTCTACGGCTGGAACCCCCTCACCCTAACCCTCTCCCGCCAGGGGAGAGGGGACTCCTCCCCCTTCCTTTACAGGAGCGGTAGCGGGAGGGTGACTTTAGCGCCGAATATCAATGCGCATCACTATACGTTCGGGCGACCACCAGACCGTCGTGTTGCTGAGGCGAAATGGAAAGTCGGCCCGGGGGTATTCCGTCTTTACCCGAAGGAAATCGATTCTTCAGGACAGGTGTCAATGGCTTCCTGAACATCCTCTTCCGGACAGTCGCCGTTCGGCTTGACAAAGGCCTTTTCCGTCTCTTCGTTCAGCTCGAAGCAATCCTCTGCTATGGCCGCACAGGTTCCGCACCCGGTGCAGGTGTCTTGATCGATGATGATTGTCTTAGCCATAGTTACTCCTTTCAATAATCATTATGCATTTTCTTACATGGACTGGGAATGTCCAAGTAGACACGTTTACATCTTCCGGTTTTGCCAGTCAACCCCAATTGTGCTGGAGTTGTAACCATTCAGTCATACGGGGTGGGGGGATGCTTACGGTGCGCATGTCATTGCGAGCACAGCGAAGCAATTCCCAAATAGCCTGGTTAGGAGATTGCTTCGCCGTTTCGCTCCTCGCAATGACATGATCGATGAAAAAATCTGCCCCGTGAAATTGAATGCTTACTCCTCGATCAGCAATCAGGTTGACACCAGGGGAATCCGCGGGTAAAAGTGTGTCCGAGCGATCCTCATTGTGGTCCGCTTGGGCGCGGTGGCCAACCGTCTTGGCTGGCCCCGTTCCTCTCCCGACAGGGGATTCGCGATCCTCTTTCGGCGAATAGAATCAAAGGTAGGGTACATGCTCTCTATTGGTCTGGGAAGTTTTCTGTTTGCGCTTGCCACGGTGATTGACACGATTCTTTGGATGTACTTCTGGATAGTGGTTGTGGCTGCGGTCATCACCTGGGTAAATCCGGATCCGTACAATCCCATAGTGCGTTTCCTACGAGCGGCTACTGAACCGGCATTCAGCTTTGTTCGGCGCAAACTGCCTGTACGGACCGCAACCTTTGATTTCTCTCCCATCGTGGTCCTTCTGGCGGTCCACTTCCTGCGGGTATTCTTCAACACCATGCTCCTACGTATGGCCTCCTCTCTGTAGAAAGATCCCAAGGGCTTGTCACGAAATAAACCTGCCGGCAACGGAAGGCGCCGCGGGCCAAGGACGTACGGCGCGACGCATGCGTCGCCCTCTTTATCGCAAGGATGAGGCGCGTGTCACTTGGAAGGGTTATTCCGTGACGCACCCTAAACACCGCGCAATGTACGTGAAGGATCACCCCGACGGCGTGACCATCAAGGTCAAGGTCATTCCCCGCGCTTCCAGGACCGAGATAGGACCCCCAAAGGGGGACGCGCTGACCATCAAGCTGACTTCTCCGCCTGTGGAAGGACGGGCCAACAGGGATCTCAGGAAATTTCTCGGCAAGAAGTTGGGAGTCGCTCCTTCCTCAATTTCCATACTGCGCGGGCAAAACTCCAGGGAAAAGGTTCTCCTTGTTCCGGGCGTGGACCGGCTTCATGTGGAAGCCGCGCTGGAATGACCCGCGACCGAGTGCGGGCGAGAAGAAAAAGCATTTAGCCACAGAGGTCACAGAGATCACAGAGGTAATCCTGCGAAATTCTGGGACAAGTAGTCAGATCCGGTATTGCGCGTTTGCGCGTTCGGGAAGATTGCTGCCTGATTTCAATCTCCCTGCGTCTGATTGATTGGTTGATTTGATCCTTCATGCCTATCTCAGTGCCCAAGAAAAGAAAGCATTTCGCCACAGAGGTCACAGAGATCACAGAGATAATCTGTTGATGCGGTTCTTCAATGGGTTGTCGCGAAGGTTTATCAACGGGGTCCCTTTTACGGCGTAGCGCGCTCAAATAGGAAAACGGTCGGGGCTTGGGCCTTCCGGAGCACACCTGACCGACCTAGACAGCAGCGCCACCAGTTCTCTCCGTCTCTTAATCCTTAACGCCTATCTCAGTGCCCTCTGTGTTCTCTGTGGCTAAAAATCTTTCTTCGCGTTTGCCATTTACGGAAAACATGGTATTGTGTTGACGTGGAAGCGCGGCTTGGGGTCGTGACGCGAGTCGTTGAGTCCGATCTTCATACGCCGCGTCAGACATCTGCCCGCGATAAAGTGCGATTCGAGAAGTTTTTTCTTGACATCGCACAGGGGTGGATGCTAAACAGATGGTAATCCAAGAAAGTGTGTGATGCACGGCGGACTCAGGTTCGCTTCAAAATAAGAGACTTTCACCGGTTATCTCCCGATCTTGAGAGAGTTTGGGAAGGGCCGTGAGTCTCAGAAAGATGTGTTTTGAGTTGTTAAACCTTGGGCGCCGATGTTGGCGTACCATTTTCATTGCACTGGATTAGGAGGAAAATCATGAAAAAACTTGGAATCGTCATGGTGATGGGCCTGCTGATGGCAGCCTTCATCGTTCCCGCGGGAGCGATGGAATTCACCGTGAAAGGACAGTACAACTGGGATTGGAGGACGATCCACCAGTTGGGTGACCAGGGCTTCTTCGGTCGCTGGGACACCAACGTTGGTGGTCCCCCGGGAAGCGAAAGAATGAACTTCTGGACGGGCTTGGAATGCTCCGAGAACGCGGTGACCCGCGCGGACATCGCAAATAGCAAGGATGCCGCCATTCAATACAATTGGATGGTTTTGAAGCCCCAGTTCAGAATCAACAAGGCCATAAGGATCAGAGGCTCGTACCGCATAGGGTCGTTTTGGGCTCCGCAGGCCTTCCTGAATACCCAGTTAACCACGCTTGGGCCTTTTGCTGGTGGAAACATTCCCGGCGGGGCGTTCAACGGTGCCTCTCCGCAGTTTCCAAGCCCAACCCCCTGGATGAGTATAGTCGACGGAGCCCCGCTTCCCTTCGCGAATGCATCCAAGGCCATCAACAGCTACATGAGTGGGACCAACTACGCATTCTCCCCGGGCTATTGGGAAACACTCTGGCTGACCGCGCAGACTCCCTGGGGCATCATCGCGATGGGCAAGAGACCCTCGCCGGCCGGCATGGGCCTGCTGATGGATGGTAATGAGACCTCTACTGAGTCGCTGGCGCTCGTCGCTCCGTACGGGCCCCTGACTTTCGTGATATTCACCTACCCCTGGAGGACGTCTGATGCTCTGGGTGGCTTAGCAGGGCACCATTTCAATCATGCGGACTCCGACAATCAGAAGAATCTGTTTGAGGCCGGTGCAGTTATCCAGTACAATGCGGGCCCCCTGCAGGTCGGTGTTCTGTTCGACTATAACGGCCGCTGGAGGAACGCGTTCGGTGCAGGCTCTCAGAGGACGCACGACTGGATTGGCATTACGTGGATGAAGTACAACAATGGTCGCTTCTTTGCCAATGCTGAAGTCGCTCATTATGACCGTCTTAGAAGACACGATCGGCGTCCGACAGGAGGAACCTGGTACATCGAAGATTGGCGTTACGCGGCAGAGGTCGGCTTCGTGGCTGGTCCCGCCAAACTCAGCCTGCTCGGCGCATGGCTGAGCGGTCCTGACAGAAGGGCCGGCCTGCTGATCGACAGGAGTCCAGCCCAGTTCGCTAATGGTGGGCTTATCGGTAACAACGTTGTTTTCAGGCCTTACAGTTACCTGATGGTTCACAGCTACGCCACCGGTACCGGAGCCAACGCCCTTGTGAACGAAGGGAAAGGCAGCTTCACTGATGGGTGGTTCGCAGGCGCCCGGTTGGACTACTCGGTCGCGGCCAACCTGAACACCTATATCACGGCCTGCTACGCCGAGCGTAACAGCAGCGGATACGGCTGGGGCTACGCCGCGCCGGCGGACGTCGCAGGGCATTCCACTTTGTTGAATGCGTTTGAGACGCCTGGATTCACATGGGCGATTCTCGGACCCAATACGCCCTTCAACAGGTTGGCACCGGCTATTCCGGACAAGACGCTGGGATGGGAGTTCGATGCAGGCTTCGATTGGAAGCTCCTTGAGGGCTTGACCGTGAAGCTCGATACCGCGATCTGGTTCCCGGGTAAATGGTTCAGCTACGCGTTCGTAGACCGCGGTGTGAACGGCTGGCATAACGTTGGACTTCATAATGCAGCCAATAACTGGGGCACCAATCCCGGCAGGACTATTGATCCGGTCTTCGGAACCACCCTCAAGGTGGAAGCCAACTTCTAAGAGGATCACATAATCCGACAACATACAGCGGAGGGCTACGGCCCTCCGCTTTTCTTTTGTACCCCCCCCCCCCCAGGCATGCCGCATGCCCTCGACACCAGGCTGGCCCATCTATCCACGCGCGGGGGGCGCAGAAGGATTTTAGGCCACAGAGATCACAGAGGTAATCCGGCGAAATTCTGGGACAAGTAGTCAAATCCGGTTTTGCGCGTTTGCGCGTTCCGGGAAAATTACTGCCTGATTTGAATATCCGGATCCCGTGATTGATTCTTTGACTTGATCCTTCAGGCCTTTCTCTGTGCCCTCTGTGCCCTCTGTGGCTAACAATCTTCACCCCCAGAACGCCGACGGCCGGAGAATGGGGGATGCCCATTTCCGGCCGCCGACTCTGGATCAGGAGTGGACGATCAGTCGAAGTCGTCAAAATCCATCCTGAGTTCATCCGGGCCGAATTCGTCTTCCATCTCAAGGGAGGACAAGAGATCCGGGGATCTGTCCTCAAGGGGGTCCTCAAAGTCCGCCAGAGCGTCTGCCAGAGACTCCTCTTCCAAATTCGAGATGTAGTAGTCGATGTTGTGTGAATGAGGCATGGGACCATCTCCCGAATTCTAGTAGATGTCGTTGCGTGGCAACGCAAATTAATAAAACATAACAACGCCCTATTGTCAATAGTTAAAGTGAAGGTTGAGGAAAAAGCGCTGTTGGCGGGAATCGGACGCCGGCAGGAACGTAGGGGCCGAGAGCACGCAAACCATCACAAACGCTATAATGCCAGCGAGGTTCAGGTAGTAGGGGCGACGCATGCGTCGTCTTCTAGGATTGATCATGACCGTACAACTGGGGGGCGGTCCGGCAACGAATCATGGGGACAGGCGGTAGGGGCGTAGCATGCTACGCCCTCTTGGAATGATCATGACCGTACAATCGGGGGGTGGTCCGGCAACGAATCATGGGGACAGGCGGTACGGGCGTAGTGCCCTACGCCCTTGGACCGCGAATAACCGGAATGCAGTCATCATCCAAGTAGAAATTGTGGGACAGTCCCCAAGCTGTGCGGTTCCCGTTCGAAATAAGGAATATGAACCACCGAGGCACAGAGACACAGAGGCACAGAGAAGAAAAGAAAGGGGATCCGGTTGTAGGGGCGTAGCATGCTACGCCCTCTTGGAATGTGAATGGCCGAACAGCCAGCGGGATGCTACCGCACTCATTCTCGGCGAGACGGTTGATGGGGCGCGCCCGTTCAGAAACGAGGCTCCCCAGGAAAATAGGTTGGAATCGTTGGGACAGATCCCACAAGGGGGATTGCACATCGGGTCCGGTTGATCCCGGGTATTAAGAGGGCGTAGCATGCTACGCCCCTACGCAAGAGAGGCCGCGTCCGCGTCCTGGACTCCCGATTCATTCAAGAATGGCCCTGCGCACAACTACCCCGATTTTCTCTGTGCCCTCTGTGTTCTCTGTGGCCAAAAATCCCCCTGTGCGCAGGTAACCCAGCAGATTCATAGAGGTGGCCGTGGGGCAGGTTGTAGGAGCTACGCATGCGTCGCCCTCTTGGAATGTTCTGGATCGTACATCTAACGGGATTTCATACCCTGTTTGGCGATACGATGGTTGCTGCGCCCTCTTGGAATTTGAATGATCGTACGGCTGCCGGGATGTCCCGGGCATTTTCATGTTTCGTTGTCGCTCTCTTGCGATGGTAGTTGGTATCAGACGGGCGTAACCAGTTGCCGGAAATTGCGGCCGTATTCGTGGTATTTAGCCAGGTTCTCCTTGTGAAAGGCTTTCTCATGGTCGGTGGGTTCTCTGGACGGGCGCGCAGGAACGCCCTTGGCGACAGTGTTTGACGGAATGCGCGTTCCGGGTGCGACCAGCGCGCCCGCGGCCACAATAGCGCCTTGTTCTATGAGCGCGCCGTCGAGCACGAGCGCGCCGATTCCGATAAGGACGTCGTCTTCGACCGTGCATCCGTGTAGGACGACTCTATGGCCGACAATGACGCGGTCTCCCACAAGGAGGGGGAACCTCCCACCGGTGACGTGTAACGTACAATGGTCCTGAATGTTGGTCATGCTTCCTATTCTTATGCGGTTCACATCCCCGCGGGCAACGGTGTAGAACCAGAGGTTGCTGCCGTCTCCGATCTCCACATCACCCAGAAGGATGACCCCCGGGGCCAGGAAAACGTCTTTGCCCAGCTTGGGTCTGATTCCGTTGTGTTCGTAAATCATTTGGTGGTCTCAGTCGAGCTTATTGCCTGAGGTGATTATAGAATTGAAGAGCACGTGAGACAGGGAACGTGTTCGCCGCGGATTGAAATTCTCATCCAGACGGCGGACCTCCTCCAAGGTTACGACTCGTCTAAAGGGTCGGTACCATCCGAACCGTATGGCGAGCACTTTGCCCGAGTGTGCGCCGGAACCGGCGGCCTGTTCCTTGACATCCTCAGGCTCAAAGAGGCTCATTTCATCGATCAGATTGTACAGATTTTTCGGTTCGTCCAGGTACCATTCTTCGACCCTCGCGGCCCCCACCGCACCCATTCGATTGACGTAGAATATCAGAGGCAATCCACGGCGGATCTGCTTCATTCCGACCGGGTAACCATAAATCAGGGTGTTCGGTCGGATCTCCCTGGTTTGCTCGTATGGGTCTGAAGAGAAGAGGCCTCTCTGCGTGGTATCGGGTTTTGAAGGGGGGAGGTCCACGAGACGCATGGCCATCTTTTTCTCCATGGGCAGAAAGAGCGGCTGTTTCTTTGGTCCTTGCACACTCAGCGGATAGAAGGCGGTCTCAAGTTCATGCCATGCCAGCACCCGCGCGGGGGGGTGGACGATCAGATCGGGCCCCGAGCGCGTAATTCGATGCCAGGAGCTGAAGATATAGGGCCGTCGCAACTCGTTTCTGACCCGGTATCCGAAGCCTCCTCCTTCATCTCTGACCTCGTATCCCATTGAGACAAAGAATTCTCGTAGGAAGTCCATGACCTTCCGGTGAGGCATGGTACGGTTGAGGAAATGCTTGCAGAGGCGTATGCGGGGTTCAGCGCCCATTCTTGAGACGACGCCCTCGGCAATGAACCCACACCCTCTGAGGCACCCTATATGGGACGGGCCGAGACACTCCGGGAGTCGGATCTTAACCTTGATGATTCCCATTTCAGTCCACTCCAGGATCTCTTCCTGGAGAAGTCGTCTGTCTGCTCCCGCTTCCGAAGCCCCGTTTCCTACGCCGAATGCCAGCAGACGCACCCGGTCGGGTCCGGTCCGGGCCCAGAAGGAGACGCAGCGAAGCGTCTCATCGGTTTCAAGCAATCTACAGCGAAGATCTTTGTCCGAAGGGGTCTTGAACAGGTTCTCCAGAGCCTGGAGCAATCCGGGATCATCTTCGATCCATGGTAAAAGGATCTTCTTGACAGCCGGGAGATCGCCCTCCCTGGCAGGTCTGAGAAGCATTTTTATCATGATCCTTGCGCGTAGGAAGTATTGAATGCCATAACAGTATACAGGAATTATGGGCCCGCAACAGGCCCGGTGAACCATTACTAAAGAAGTCCAGCCCCCGAACAAACAGGGCATCCGCGTCATAATATTGAAAAAGGACAATAAGTTCAATAGCCGTAATCACTTTGGAGGAATTCATGGCCAAATTTCCGCAACCCTATATGGTAGTCGGCGCAAAAGGAATGCTGGGAACGGACCTCGTGCGTTTGCTCGCCAAGTCAGCCACGGACGTGCTCCCGGTGGATCTGGAAGATCTGGACATAACTCAGGCCGATGCGGTCTCGGAGTACCTGGCGCGTTGCAGACCGGGCCTTGTCATCAACGCAGCCGCGTTGACCGACGTGGACGGGTGTGAGACCATGCAAGAGGCCGCTTTCCGCGTGAACGCGCAGGCCGCGGCAAATCTGGCGGACGCGTGCAAGAGTGTCTCGGCTGTTCTCATGCACATCAGCACTGATTACGTATTCGACGGCCGCAAACGGCAGCCGTATGAGGAGAACGAGGCCCTGAGTCCTCTTGGCGTATACGGTCGATCCAAGGCTGAAGGGGAAACGCGCGTGAAGACGATTCTGCCGGACAGCCACTGCATCGTGAGAACGGAATGGCTTTACGGAACCAATGGAAAGAACTTTGTCGAGGCAATCCTGCGTCAAGCTGAGACCAAGGAGCATTTGACCGTGGTGAATGATCAGACAGGCAGCCCCACCTACACAGTCGACCTGGCCGCCGCGCTCGTGAAGCTTGCCGACGCGGGAGGGCTGGGGATCTTTCACGTCACAAACTCAGGGGAAACGACCTGGCACGGCTTTGCCTGCAAGATCCTGGAGATGGCGGGCATTTCAGGCATTAGCGTGGGGCCCATGAAATCAAAGGACCTTGACAGGCCCGCGCCCCGCCCTGACTATTCTGTACTGAGTAACGCGCGATTCACGGAGCTCACGGGCGAGTGCCTCAGGAATTGGGATCAAGCCCTGGGCGACTATCTTGTGGAGCGCGCATCCAAGGGGGTTGTCCCGAAATAATGCCGACTTACATGCCGCAAGACAGAGGCACAACGATGGATAAAATGTCGGAAAGGCGCCGGGTCCCGCGTGTAGGGGCGTAGCATGCTACGCCCTCTTGGATAGTGGGTCAAAGACGGAACTCGGAAGATTTCCCAGTTCATCCATTCTTGTACGAAAAGGTCCTTTTTCTTTGAATGTCGCGGCTTCCCTTCGGGCGATCGCGGGTCGCGTCGTACAAAAGGGGTCTGTTGTGCCGCCGGCATCCGGATTTTTCAACAGCTTCCGGACCCCGACGCCTGCCCTGGATCCCGGATCGTGGTCCGGGACAGGCCCCAATCCGGGGTTCGCCGGACTGACGACACTGCCGGAATTGAGACGTTTGTTTTGCGACAAGCACTAAGGAGTCTGAACAATGGGAATGACCGTAACGGAAAAGATTCTTGCCGCTCACGCGGGGCAGGATGTCGTAACGCCAGGGCAGCTCATTGAGGCCGACGTGGACATAGCCCTTGCCAACGACATAACCCTGCCCTTGGCCGTCAAGAGCTTTCGAGACGCCCAGGGAACGCGTGTATTTGATCGGGAACGCGTTGTGGTGGTGCTGGACCATTTCAATCCCGCCAAAGACATCAGTTCCGCTCAAATTCTCAAAGAGTGCCGAGAGTTCGCCCGTGAAATGGGTATCGTTCACTTCTATGATGTTGGGGCAATGGGCGTAGAGCACGCGCTCCTTCCGGAGCTGGGCATCGTAGGGCCCGGAGATCTGGTGATCGGCGCGGACAGCCACACGTGTACCTATGGCGCGCTGACGGCCTTTTCAACAGGGGTTGGGAGCACGGATTTCGCGGCCGCGATGATGACAGGGAAGTGTTGGTTCAAGGTCCCCTGGACATTTGGCTTCGAATTGACCGGGAGTCCGGGGGCGTGGATTTCGGGGAAGGACCTGATCCTTCACATTATCGGCCAGATAGGGGTTGACGGGGCCCTCTATGGATCAATGGAGTTCTTCGGGGAAGGGGTGGGGCGCCTGAGCATGTCCGACCGGTTCACTGTGGCGAATATGGCAATCGAAGCCGGGGCCAAGAACGGGATCTTCCCCTACGACGAGAAAACCCGATCCTATGCGCTGGAGCACCACGTCACGCGCCACACTGTCTATGAATCAGACCCTGACGCAATATTCATGGAGACTGCTCGAATCGACCTGAGTTCCCTGGAACCGGTGGTTGCACTGCCATTTTCCCCGCAAAACGTCAGACCCATTGGGGAAGTCAAGGGCATGCCCGTGGACCAGGTTGTCATAGGGTCGTGCACCAATGGAAGGATAGAAGATCTGCGCACGGCGGCCGCCATATTGAAACTGGGGAAGGTGGCCGATGGTGTCAGACTCATCGTGATTCCCGCGACTCCCCGGATCATGGCTCAGGCCGTCTCCGAGGGTATCGTCGATGAGATCATGCGCGCCGGCGGCGCTGTGTCAACTCCCACTTGTGGTCCGTGCCTGGGCGGGTACATGGGGATCCTTGCAGCCGGTGAGCGCGCCGTCTCTACGACCAATCGAAACTTTGTGGGCAGAATGGGCCACCCTGAAAGCGAGGTGGTCCTTGCCTCTCCCGCGGTGGCCGCGGCGAGCGCGTTGGCCGGATGTCTTGCCGATCCTCGGGACGCTTCCAGCTGATCATGGGCCTATGAGATTCCTCACACCAACGCGCTTTCAAAGATGTGAGATTGAGACCCTCACCCCCATTAGGGGAGAGGGTTAGGGTGAGGGGGCTCCAATGTTCCTCTTCTGATCGCGCATTGGTATAACGTGTGTTCATGCGAGAGCCGGCAGCGAGGGGAAAAAAATCCCGCCTTGCCCCCCTTTGAAAAAGGGGGGCAAGGCGGGATTGCGCCTATGCGCGGGAATCAGCTTTCAATTACAGAGGAGTTTTGGGATCTGCCACAGGCGGGCCTAACCGGTGTCCCGAAGATCAGACATTACTCATTGAAACTAAAGAGGTTTTCTGCACCGGCGCACGATGGGGCGTCGGAAGTCGGGGGGGAAACTCTCGGGATAAAAAAAAAGACTTGAACTCTGATATTTTTCTGCTATTCTGCTTACACGTTCCCGATGTTTGGAAATCCTGGATCAGACGGAAAAAAAGCTCTTGACTTGGCGGTTTAGTTCTGATACCAAGTGTTAAGAAAGTGTCATATGTTTATAATTCCAAATTCGGTTCCCTGCGTAAATGGTCGGGGGCCCTATAAAAGGAGGATTGGGTATGGTTAAAAAGATGATAGTTGTGCTCAGCGCGGCCGCTCTGGTCATGAGCGTTGTGGGTGGCGCGATGGCGCAGGGGTATCCCTTCGCCACCACCGGCGACATGATCGTGATCCCAATGAAGGTTAAGACCAGCTTCAAGAGAGTGACCAGCCGAGGCGGCTTTAGCAGCTTCTTCATGGATGGCTGTGAGCAGTACACCGGCGGCTTCCGTCCCTGGGGAACCTGGCGGGCCACGAAGTGCTTTATGAAAACACAGGTTATCCCTCCCAAGTGCGTTGCTCCTGCGATGCCTTTCATGGGTCCTGTGGCCGTGTCACCAGGCTGTAAGCTGGTCAGCGCGGTCGAGAAGTACGGCATCAAGTCCCCTGGTTGCAACCCCTGTGTGACAGGTGGCATGTCTTACCAGATGATCAAGAAGACGGTCCTCAAGTAAGACCGCTCTTGGCAGAAATATCTTTGACAAGGAAGACCGGGTGGTTACACCCGGTCTTTTCTTGTTTGATCGCCCGGATTCGGAATCCCTCCTACACAAGAAGGATGAGCATTGAGCGCGCTGCCATACGTTCTGATTCTTGACTTCGGCTCGCAATACACCCAGCTCATAGCGCGTCACGTACGTGAAGCAGGTGTGTATAGCGAAATCCATCCCTTTGATATGGACCTGGAACTCGTGCGACGGAACATGCCTACGGCCCTGATATTGTCGGGAGGCCCGGCGAGCATTTACGATGAGGGCGCGCCCAAGCTCGAAAGAGCAATACTGGACCTGAATGTGCCTGTTCTGGGAATTTGCTATGGACTCCAGGCTATCGCGCACACGCTGGGCGGAGAGGTTCAGCCGGCCACGGAGAGAGAGTACGGCAGAGCCTACCTTACCCGCATCAGCAATGAATCAGCGCTGCTGAAAGGGGTTTCTGAGGGGGCTCAGGTCTGGATGAGCCACGGCGATCGGGTCACGAGTCTTCCTCCGGGATTTAGGGGGTGCGCCGGCACCGAGGACATCGGGTTTGCCTGCATTGAGAGCATGGATCGTCCGATTTGCGGGGTTCAGTTTCATCCGGAAGTGGTCCACACTCCGGACGGCGAGACAATACTGAAAAACTTTCTGTTCCACGTTGCCGGGCTCAAGCCGGGCTGGACCATGGCTTCATTCATAGACATGGTGACGGCTCAGGTGAAGGAGCGCGTCGGGGACGCTCATGTCCTGGCGGCCCTGTCCGGTGGGGTGGATTCGTCTGTGATGGTTGCGCTGCTGCACCGCGCCATTGGGGATCAGCTCCACCCGATCTTTGTCAACAACGGTTTGCTCCGACACCAGGAGTCCGCGGAAGTCCGGTCCGTGTTCGATCAGATGGGGATCAAGCTCGACTATGTTGACGCATCCGGGGTCTTTCTGGACAAGCTGAGCGGCATAACCGATCCGGAGCAAAAACGGAAAGCCATAGGCGAGACCTTTATACGGGTTTTCGAGGAAGAGGCGGAAAAGATACCCGGGGTGAAATTCCTTGCACAAGGCACGCTCTATCCGGACGTCATAGAGAGCGTTTCGTTCAAAGGGGGGCCTTCAGCCACTATCAAGAGCCATCACAATGTCGGCGGATTGCCGGACCGGATGAACCTGGAACTGATCGAACCGTTCAGAGAGCTGTTCAAGGATGAAGTGAGGGAACTTGGAGGTCAGTTGGATGTCCCGGATTCCGTTATATGGAGACATCCATTTCCTGGGCCGGGGCTCGCGGTCCGCATCCTTGGAGAAGTTACGCCCGATCGTGTGCAGCTCCTCCAGAAGGCTGACGCCATAGCTATGGAGGAGATCCGAAACGCGGGCCTGTACCGTGACATATGGCAGGCTTTCGTGGTGCTTCTTCCGGTCCGCTCCGTAGGGGTCATGGGTGACGAGCGCACGTACGAACACGTGGCCGCGCTGCGAGCCGTGGAGGCCACGGACGGAATGACCGCTGATTGGTTTCGCATCGACTATGACGTGCTCGGTAAGATCTCCAACCGCATAATCAACGAGGTGAGCGGAATCAATCGTGTGGTTTATGATATCTCTTCAAAGCCGCCCAGTACAATTGAGTGGGAGTAGGAATAGATGAGCCGGGATGACCCTGACGCTTCGCCTTGCACCGACTATCCAAAGGGCGCCGCATGCTGCGCCCTCTTAATTCCAATACGTTACAAACTGTCCTCCGTGGAAGCCCTCATCCGGGTAGCACGATCCGTGTATGAAATTGAGTTTTGATAGAGCCTCCATGGTACGCCCCTACGCTCGGGACCTTGCTCCTTTGGATTGCCACTGGTATGCGGCAACACCTCCCAAGGGCCTCCCTCTTTTCTTTGTCATCATTGTGGATACGTGGGGACTAAATGCTCGGGTAGTCTGCTATCAAAGCCGGGTTGCGGTGGTTGGGTCTTAGCGCGGTCAAGAATCACGTGACAATCGCATTATATAGGTTCTGAGCTTGTCCATTTTCTCGGGTGGACAATCATTGATGACCTTTTTCACTTCGTCGTATTTGGGATCATTTTGAGGGCTTGGATAAGGCCTGGGGAGGGTCTTGGTGGAAACGTCGGGGGATCGCATTTCAATTCTCCTGAGTGGGATCAATTCCGTCCACATTACGGCTTGGCTAATAGTCCACTTGCGATGTCTTGTCAACCGGAAAAGAGCCGCAATCCACTCCGTACAAGGCCTCAGAGACGTAACCGCGGGAAATCCCGAGCACAAAAAAATCAAAGGGAAGGCACGTTAGAATCTGAGTCATGCTATCCGGGAAGTCTCCCCAACACGGCGCTGGAACAATGTTCAGCCGCTTTGAAAGTGAACTATTGGAACAAAAGCGGTTGTCATCGCCAATCGCGGCTCCGTGGATTGGTGCCCCATTCCCCCCCGGATCTTGTGGTCAGGGGATTCTGCCGGTGTTCGGGAATTACTATTCAATCGGACGGAAATCCAGGCAATGGCTATAGTGGTTCTCGAAATTAATTCCGAGAGCCGCTATGGTATGAAAACTCCAGCCCCAAGGCGGCTCGGAGTCCCGAAGGGACGAAAGATAATAGCCCGGGGATTCATCCTTGGGTCCGAAATCCATTGCCCACCGGGGGTCCCGAAGGGACGACAGATAGCGAGCGCGCAAAGGTTCTGTCGTCCCTTTGGGACTCAGGTGTTCTGCAATGGCCCTTACCCGGCGATGAATCGCCGGGCTACTTTCTGACGCCCCTTCAGGGCTACGGTCTTTCGAGAAAGAACCTATAGTCTTCCGCATCGAACTTCGCGCCGAAGATGTCACCCTCCCCCAGCCCCTCCCGTCAAGGGAGGGGAGTCCTTTTCCCTCTCCCCTGGCGGGAGAGGGTTAGGGTGAGGGGGTTCCAGCCGTAGAACCCAGTTTCAATGCGTGGCACTATAGTAAAATGGCGCAGCGGTATGAGAACTTTCGAGAACTGCAATATACGGGTTAATTCGGCTTATGCGGCAACCCGATCAAGCGTGAACATAATGTTGCGCATGAATAAACATGGTTAATGAATTTATTTGACAGAGGATATGAGATCTGCTAATCCATTAGACAGAACATGTTGCGGAGTAGTGCATGGTTTCAGGTCTATCAGGACGCTTACGCGAAACAGTGAAATTGCCCAATCACACTCTCCTTTATGGATTGGTACTGGCCACGCTGGGCATTTTTGTGGCCCTTGGCGCTGTGACTCGCCTTTACGAGTTACGGGAATTCTTTCCGTTCAGGTTGCCCCAGCATGTGAACGAATTTATTCTCAATTATGTTCCTTTCATACTGGGAACATTCATTTCCATAGTGGCTTCCTTCTCCGGCCTGATAGTGGGCGTAAGCTGGTTGCTCAGCGGCTTAAGGGAGATGGGGCGTCTTCGGATTCCCATTCGTTGGGCAGGAGACTACTACCTACCGGAACAGGTGTCTCTCGGCCTGAAGGAAGGCAGAGTGCGATCCTATGATCGTTCTCCTTCCTGGCTGTTTGTGGTCCTGGGCAGATTCTGGTCAAATGCCCGGTTCATTTCCGCGATTCCAGGGGAGCTGGTCCGGTCCAGTTTTCGCTTTGTGTGGAAAGCTTTGTTGATAGGTCTGGCAGTCCATTTGTTTTTCAGGGCTTTGGGCTTGTTGCCGGCCTACCTTTCCGGATGGGGTCTCGATTCGGGGTTTGTGCTTCCCTCGCCCATGCCTTTCTACAATCTTCTTCTGGCAGTCTGTGTGCTGAAGCTCGTGATAGCTTTCAGCCTCATTCCCCTGAAAAAGCCCGGGGCCAGCCGGGAAATGGATTCAATGATAGTGGAGGGCCACGGCCATCCTTCCGTGTTCTTTGCCGTCATGGAGGAAGGATCGAAAATATTTGCGCGCAGGGGATCTCCCAACCGGATTTCGCGATCCCGACCGGTCGTGTGCGATGATGGAGAAACTCTCGTAGGGACGCTGGTGGAGAGTTTTCCCGAGTATGTCAGGACGTCGGCCCGGGCTGGGGCCCTTCTGGGTCTGTTTCTTGGATCGGTGATGATCCTTTTGGGGTTTCTTCAGATCATACTAATGCAATATCCCAGCTTTTCTGTTGGGTACGAGGATTTTTTTAGACTATACTTTATGAGTTTGCTGTTGGACATACTGCTAAACGTGTTCATCATACTGTTCGGCAAGGGATTCCTGGATCAAGGTCGGGCACTGATGTCGGTTTACAGGTTCAGGTCCAGTCTTGTATACCTGGAGGCAAAAGGGGATTTTGAGAGGAAAGTGCTCCCGGACCTGAATGGAATAGTGTCGCCTGAACGTTTGTTCGACCCGCTGAGCACAAGCGCTTTCAATGTCAGATTCTTCTCGGCCGAGGCAGTCTCGGATTCCATCTCCCCTGAAGGTGTGCGGGAACTTGTGGGACTTGAGACATCCGCGCGCCTTGCTAAGGACGTCGACAGGCTCAAGTATCTTCCATTTCAGGTCAACTTTCGGGAGAGATATCCCTCCTCATGGGAATCACCCGAGACATTGACGGACGAGAACGGAGATGATTCTGAACAGCCCACGAGGGCCTCAGTCCTGTCAAGCGAGCAGCCCGCTTCCCATGCGGTGGAAGGCACGGAAAGCCACGAGGCTGTCGGATAGGCGCATGGTTTTCCGCAAGCGTGTCCGCGGGATCTTCTGCGGAGAGCCGGCCTCTTTGACGTAAAATCCGTTGACGATTGCGACAGTGACGGATAAGAGTACTTCAACAGGAGCAAAAGCCGATCTTCACGGTTCAAGATGTCAGTGGAGCGGTTGTGTGTCAGGCCGTGCCGACAGCGGAACTCATGCTGTGGGTCAGGTTCTCCGGGGATGAGGTGGCCAGATGAGATTTTCTTTGACACGAATTGCAGTGGTGGCGGTCGCTTTGGTTATTCTTGCGTTTGGGGTCCCCGGCATTGGGGAAGACTATCTTGTGATCAAGAAGAAGGACGGTTCGGTCGAGCGCGTCCCGCTGAAATTTGATCCAACGCAAATCGATTCGTTCAATATCGAAACCGCGCCCACCCCTGTGAAGCCGGGCGTGGAACCAACCCCTCCCGCGGCGGAAAAACCCGAAGCCGTGCCGAGCGGTGAATTCGAAGAGGAGTCCGAAAAGAAGCCGGAACCCAAGCCCATGGAGATCAGTCCGCGTGATCCCTCGTCGAAACCGATGATCCTTAAGCGGACGAAACCCGAAGCAGCCCCTGAGCAACGGACTCCGGCCAAGGGGCCGTCACAGACCTATAGGGGGCCCGTGGCCGCTCCCCCGGTTTCCGCGATAAAGGGTGCTCCGTTCACTGTGAATGTTTACAAACTGCCGGACCGTGTCCGGGCTTTGCCCGACTACAGTGCGCTGCGACCCGTTCGGGTAATTACCACTGACAGCATCAACCTTAATCCGGAAATGGGGGGCAATGAGCCCTCCACGTTGCCCGAGGACACTCAAGGTCTCGGTATGCGCTTTCAGGGACTGTTCGGTGTTTCCGGTGAGGGAATTTTTCGATGGAGGCTCTTGTCCAGGGACGGGGCCCGGATGCACATAGATGATAAGACGCTGATCGAAAATGACGGAATCCATAAGTCAGGATCAAAGATCGGATTTGTGCATCTGGCCGAGGGGGTTCACAGCATTATTGTAGACAGCTTCAATACCGCGGGACCTCCTGTGCTGACCTTGTACGTGACGCCCCCCCTGGGGAAGGAACAGGTGTTTTCCCTGCGAAATGGTTTGAGGGGATGGAAAGAGCCGAAAAAACCCTATGACGTGCTCTGGGCGCAGGTCTACTTTGTGCCGAAGGGCAAGTATCCAAGAGGCCCGAATTTCACCAGGATCAGCCCTGTGGGCCGGCTTATCGCGTCCGCGTTGAACATCGACGGAACCAATGGAATTCCGGGCATACCGGGAAGAAAAAAAATGATCGGCCTCAAATACGAGGGCTTTTTCTCGGTTGAAGGGGCAGGCATCTTCGCTTTCAGACTCCGTGCGGATCACTACGCCAGGCTGGCCATCGGCAAGAAGAACATTATAAAATCGAGCAAATTCGGCCCTGAAGGACGGGTTGCCTGGGCGTTCCTTCAAAAGGGAGGCTACCCGATCACCGTTGAATACTTCCACCCGCAGGGCGAACCGCGTCTACAGCTTTTCGTCACTGAGCCGAAGAAGGAAGAGGCGCTCTTCTCTCCCGCCAACGAGCTGGTGGGATTCGCGGCCGACGCGGACAAGATCAGTCTCATTCCCGCGTTTGTGTACTTTCTGAAGCCGGGAACAAAGAAGCTGCCCAACCTCAACAAAATGAAGGCCTCCGGAATGGCTTTTGTGAAAGCCATAGATTTCCCTGTTGACCGGGGGACTCAGGAATTTCCGGGCGTCCCCAAGAGGAAGAACTGGCTCGGTCTGAGGTTCTACGTGAAATTCTCGCTTGGGAAAGATGAAGAGGGGACCTACAAATTCCGAATAGTCGCGCGTGACGGAGCAAGACTGATCATCGGTAAGAAGATCGTGGTGAAGGCCACCGGATTCGGAAAGCTGCAGGAAAAGTCAGGGCAGGTAACACTGCCGCCCGGGAGCCACGAAATGTTTCTCGATTACTACCAGGCCACAGGTCCGAACGCTCTCCAGTTGTATATTACTCCCCCGGGGGGAGAAGAAAAGATCTTTGCTTTTCAATAGCCGTGGACTCTCACCCCGGCCCTCCTTCACCAGCTAAAGCCTGCCGAGCCGGTGTGGCACAAAATAAACCTTGCAACAGGTTGCTGACGCAATTGTAGGGGCAGACCCCGGATCGGAGTCCGGGGCAGGCTCTGCGTGTCTGCCCACACGCAGGGGTGCGCACGCGGGAAAGGGCGGACACATAGGTCCGCCCCTACAGGAGAATGCCAAGGTTATTTCGTGGCAGGCCCTAACCGATGTTCACAACCCATCCGAACGGGTCCGGTTTAGCGCCGATCTGCATTCCGTTGATTTCATCGTAGAGTCTTGATGCTATTTCTCCGGTTTGGCCGTCAGCCACCTGATAGTCTGTTCCTTTGAATCGGAACATCCCCACCGGGGATATCACGGCGGCTGTCCCTGATCCGAAAATCTCCTGCAAGCTCCCGTCCTGGGCCGCTTTGACCACGTCTTCTATGGAGATATCTCTTTCCGTCATCTTCAGGCCCCAGCGCTTGGTCATCTGTATCACCGAATCCCTGGTGATCCCGGGCAAAACGGTTCCTTTGAGCGCCGGGGTTATGATCTCGTCATTGATGCGGAAAAAGATGTTCATGGTGCCCACCTCTTCCACAGACACCTTATCCACCGCGTTGAGCCACAGCACCTGGGTAAATCCCTCTGCGTGGGCTTCCTGCATAGCCAGCAGCGAAGCCGCGTAGTTCGCGCCGGTCTTGGCTTCCCCGATTCCGCCGCGACACGCTCGAACATATTTGTCCGTAACCAGGATCTTCACCGGGTTAAAGCCTTCCGGGTAGTAGGCGCCTACGGGAGATAGGATTATGTAAAAAATGTACTCTTTGGCGACGCGCACTCCCAGGAATGAATCCGAACCTATGACAGTGGGACGAATGTACAGCGACGTGCCCGGGGCTCGAGGAATCCAGTCCCTGTCTTTTCTGATGAGTTCGCTCATCTGCTCCATGAACATGTCCGGATCAATGGTGGGGATGCACAAGCGTTCACAGGATCTGTTGAAACGGGCTATGTTCATGTCCGGTCGGAAGAGCATTATGTCTTTTCCGTCATTGGCCGAAAAGGCCTTGAGTCCTTCGAAGACCTGTTGGCCATAGTGCAACACTATCGTGGCAGGATGCAGCGAAAAGTCAGCCAGAGGCTGTATCCCAGGTGAACCCCACCCGCGGTTGTCCTCAGAGTAGCGCAGCACGACCATGTTGTCGGTGAAAATCTCTCCAAAACCTAGATTGTCCTCGTCGTATCCTTCCACTCCAGGCTTGTTATACGGCACGGTTCCCATGAGGTCCTCCGCATGATCTGAATATGTGAGCCCGCGGCCTTCTCCGCCCCAGCCTTGTGTGGTCAAAGGAGCATGGCTGGGCCAAAAAGAAAGCGCGCCGGACAGCGTCCGTTCCACGGGCCAACCCTTCATAAATATCAAAGGCCGCCAACCCAGTCAAGTGCCCTGAGTTTTCAAAATCCCGCCTATAGCTCTTGAAGAGCGGTCTTTTGCCGTCAATGGGCTGTGGCGACTTTCAAAAAAAATGATCGAGTTCTGCGAGAGGTCAATCTTGTGGAGCAGACTGTCGAGTCCGCTGATCGGTCAAAGATTCCGGGGCACGCTCTATTTGCTCGCTTCGTGGTATTCACGGGCAAAGTCGAGGAAATCTTCGTATGCTCGGTCCAGGTCATAGCCGAGGCGGTCGGAGTGGGTGGCCATGCCTTGATGAAACCATCTGTACCAGCGGTCCACTTTTGCCGGGTCCTCGCTCATGAGCGCGGTCCAGAGCGCGGTCCCGGGGTATGGGGTGACCATGTTAATTTCCACGTGATCGGGTCGAGCCTCCAGGATGAGCTTCTTGGAGAGTTCAATATCTTCAGGTGTCTCCTCCGGCAGGCCGATCATAAAAAACGCGTGTGAGTGTATTCCCGCGGATCTGAGAAGTTTCAGGGCTCGCTTCACTTCTTCGTTGGTCTCACCCTTTCGGATCATCTTCAGGATGCGAGGGCTTCCGCTTTCCACTCCCAGGGTTACCCTCCTGAAATTGGCTTCACTCATCTTTTCCACCACGCGTTCGTCCAGCGTGTCCGCGCGCACGCCTCCGGTGAATTCAAAGCTGTTGAGCCCACGCGCGATGATCTCATCGAGGAGTTCCAGGGTTCGCTTTCTGTTTACGGTAAAGGTGTCGTCCACAACCTTTATCACGCGGTTCCCGGGTCTTTTATCCGTGGCATTGTCTGTGCCGCGATCCGGGGATTCCACCTGAGCCCTGATGATCTCAAGTTCACTGACTACTGATTCCACGGACCGGAACCTCACCCGCTTTCCCCAGATGTTCCGAGAAGCGCAGTAAGTGCAATTGAACGGGCATCCTCTACCGGTTATGATCACATCGCCGAAGTAATTGGACCGATCGATGAAAGATCTGTCCGGGATTGGGATTTCATCGAGCGGATCGATCAGAGCCCCGCGCGGATTGACTTTCACGCGTCCATTGTCTTGCCATGCGAGTGACGGGATATCTGATATTGCGCGTTTTCCTCGCAAAGCATCCATCGTGTGAACCAGCGTGATTTCGCCTTCTCCGACCGCGACCATGTCCGCGGATGTGTATTCAAGACTCTGTTCGGGCAGCACCGTGGGGTGGCTGCCGCCCAGAATCAGCGGAACCCCATTGCGTTTCAGCCGACCAACGAGCACCCGGGCCGCGTCCATGTTGCCGGAAGTGCATGTAATCCCCACCAGATCCGGATTTTCCGCGAGGATGCGGTGCTCCATTTCCAGCCACATCGGGTGTTCCGAATCCTCAAGGATCTTGATCATCCCCGGGATGCCCTGATGCATCACAGTCTCCGGATCGCTCTGGTGTCCTTCGGGCGCCGCGAGGCCTGGGATGCGCACATTTTCTCCATCGACGATGACAACCTCATGATCACCCACATCTCTGGCGTACGTGGCCAGGTACATGAGATTCAAGGGGTACATCTTCATCTTGGGAGCGGTTACTCCGAAGAGCGCGTAGAAGGGAGGGCGGACAAGAACCAGGTTCATTTTCTCGTATTCTCTCTGTGTTCGCGGGAATGACGGGGATACAACTTCGCGGCCATGCCACCAAGATGGCCGGTTTGAAACGTAGTAATACCTATTTCAAGACAGACTCTAATAATCATGTAACCCTTCAGTCTTGGGGGGCGGGAGGTCCGCTCCGAACATGTCATTGCGAGCGTAGCGAAGCAATCTCCTGCGCGGTGAATGCGGGGATTGCTTCGTCGCCTTACTCGTCGCAATGACGTACTCGATGAACAAATCCATCCCCCAACAATTAAAGACTCACATAGAAATTATTCATTCTCCATGCCGCGGAAAAGGTCCACGTATGTCCGGACTCTGCGGTCCCAGGAATGTTCTTGGGCCATGAATCTCATGGCTGCTCCCCGCTTTTCCAGAGGAGGATTCTCCAGAAGTTCCAGGGCCTTGGACACGAGGTCCTCAATGTCGTTGTGTTTGAAGGTTTTCCCCAGGCCTGTCTTATGAATCAGGCCGTTGTTGAGTATGGGCTCTTCGGAGAGCACCGGCAAGCCGCCTCTGAGATAGTCGAAGATCTTGGAAACATCATTGTCAAATGGATGCGGTCCCGTCGCAAGGGCCAGGCCCAGGTCCGCGTTCCGGATATAGTCCCATATTTGATCTATGGGGCGCTCGCCATGATCGAATATTCCTGATGCGGTGGAATTCTGTTGGTCGGATCCGTACATCGACGCCTTGTTCCGGCCCACCAGGTGTATCTCGGCACGGTTCCGAAGCCTCACCGCGGCGTCATTGATCATTTTCACCATATGGTCCGCGGCCAAGCTCCCAAGGAAGAGAATCTTTTTTGAAGGCCCTGGGTAAGGATTCGCCCCCGGTTCGGGTATAGTCGCAGGGCAACCGGTCGGAACCAGAACAACACGCGTTTCCGCGCCGTACCGCCCGCGCCAGCGTTCCCTGTTCTCGGGATTGTTCAGGGCTACAACCCGCGCCCTTTGGGCGATAAGCTCCTGGCATTGGAGCAACTCTTCTCGGAACGCCCGATCGCGGTCGGGCCACTGCTCATCCACTACTCTCACTATGCGTGACACCACCGGACCACTGTATCCACGGATCAGCTTGATGGAAAAATGGTAACAAGTCTTCACCAGATCGTATTGTCCCGGGTCATTGAGCGCTTCAAGGGGCCGCACAGGGATAAAATCCTCAATAACCCCCGATGTTTCCACAGGAGCGACTATCTCCGCTTCAAACCCGTTTCTTATGAGTCCCCCGGTGATCGCGCGCAAACGCACAAGATCTATCCCGGTCGGTGCGGCAAAAGGATCCTTGTGGAAGACAACCGCGATTCTCATGGTAAAGTCCTATGAATACCCATGCCTCGATTTCCAGGCATGAGCGCTCTTAACCCTCATCCATACGATATGTCCCATTGTGATCTGTGTGAGAGGACAATGGCTCGTGCGACAGCTTTCAAGAAAAGACAAAGCTCCGATTGCGATCACCTCTGCCCGACCACGCTTTGCGGCGGAACACAATAGATTCAGTGATAGTATAGTACGCAAATGGTTTTGCAACCTTTTCCGGAAAGGTGTACACAAGGTGGACCGGATGCCTCCAAAGTTGGCGAATCTGAGCACCGACAAATGAGTAGATCAGAAGAAAAGAAGAAAGTCCTCATCGCAACTCCGGAATTCCCACCCGATGACTGGGGAGGACTTGCTGCTACTGCCAAAAGGGTCTCGGAGCATGTCCGTGACATGGGTCTGGAAGTTCACGTGGCTGTCTTGAGGGTGGCGAACAGCCCCCTGGTGCTCCTTGACGAAAATCGCTGGACCGAGGTAATCGATGGGATCACTGTCCACGGGATCACAGTGGGGAGAGAAAGGGTCGATTCAACCCGGGATCTGTGGGAATGCCCCCATACGCTCACCCTGAGAATGATGTACCAGTCCCTGGAAATGCTCCATCAACAGGAGAATTTCCACCTGTTTCATTCTTTCTTTCTCTACCCTGTCGGATACATTACAGGCCTGCTGGGCCGCAGATTTGACGTCCCGTCTGTGGCAACCATAGTGGGTAATGACATAAAAAAGTACATTTTCAGCCCGGAAAAGGTCGGCGCTTGTCTGGCCGGACTCAAGAACGCGGACCGTGTAGTCGCGCTGAGCAGGGACCTGTTGGAGATGGCGCACGGCCTGACCTCTATCGTATCAAAGGCGCGTGTCATCCATAATTCCGTTGAAATTCCGGACCAGGCATGGCGCCCGGACCGTGCCGGCGAAAGACCTTTCCGAATAGGGTGCGCCGCGATTTTCAAGTACGCCAAAGGACTTCCCTATCTGTTCAAGGCCGTTGCAGCGCTCAGACCCCGGGGTGTGGAACTGGAACTTGTGGGAGTGCTCCGACAGTCGGAAACAGAGATGTACGATCACATGGTACGGGAAACCGGAATAGAAGACCTGCTCCGGTTCCAAGATCCGATCCCACACGACCGAATCTCCCGGTGGCTGCGGACCCTGGATGCTTTCGTGCTCCCTTCAGTATCCGAGGGTTGTCCGAACATCCTGATGGAGGCCATGGCAACGGGTGTTCCGTGCGTGGCAACTCGCACGGGCGCGGCCGAGGACCTGATGCAGGACCGAGTATCGGGTCTGCTCGTGCCGTGGGGAGATTCGCAATCGCTCGCGCACGCGATAGCGGAAATCATTGACAATCCCAAGTGGGCCGCGACCATGGGGTCAGAGGCTGGAAAGAGAGTGCAAAGCTTCAGCCCCCAGAGGGAATTCAAAGCCTGGAACACCCTTTACGCACAACTACTGGATTCTTGAAATGAGCCCGGAAAGAAAAAGATACCACCAGGATCATTGGATAAGATCTCACGACACCGAGAAAGCCCTTGCCGCGTACATGGACCAACAAGGCAAGGCCTATAGCCGCGTCAAGAACGCGTTCATTCGTGAGATGTTGGGAGATCTGGAAGACAAAACCGTACTGGACTACGGATGTGGCGCGGGAATGTTCCTCGTTCACGCTGCTCGGCAGGGCGCGGCGAGGGTCGTGGGAGTTGACGCGGAAGAAACTGTGCTTGCCACGGCAAGGCATTTCACCCGCGTGGAAGGCGTGGAACCGATTTGCGAATTCATTCAGGCCGATCATTTTCCCACATTGGGGTGCGGCATGTGCTTTGATGTTATTCTCATCAAGGACGTTATCGAACACGTGGCCGATGACCAGGGGCTGCTCCACGCAGCCGCGGGCCTCATCAATCCGGGAGGTGTGATCGTCGTCAGCACTCAGAATTTGCTCTCCCTGAACTACCTGCTTGAAGGAACATACCAGTGGATTCTCCGTGGAAACACTTCGTGGCGCGGATGGGATCCCACTCACCTTCGCTTCTACACGCCGATGAGCTTGAATAGGAAACTGGAGATGGCGGGCTTCACAGCGGAGGCGTGGCGTTCAACCTATATTATCCCGCACAAATTTCCCGCGTTTCCCTGGTCCAAGAAGCAGTTCATCAGGATCGACCCCCTTGCCCTCCTGGATCGGGCCCTGGGCGACCTTTTCCCCTACAATCGTCTGGGTTGGAGCGTAATCGTCAAGGCCCGCGCTACATCTTTGGCGCCCGAGACAGTTCCTGTTCAGGCTTGATCCGGATAGCCCTAATGCCGATTCGGGATCAAAGAAGTAACATGGGCGTGCGATGATAGTTGGTATAACCCCCCTTTATCAAAGGACCGCAAATCACCCATTTGATGACGAATCCGTACAAAAACGAAATTGTGTCAATCTTCTTCAAACAGCAAGTTAGGAACAATCTTGCCGGCCGCGGACATTGCTGAGATCAGTTCCGCATCTTTGAGCACGTACACGGTGTCGTGAGGACAAGCTATCCTGATCGCCACACCCGGGTGCAGACCCAGCCAAAGCTTCAGGAAAACGCGGTTGACCGACGCGTGACCTACAACGAGAACCGCTGCTTGAACATCAAGGGATCTGATTTCACTTATGAGAGGGGCAACCCGGGCCTCCCCGTCCGCGCAGCTTTCACCACCGGGAGGTATCTCATCCCAGTCCTTTCTGAGGGCCACGGAACTCCCCAGGACTTGCCTTCGGGATTTCCCTTCCCATCGACCGCAGGACAGTTCCGCCATGACATCTCTTGACGCCACAGGCAAACCTAGTCGATCCGCATATATCTTGGCCGTACGAGCGGCCCTTCCCAGGGGGCTGGAGAATATGGTCCCTATCTTCTCTTGCTCAAGCCTCCCCGCCATCTCGGCCGCGGTCCGGAGACCTTTCTCAGTGAGCGGTGAATCGGATTGGCCCATGATCAGCCCGTCTCGATTGGAAGTAGTCTCCCCGTGACGACCGAGAAGAACTCGCTTATGGCCGGTGATCCGCATATGACCAAGAACCTTCTTGCCAGGACAGCTTTTGTTGACCTTGCCGACCCCTTGATTTCAAGTCACCCTCAGAGTGCCCTGGGGCAGAGGCCAGCCCAACATTGATATCTTGATGTCCCATCCGAGTCAAACCCAAACCACAGGCAATCGTAAGCTTTCAGTTTCGAGGAGGATTGAAGTAAGGGGGGCAGACACATAGAGCCTGCCCCGGACTCCGCTCCGGGGTCTGCCCCTACGTCTGGGCCCAGACCCGTCGTGGGGCAGAGTGTACGGCGCGCACCTGTGTGTGCGCCCTCTTGCCATCCGTTAAACGCACGAACCTGGTCGTTTCCGTCGCCCCCCGAATGACTGAATGGTCACAAACAACCTGCAACCCTTTATACCAACTATCATCGCAAGAAAGCGACAACGAAATATGAAAGTCTTTTCCGTTGTTTACTGGTCCGGGGCTTCGCCTCGGACAGGGTACTCCAAGAGCGCGCACGCTGCGCATGGACTTGGAGGGGAGGCCCTGGCCGGGCAGGCATTCAACGTCATGCTTCCGACAGATGTCACGCCACGTAAACTGTCCCGGACCTGCTCAATCGCCCCACGCGGAGTGGCTCCCCTCCAAGCCCAATGCTGTTGACTTAAGAAAATGCCAACCAGTCCCCGTCGTCACCCCGGCGAAAGCCAGGGTCCAGTAGGTATTGAAAGACCTGGATTCCGGCTTTCGCCGGAATGACGGATAATGGTATCCGGATCAACAGTATACGGCTTAAGTCAACAGCATTGCCCTCCAAGCCACCCCATACGTTGACCCGTAAAGGGGTGGTTTTTCCACGGGACTTTCATGCGAATGCGCAATCAAAAGAGTGAGATCGGTCTCTTGGGCGCCACTGCCGGCTTGCCCAGCAGTGCTCTTTATCACTTGTTTGAACGCGCATTGGTATTAGTCATTCGGCGTTAACTCGCAAGATGTCATTGCGAGCGCAGCGAAGCAATCTCCTGCGCAGTGGATATGGAGATTGCTTCGTCGTTTCACTCCTCGCAATGACATGCTCGAAGAGAAGACCTGCCCCGTGAAACTGAACGGTTAGATGCCAATCCCTCGCGGAATGATTTTCCGTCTGCTCGGAAACTGATTCCCTGCGCTTGTCCCGGGTTTCGGAAGAGTGCGGCCGAGTCTGTGTGGCCCGATGCCGCCAAAATCGTGACAAGAGCCTAGCGCACGCGGTAATCTGTAACAATTCATTGGTGTCTGCGAATTACCGTACATGTTACGGATTATCGTAATGGTTCACCGGGCTTGAAGCGGTTCTGCGCCCGGTGAGAATGGAGGGGGAGACTCATCTCCCCCTCCAAACCTCCCCCATACGTAATTCCGGGAGCTTGTACGGTTCCCGGTGAACGGTTACGGATTATCTCTGATCCACAGAGACAAAAGGAGGCGGCTGTGAAAAGGAAGCACTCAATCTTGTGTCTGATCATTCTTCTGTTTTCCGTCGGTATTGCCCGTGGAGAAACTGTCTCTACGAGTACCGCCGAGGATCAGGTGGGAATGCAGGTCACGGTCTACAATTCCAACATCGGATTGGTGAAGGACACCCGCAAGATCGTCCTTCCCAGGGGTACCGGTGAACTGCGATTCATGGATGTGGCCGCGCGCATCAGGCCCGCGACCGTTGATGTGAAATCAACAACCGATCCGAAGAGCTTCGCGGTTCTTGAGCAGAACTACGAATATGACCTGATGAACTCCAAAAAGCTCCTGGACAAGTACGTGGGCAAAAAGATCAAAATAATTGATGTGAACAAATACCAGGACAGAAAAGACGTGATCGAAGCCACACTGCTGAGCAACAATCAGGGTCGGATCTTCAAGATAAACGATGAGATCTATCTTGGTCATCCCGGATACAAGGTGTTGCCGAAGATTCCTGAAAACCTCATTGCCAAACCCACGCTCACGTGGCTGTGCCGAAACGATCTGAAGAAGCCTCAAATTGTGCAGGTATCCTATCTCACCCGCAGCATCAACTGGAAGGCCGATTATGTGGTTGTTCTCGATGGAAAGGATGTTCGCGCGGATGTCTCCGGCTGGGTCACTCTGGACAACAAGAGCGGGGCCACGTATAAGAATGCCGATCTGAAGCTCGTCGCAGGCGATGTCCATGTCGCAGAGGAGTCAAGGCTCAGGTATGCCGTGTCCAAAGCGCGTGCCCCGGTCGCCGATGCTGACGACTTCAAGGCAAAGGCCTTCTTCGAGTATCATATTTACACCCTGCAGCGGAAGACCACCGTAAAAGACAAACAGACCAAACAGGTGAGACTGATCACGGCATCAGGGGCCAAGGTTGAGAAGGAGCTTCTGGTGTACGGGATCAGGAGCTTTTTCACAAGGCTGTACAGAGATCGCAATCCCAAGCAGCCTGTGAACGTATACGTGAAATTCAAGAATTCAAAAGACAACAACCTGGGCATGCCTCTGCCCGCGGGCGTTATGAGACTCTACAAACAGGACCAAGACGGAAGCCGGCAGTTCATAGGTGAGGACAAGATAGATCACACCCCAAAGGATGAAGAGGTAAAACTGAAAATCGGCAAGGCCTTCGACGTTGTCGCGGAGAGACGACAAACCGATTACAAGCGAATGACATCGAGATTACACGAAAGCGCGTGGGAAATCACCCTGCGCAACCATAAAGACCAGGAGGTCGCGGTAGGCATCGTGGAACCGCTGTACGGCCACTGGAAAGTGATTGAAAAAAACCATCCCTTCAAAAAGATGGACGCGTTCACCATACGCTTCGACGTAAAGGTTCCCAAGAACGGCGAAGTCAAAGTCAAATACCGGGTCAGAGTGGGCTTCTAGCACATGGTTACGAAAATTCAACCTGTCGCCGTCCACCGTTTCTCACCTCATCAAAGAGCTCGAACGCGCCGGTTTGGTGCGTTGTGAAAAACAAGGGCAGTCAATGCTTTGACTCGCCGATGAGGAGACCATCAGGATGGTGGTCCGATATCTTACGACTGAATCCGACAATGCCGGCTCCGAGTCCGGCGGCTGGAGTTCGGAGATTCTCAGATTCTCCGGATTCCTCAGACGCCCGGAGGTTCCATCAATAGGCAAAGCATTGCGCGTCGGTGTAACCTTTCAGGTCCCTTGTTCGTCTTATTGACAAACCTTTCGACAAGGAGGATTTGAACAATGGACGACAGGACAAGTATCTTGATAAGCCTGGGAGCAGCCACCGCAGCGAACTGTGTTCCGTGCTTCGAGCACTACTTCGGAAAAGCGGACGGCGTGGGCCTGAATTCTGAAGAGATTCAGGAGGCGGCGGATATAGCCCGCCAGGTTAAGAAGGGCGCGGACATCAACATCAGGAACAGGATCTCCGAGCTCACCGGGAATGGGAACCCGTCTGCGTCGCAACCAAAGATTACATCCGAGCGCTCCTGCTGCGGATGACAGAAACAGGAGGCGGAAATGGACTTCTGGGAGGTCTACGATCAACACTACGGCCGTGTGAGGCAATTCGTCCTCGCGTCGGTCAAGGATGAGTGGGTGGCGGACGATCTGCTCCAGGAAACTTTTCTAAGGGTTCAGGCAAATCTGGACAGCCTCAAGGACCCGTCCAAGTTGTCTTCCTGGATTTTCAGCATAGCTCACAATCTTTGCCGTGATCATTTTCGCAAGGCGCGTAGGTCCTCGGCTCACGAGCGCGTAGACCAGGACGACATTGAAATCATTGAGGCGTCTTCCTTGCAGCAAGAGTTGGAACAGCGCCAGATGGGACAATGCGTTCAAAACCTGACCAATCTGCTTTCTGAATCCGAGCGGACAGTGATTCACCTTTTTGACATCATGGATTTCAGTCATCAAGAAGTGGCCGAGATTCTCGGAATAACCGTTGAGAACGCCAAAGTAAGGCTTCATCGGGCCCGAAAAAGATTGAGATCCATGCTCGAGGAGAGTTGCACATTTGAGACCGACAAAAGAAATGTGTTGACGTGCGAACCGGTTGAACCAACGAAACCAAGTACTTGCTAGAGGAAAGGGAAACGAAGTTCAAACCGGTTGAAGGAGAGAATGAAGATGACTGGATTCGAGACCTGTTGGGCCGGGTTTTCAGGATGGTGGATATTCATGGTCGCTATGATCGTGTGTTGCATCCTCTGTTTCGTCATGGCGCGGGGACGTGGGTTTAGCTGCATGCCGGGCCGCATGCCGTTCAGGGGCGATGCGGACGAGGGCCCAAGGCCCCATTCCCGCTCCGCCCGTGAGATCCTGGACAAAAGGTACGCGCTCGGGGAAATCGACGAAGAGGAATACGCGGAAAAGAAAAGGAACCTCCAAGCAACAGACTGATAGGCCTACCCCGGCGTCCGGGCTTGGGCCTGTGCCGGGGCAAAGTGTACGGCGCGCACCTGTGAAAGTGTATCAAAACTTGAAAATACAACCAAATAGTGCCACGATCTGTGCATGGCGCAGCCATGCGCAGCGTGCGCGCTCTTGACGCCCCAGTCCGAGGCGAAGCCACGGACTACTGAATAGCGGAAAAGACTTTCACGCTTAGTTGTGCCTGTGATTTCAGGCATGTAGGCTCCCATGAAGGTATTTGTGACAGTGAGGCTGCCGGAAGAGGTCCTGGCAGACATAAGAAGCGAACATGAGGTCGACGCGTACGACCGTGACCAACCTATGGACAGGGCTCGACTGCTGGACAGTGTCGGTGACTTGGAGGGGCTGCTCTGCACTATCACCGACAGGATCGACGACGAATTGCTGGACAGAGCCCCCCATCTGAAGATGATCGCCAACTTAGCGGTGGGGTATGACAACATCGACCTCCAAGCTGCGACATCCCGGGGCATACCGGTGTCCAATACTCCCGGTGTTGTGACCGATGCGACCGCGGACCTCACCTTCGCCCTTATCCTGGCTTCCGCGCGGAGAGTGGTGGAAGGCGATCAAAGGGTTCGGGCCGGAAGATTCCGCTTTTTTGCGCCTTTCATCTTTCTCGGACAAGAGGTCAGCGGGAAAACGCTGGGTATCATAGGCCTTGGAGAGATCGGAAAGGCAGTGGCCCGAAGGGCCCGTGGCTTTGATATGCGGGTCCTCTATCACAATCGTCGAAGAATCCCGGAAGCCCGGGAGAAGAACCTAAATGTGGAATACGCTGACATGAAATCACTGTTTTCCAAGGCTGATTTCGTTTCTCTTCACGTGCCTCTCACCCCTGAAACCCGACATCTGGTCGGGCCGCAAGAGTTGGCGCTCATGAAGCCCACCGCATTCTTGATTAACGCGTCCCGGGGCGCGGTGGTGGACGAGAAGGCCCTGGTGGAAGCGCTTCAGCAGCGTGTCATAGCAGGCGCGGGCCTGGACGTGTACGAAAACGAGCCCGCGCTCGCGCCCGGGCTCACTGATCCGGACAATGTGGTTCTGCTTCCCCATGTTGGGACCGCCACGCTGGAAACCAGGACCAGGATGGCGCATATGGCCGCGCAAAACCTTCTCACCGGCCTGCGGGGAAGGACCCCGCCCAATTGTCTCAACTGTGGTGAACTCTCATCCTGAGGAGATCGGCGACCAACGCGGATTCCCAAAACGCACCACGAAGAATGAAAATGTTCAGAATGTGGATGGGCCGGGCACGTGAGCCCGGCATGCAACCCCTGACACCAGGGCACTTCTTCCTCCGCATAGGGACCGCACCCGCGCAAACACCACTTAACCAACTACGTCTTTTTTGAAGGGAGCTTTTTTCTTAGTGTATTGACAAATCATAGACAGAGGGTCACTATGGGGCCGACAGTCAAGAGACGGGAACACTATGGACTCTTCAAATGGGATTCCGACAAAGCGGTTTCCAATGAGGAGAAACACGGCATCAGATTTGAACATGCCAGTGAAGTCTTCGATGACCCGTTCCATCTCATGGAGGATGCCTCAGATAAGAATGAGGAAAGAGTCGGAATCATCGGCTACACTCTCTCAGCCCATCCCTCCCATCCACTCTATGTGGTGGGCAAGGATATGGGCGAGAACCATTGACGGATAATATCTGCCGGACTCGCCACCAAACAGGAAAAATGCCGCTATGAAGAAGAAACCTACTAAGACCATGATGGTGTCCATGAGGATGCCGGTGCATGTTGTGGAGGATCTCAAGCGTCTGGCTCCTTTGAAGGGCATGACGGGATACCAGGCTCTGATCAAGTATTACGTGGGCATGGGGCTACGGCGTGATCTTGAGACACTCTGGCTCCAAGAGGTGCCGGAACGGATTGAAGGTATTCTCGACAAGAGTGGACTGTCAGGTGATGTCCGGAATGACCTCCTTGAACAACTGTTGGGGATTGTGCCGCACCAAAGAGTTGTAGAAAAGGAAGAGGCCCACCAGGCGGCCACTGTATGAGATTCACCTGATTTTCCGTCCTCTCTCGTCTCCGGCTGCGCTGCGAGGTTGCCTGTTCGCGTAACACGATCATGACCGATCCAAGGTGGGGGTGTTTTACGAACACCCAGGGTATTTTGATGTAAAATCCGGAATGGACTCAGTCCGATTTGTCAGGATAAGCATGCACCTTCTGAAACCTTTTGTTATGAAACGCCATAGAAGGCTGCTCGAACGAATGTGAGGGAGCGATGCCATGTCAGAAGACTTGACGAAAAATGGGGCTCCAAAGGAGGGCCCCGGTGTTGACGAGCCGAGGACACAGGGGCCTGTCCCCGGGAAAAGAGTGGGTGATGAGACTAATACGGCCTCAGAGGACACTTTCAGGCCGACCGCGGGGGACAAAGATCAAACCGGGCCCCGCAAGGATCCCGAAGGGAAACCGCTGTACTCACGACAAGACATGGCCTTGATGGATGCCTTGCGAGACATCGAGCACGATGTGAGTGATCCACGATCCGCGGGTGGCGAAGTCCGGGATCCTGAGTCCATTGACGCGCTTTTTGAATCTGTCGTCAAAGGCGACACGACACGGCTCAGTTTCTGGCTGGAAACCGGAGCTTATGTTGATGTTCGGAACCAAGATGGAGACACGCTGCTGATTGCCGCCGCGTATGAAGGGAATGTGGACCTGGTACAAATGATCCTGGAAAAGGGCGCGGATGTGGAGGCCAAGAGCAAGTACGACAACACCCCTTTGATCAGGGCTGCATTCAGAGGACATGCCGGAGTCGTGAAGATACTCCTGGAAAAAGGCGCGAACGTAGCGTCGAAAAACAAATACGGTAATACCGCGCTGGCTGAAGCCGGCCTCGGGGGCCATCTTGAGGTGGCCAGGCTACTCCTGTATAGCGACGCAGCGGTCAATGACACGGACAGGCAGGGCAATACCCCTCTGATTGCCGCTGTGAGCGCTGGTCACGATACTATTGTCGATCTGTTCCTTGACCGTGGCGCAGACCCGGAAGCAAAGAACAAACGCGGTGATTCGCCCCTGATCGTTGCATGCCGCGGGGTAGTGGCCCGAGTGCTGGAACGCCTCTTGGCCGCGGCCGCGGACGTTGAATCCCGGGACGCTTCGGGTAATACTCCCCTGATAGTGGCCTCCAAACTTGGGGCCACGAGTCTGATCGAAATCCTATTGACCGCGGGCGCGGATATCAACGCGCAAAACAGATACGGAAACACCGCATTGATGAGGGCCGCGTCCAAGGGGAACAATGATGTGGTAAGAATCCTTCTGGAAGCCGGCGCGAATCCGGATGTCGGGGACGCTGGACGAGGATTCACCGCGATGATGAAAATGATCTTCAGCGAAGACGTGGAAGCGGTCAAGCTGCTTTTGGATTACGGCGCTGATCCCAATGTCATTGACAACAGCGGCCACACCGCGTTGATGATAGCTGCACAGCGAAATCACCCGGAAATCACGCAAGGCTTGCTCGACAAAGGCGCTGATGTAAACATCAAGAGTCTGGCCGGCAAGACCGCGCTCAGTTTCGCCCAAGACGCGAAAATAGAGAAGATCCTTCAGGAACACGGCGCGTATTCATAAGATTTGCGAAGTGGCAGAGTAGCCGGGGGGCTGTAACACGTCAGTCATCCGGGGGAGCCGTTGGGATGTCATTGCGAGCGCAGCGAAGCAATCTCCTGCGCGTTGAATGCGGGGATTGCTTCGTCGTTTCACTTCTCGCAATGACATTCGCGATGAGAAGATCTGCTGTGGTGCACTGACTCTTATACCAAGTTGCGTTCAAAGAAGTACAGTGTACAGGTGAGGGGCCGAGTCTCAAAATCCCCCCTAACCCCCCTTTTTCAAAGGGGGGGGACCGGCACCACCCCCCTTTAGCAAAGGGGGGCAGGGGGGATTTCTCCCATCCGGACTTGAGCCATATGTTCCCTCTTTGAAAGCGCATTGGTATTACGGGGGGCTTGCAATTGGGGTCGGCTTGGGCTAGCCTCGTTGCACTTATGGGTCACCATATACGCAAGTCCAAAGGCAAGCCTTCTTCTCGGAAACCCTCCTCTTCTCACGGAAAGAGAAAGATTCGTCGCCCAGGCGAGCGGAAAAAGGTCGAGCCTCGTCTTCACCGGGAGGCGGAGCCACTCCTGAGCGATATTGGGAAGCCCGAGTTCTCACCATTTGTGCCCGACCCGTTCCAGGAAGAGGCAGTGGAAAAGGTCCGCGAGCACGATGTGCTGGTGAGCGCTCCCACAGGATCAGGCAAGACCTGGATCGCTCTGGAAGCTACGAAAGAGCATCTTTCCCGGGGCCGCCGAATCTGGTACGCCACCCCACTCAAGGCCCTGTCAAATTCCAAGTATGAGGAATTCGGAACCGCGTTCGGCCCCGAGAACGTTGGAATCCTCACGGGCGACCGCAAGGAGAATGCCGATGCTCCTGTGATTGTCGGGACAACGGAGATCCTGCGAAACCAGCTCTATGATTCCATGGAAACAGGGACCGACCTGGGAGTGGATCTGGTTATCCTGGATGAAGCCCACTACCTGGGAGACCCCGATAGGGGCGTGGTCTGGGAGGAAGTGCTCATATACCTGCCCGGAAGGGTAAGGTTGTTGCTGCTGTCCGCAACCATATCCAACGCGAACCGGCTCGCGCAATGGCTCACCGGCCTTCGCAAGACCCCGTGCGCGGTTGTGAGATCAGATGTGAGACCGGTACCGCTTCACGTTCTTTTCATGACGCCTGACAGGGAGCTCACCCCATTCACACGTGGAGGTCGGCTCTTTCCGTCCGTAGGACGATTTGCCAAGCTTGAACGAACTCGCCGAAAATTTGATCGGTCCGGGGAACACGATCCGGATGGAATTGTTCAAACGCTGCGTTGCTTCGAACTCCTGCCCGCAATCGTATTTCTTAAATCCAGGGCGGATTGCGACAAAGCCATTGAGGCGCTGTCTCCCTCACCGATGCACCCGGCCGAGGGGGGCTTCCTGGAGCATGTGAAAGGTCTCCTGGAGGATCATCCGGAACTTCGCAACCGCGATCAGATCAACAGTCTCCTTGAGTGCCGGGCCGGCTCGCACCATGCGGGTCAGCTTCCCGCGTGGCGACTATTGATAGAAAGAATGATGGGCCTGGGACAACTGGAGGTGATCTTTTCCACCTCCACGGTGGCCGCGGGAGTCAATTTCCCCGCGCGTACCGTGGTACTTTTGCAGAGCGACCGTTTCGACGGTCGATCCTTTGTGGACATGACCGCCACCGGCCTGCACCAGATGACCGGACGCGCAGGGCGAAGAGGAATGGACAAGACCGGTTTCACGGTCGTGGTCCCGGGTAGATTTATGAAACTTTCGCTGGTGAACCAACTGGTGAATTCCGATCCCGAACCGCTCCAATCCAGGATAGCCGTCAACTTTTCCATGACCCTGAATTTGCTGCTGTCCCACGATCCGGCCGGAGTCAGGACACTGTTGGGTCTCTCTTTCGCCGGCTTTCATGAGAATCGTCGAAAGGCCGAAAGAGTCCACAAGAAGCTTATCAAGACATTTCGGAAGCACATGAACGTTCTGATGGAACTGGACTATGTTGACGAAACAGGCGCCCCCACCTATGACGGCAGGTGGGCCGCGAGACTCAGGCTCGATCATCCGCTTCTCATTGCGGAACTCATAAGAGAAGGCGCGTTCAGGAACCTGACCCCTCGTGAGTTGGCAGCATTGATAGCCCCCTTTGTCGTGGACAAAGACCGGGAGATCTCGCTTAGCCATCACCTATGGGAGATGACCCGCCCGCTTTGGAAGCGGTTCCGATGGATGATGAAAACACTTTCCCCCTTGATGGGGTTTATGGTCTCAAGAGGCTTTGAGGTTCCACCCATAATGTTCTGGCCCGCGGCCGCGGTTTTCCTGTGGTCGTCGGAAGCGGAATGGGATGAACTTGCTCTGCACGTGGGAGCGCAAGAAGGCGACCTGGCCATGATGATGCTGCGCACCGCGGATCACCTGCGGCAGCTTCGTGCGCTGGAAGACGAGGAACCCGATATGGCCGATGCAGCCGGCAGCGCTTTGCCGCTCATTATGAGACCCCCCCTGACATAATCCCCCATCGTAGGTCCCGATATTTTGCTCGTTAAATGGCCAAGCGGTATTATGCCAATGCGTAATCAAGAGAGTGAGATCGGTTTCTTGGGCACCACTGCCGGCTTGTCCAGCAGTGCTCTTTATCACTTGTTTGAACGGGCATCCTATGAAAGTCCTCCTTGTTCGCGGAGGCGCCGGTCCCAAGTAGGGGAGGCGGAGCCTCCCGGTGTGCATTCCCAGGCAGAGCCTGGGAACGAGAGGAACCACCCCTTTCCGGGTCAACGTATGGGGTGGTTTGGAGGGGAGATGAGTCTCCCCTCCAAAGATGACTGGATTCTTAAGGAATTTACAGAACTGCTAACCTCATCCGGGGCGAAGCCACGGACAAGCTGTCCCAAGATTTTCGTAGTTCGTTGTCCCTTATTAGGGGTGATAGTTGGTATTAGAATAACCGTCGTGCGATGGTCATCTTTTCGGCCTCTTTGGCGCCCTCGTAGATCTCCAGTATCTTCGCGTCCCGGTAGAAGCGCTGGACGTCGTACTCGTCTATGTAACCGTAGCCACCGTGCATCTGGAGCGCCTTATCGCAAACCCAGACCGCGGTCTCGCCGGCATAATACTTGGCCATAGCGTTGAGCGACGGATCGATCTCCCCCTTGTCCACCTTCCAAGCAGCCTTGTAAGTGGAATTCCTGGCCATCTCGATCCTGGTGGCCATCTCAGCCAATATGAACTGTAGGCCCTGGTTGCTGGCCAGCGGCTTGCCGAAGGTCTTTCTCTCCTGGACGTACTGTATGGTCTTGTCCAAGGCCCCTTGAGCCAGGCCCACGCCCTGGGCAGCGACAGTGGTCCGCGTGACGTCGAAGAAGTGCATTAACTGGTGGAAACCCCGGCCTTCCTCACCGATAAGATTTTCCTGGGGTACTCGCACATCCTCGAAGGCTATCTCAGCCGTGTCACTGGCCCGGATACCCATCTTGCCGTGGATCTTGTTTCGCGTTATACCGGGTCGGTCCGCCTCCACCAGGATCAGGCTCTGCCGACGGTGCCTGCTGTCTTCCTGCGGATCGGTCACGCACAGGACGACCATGAAGTCGCAAATGGTCCCGTTGGTTATGAACATCTTGTTACCGTTGATCACGTAGTCTCCGCCGTCCTTTGCAGCGCGGGTTCGAGCTCCGGCCACATCGGTTCCAGCGTCCGGTTCCGTATACGCGCCGGCTGAAATGGCTTCGCCCGCGCAAAGCGGCGGCAGATACTTCTTCTTCTGTTCCTCGGTGCCGAACATCAGTATGTTCTCTGAGCCAAAGGGGGCCGCGGTAATGGAAAGGCAGCCGCCCAGGTCGATCCGGGCCAGCTGTTCGACTACCAAAACCGTCTCGAAGAAGCCGAAGCCCGGTCCACCGTACTTTTCAGGTACCATGATGCCGACCAGGCCGGCTTCACAGGCCCTTTTGAAGACCTCGCGGGGAAATTTTTCTTCCCGATCACATTCCTGTGCCACAGGGGCCAACTCGTTGACAGCGAACTTATAAGCCATGTCCTGAATCATGCGTTGTTCTTCCGTCAGTTCAAAATCCATGGGCTAACTCCTCAACGATGGTTCGATGTCCGACGCCGCGCTATGCCGGCTCATGAAAAGGCTCCGGGAAAATCAATTCCCGAACGGGCAAGGTCGCGTAGAACGCGCCGGTGTTGTTGACTTCTGATTAAGGCCGGTCGTGTCATAGCCAAGAAAGCCTTACCACGCCTGCCCAAGCTCACCTGACCGGCCGTCCGACCAATAACGGTACCACATTTTTCCACCGGCCTATGTACAGGCCCTGGAAACAGTCAAAACAGTTGTTCCTGTGAAACGGTTGATCGGCTCGATAGACCGGATCCCAGTCTCTCACGTCGCGCCCACAATTCTGCCGACTCCTCTAAACGCGTGGACGCTTGACCTTGCGGATTCTGCCCAGCCTGTCATGTCTCAACACACTCTAGCAAGCCGCTGAGAGTTTGTCCAGTGTCTCTTCCTGCGGTTGGCGGCCGTGAGTTGCGGAGGGGGGCTTAGGAATGGTGAGGGCAGATACATGGATCAGCCCCTACGTCCAGGCCTGGGCCCGTGCCTGGGCAACGACACTGCCGGAATTGAGAGGTTTATTCTGCGACACCGAGCACGAGCCTTTCAATTCCTCGGGGAGACTCCAGGCCGCGTTGAGCTTTACTTTTGGTGCTGAACAGATATAATGCCCACTTCGTGAATTCACGCGAGATTGAGAGACAAGTCATTTTTGAGGAGGTATTGGATGAAAAGCGGTGAAAGCGGCGGAAAAATAGCTGAACTCATCAAGAAAGCCATAGCGGACGGCGAGCTGAGCAACTCGGAGTACGATCAAATCCTAGCACTTGCCGACGCTGATGGGGTGATCGATTCCCAGGAAAAGAACCTTCTTGCACAGCTTCAGGAACTGCTTGCCAACCGCACTATCAAGAGAGTCCCTGACTGACAGGCTCTGCGTCGTAGACTATTGGGGGTGCCGCGGCCCACGCGCGGCCTGACGATCCCTTGCCGGGCGGAGTTTCGTTGTCGGTACCGATACGGTTTGGCGAGATCGCTTTGCGGCTACATGCGGAGGCTGAATGGGTTCTGATCCGAAAAGCCCGAACCTGCACTGGGAACTGCTTGACAGCAGCGAAGACCGAAGATACGGCCTATTCTCCGTCAGGATAAATCGGAATCGTTCTCCAAGGACAGGGAAGGTTCATCAATTCCAGGTCCTTACGTCTCCGGATTGGGTTACGGTAGTACCTGTTACACCGGATAACAAGGTGATCATGGTGCGGCAGTACCGACACGGAACAGGCGGGCTTTCCCTTGAGCCGCCCGGGGGCCTCACAAAGGCGGGCCGGACTCCGGAAAGAAGCGCCCGTGAAGAGCTGGAGGAGGAGACAGGCTATCGCGCCCAAGAGTGGGAACTTCTCGGGCGTATGGATGCAATGCCCGCCCTGTTCACGAACAGTTTCTACGTTTATATGGCAACAAACGCGACTCCCACGGGCAACTTAAATCCTGATGAGACCGAAGATCTGGAGACGGTGCTGGTACCGCTCCACGAAGTGAGACGTTACATAAGGGACGGCAAGATAACCTCGTCCATGATGATAGCGGCGCTGTACCTCTTTCTCGATCGCCGGGAAGGCTGATCGAGGTCAATGTGCCGGCCCGGGTGGCGAACTCATACCAACTTACATGGCTAGAAACAAAGGCACAACGAACTATGAAAGTCGTTTCCGTTGTTCACTGGTCCGTGACTTCGCCTCGGACATACCCATCGTAGGCCCCGAGATTTTACTTATTAAATGCTGAAGTGGTTTCACAATACAATGCGGATCGGAGGAACATAATGGATATCAAGGTTTTTGGTGTGGTGGGGGCCGGTCAAATGGGAAACGGTATTGCCCATGTGGCTGCCGCGTCGGGTTTGCAGGTAATAATGTCGGATGTGGCTCAGGAGTTCCTCGATCGGGGGATGGCCACCGTGGAGAAGAACCTGGGTCGAGCCGTGTCCAAGGGCAAGATGACCGAAGATGAGAAATCCGAGATACTCGGTAGGATAAGAACCACCACCGATATGGCGGATTTCAAAGACGCGGACTTTGTGGTAGAGGCCGCTCCGGAGAATCTGGTCCTCAAGACACAGATCTTCACCGAGTTGGATCGGGCTGTCCCTGAAGGAAAGGTATTGGCCAGCAACACTTCTTCCATCTCCATTACCAAGCTGGCCGCTATGACAAAAAGGCCGGAGAAGTTCATCGGGATGCACTTTATGAATCCGGTTCCGGTGATGAAGCTGGTGGAGGTGATCAACGGTCTGGCAACGGACAAGGAGACCACCGAACTGACCGTGGAGCTTTCAAAGAAATTCGGTAAGATCCCGCTGGAAGCCCAGGACTTTCCCGGATTCATCGCCAATCGAATACTCATGCCCATGATAAATGAGGCGATCTTCGCTCTTTATGAGGGCGTCGGGACCGTGGAGGCCATTGACGGCGTTATGAAACTGGGAATGAACCATCCCATGGGACCGCTGACATTGGCGGACTTCATCGGTTTGGACACATGCCTTGCGATTCTGAACGTGCTCTACGAAGGACTCGGGGATCCCAAATACAGACCGTGCCCTCTGCTCAAGAAGTACGTTGAGGCCGGATACCTGGGCAAGAAAACCGGTCGGGGCTTCTACGACTATTCGGTTAAATAGGAATAGCTGCCGGGTCTATGGGGGATCATCCCTGCGCGGACCCGGATGGCTTCTTACCGGGGTTTCTATTCCGCGCCTTTCACCAGGTACGTCCGACCTTCCCGTTCCTCAAGAACGAAAACGTTCAGATCGTTTCGGCCCGCTCTGAATGACGACTGGGGAATCATTCCAGAGAAGATCTCTTTGTTGAAAACATTCAAGGTCCTGGTGGTGGTCACGATTCGGCCGTTGAAAGAAATCGCCAAATCCCGACCTGAGTTCCTCTTATCCCGTGAGTACACCTTTCCCCATACCAATGCCGGAAGTTCTGAATAGGCAGGCTTGATCTTCTTATAGCCCCTCTTTCCGCTTACCGTAAGCTTGATGTCACTATTCGTCGTCCGGGGCAGATCTGAAACCTTCCTGGGATGATTTCCCGTTTGGGAGCCACGGAAAAAGGGTAGATCCGGTCATCGCGCGTACCGAAAAGGCGGATCTTCCGAGCCACCGCTTCACGACGTTCAGGGAACTTCGCGGATTTGGTAATACTCCTACTGCGGTCCCAGGCTTTCTTTATCGGCCGTTCGGTTCCGGAGTCGCCGATGAGGGATGAACCGTCACATGGCCAGTCGACGTGCGTTCCCAGAATCTTCAGAATGGTAGGAAATACATCCATTGATTCCGCATTGCGGTCTTTCACTTCACCGGACCGCTGGTGAGGAGTTTTGATGAGGAGAGGTATTGAGAGAACTCCTCCACAGTTGTTATTGCGTACGACGCGCCTTTGGGCGCCCGGAACGAAAGCGGCTCCATGGTCTGCAACAAGAATGATCAACGATTGATCGTACAAATCCTGCTTCTTGAGACGTGCCATGAGCAGGCCGACCAACTTGTCCACGAACCGAACCTGCATGATGCAACGCTGATAACCGGTCGCCGACGCAATTTCATCTTTGGTCCACCTCTCAGCCACGCCCATCAAACCCATCAATCCTTTCCAAGCTCCCTGTGCAAATAGGCCCGTGCGATTCGGGTACAGGGTTCCCGATGCAAGATAAGAGTACGGAACATGCGGCAACAAGGTGTGCGACCAGGAAAGTCGTATGATTACTTATCAAATCAAAAATAGGCAGGGCAACTGCAAGAGTAGTGAGGCCCAACAAATGCTCGAACCGTGTAACGGCAGATATGGACGACTCTTGTGTGATTTCATTCATAGGAGTCTCTCGCGGCTTTCCACATTTGTGCCGGCCATCCTCCAAGTTCGGCAATCCCCGATAACCGTAGTATGAGCGCCGCCGAAGGTTTTGCCCGAAATCCCGATCATGCGCCGAGAACAATGCTCGAAGTTTGGGGCTACGATTGGGATCCGGAGGAGAGCCACTGGGCGTGGGGCCAATTATCCGAACTCAAGCATGCTCCCAACAATGATGGTACGGCGAAGTCTCAAGCTTGATAGTTCGCGCTGCGCGGAGCCACAGGTGGATCAGTGTTGTCCTGCCGCGATCTCACTCTACGGTTGCCCAGCTTACCGACTCACTCAGAATCAGTACTCGAAGGAATTTCAAGAGGTCTTCATGGTCATGGTCAGAAATATTTGTTATCTCGAATCCCGCCATAAAGAATTTATTGCCGGTTCCCTTTGCCTTGACCCATCGGCAGGTAGCCTCAAACCTTATGGTCTTGCTTTCAGTCAGCATGTCCGCGGGCAACAGAAAGGTCTTGGTGTCACCGACTTTTGCCTTGATTCCCGCCACCCGCAAGCCCTGTTCAGAGAGGTCTCTCACATAGCCACCATCAGATGACTCACTGTCAAAGATGCGCAGCCGAACGGTCACCCGTGCCCTGGGGAATTCACGTGATTGAATCTGATCCACCATGTCCTTGTACATGGGAGATTTCTCATACAGTTCACCGTGTTTCACAGCCTTGGCTTGAACGAGTTTTCTGAAGAGACGTTTGAGACCTTTAGCGGTACGGTCGAATTTCTCCATGAGTTCGGAATCTGTCATCCCGGATCGGATGTCATTCAGAATTTCCTTTGCAGTGATTCTTCCTGCGCGAGGTCCTTGGACCGGCCCATCGTGGGACCTTTCAGTGGCTTCAATCGGCGTGACACCTACTTCCAGGATAGTCATGTCGCACCGGCAGCGCTCACACTGCGGAATATTCCGTATCCCGTCCAATGGAACGGTGCTCTGCTCCATGCACTTGGGGCACTCAAAAAGACCCCATTCTAAGTCAGTCATGGCCCAGCCTTTCGCAGCCTCTCCACGCGATTCATGGCCCGACATTGTAGACGTGCCTGTGCGCGCATGTCTTCAGATGTAACAGAACCACTGCTACGCCAACCACCAGGCCATTGTCGCCGCGGCTTCGGGCTATTTTGAAAAGATTCCTAATCCAAGCAAGCCGGTAATAATCAAATATGCCCCTACGATGTAGCTCAACAGACGGGGGAAAATGAGCACCGCGATACCGGCCACCAGGGCCACCGCGGGACTGACAGCGGGGTGTATGCTCATGGTCTCCTCCTGAAGAAACGAATTCTGCTGAGTAATGGAACGGTGTTGTACCTGTTCGCCACCAAATGGGCGCGGTCGGTTTCCCTTGTGTCCCTCGGTCTACCGGACTGATTGCCACCGGTTCGAGACCACATTCGGACTAATAGTCTTTATTACAGTTTGAAGGAAGTTCTGTCAAATGATGCAGAAGGGGGCCCACGGTGGTCACGTGGTATGCGGTATCCCCCGACGGTCGCAAGAAAAGGCGATTCCTCAAGTTTGTAATTTCTCAGGAGGTGTGCTGGATTGCCCGACGGAGCGGTTGCGCCAAAGGATCCCTGTGAAAGTCGCGGCCGCTGTCAAGAGACCGACGAAGAAAAGAGGCCAGTTAAACGGCGCGGGAAGCCCTCCGGCCATGATGTTCTCGTAATCGAGGCAGAAAGAAACGATGACGATCACTCCGCCCGCGGTAATCAATATCCAATCGGTCCAGGACGTGGCCAAGGTTTTGCCCCGGGCCTCACAAAACAGAACCGTCAGCCCGGAAGCTGTCATTGCCAGGGCCACGATCACAGGCGCCGGCACCGGCGACACCCACGGTACCGGAATGAGAAAGAGTAGGTCCCATGTCATGAGGGATGCAGGCCAGCCCAGAAAAATCTTCAGCCAGACGTAGTAGAACACGTCCCACACCCCGAACGCGACCATGAAATAGCCCAGCCACTCCCGGGCATTCCTCGCGGCCACCAGGGCCACCGCGGCCAGCATTATAAGGGTTGATAATTCCCGCCCCAGCTCTATGATCAGCCGTGTCCAGTGGTCTTGTCCCAGTGTTGTGATCTGTTGAAGAGTCAGGAGTGGAAACCGGAATCCTCCGGAATCGGGGGGGTAGTAGAGAGCTCGGAGATATTCCACCACCGCAGCTTCCACGTATGCGAAAGCAATCGCCCAAATTATGACAAAAAAGATCTTTCTCAACGCATTGCGTCCCGAAAAAGAAGCGGACTACCAATAATCGTTCTTGCCTGTGACCTGTTCGATGAATTTAGTCCTGCTGTAAGCCTTGCACTTGTCGCATGAAAAGTCCGACCACCTACTCTTCAGAGCCGTATCGAGGCAGTCTCTGTAATTGTCGCAATCGACTTTTCTGTACGGCCTGTCCGATTCTCGACCCCTTTTCATTAGTACAGGACAAGGTTCCATTTTACGGTGCCACCTCCAGTCCAGGTTCAGTGCAAATCGCGCGGTATCACTATCCCGAGCCATTGCTCCTCATAACCGCCTTCGGTGTAGCCAACAATTTGGAAATATGGATTAAACAGCGAAACCACCTGTGTCACCCACTCTGACGAGTGATGAATCACTAGATCAAGCGAATTCGTTTGTCAAGTAAAAACCAGCGCTTCGGGTAACCATTCACTTCCGAGCGGCCGACGGGAACGACCACGTTCCTGCGTTTGGCGCATGGCAAGAGGGCGCAGACACAGGTGCGCCCTCTCACCATCCCTTAGACTCGATAACGTGGTCTTTTCCGTCGCCCCCCGAATGATTGAAGGGTCACGGCTTCGGCTAATCCTTCATATGCGCGGGGGGATTCCAGCGGGTCCAATCACTTTTTGCATCGAATCAGTCGGACGCAATGAGGCTCAGATCATGGGCCGCGCCGGGCACAAAGCCCCTGTCTTGGGCCAGGATGTCCAGGTAGAATAGTCTCAGCGCGATTACCTCCATGACCGGGTCTTCCGTGCGATCACGGAGGTCTATTCCCACAATATACCTCTTGCATTCGTGGCATAGCTCCGCTCGCTCAAAGTCCCTGTCCTCCGAATAGATTAGTTCAAGCTTTTCGTGATCGCTGTTTTCGCAGAACGGGCATGCCGTGCGCATGTACCTCCACTCGTGCGCGCAAAAGGAGCACCTTAACCAACGGCGGCCCTCCTTGCCCTCAATAAAGCTTGTTTCGGGCCACGACCCACAGATGGGACAATAGCCCTTGAGCCATTGCAGCTCCTCGTGAAGCGGTACAATCGAGGCGGCAAATCTTTCAGCGTACGGTTTCACCAGTTGGCTGAGGAAGAATCTGATCAACGGCACATCGACTTCCATCTCTTCGGCTGCCTTCCTGATTTCGTCGTCCTGGGCCTTAACCATTGCGCTGACGAGGGTTTCACCGTGTAAACGATCCCCCTGGAGGGCTTCGTGCATTCGGACCAGCTTTTCCTCAATTGCCGGGAAGCCCCTGGTCATTGCGGGCACGAAGCGATCGGCCGCGTTGCGGAGATCATCCGTGCAGACCCGGAAGTTCTCCTTGCCCAGGATCGGGACCCCCTGCCGGAAACGATCGGGATCCACCTCCGGAACCGCCTGATCCGTATCAGAGGAAAGCTGCTCTTTGAACGCTGCTCTCTCCATGAGCAGGTCCTTGAACGCGTCCAGGATATTGGACATGGACGCTATCTCCTCTTTTGATTTCTCTATCGCGTTTTCGACGCTTTCCCTGACCTTTGCAGGCGACGTTTCATTACTCATGTGATTCTCCCTGAAAACAGTGTCTGCCGGCGAGGCAGTCTATTTCGGTGTGCAACCCGGCAATTCGGATTATATAGCGCTTCTCGGAAATAACGTCGGATTCCCAGAAACGAAGCCCTTTTGTCTCGATAGAGATTGCTTCGTTGCGAGCGTAGCGAAGCAATCCCTTTTGCGCCCTCGCAATGACACTTTACCTTCCCGTCATTGCGAGGAGTGAAACGACGTGGCAATCTCGATATCCGTGAGAACTCTCGAGAACTACCATAGGGGAGTGGTTTGTCTTTGAAAAGGCTTTTTTGAGGAACGCGGATCTCCTCGGGCGCCTGGCTTTCAGTGGAGCCGGCCGGATAGAACCAACCGCCCCGCTTCTCATACGAGAGGCGGGGCGTTGGTTGTTGTTGAAGCGTGACAGCGTCTACTTGCCCGCTGCCAACGAGTAGCACTTCTTGGGATCCACGACGAGGTAGATTACCCGCACATCGTCGGCATTGATCGCCTCAGCCTTTGGATTGGTCTTCTTCAGTTCAGCGACCCTCTTTTCGGCCGCGGCCAGGATTGCGTCCCGATCGCCGAACTGCATGGCGCCCGTCGGGCAAGATTTCACGCATGCAGGCAGCAAATCGGCTTGGACCCTGTCCAGGCACATGGTGCACTTTACCAGGACGCCGCTCTTCTCATTCTTCCGCGGGATGTTGTATGGACATCCTTCCAGAGTGGCTTTGAAATCGAGATCCTTTGTCTTGGGAGTGTACACCACCGCTCCCGTCTTTTCATCCTGAACGATCTCGCCTTTCTCCACTTCGGCCATACAGCCCGGGGTGAGACAATGGCGGCACTGTTCCGAGAAAAAGTGCCAGTATGCCTTGCCGGAGCCGTTCTTTCCTTCGGTGAAACGAACGATCTTCCAGGTTTGACCGGAAAGATCTTGTGGGTTCTCATAGCTGCCCACGTTCTTGGTCTTTGTGCCTTCAAGTTGATTCCACTGTTTGCACGCTACCTGGCAACCGCGGCATGCCGTGCATTTGGAGGTGTCAACTAATATGGACTTTCCTGACATATCCTACACCTCCTTCCTATGCCTTTTCCACGTTGACCATGAACGCCTTTGTTTCAGGGATCATGGTGTTCGCGTCTCCGACGTTGGGGCTCAGCAGATTCGCGCTGTCCCCACCGTCCTTTGGTGTTACCCATCCGAAGCACCAGGGCAATCCGACCTGGTGAACGGTCTTCCCTGCCACCTTGAACGGACGGAACCGGGTCGTCACAATGGCAACGGCTGCAACCTCACCACGGGCCGAGGTCACCTTTGCCGGCTCGCCGTTCTTGATGCCTCTCTCTTTTGCCAGTTCCTCGCTGATTTCCACAAAGAGCTGTGGTTGGGTCTCGATCAGCCAGGGCTGCCATCTGGTCAGGACACCGGTCTGCCAATGCTCGGTCACCCTATACGTGGTAGCCACAACAGGGAACTTGGGATCGTTCTTGGCAAACGGGTCCATCGGACCGTCAAAGATCTTGATAGCAGGGTTATTGAACTGGCTGGACATAGCGTTTTTGGCGACGGGACTTTCAAGGGGCTCGTAGTGCTCCGGAAACGGACCGTCCGCTCGTCCCGGACCAAACACACTCGCCACGCCGTCAGGCTTCATGATGAACGGGCGTTTGGTCTTCTCCGCGTTGCTCATGGGCGGCCATCCGCCGTCGGGTACGTCCCCGACCCACTTGGTTTTCGGCCCGGTCCACTTGACGACCGGCCGCTTGGGGTTCCAGGGATTACCGTTGAGGTCCACGGAAGCGCGGTTGTAGATGATCCGGCGGTTGACCGGCCAGCACCATGACCAACCGCTATAGAGGCCCAAGCCGGTGGGATCGTCCTTGCCCCTGCGGGCCATCATGTTGCCCTTGTTGGTGTAGCTGTTGCAATACAGCCAGTTCCCGCTGGAAGTGCTCCCGTCGTCCTTGAGGTAGGCAAACGACGGAACAAGATCGCCCTTCTTGAACTTCTTGCCCTTCTTTTTGAACTCCACATCCTCCAGGAAGTACCCGTTGATCTCCTTGGCAACCTTGTGGCTGTCAAACGTCCCTTTGGTAGTGTAGTCCCACTTGAGGTTTACGATCGGCTCGGGGAACTTGCCGCCCTTGGCGTACACCTTCTTGATCGCGTTCATGAGATCGGTCATGATCTCGCCGTCGGGCTTTGAGTCACCGGCCGGGTTCCCGGCCTTGTAGCGCCACTGGGCCCACCGACCGCTGTTGGTGATGCTCCCCTCTTTTTCGACCGAGGCCGCGCACGGAAGCATAAAGACTTCGGTCTTGATCTTTTTGGGATCCATTCCGGGTCCTTTCCAGAAGGAGCCGGTCTCGTTGTCGAACAGATTGACGTTGACCAACCAGTCCAGCTTGGCCAATGCCTGCCGGTTCTTGTTGGCGTTCGCTCCGCTGCACGCGGGATTCATGCCCCAGGCAAAGAAGCCCTTGATCGTGCCGTTGTACATGGTGTCAAAGAGATTCAACCAGGAGTAGTTCACCCCGTCGTCCAACTTGGGCAACCAGGAATAGCCGAAGTCGTTCTTCTTGGTGGCCTTGTCCCCGAAAAAGGACTTGAGCATGCTCACCGAGTACTTCGGATAATTTCCCCACCAGTTCGCGGAAATGGGATCGCCGGTCTTGGGGGTGTACTTTGTGTTGTAAGCGGCCAGAGTCGCCTGGGAAGCCTTCGGGGTCTTCAGGTAGCCCGGCCAGATGTGGTACAGGATGCAGTGATCCGTGGAACCCTGCACGTTGGACTCGCCGCGCAGCGCGTTCACGCCGCCACCGGCCATTCCGATGTTTCCGAGCAGAAGCTGGATAATGGCCATGGTACGAATGTTCTGGGTACCCACTGTGTGCTGGGTCCATCCCATCGCGTACATGATAGTGCCTACCTTGTCTTTGGTACCCGTGGACGCGTACATCTCGTAGACCTTCTTGAGGTCGTCAACGGGTGTTCCCGTAATCCCGGAAACCTTCTCAAGGGTGTACCGGGAATAATGCTCCTTGAGTAGCTGGAACACGCAGCGAGGATTCTTCAGGGTCAAATCTCGTTCTGCCACTCCCTTGGAATCCCTTTTTAAGCCCCAGAAAGACTTGTCGTACTTCCGCTTCTTGGGATCATAGCCCGCGAACAACCCGTCCTCGAACTTGAACTTGTCCCCGATGATGAAAGACGCGTTCGTGTAGTTGGCCGCGTAATCCTTGAAATACTTCTCATTCTCAATGATGTAGTTGAGCATCCCTCCGAGAAACGCGATATCGGTCCCGGAACGAAGGGCAGTGTAGAAATCGGCTACGGCCGAAGTCCTGGTGAATCGAGGATCCACGGAGATCAGCTTTGCCCCGTTTTCCCTGGCCTTCTCAACCCATTTCATGGAGATAGGATGGTTCTCGGCAGCGTTGCTGCCGGTAATGAGGATACAATCACTGTTCTTGATGTCGATCCAGTGATTGGTCATTGCGCCGCGCCCGAACGACTCTGCCAGAGCCGCAACAGTGGCGCTGTGTCATATTCGGGCCTGGTGCTCGATATACACGAGCCCCAGTGCTCTCATCATGGCCTGCAGGGGCCAACATTCCTCGTTGTCAATGGCCGCGCTGCCCACTTCAGCGATGGCCTCAACCCGATTGACAACCTGCCCCTTCTTGTTCTTCGCGATGAAGTACTCGTCTCGGGTCGCCTTGACCCTCTTGGCGATCTCGGCCAATGCCCAGTCCCATGACTTCTCTTCCCATTTGTCGCTGTTGGGCGCCCGATAAAGGACCTTCTGCAACCGACTGGGATTGTTGGCCGTAATCTGATAGAGTCCCGCTCCCTTGGCGCAAAGCGAGCCCTCGTTAATGGGATGGTCGGGATCCCCCTCAATGTTGATGATGGTTCCGGTCTTCTTGTCCGTGCTGCAGACCAGTCCACAACCCACCGCGCAATACGGACAGATCGTAGTGGACTGCTTGGCGCTCTTCACCTTTTTGAGCTTCACCTCATCGGCATAGGCCTTGGCAGGCCCCATGTCGATGCCCAAAGACGAGACCGCCACGCCCGCGGCAGCAGCACCGGAGATCACAAGGAACTCTCGGCGTGAAACATCCATGGACGTCTCTCCTTTCGTTAGTGGTTGACGCGGTTATACCAGTGGACAAAACATGAGCTGATTTGATTTACAGCTTAGGGTGGATGCAATCCGGTTGTGGGGGGCCGGACGCAAGCAACTGCGTGGATATGATCCCTTACATCGGCCTTCATAGCCCCCTCACTGATCGACCGTTTCGGGTTACAAAACCTTTGGGAACATTAACGTCATAAAGGAACTTCACGACACCTCAATAAAGTAGATCAGCAACAGATGTACTCGTCAATATCTAATATTTAGGTAGGAAATAAAGACACATGATACAGACGTGTTAGCACCGCATATTGGTTGCCCCCATTGTGTCTGAATTGACTTAACCACCCTGTTTGTTCAGCTTTGGCGTATAGTATGTTTCGCCACAAACTCGACAAGCTTGCTAGTTGAATGTCGCGTGGCATTTCCACGATCCTTTCCGGTACAGCCCGGGCCGTGCCGGATCCAACTGTGGCCGCAATCATTCAGTTTCAGGGGGCTTCGAAATGGTGAGGGCTTCCACGGAGGACAGTTTGTAACGTATTGGAATTAAGAGGGCGCAGCATGCGGCGCCATGCACAGATCGTGGCACGATTTGGTTGTGTTTTCAGGTTTTGATACACTTTCCCGTGTGTGCGCCCTCTTACCATCCGTCAGACTCGAGAACGTGGTCGTTCCCGTCGCCCCCCCGAATGACTGAATGGTTGGATGTGAGCAAAGAAATAGCTTCCCACACGAATGTCGGTATGTTTTACTCGGAAGGGGCAAGTGGTCTCGAGGGCATCGGACACCCCTGCGAGCGCGGAATTGACGTACTATGGAAAGACAGGTGCACAAGGCGGTGGCAAGCGTCGATCGGAAGGTCATTTTCTCGGTTGAGGCCGCGAGCAAGGTCTACCGCATGGGCGAGGTGGACGTGCCTGCCCTGCGCGATGCGTCTATTGACATTTACGACGGGGAATTCCTCATCATTGTGGGGCCCAGTGGATCCGGCAAGAGCACCTTGCTGAACCTCATAGGGGGAATGGATCGTCCCAGTTCGGGCCGCCTGACTTTCCTCGGTCAGGACCTTGGCGCCGCGTCGGATCCTGAGTTGACTCTTTTTCGCCGTAATCAGGTCGGTTTCGTGTTTCAATTCTACAACCTGGTTCCTACGCTGACTGCCATTGAAAACGTTCAGGTTGCGGCTGAAATAGTTCCTGATCCTCTGGACTCCCGGGAGGCTCTTTCAATGGTCGGTCTGGAGGACCGGGCCGATCATTTTCCCTCTCAGTTGAGCGGCGGGGAGCAGCAGCGCGTGTCCATAGCAAGGGCCCTGGCCGGGAATCCGCGGCTGCTGTTGTGCGATGAACCCACCGGCGCGCTGGATATCGAAACGAGCAAGCAGGTGCTGGGACTGCTTGTGGATCTGAACCGGAATTTGGGCAAGACGGTTGTGCTGATAACCCACAATGGAGCGATTGCGAACCTGGGTGACCGGGTGGCTCGAATCCGCGACGGAACCATGGATTCGATTCGCGTGAACCCGGCGCCTACGCCAGTGGAAGAGATCCAATGGTAAACCGGGTCATGGCAAGAAAACTGGCGCGGGACCTTTTGCAAAAAAAGGGAGCCTTGCTCGCTCTGGTGGCCATTGTGGCCGCGGGGGTGGGGATCTACGTGAGCATGGCCGCCGTGTACCTGGACCTGGACGGGGCACGGGCCAGGTACTATGACCGGTATCGCCTGGCAGATTTTACGGTCGATCTGAAACGAGCGCCGGAATGGACGCTGAAATCGGTGGCAACGCTGCCCAATGTCATCGAAGTGCGCGGCAGGATCAACCAGGCCGTGTTGCTCGATCTCAAGAACCGCGTGGAACCGATTCCGGGCGCCGCGCTGTCCATGCCCCGGGATCAAGCGCTCACGATCAACGGCGTCATGATGCGCTCGGGGATATGGTTCTCCGGCGAAGACGCGAAAGAAGCCATCCTCGAACATCAATTTGCTACAGCCGTTCACCTCAAACCCGGAGATCGGATCAAGGTCACGCTGCTGGACAAACAGCACGAGCTTCTGGTGGTCGGGACGGCCATGTCACCGGAATTTGTTTACCTCATCCCGCCCGGGGGCGGACTCTCCCCGGATCCGGCCGCGTACGGAGTGATGTACCTTCCTCGCAAGTTCTTGCAGAATTCAGGGGATCTTGACGGGGCATACAATCAGCTGGTGGGATTGACCCGTGATTCGTCTCGCGACGCGCTGGCGGACACGCTGGAACTGATCAAAGAAGAGCTCGACCCGTACGGTGTCACGAACAGCACTCCGATCCACGATCAGGCTTCTGCGAGCGTTCTCAGGGACGAGCTTCTAAATATTAAGACCACGGCAGCGATTTTTCCCGTCATATTCCTGGGCGTTGCCGCGCTGGTGTTGAACATTCTAATGGGGCGCATAGTGGCTCAGCATCGCGGGGTCATCGGAACCCTCAGGGCATTGGGATACTATGCGAGAGACATCACTCTTCACTATCTCGGGTACGGAGTTGTTGTAGGATTGCTCGGCGGCTTTGCCGGCATTGCCTTCGGCTGGTGGCTGCAAGGCGCCATGCTGGGGATTTACAGGGATTTTTTCGCCATGCCCGGAATAGAGCCCCATTTTCATGGGGAGATCTTTTTTATCGGTTTGGCCATAGCGGTCGTTTTTGCGCTCCTCGGAGCATTCAAGGGAGGCCGCCGCGCCGCGCGGCTAGAGCCTGCCGAGGCCATGCGTCCGCCCCCGCCTGAAAAGGGAGGCGCGGTGTTGTTGGAGCGGCTGCCGGCTTTCTGGAATCGCTTGTCATTCCGCTGGAGGATGATCTTCAGGGCCATCTTCAGGAATCCCTTTCGCAGTTCCGTGAGCGTCATCGCTTCCGCTGTGTCTACCGGTCTGATAGTCGCGTCCTTCAGCATGTACGATTCCACTTACTACCTCATGGACTACCATTTCCAGAAAATCGCTCACGAGGATCGGACCATATCGCTGCGGGATCCGAAAGGAGTGGGTTCCGCGTCCGAGATCAGTGGTCTGCCGACGGTCTCTCTATCCGAAGCTCAGCTGGCCGTGGTATGTGATCTAAGGAACGGTCCATACGAGAGACGCACCGCTGTCACCGGGTTGCCCCGTAACGGCGATCTTTACACTCCACTGGACCGAGCGGGGCGGAGAGTGGTCATCCCGAATCAGGGAATGATAATCACCCGCAGGCTCGGGGAGATCCTCAACGTGGATGTGGGAGATCAGATCCAGCTGAGGCCGTTGATCGCCAGGCGAAAACAGGTCGCGGCTCCGGTGGTCGGCATGGTCGACACCTTTCTGGGACTTTCCATGTACTGTGATATTCATTATCTCAGCAGTCTGCTCGGGGAATATTGGGTGGGGAATTCCTTTCTCCTTTCGTCTTTCCCGGGGGGTTCTGCCGCGGATCTGATGAAGCAGATTCGCAAGCGTCCAGGGGTGATAGGAATAGCAGATCGGAAACGATCCTTGGCGCAGATGCATAAGACCATAGGACAGTTTATGGCCAGCTTTTTTGCGTTCACGGTGATCTTCGCGGGCATCATCGCGTTCGGCAGCCTGCTGAACACCGCGCTTGTGTCCCTCAGCGAACGTGAGAGAGAGGTGGGCACGTTCCGTGTGCTGGGGTACAGTTCATCACAGGTGACGCAAATTTTCGCGGGAGAGAGTCTGGTGCTCAACGGAGTAGGAATAGCACTGGGCCTTTGGCTCGGGATAGGAGTTGCTCATCTTTTGTCCATGGCCTTTAACACGGATCTGTATCGGTTTCCGGCCATCGTATATTCTTCGCGACTGTTGTTCGCGGCCGTGCTGATGGTCTTTTTCGTAGCGTGCGCCCAATTCATCGTTTATCGGATGATTTGCCACTTGGAGTGGCTGGAGGTCTTGAAGGTCAAGGAGTAAAGAATGTTGAGACAAGACCCTGTTTTGGCACGACTTTGTACCGTGGTTTTGTTCTGCCTTCTGTTCACGGGGCCCCTTCTCATGTCCGGGTGTGGGGGAGCGCCGGTGGACGCGGTTTATCCCCAAAAAGGGGCGATTCAGGAATCCTTCACCGAGCCTGCCCGAACAAGACTGAAAAAAACCTATCCTATCACCATGCCCGTGTCCGGGCGCATTGAGCGCATAAATAAGGAACCCAATGACAAGGTGAAAAAGGGTCAGACCCTGGCTCGATACGACCTTGTCCCGTTCAACCGGGCTGTGGATGAGGCTCAGGCCGCGGTCGCGGAGTTGGAGGCTCGCCTTGTGGTCCAGGACGACAACAGGCTTGAGCAGACCGCGTTGGTGGAGGCCAAATCAGCGATTGACGCGTCCACGGAGGCGCTCAAGGCCTCAGAGGAGCAAGTGGTGGCGGAAAGGGCCCGCTGGGAAAGGGCAAACAAACAGTTCAAGCGCATGAAGGCGCTCTTGTCGGGAAACGCGATCGCCCAGACCAAACTGGACGATGTGCAACTCCTGGCTGAAACCGCGCTGATCGAACTCAAGAAGCAGCAATTCTACTTGGCCGCCATGAAAGCCGTGACATTCGCGGTCAATCTGGGACCTCTGTACGTAAAGCGATACCTTGGAAGAAAGGAACTTGAGCGAGCAATAATTGAACATCAGCGTTCCCAGGCCAAGGCCCGCCTGGCGCTCGCTCGGCATAATCTTGAGTTGGCCGCGATTCGATCTCCCATCAACGGAGTGGTTCTGGAAAAGTACGAACAGGGCGACAGCCCGCTGCCCGCCGGCAAGCCTCTACTGCTGTTGGGTAACCTCAAAGACCTTGAGGTAGTCGCTGAGGCGCTGACCCAGGATGCCCTGAGAATATCACCGGGAACCGCCGTCAGCCTGGAGCCTGCAACAGGCCTCAAGCCCATACCGGCCAGGGTGAAGCGCATCGACCCAGCGGGATTCACAAAGCTTTCATCACTGGGTGTCGAACAGCAACGGGTCAAAGTGATAGTGTCCCTGGACGGCCCAACCAGAGGCCTCGGTGTGGGCTACCGCGTTCAGGCCCGCTTCTTTACCGGTTCAAAATCCGACGCGCTCAAAGTTTCCCGCTTCAGCGTCATGCAAGGGCCGGACGGCTCATTCTACGTCTTCAAGATCCAAGACAACAGGCTGAAAAAGCAAACAGTGAAAATCGGGCTCCGCAGCGACCTCAACCTTGAAGTGCTGGAGGGCCTCACCGACAAGGACCTCATAGTGGCTCGTCCCGACACGACCATGGAGCCCGGAACCAAGGTGACACCGAACAAATAGGGACCCTCATGCCTGGAAACCGAGGCACAACGCAGGACAATAATGCCGCCGTCCTGGTGCGTTATGTCCGCGCCCATCCGCGTAATCCGCGGATGACGGGAAAAGCCGCAAATACCAATATGCTTTCAACGTAACCGTTCACCGTGAACCGTACAAGCTGCCGGAATTACGTATGGGGGAGGTTTGGAGGGGGAGATGAGTCGCCCCCTCCATTCTCACCGGGCGCAGAACCGCTTCAAGCCCGGTGAACCATTACCTTTCAACAAGTGAGAATCGGTTTTTGGGAGCCACTGCCGGCTTGTCCGGCAGTGTTTGAGTACTACCCGGTTGATCGCGGATTTCTATGAACATCCATGCCTAAGGAAAGGCAGAACGAAGTCTGAAAATGGCCGGAACGCAGTGCCTGCGGTCGTAGGGGCGACGCATGCGTCGCCCTCTTGGATGCTCGCTCAGTGACGGCACTTTGGAATGCATCCATTTTCATACAAAAGTCCTCTTTGTTCGCGAAGGCGCCGGCCCCAAGTAAGGAAGGTGGAGTCTCCCTCCAAATTATTGCGCAGCGTGCGCGCTCTTCACACGCCTGTCCGAGGCGAAGCCACGGACTACTAAACAGTGGAAAGGACTTTTATGTTTCGTTGTGCCTCTGTTTCTAGGCATGTAAGTCGGCATAAATCAGCGTCGGTCTCTTTTGGAGGACGAAACCTCGGCTCTAAGGGCATTGTCTGCGACTTCGGCAAACACCTTCATTGATTCGGTAAGGGCCCTGAGATTGACAAATGTTGTCAAAACTATGACCAATGCCGGGATCTGGAGCACAAAGATCCCGATGAGCGATTGGGTCACAGTGAGAACTCCGCTACTGGGGAAAACGAGCATGATCAGAACAAGACCCAATAGGACGCCGCCGTATGACGCCAGAGCCGCGATGCTCAGCTTTTGGCAATAGTCCAGCGTGGTGCTGATGCCGGGGAAGGAATCTACCGATGATACGTACTCCTGGTAGGGAGGGGCCGCTGTTAGCGGTTCACGAAATTTGCCAGGCTTTGTCGCGGACCTGAGGGACTCCACGATTGATGTGCTGGTTTCATCCAGGCCTCCCATTCGTTCGTCGGGGCGGTGACCTTCGGACCTGTCCTTCCTCATATAATCGGGCGCGGAGTGGCCGCATTTTGGGCATCTGGTAAACTCGGTATGCTCAATATTGCCGCACGCCGGGCAAATGAAGAGCCCGAGTTCGACTGTTCTCTCGGTTGCCGGCGCTCGTGAGTCGAGCTCAGCTCGAGTGATGACTCGTGCTTTCAGCATCTTATTGAAGAGGCTTTGAAGACCTTCGGACGTGAGCTTGTATTTGTCCATGAGTTCGGGGTCGTCAAGGCCGGCTTCCAAATCAGCCAGAACGTCGCGCGCCGTAATCTTCCTCTTTCCCATCTCTTCCCCTCACTACTTGGTCGATTCTGCAATAGCGATTGTCCAAAACCATGTCCGTTTGGGTGTCGGGTGTCCCGCGGCCGGTGGGACGATTCCGTTCGGACAACACTCTTGTCAATTGCTATATACCATTTTTCTTGGTCTGATGTGGAGTGTTTCCGCGTCGGATACGTGAGCCTTCAGTTGCGGGGGCTCTCGTAGGATGTCATTGCCGGCGCAGCGAAGCAACCTCCTGCGCAGTGGTTATGGGGATTGCTTCGTCGTTTCACTCCTCGCACTGACACGCTCCATGCGAGGATCCGCCCCGCGTAAGTGAACGGTTGCCAAACATTGACTGAGCGGACCGTCCCGACAAATCTTGCAGAGCTTTAGATTTGCACTTAATTGTATTGAAATAACGACTGTATTCTTGTATAGACGTGGATACGAAAGAGGTTCGGTGTTACAGTTCGGAAGCATCGCGACAGAGAAGGAGGCCCGGCGTGAATCCACTGGCCGGTAGAAATCGGAAAAAGGATAATCCTTTCCGAGAGGTACAATCCCGGCCCGCGGCCGGAACTGAAAAGAGATCCTTCTTTGCCGGGACAGCCCGATTCGTTCTTCTGATTATGCTGGGCTGCGCGACCGGGGGCGTGGGAGTCGTGGCCCAGGGATATTTGTTCTTTACTCACAATCTTCCCAAGATAGAGAAGCTGAAGAAATACGCTCCCCCCGTTGTCACCCATTTCTATGCCGACAATGGAGAGTTGATCGGGGAATTTGCCTTTCAGCGTCGATTCCTGGTTTCCATCGATGAAATCCCCAGACAATTGCAGAATGCGTTTGTAGCGGCTGAGGACAAAAAGTTCTGGGAACACAAGGGTGTAGACGGGGAGGCCATTGTCCGCGCTATCAAGACGAATATCACGACTGGGAAGATGATCGGCGCGAGCACGATAACCCAGCAGGTGGCGAAAACTTTCCTTTTGACCCCGGAAAAGAAATTCAAACGAAAGATCAAAGAGGCAATACTCTCGACGCGGATCGAGAATTCTCTGACAAAAAAGCAGATCCTGCATCTGTATCTCAATCAAATTTACCTGGGAAGCTCCGCATACGGGGTGGAGGCGGCTGCGCGCACATATTTCGGTAAACACGTGAAAGAACTGACCTTGGCCGAGTGCGCGATGCTGGCCGGCCTGGCCCAGGCGCCGCACAGGGACTCTCCCAAGCGGAACCTTGAGGGAGCTCTGAAGCGAAGGGAATATGTGCTGGGGAGAATGTTGGACGACAATTACATTACGCCGGCGCAGCACGAACAGGCCGCCGAAGAGGACGCTAAGCTCGTCAAACGGGTCAATCCTTATGGGCGAATCGTGCCGGGTTTCACGGAGCACGTCCGAAGATATATCGAAAAAAAGTATGGGCGCGATGTTTTGTACAGAGAAGGCCTACAGGTCTATACTACCGTGGACCTTGCAATGACCGAATCAGCCAAACAGGCCATTGACCGTGGGATTCGTGAGCTGGACAAAAGGCAGGGCTACCGAGGACCGCTTCAGACGCTGAACGTCAAGGGCGTGATGGAATTCCTCGAGAAGAAGACCCGGGAAATGCAAGAGCCGTTGCGGTTCGGGAATATGACTCAGGGCGTGATCACCGACATTGACGACTTCAGTATCTACGTCCGGATGGGAAGCTTTATCAACGGGGACACCAAGCGGGAATATGTAGGGAAAATCAGAGTGGACCCGAATTCCGAATGGTGGGTCCGTAGACCCTACGTAAGACCGGACCTGCGAACTCGCAACTTCGCCGAGGGAGACTTGCCCTTCCAGGTGGGGGATCTGATTCTGGTAAGCCTCGTGGACCCCAACGTCAAACGCCGCGCGTTGTACCTGCAAAAGTACGGAAAACTTGACCCTGAAATGAAAAACTACAAGCCGTACACGGAAGAAATGCTCGAATACTTCCCCCTTGTCCTCGAGCAGGAGCCCAGAGTCGAGGCCGCTCTGATGCTCCGGGAGAACAGGACCGGATATGTTCGGGTCCTCATGGGCGGCGCAGGTTTTTACAAAAAAGATTTCAACCGCGCTACTCAAGCCAGACGCCAGCCGGGCTCAGCTTTCAAGCCTGTGATCTATGCAGCCGCGCTCAACAAAGGGTTTACATGCGCGGACATGATTCTCGATACTCCGCTGGCCCTGGCGATTCCGGGGACCGGCGAGGTCTGGAGGCCCAAGAATTACAAAGGCGGGTTCCAGGGACGCATAAGTTTCAGGCAGTCTCTGGTGAAATCGAGGAATGTGCCTACCGTGAAGATCCTTCAGCAGATTGGCATAGAACATGCCAAGGCCTATGCCCGGAAACTGGGCTACACCTCGCGCCTGGCCAACAATCTGACCATGGCCCTGGGTTCTGCGGGCGTCTCTCTGGAGGAGCAAACTAATGCCTATTCAGTCTTTCCCAGCAAAGGGTACCTGGTTCCAGGCGTGTACGTGAAGCGAATAGTGGATCGCAACGGCAAGATCATAGAGCAACATGATCCTCCCGTGCTACTTGACGATGCAATGGCCGCGGATCAACCTCACATACAGAGAATCTCACACAATGTCTCACCTCCGTCCTCACCTGGGGAGACGGAATTTCAGGAATTCGGAGCGCGGTTCCTGCGCAGAAGCATAGACGAGGGCACCGCGTATATCATGGTCTCCCTGTTACAGGGGGTAGTGGAGGAAGGTACGGCCAGGAATCTCAAGAAGATCATGGAGCGACACGACATCGCAGGCAAGACGGGAACCACCAATGGAAACGTGGACGCCTGGTTCATGGGTTTCTCACCGGACTACACCACCGGCGTGTGGGTGGGATTTGACGACGAGTTTTCCCTGGGGGACGGAGAAACAGGAGGCAAGGCAGCGGCTCCGATTTGGGGATACTTTATGAAGGAAGTGCTGGCAGGCAAGCCGGTGAAGGAATTTCCTGCTTCCAGAGCCGTGGAATATAGAATGATCGATCCAAGTTCCGGTCTGGTCACGTCATCCGCCGGCGCGTTCATGGAAGTGTTCAAGAAGGGTATCCGCCCCCCGGAGGCCACTCCTCAGCTTGTCACCAGCGGTCCGTCGAACAATGGCGGCCCCGAATTGGATCTATTCTAGGGTCCTGACCTCCCATTGATACCAACTTACATGCCTGAAAACACAGGCACAACGAAACATAAAAGTCCTTTCCACTGTTCGGTAGTCCGGGGCTTCGCCTCGGCCAGGGGTAGTCCAAGAGCGCGCACGCTGCGCATGGACTTGGAGGGGAGGCCCTACCCGGGCAAGCATTTGAACGTCATGCTACCGACATCTGTCATGTCACGTAAGCTGTCCGAGGCCCGCTCAATCGCCCCACGCGTACTGCGCGACCCTCCAAACCACCCCATACGTTGACCCGGCAAGGGGTGGGTTTTTCCGCGGGACTTTCATGCGAATGCGCAATCAAGAGAGTGAGATCGGGTTCTTGGGTGCCACTGCCGGCTTGCCCAGCAGTGCTCTTTATCACTTGTTTGAACGCGCATTGGTATCAGATGCCTTGGACACAGATTCTCTCAGGATTTCCTGCGCGGACTTGAAGATTACATCCCTTGGCGAGACATCGTTCAGAATAGACTCCAGTTCTATTGCGAGCGACATTTCTCCCCTTTGTTCGACCATTTCATCGTATTTGTTTCCCAACTCTTGCAGTAGAGTGATTTTCTGCTGAAGCGAGGCCTGAGGCGCAATTGTCAGCAGCAGCAAGAGCAGCTCGGCACAGAATGGGTCACCCCCCTTAAACACGGGAAAGACTATAGCACTCTGGTCGCCGCCTGCCCCGGTGGTCCAGGCGGCCAAGCCCGTGCGAAGCGCTTTACGCTTGGAGCCGGCCGCGGGTTGAGGCTGTGCGTAGCGAGAGTCGGCCGGCCGGGAAACACCGAGGCCCTTAACGGCCTGGATCCGTGGAGGCGTCGAACCGGATGCATAACCGGTCTTGTCTACCACCTCATACAGGAGGCTGCCCTCCACACCGGAAATGAAGGGAGAAAGCGTCTCAAGCAGCCGTCTATCTTCCTGTTTCAGGTCCTCGGGCAGAATTCCCAGGGATCTCATGGCATTCACGACCAGCGTTGAAATCTCACGCGCGGGCCGCGATATCCCCACAGTGACCGTCTTGGCTTGATGGCGAATCGTGTCTATGGTGCGGGTCATTTCTTCCACGGCCCGATTCACTATTCCCAGGGCTTCCGGAATTCTCGCATCTTTGGCGGCAATTCCAGGGTCCCGGGCCTGGAGCCAAATCACATATCGAGCTATAGCTGCGGCGATCCTTGGCGGCAAGGAGGAATCCGCATTCCCCGTTTCAATAAGGTCCAAGGCCTTCCCAAGGGTCGTGAGCATCCGCTGCCGATCCCACATCGCGGGATTGTCCAAGACCTCCGTGAGAGAGGACCGGATCTCCCGAAATACACCGGCTCGCCTGTCAATTGCCTTGGCTGCCTCAACCCCCCACAAGTGCCCGGCCACAGTGGCCGGCACGAACGCCAGCCCGCCGCCTATGAGCGGCAGCTTGAAAGTGCGCTCGGCCGCCTCGTCAAAGCGGTTCTCCCCGCGAGCGCAAAAGACCATGGGCTTGCCATTATGGGCTCGGAAAATCACCACTTCCTTGACAGTGTCCTGAACCACCATCTCGGGTAGGTCGTTGGCTACCACTATGGTGAGTGGTTCCGTAGAAAGGTCTATGTGTTTCTTGTCCTCGGTGACATCGCACGGAACCGATATGTAGCAGAGTTCACTGAGCTTTATCCGGATTTCCTCTGCCGCGATACGGTTCGCGCCGTTCCCCACTACGGCCCAGTATCGGCTGCACGGGGCCAATTCATCAGCATACGCTGCAAGGGTTTCCTGCTGGGCCAAGACCTCTTCGATCTTGGCCGGTAGACGCTCCAGTTCCGTGAGTTCGTCGTAGATTTCTTTGTCGGTCAGTGTCCGCAGAACATTGGCAAGCCATAAGCCCATGACCTTGCCCGCGGCTATCATGGAGTAGAAGGCTTTGGTGGAAGCCACCGATATCTCTACGTCGCGGCCGTTACTCGTATAGATGTAAGATTTGGACTTGCGAATAAGCGGTGAATTGCGACGATTCACTATGCTGTGGATCCATGCTCCCTGCTCTGAAGCCAAATCGACGACCCGATTCGTGTCGGTGGTGGTACCGCTTTGAGAAACCGCTATGAGCAGCATGTCATCGAGCGAGCGATCTGCCACAAAGCCGACCAACTCCGAGGCTTTGGCCGAATCAACAGAAATACCGCTTCCTTCAATCGCCCTACGGATCAACTCTGCCACGCCCATAGCAGCGATGGCGGCCGTGCCGTGGCCCACCGCCACGATGCGTCGGATCCGGGGAAGGTCGCGGCTCTTGAGACGTCGCAGTAGAGCTTCACCGTTTCCCAAGCCGTTCGTCAGAAATTCCACGCCGGCTTCGGTCTTGTGATACTTGCCTTGCAGGGTCTTTCGAACACTGTCCGGGGCTTCGTGAATCTCCTTTTCGATGAAATAGGAGTGATCTTTGAGAAAGATGTCCCTGGAAAAGATTTCAATGGGCTCAGCCGTCAAGCCAAAGGATCCGCCGCCTGCCAGAAAAGTCGCGGGGAGCGTCTGTCCATCACTTTCGGTAGAATTCCATTCGCTGGACAGGATTACGCTCACTCCACCAAGTTCCGTTGCAGTCATAGGATACGAGTTTCGGCAACGAGCCGCCAACCCGTAAGCCTCCGAGGCTACAACCCATGCGTCATTAGTCCGGCCCACGTAGAGGCTCTGCCCGCTCCCTTTTTGCCCCAGGAATATGTTCTCAGGATAGTGCGGATGCTGCATTGCTACAGCCAGCGAACCGTTGCAACTCTGCATCACTTCACGGAAGCGTTCTTCGGTAGTCCCATGTTCGTCGGTGCCCACATGGAATATGACCGGCAGAATCTTCGCATCCGTGCTAATCGACGGATGAATCTCCGCCCCCCGGGAACGCACGGAAGCTTCTATCAGCGAATAGTAATTGTCCACATCTCCATTGAGAACGAACAGAGTGTCCGCGTCCACGGAACAGTCCGACCGGCCCTCAGTGTTGCCGAACACAACTTTGCCGTCCACCGGATGGCAGTTGGGAACGTTTATGATGCCGTTTGAGGCCCATCGCGTGTGAGCGACGATATTGACTATCTCCAATTTGGATGCCAGTTTCCAGAGAATCGGGTCTTCCCGGACCGCGGAGCGCAGCGCTTCCCCGTTGTCCCCCAATCTGCCGACCAAGTTGGCGATCTTATAAATGAAACGACAGACCATGCGGCCGTCTTCCATGCGATGAACAAGTATGTGTCCGGCATCCAAGTGCTCGACGGCCCTGCGACGCGTCAGTTCAGACATAGCTGTTTCGTCGAGCAGATCTTCCAGGTCCGCGGTTGCCCCGAGCACACACGCGATGGTAATACCCGCGGAATCGCGACCACGGATCTCAAGTTTGTCCAGGCTCTGCATAACCTGTTCGATCGACCATGCGAGAAATTCGTGGGTACGATCGCCCCCCCCCTCGGACAAGGCAGCCGGCAACAGGGCCCTAGCCCGCTTTGCGTTCTGAAGCACCTCCCATTCGATTTGCCACAGATAGTCTTCCAGGCTCTCGTGCAGGCGTTCCAACTCATCTGTACGATTTCCTTGTTGCAGGACCAGAGCCGCGCTGTCGCGCAAAGCCCTAACATGTCCAGCCAGGTCCTCGACACGACCACGAACCTCCACGTTCGATATGATCTCCATGTGGAGTCCGAAAGACATCAGAGAGTCGAAGCGCTGCACAAGTCCTTCGACCAGTGAGGCCGTTGTTTTCCAGTCGTCCCGGGCCTCGGCGGCCGCCTTGAATTCATTGCACAGGCGGTCCAACCAGGGAAAGTCGGGCGTTTCGAGCCATCTGGTGTTGCTCAGTAGGCAGGCTATTCCACACATATGACCTCATTCCGTACGGGTCTTGCCGATCCCGTGAACGACACCCGAACTCAATGGTGTAAATCTCAACCTGGATTTAGCAGATCAGGTTCCGGCCACCGCGGCCACATCCAACTTGGCTCAGTTTCCTGCAATGAAGGTTCGAATCAGTTTCCGAATCTCCTCCAGGTCACGATCCGAGATCTCAGTGATCCGGAACCCGGAAACGGGCTGCTTCTTAGGATGGCCCTTTCCGGCCCATACACAGGAGGCTACCATTGAGATCAGTTGCGTTTCACGAAAATCTTCGGGAAAAACCGTCAAGGTCTTTGTTTGCCCTGTTTCCACCTCAATTCCTCTCGCTCCCAAACCGACCTCCGTGATGTCGGTCAGCCAGCCTCTGTTCTGCGGGTTGTCAGCCTCATGGATGGGCAGCGGGCGTGTGAGGTAGTGTCGTGGAAATTGGCGATCTTCATGCCTGTCCATGGCGTAATCACAAAAGATGGGCCGACGGTAGACCCTGTCTTTTTTGAGAACCCCGGTAGCGATGAGTTCTTGGAGCGTACGGCGCAGCTGCTTGGCTGTAAGCTGATATTTCTTCATCAGCTCGAAATCGGTTAAACCGGACCTGACGTGGTCAACCATTTCGTTGAGTCGGTTCGCATCATCGTGCGCCATGACGCCTCCCTTTCCCCTGCCGGCGTTTTCAGAGGGACTGCTAAGGCCGGACTATCACATTTGAATCAGTTTCAAGTGTCAATCCACTGATGAGTTCTCGAAGCCTCCTCAAGCTCTCTTCTGAGATGTTGGTAATTTCGAATCCCGTAGCGAGTTCTCCGTCGTGCCTCGACCTTCTTACCCATCGACATTTGGCCTCGATTTCAAACGGATCAAATTCGCTGAACTTGCCGACCATGATCGCAAGTGTCTTGATCTGGTCCACAGCGGCCTCTATACCTCTTGCGCCGACGCCGGTCTCCGTAATGTCCCACAGTGTGCCTACCGCGTCCGGACGTTCGGTGTCGTATATGGTGATGGGCACGGCCGGCACATTTCTCGGGAATTTCCGGACGTCATCAATGTCGATCGTGTCATCATATGAAGACATCCTCTCGTCGAGGTCTTTCCGGGTAACGCAATTGCCGTCCAAGAGCTTTCGGAAGGCGCTCTGAAGCCCCTTGACCGAAAGTTGGTACTTCACCATGAGATCTATGTCACTCAGTCCCCCACGGATATCATTCACCAGATCACTGATCTTGATTCTTTTCTTGGACCGCATAACAACTGACTCCATAGGATAGGGTCGGTGTCCGAGCCCCTGAAACCATGACTCTGTACGGACAATCAGAACGTTCGCACACGGAATATTTCAGATTATCGTATTGCGTGAGCATTTTCAACAATGGTTTCGTCGGCCGAGCATTTTCCGAGAAATCGTTCCTTCAAGATCAGGCATCCGCCACCGGCACAGTCCGGATCGGAGTCGGACTCGACTCCACCTCACGGACCGCAAGTCCCTAAGTGCTCGATTGCACAAATACGGCGCCATATGACTGGCAAAGATAGTGAGTCAAGGATCGCACCAAATCACCCGGCCCGTCACCCCGGTGAACCCCGGATCGGTGTCCAGGGCAGGCCCCGGGGTCCAGAAAGGTTTGAAAGAGACTGGATTCCGGCTTCCGCCGGAATGACGGAAAGGGGGGGGGGGGCCGTATTGGGAGCAGGCCCGTTGAGACAACAACACTGGGTGGAATACGCAACCGCATTTGCGCCACGGAGTACTAAGAAAGAACCGCATTCCCCGAGGTCATCCACGCCACGACCGCAGACGCGGCACATTTCGCTGAAATTTGGATGTTTAAAGGGACAAATGTGGACAAAACGGGTTGACACAATGGGTTTGTAGTATATATCTGTACGTTAAGCGGGGAATAGATGGGAATGTGGGGGGTAAAAATCCCAAAACCATGTTTTACCCTGCATTAATACTGAATCTGCGATCATTAGCGCAAGAATAGAGGTTCAGCTTATGGCTGATGAAATGGAACCGAAAGACGATTTTCTTGATCATGTCGATCCCAAGGCGCCCCAGATAGACTTCGCCGACATTCCCGATGTTCTGCCCTTGTTGCCGGTCCGGGATGTGGTCGTCTATTCCTACATGATCCTCCCTCTCATGGTGGGAAGGGAGCGGTCAATAAAGGCAGTGGAAAAGGCCCTGGAGACGGACAGACTGGTTCTTCTGGTCACGCAGAAGTCGTCCGCGGAGGAAGACCCGGAACCTGATGACATATATCAGGTGGGCACCGTGGCCATGGTCGTAAAAATGCTCAAGCTTCCGGATGGCAGGGTGAAGATCCTGGTTCAGGGACTGGCCAAGGCTCGCGTCGAATCCTATCAGGATTCTGATGGTTTTTTCTTGGTCCACATAGAAAAGATCCCCGAATCTCCGGCAAGTACTGTTGCCATCGAAACCCGGGCCTTGATGAGGTCGGTCAAGGAGAACTCGGAGAAAATCTTGCAGTTGCGGGGTATTATATCCCCGGACGCAGTGGCTATTCTTGATTCAATCGAGGATCCCGGCCGCTTGGCCGATCTGGTGGCCTCCAACCTAAAGCTCAGGGTAGACGAGTCCCAGAGCATCCTTGAGATCATGGATCCTCTCGAACGCATGCTGAAAGTGAACGAACTGCTTTCCAAGGAGTTGGAGCTTTCCGCCATGCAGGCCAAGATCCAGACCCAGGCCAAGGAGGAGATGGGCAAGACCCATCGAGAATACTTTCTCAGAGAACAGCTCAAGGCCATTCAGAGCGAACTGGGAGAGATTGACGAGAAAACCAAGGAAATCGAGGAGCTGCGCGAAAAGATCGCCAAAGCCCGGATGCCCAAGGATGTGGAAAAAGAGGCTGATAAACAGCTGAGCCGCCTCGGCCAGATGCACCCGGATGCCGCTGAAGCCTCAATCATACGCACATATCTCGACTGGATGGTGGAATTGCCGTGGTCCAAATCCACGCGAGACAAACTTGATATCAAGAACGCCAAGGAAATACTGGATGAGGACCATTACGATCTTGAAAAAGTGAAGGATCGAATTCTGGAGTACCTGGGAGTTCGCAAACTCAACAGACAGATGAAGGGCCCTATCCTGTGTTTTGTGGGCCCGCCGGGGGTTGGAAAGACCTCGCTGGGACGCTCCATAGCTCGTGCGCTCGGACGCAAATTCACCCGAATATCTCTCGGGGGAGTCCGGGACGAAGCGGAAATCCGCGGTCATCGCAGGACCTACATCGGCGCTCTTCCGGGCCGAATTATCCAGGGCCTGAAAAACGTGGATTCCAACAACCCGGTTTTTATGCTCGATGAAATAGACAAAGTGGGTGCAGACTTCAGGGGAGACCCATCTTCAGCGCTGCTGGAGGTTCTCGACCCCGAGCAGAATCACGCGTTCAGTGACCACTACCTCAATGTGCCGTTCGACCTGTCCAAAGTCATGTTCATCGCCACCGCGAACATCTCCGATCCCATCATCCCCGCGCTCAAGGACAGAATGGAAACCATAGAACTGGCCGGATACATTGACGAGGAAAAGCTGAAGATCGCTCGCCAGTTCCTCATTCCGCGGCAGATCAAGGAGAACGGTATCAAGGAGGAGTATTTCAAGATCACGGACGAGGCCATACTGGGAATAGTGAATCAGTACACCCGTGAGGCGGGTCTTCGAAACCTGGAACGGGAGATCGCCAATCTGTGCAGAAAGATCGCCAGAAAGATCGCTGAAGGGGAAAAGAAGGTTCCAAGAATCACTGTGAAGAACCTCAACAAATTCCTCGGGGTCCCCAAGTTTCTGCCGGATGATGAGAGGCGATCCGACGAGACAGGAGTAGCCACCGGACTGGCGTGGACCCCTTACGGGGGAGATGTGCTCCATGTGGAGGCTACCCCCATGACAGGAAAGGGCAACCTTTTGCTGACCGGTCAACTGGGCGACGTCATGAAGGAATCGGGTCAGGCGGCCATGTCCTATTTCCGGTCTCGGGCTTCTCGTTTCGGGGTGAACGACAAATTCTATTCTTCCAAGGACATACACGTGCACGTCCCGGCCGGGGCCATACCCAAGGACGGGCCGTCCGCCGGGGTAACCATGGCCACCGCTCTTATCAGCGCGCTGACGGGAATCCCTGTGCGGGCTGATGTCGCGATGACCGGCGAGATCACCTTGAGGGGTAGGGTCCTCCCCATCGGAGGCTTGAGAGAAAAGGCCCTGGCCGCGCTACGGGCCAAAATCTACACTGTTGTGGCGCCGGAGCAGAATGCCAAGGATTTGGTTGAAATTCCCAAGCATATTAGACGTCAAATCGATTTCAAATTCGTAAACCATATGGATGACGTGCTGAAAATCGCTTTGACCAAGGACCCGGAATCAGAGGGCGCGAATCGGGCGAATACCGCGTCTTCAAAGAAGCCCCCCTCAGCCCGGAAAGCGGCTGCCGGACCGACCAAACGTTCCCCGAGGATTTCCGGATGAGGTGGAATCCAAAATCTTGAGACCGAATTGCCTTGCGCGTGGTAGAATGAAACTCGTGGCAGGCGCCCTGATGCCCCCAAAGCCGTCCTGAGATGCAAAGAGAGGGCCGCATCACAGTGCGGGATGTCACCAGCGAGAGTCTTACATGAGCATTACGGGTACACTAATCACTCTATTCTACTTGGTTCTGATGCTGACGGGACTGGTCTGGATCGGGTCCAGGATTTCCCGGTATTACCGTAAACAGCTGGAGAGTGAGTCCAAATGGGACGAACTGCTGGTCGGTGATGACCTGAAGAAATACTTGGAAACCCTGAATCAAGGCGGCGATAAGGCGGATCGTTCGCGCGATGTTCCCCGGAGGAACGCATAACCGCTGGATCGTGTCTCAGGCGGGTCTGTTCGGCTGACGAGCATCGGCATGGGATGCAATACCCCGCGGCCCGGCCTTCTTCAGGCGTGTGAGTCGGTATCACACTCGCAACAAATGTCAGGCCGTCTCCGCGAGATTAGGCTTCTTCTTCTCTTTGAGTTCTTTCACTTTGTCTTCGGCCTGCTGAGAGACCCGGTTCATCTCAGCCTCGATCTCCAGCCGGATCTTCTCGTATTCTTCGTGGGACAGGCCCTGGGGGATTTCGGTAGGTTTGCCGAATGCCATGACGATTGTGCTGAAAGGAAGGGGCAGTATCATTCTGTCCCAGGAACCGAACTGTATTTGGCGGGTACTCCAGCTCACGAGCGGGACAATCGGTTGCCCAGTCTCCATTCCGATCTTGACTATCCCCATTTTCACGGTACGGGAAGGTCCTTGCGGGGCATCTACCGCGAGACCCGAGCTGTAATCGTGCTCCCTTATCATGTCAATAAGCTCCACCAACGCCTCTTTTCCCCTTCTTGATGAGGAGCCTCTGGTGGAGCGATAGTTCCATCTGCGCAGGCATCGATCTATCAGTTCGCCGTCCCAGGAGCGACTTACCATAACTACTATGGGATAACGCCGGCAATAATAGATCGGAAACAGCATGGTCCCGTGGAAACCCGCGCAGGTGAATGTCCGCTTTTTGCACACCTGTTCTTCGTACTCTTGATTGAGGAAAATCTTTCGAGACGTGAGATCTACCAGCTTGAAGTAGCCGCTGACCACGGGTGGCAATACGAAGAGCGCCAGCCTGAACCAGAGTTGATCTCCCTTTTCCTTTTTGTTCTCTTTTCCCACTTCTCTTGTTCACACGGGCCGGTCAGAGCGGACATCTATTGTTCCAGCTTTTCCAGTGCCTCGTTCACCGCGTCGCGGACGTCTTCATTCGGGTCCTGTGCGGCTTTGCGAAGCGCGGGAACAGCCGCGGGATTGCCTATGGTTCCGAGCAGATCAGCCGTATCTCCTCGCAATGCGACCTCCTCATGAAACAGCAGCTCCGTTAAATCCTCCACTAAGGGGTCCAGCACCCTCGGATCTTGCTCCAGGGCTTCTTCCATAGCCACCAGCACTCCCATTCTCGTGGAGAACTCCCCTGACCGGTAAAGCGGCAACAGGGCCTCAGGCTGTCCTGAACTGCACACCAGACCGGCCGCATCTTCAGCGCGTCCGGAGTTTATCATGGATTCAAGTGTGGCCGTAAGGGAAGCGGGATCGGCCTGGGAGACCAGGTGTCCGGCCAAGTCTTGCGCGGTCACGTGACCGACGAGGGTAAATCCGTCGTTGATGATGATGGTGGGTGTGGACCTGGCTTTGTAGCGTTCGGCAAGATCCGAGAATTCGAGAGCATCCACAATGGTCAAGGTGATCAAGGGCTGTCTCACGGTCAGAGAAACGGCCGAACGAACCACCACGGGACAGTGGGGACACTCCGCCGCCATCAGGATCATCAAATGAGTCGGCGCGGTAAGCTCCATCACCAGCTCAATTCCTTCTGAGGACGGCAGATCCTCGCCTTTGCCCAGCCATGCCACCGCGTCCAACAGAGGAGGCAGTTCCGTTCCTTCCGGAATAGCCGAATAGTGGATGTTCTTCGTGTCTCCCCCGTACAGCGTAAGCGACGGCTTGCCGGCAAGAACCGACTCCTCTCCTTCTTCCATCCGTATTTTGTTTGCCGAGACACCGCAAATCTGGCGCGCTACATTGAAGAGGTTGGTCCCAAACGCGCTCTCGGCAAACCCCTTGTTGGCAGCAATGGTTACAGTCTCGGTCAGTCGGCTGCTGACCTTCTGAACATTCATGAGGTCTTGATCTGAAAGCAACGTTGCCCCTTTCGCGCTGACGAGCCCAAGCGAATCCACCTATGGGAGAATCTCGTGTACTAGTACATCGTTTCGCAAGTTCCTTGCCACTGGTGAATGCGGCAAATCCCCTTGCTCCCTCTCCCCCGGGAGAGGGAGCAAGGCCCCCCCCCTCGACGGTAGGGGGGCATGGGCGCTAACCTGGTGAACAGACCGCGAGTCCCGGAGGGACGATTGAAATTCCTTCCCTGCTCGTCGGAGTTCAGCCGTCCCTCCGGGACTCGGACCGGTTGGTAGGCACTGCATATACCCGGCGATGAATCGCCGGGCTACTATCCGATGTTCCTCCGGAACATCTCGTCGGCACGGTCAAAGCTAACGCTTTTAGGCGTAAGGGATGCGTGATCTTGGCACCGAATATCTATGCGTATAACATACAGCAGTTCTCGAAAGTTCTGACGGAATGGCAGAGCACTGCCGGGCAAGCCGGCAGTGGCACCCAGATCTCAATCCGTGATTAGTTTTGAGAACCCCTATAGGTCCTCTGTTTCACAAGTTCGATCTCGTATTCCTGTGTCATCCTTCAATTCTTTGCAAGCAAGTATACGGTGCTCCTGCAAAACGCGGTATCGCGGTCATCCCCGCAAACCCCGGATCGGAGTGCAGACAGGCGCGGAAAAAACCATGCACGAATCCGTGGCATCAGAGCCGTCTTCTTGACAAATCTTCAGGAACGCTCAACGAACGCCGGGGACATTGGTTATTGTGACTCGTGCGGTTCCGGGCGCCGGCAGGTTCTGGGGTGTCCCACGCAAAGGCGCCGGCAGAAAGCCCAGGAACCCCTTCCCCACCTGGCGGAGCCGATTGTACATCCTGGACGCGGGCGCATTCTGCCGATTCATCTGCGGCGGGTACTGTGCCTGTTGCTGAGGCTGCCTGACCGCAGGCCGGGGCTGTTGGATGTATTTGAACCTGGGCACACCGGCCCGGTTCAGAGGTCCCCTGTAAGAATAGTCATACATGGTAGTGTTTTGTCCCAACGCCGTCCAAGGGCAAATCAGAACCAAAAACCCGACAACCGCGACTATCGTTTTCATGATCAAACCTCAGCTACGCATATGTTTACCCTATACTAGCACAGACTCAGTCGAAAGCAAACTTGCGAATTAGGACTCTTGACAAAACAGTTGGAAATATGGGATAATTAAGCATTACCAATATGAACTGGAGGTTCATCTTATGAATAGAACGGTATGGATTATCATTGCTGCACTTCTCATTTCGGCACTGGCCATGCCGGCGTTTGCCGGGAGCTCTCGTGCCAAGGGTGTGTCATCTACCGGCACCAAGATATACAATGGTGGAGCCGCCATTGCTTCGCAAACCGAGGGCCTGGTCTCCGGCTGCCTTAAGACCGTCTTCTGTCTGTTCAATCCCTGTCTTGATGTGGTGAAAGGCTGTACCAACGTGGTCCTTGGTCCCATTGACAGATCCTTTGCCTACGCGGAACGGTCCCTGTACAAGACTTCTCGTGTAAAACCCGCGAAAAAGAAGAAGTCCGGATCCAAGAAGGTCCGGAAGTCAAAATAGTTTTGAGATCCGACACTTAGGCCCGCAGAGCCGCCAACCCCGCGGGCCTTTTGGCGTACAGATGAAGACAGGTCGGCTCCGACTCGGCAAACATGCGGAAACGACGAGTTTTTCGACAGCTTTGAATATGGTGTGCAGTATAATCGGCTCCGGGAATCCCAGGGGATAGGCCGTGGGAAGCCAATGTCCCCGATCCGGTTCAACCGACTGTCATGGGGGGCCGGTCCCTTGACCATGAGCGGCGCTACCGCTGTCGTGGTCACGGAGAATGCCGGCCGGGAGGGTATGAATGACAAGGAGTATTATTCCGTTTATCTTGCTGTCCGTGCTGCTGGCTATTCCGGACACGGCCGCCGGCTCGCGCAGGGTTCACAGGGATGGATTGACCATTTGCGCTATGATTATCAAGGAGTTGACCGCGGGAAGGGTCGACCTTGAAACCGGGCAAACCCTTTCCTTGGCCATAGCCCGCGCCGGGAACAAGCATTTTGGCCGTGTCACTTGCGGAGACATGTGGCTGTACATGGCCTTAGCCCACGTGGAGAGTGGATTCCAGAGCAATATTGTCAATCATCTGAACTGCCGGGGGATGTTCCAGGTCCATGCCCCCTCCTGGGCGAGGAAATTCGGCTTGAAATACCGGGACCTGTTGGATCCCGAAATCAACGCTGACTCAGGAATACGAGTCTTCAAATACTATCTCCATCTCTATGGGGGAATTGTGCCCGCGTTGAGCGCGTACAACAGCGATCATCCGCGGGCCTCTCGAGGATTTGCCCGCGTTGTGCTGTCTACACGTGACAGAATCAAGAAACGGTACGCACAGCTATACCTGGCCTTAAGAGACTCAAGAAAAGAGGAAGACTCGGCGCCTTTCTGATGCGTTTAGGTTTCCGCCGGGTGGGGGGGAAGTCTTAGGGCCTGTCACAAAACAAACCTCTCAAGTCCGACAGTGTCGTCACCCCCTCCATACTCACCGGGCGCAGAACCGCTTCAAGCCCGGTGAACCATTACAATTCCGGCAAGGTTTCACGATTTATGAGTTGTAGTACTCGCTTCGTGACGGGCCCTTAACGGGGAGGACCGTACAACAAAGGCGAGGCTACGGAACTGATCGTGTCCCAGGGATTGAGAGCCGAGGGATTGTGATCCATCGGAATGTACGGATCGTGCCCCTTGGGATAGCACGCGGACACCGGAGCATCCGGGGGCGCAACGTACTGGGGAATGCTGCTTACACACCCTCCCGCGGTCAGCAGGGAGATAAGCATCAGGAACAACAAGAGATTCTTGAGACCAGTTGTCATGTGAAATCGCTTCAAGGTGTTTTGAAGACCCATTCTACATTGGTTTGGGCCTCCGATCAAGGCAAAAACTGTTTAGCGCGTAACCATTCACTTAGGAGCGGCCGACGGGAACGACCACGTTCCTGCGTTTGGCGCATGGCAAGAGGGCGCACACACAGGTGCGCGCCGTACACTCTGCCCCACGACGAATCTGGGCCCAGACGTAGGGGCAGACCCCGGATCGTAGTCCGGGGCAGGCTCTATGTGTCTGCCCCCCCGTTGCCCCCCGCAAGTGAATGGTTACTTTAGCGCGCAAGTCTTCAGTTTCGCTGGACAGATCTTATTATCCAGTATGTCATTGCGAGGAGTGAAAAGACGAAGCAATCTCCATACTCATTGATCAGGGAGATTGCCTGGCTACGCTCGCATGACGTGTTGGGAGAGCCCCCCGAATGACTGAAGACTTACTTCAACGCCTCAATTCAAACAGAGATCCTGCTCCGGGAGAGAGTCCAGCTTTTCCGTTGTGATCGATTAACAGCCCTTCCACCCCTGCAGTGGACTCGATTTTCTTCATACCTTCATCGGGTCCGAGCACAAAGACCGCGGTCGCCAGCGCGTCGGCCGTAACTCCATCCGGGGCCACGATGGTTACAGACCGCAACCCTTGAGCCGGGTACCCGTTCCTGGGATCAAGGATATGATGGTACCGTTTGTCATTTCTTATGAGAACGCGTTCGTAATCTCCTGATGTCACAATGGCCTTATCCCGTACGATCGCCACAGCCACGATGGAGTTGGGTTTGTTGGGGTCCTGTACGCCCACTCGCCACGGTTGATTCGGCGCCTTTTCACCCAGGGCTATGATGTCTCCCCCGGCATTTATCAGTGCCGAAGTGACACCGAATTGCCGCAGAGCCGCCCGGGCCTTGTCCAGGGCGTAGCCTTTGGCTATGGCGCCAAGATCCAGAGCCATTCCCTTTTCCGGTAGGGATATGGTTCCCGCCGCGATGTCCGGTTCCACTCTCCTCCAGCCCACTTTGTCCAGGGCTTCCGCTATTTCGTCGGATTTGGGAAAACGCGGTTCCCCCGCGCTGAAATTCCAGATCCGGGACACAGGACCTATAGTGGGATCAAAGGCCCCCCCGCTGTCCGCGGCAAAACGGAGGCTCTTCTCAATTAGAGCCAGTAGTTCCGGATCGGACCTTATCCGCTCGCTCCCCGATTTCGCGTTGATCGCGCTCAGTGCGGACGACTCTTTGTGAAAGGATGTCAGATTCTCGACTCTCGTGATCTCGCGCGCGGCCGCGGCCGCGGCCTTCACCGCGTTGTGCGTTTTTCCCGCCACGGTGATCTCCACCAGCGTGCCCATGAGCAGTCGGCTTGTCTTGTGCAGCCGTGCTGAATCCTGGCATCCGCAGGCCCCGAGCAAAAAAAGAACCCAAGCAGCGGACAGCAACCGAGTAAGCCTGTAAGGATTTGCACTCATGGTTTCTCCGTTGACGGAAATAGGGAAGGGCAGGCTGGTTCCGTCCGCGGCCTTCAATTTGCTTCCCCAAGCCATGCGATCAGTCATGGGACCATAGAGCCAGACCTGTAGGCTCATCGAATTTCCTAACCGGGGTGGGACCGGGAACGGGGTTCCCCCACAGCTCGGCCGCGAATATGATGGTCCCCGGCATCAGGTGTCCACCCACGCAAAGATATTCCTTGCCCGAGAACAAGGCATGGGCATGGACAAAGATCTCCCCGTCCTTTTCAGACACATTTCCCGTGCACGACAGGATCTCCAACTGCTCGTGGAATTCCAGGGTGTCGTATTCCCCGGCCACGGGATCGTAGAAACCCAACGCGGCCCGGGTTACAGCTCCGATGAGTGTGAAAGCCGCCTTGGTTATGGATCGTTTCCGGAATTCCCGAGTCATGGCTTGAAGTAGGTCGTCCCCCATTGGAAGGCGAGCAAGGAATGGTTCCGACATTTTTGTCCTCTCAAGAGTTTTCTCTGGTCATGCGCATCGGCAGCAGTCCGGTCGCCGACGGAACTGTGGTAATATAGACCAGATTTCGCTCGCTGGAAACTGACCCGGGGGTTTTCGCAATGAAAAAGGGAGCTTGTCATCACTGCGGTGAAGCGTTGGAATTCGTGGAGAAAGTTTTCCGCAAAGACACCTGTCCTGGTTGCGGTTCCGACGTGTTGTGCTGCCTGAACTGTGCCAACTATGATGAATCAGCGTCCAACCAGTGCAGGGAGCCTCAAGTGGAAAAGGTTTCGGTTAAGGATCGCCGCAACTTCTGTGACTATTTCGATCTCAGGGAAGGACCCGCGTCTTCCACGGCCGCTGACAAGGCAGCCCAGGCGCGGCGCAAGCTGGACGATCTCTTCAAGAAATAGGAGCATTCGGCTGAGAGCAGAACAGCAACCACGGGCGTGCGGTGACACCGGGGAAATCGCCCTGACCTCTCGTGGCAGAACGGGCCGGGGGGGGGGGCCGGAGGCCAACACGGCCCTGTTCCATTGGGAAAGAACTTTCGACAACTGCTGTCAGCCGATGCGCAATCGCATGCGTTTCGACGGGAGGTGGAAGGATGCAAGACAAAGAGCTCAGTTCGGACGCGTTTCAAAAGGTCCACGACCGACACATCAACGAAGACCCACAACGGGTAGCTTCTCTTCAGGTGGAACTTCTCAGAGCCGAGCTCGCCGAGCAGATCCGCAATTTGAGAACCAATGCCGGGATGACCCGGGAGCAGTTGGCCTCCCGCGTACGCGTCACCGGTTCGGTCATAGACGACCTGGAACAAGCGCGCTACAAAGGAGACTTGCTCTCGATGGCGGCAAGAGTGGCCGCTGTTCTGCACAGGAGCCTGGAGATCCGTTTTGTGCCTATGGAAGGAACGGAATCTGACAGCGTTGTGGTTTAGTATCGGCAAGACTGCGGGATCTGTGGAATTCGGGGGGGGGGCTCATCTCTCACCGGGCGCAGAACCGCTTCAAGCCCGGTGAACCATTACCAGGACTCTTATGTTTCGTTAGGTCTTTTCTTAGTACTCCAATTGGTAAGTACGGTCACCACATCCTACGGAGCGTTGACGTGCGATAGACACGTGATACCGTGTTTATGGGATCGATTACTTGGGCATGACGGCCGTCATCAGACAGGCGCCTCGTAGAGGTCATCCCATTCTTCTTCGTCCTGGTCTGCGTTTTTGGCGGCCTTGATATCCTGGAGGATGTCGTCAGGGAAGGTCTCTCTTGGGGCCTCGGCCCAGAGGCCTTCAAGATCGTAGAAATCCCGTACGGGGGTACGGAATACGTGAACAACCACGTCTCCATAGTCCAAGAGGGCCCAATTGCCCTGGTTAACCCCTTCGGAGGAGTACTTGGATAGCTCTGACTTGCGGGTGGCTGCGAGTATCGCTTCAGCCACCGCGGTGACCTGTTTCGCGGATCGAGCGGAGACTATGAGAAAATAGTCGGTTAACGATGTGAGTTTGTCGAGCCGCATGAGTACGGGGTCCAGCGCCTTTTTCGAGAGCGCCGCGCGCAACATGATTTCAGCTTTTTCTTTGGAGTTGGTCTTGGAAGGCGCTTCGACTGGATCACTCATGTATGGTCAATTCCGGTAGAGTCGGTTTTGGACAATATAGGACAGAACAGCGTCGGTTACAAGGTATCGAATGCTCAGGCCCGTCGCGACCAGGTTCCTGATTCCGGTGGCTGACATGTCCAGGCCTTGTATCCGGGATCGTATGAGGCTTTTTGAACAGCTGTGGACGAGGTGGTCTCCGTGGTCGCTGAACTGTGACTTGAGATCCGCGGGGATCGCGGTCCACGCGGATGTAAATTCGATGCCGGGCCGCTTGACCACTATGAAGTGCGCGAGCGTAAACAGCCTCTGGTAATCTTTCCAGGTATGGATCTCTCGGAGGGAGTCGGTACCCAGGATAAAGAAATATTCCCGGTCCGCTCTTTGTGCCAAGGTTTCCAGAGTGTTGACGGTGTACGAAGGTCCCTTGGCCGCTATCTCCATGTCTGATACTTCAAACCGGGGATTATCCGTGCAAGCCAGCCTCGTCATTTCCAGGCGATCGTTGGCAGGCGCGATTTCCTCTGTGGTCTTGTGCGGAGGAATAAAAGAGGGTACAAAAATTACGCGGAGAAGCCCGTGCAAAGAAGCAACTTCTTCTGCCAGACGAAGGTGACCTACGTGCGGTGGGTTGAACGTACCACCCAGGATTCCGACTTTCAACTTGGTACCGTGATCCATAAAGGGCTTGTTTTCAACGAAAAACATTCTATATTTGTTCTGAGGAATTGGAAAGAACAATCTTCTCGAAGGTGACGCCCGCGGTTGCCCGTCCCCCCTTGGAGGTCTAAATAGTGGAATATGCTATAGGGTTTATCATTCTTCTCGGTGTATTGATCTTTGTTCACGAGTTCGGCCACTTCATTGTCGCCAAGATTGCAGGTGTCAAAGTCTTGAAGTTCTCCCTCGGTTTCCCCCCCGTGGCGGTCAAGAGAAAATGGGGAGAAACGGAGTACATGCTGAGCTGGGTCCCGTTGGGTGGATACGTCAAGCTGCTGGGAGAAACCCCCGACTCGGAAGAGGACATTTCGCCCGAAGACAGCCACAGGACTCTTGAGAGCAAATCCTTGCTTTCCCGATTCGCCATCATCGCGGCAGGACCGTTGGCCAATTTTGTGTTGGCCGCGGTGCTGTTGTCCGGCGGATTCTTGGCGGGCCGCCCCGTGCTCGTCAGTGAGGTGGGCAAGATCCTGGAGGGCAGTCCGGCTATGGAAGCCGGCATGAAAGCGGGCGACCTGGTCACGGCCATCGAAGGCCAAGAGATCTGGCGGTGGGATGACATGCGCCGACTGATCGAAAAGAGCCCGGATGAAGCGCTGAGCATAACCGTGAAGAGAGACGGACAGGACTCGATCCTCAAGGTGACCCCTCGTGTGGGTGACAACAAGGACTTCTTTGGAAGGCCCGTGGGCCGGGTGGGGATAGGTCCCTCGGGCAAGAGCGTTCAACTGGGGGTTTTCGCATCGATCCGGGAAGGCTGTCGTTTCACTGTCTACTTGACGCGCCTTGTGTTCGAGACTCTGATCATGCTGGTCAAAGGAGACATCAGTCCAAAGGCCCTGGGTGGACCGATACAGATTGTTCAGGCATCCGGTGAAAGCCTGAAAGCAGGCGCGATCAGCTTCATGTTTCTGATGAGCTACATCAGCATAAACCTTGCCATCATAAACCTTCTGCCCATACCTATCCTCGATGGAGGACATCTCTTGTTCTATTTGATCGAGGCGATAACGCGGCGGCCCGTCACAGGTAAGGTCCGGGAGGTAGCAACCCAGGTGGGATTGCTGTTCATTGTCTTCCTCATGCTAATGGTTTTCTACAACGATATCAGCCGAATAATCACCCAAGGCTGGTCGCTGAAGCCACAGTGACGGCCGCGGCGGCCGTCAAGCGCGCTGGAAGGGTTGGGTTGAGAAGGAATTCAATGTTCATGCTCTGGCGGTAATAAAGTGTTACACCAACTTCCATGCATTGAAAGGCACAACGAAGCATGAAAGTCTTTTCCTCTCGTTCCCAGGCTCTGCCCTGATCTTGACCCATAAGTATCGCTGGACACCGGGGTTGTGTCCCTTGTTGAAATGAACGCGGATCTGTATGCAGTCAATGAGAGACAAAACCGCGCGGGATTCAGAAAGCAAGATCAAGCGCGGTAATTGCCCCGAAGGGGCAAACCATGAACAGCCGTGGGTTTCAGCCCACGGTAACGGGCAACGCCACAAACAGGTTCGGACCCTGAAGGGGTCCACCAATGATACAACGAGCCGTATCATTCATTGAAGCCGGAATGGAATTTGATGAAGCGCGACTAACGCGAATGGATCATGATTGGTCGACCCCTTCGGGGTCGTTCGGGACAATTGGATGGGCGTCGCTCTCCACGGGTTGAAGAAAGTGTCTCAAAACTCGGTCGTCCGCGAAAATCGTAACACGCCGGGCAGGTGGGTGGCCCGGACGTGACACGTCCGGGTCGCGCAGCGACAAGAGGTTGGGTTGAGACAACGCTGACTGTTAACGGCCATTTGGAATAGTGGTGGTAGTTGTAAGAAACCTCTTGTTCCTTCGGAACCCAGACGCGGTGGCGTCTGGGCCACCCATCGTGCTACGATTCATGTCGTATTGGGGGTTTTGAGGCAGCTTCTGAAACCCGTGGCCATTCACAGTGCGCCCCTGCGGGGCGCTGCCTGGTCAGTAGTTCCCATTGGCAGGTTAATCACGGTGTCCAGCCTGAAAGATGTGGGACATGCTCAGGGCTCTGCCTGGGAATGCATACCGGGAGGCTCCGCCCCCCTCCAAAGATGACTGGATTCTTAAGGAATTTACAGAACCGGTAACCTCATCCGGGGCGAAGCCGCGGACAAGCTGCCCCAAGATTTTCGTAGATCGTTGTCCCTTTCCTGCGATGATAGCTGACATTACACCTCTTTGATCGGATCTATTGTGAGAATTCTTGCTGTACACTCCTCAAGCCCCTGTCTGGGCGTGGCAGTGAGCCAAGGAGACAGGGTCCTTGACGACAGAGTTCTGCCGCCTGGTAGAGAGCACCTGGAAAACCTTGCCCCATTGATTGAAGACCTCACAGGGCGACTTGGAATCGGCCTCGAGGAAATGGATGCGTTCGCGGTGGCCTGTGGGCCCGGTTCCTTCTCGGGCATTCGCGTGGGCATGGCAATGATAAAGGGTCTTAGTCTGGCCCTTGGAAGGCCTGTGGCCGGAATATCCAGCCTGGCTGTCCTTGCATGGGAGGCCCTCGAAGAGGGGCAAACGGGGGCCGCGGTCATAGATGCTCGCCGGGGCCAGGTGTACACAGGGTTGTACAGAAGGGAGCCGGCCGGTCTTGTCCTCATTGATGGACCTATGCTGATAGACAAGAAGGAGTTTCCCGGACTCATCGCGCACGCTTCGGATCGGCCGGTAATCTGCGGAGACAGCGCGGTGGACGAACTTGTGGAATCTGTTCCCGAACCGGTAATTGGCAAGACGGTTGGGCCCTCCGCTTCCGGGTGCGCGCTGCTGGCGTGGCATCGTCTTTCACGTGGGGAAGCGGATGAACTCCACACCCTGGCGCCCTTATACGTAAGGCGGTCGGATGCGGAAGAGAACAGAGATCGAATTGATTCCACGACAGCGTAATACTGGTTCGCTATTTAACAAGTAATACCAATGCGTTTTCAAAGAGGGACATATGGCTCAAGTCCGGAAGGGAGAAATCCCCCCTGCCCCCCTTTGCTAAACTGACTCTTGCCCACACGTGAGACAGTGGGTGGCATATAGCAGTTGCCAAAAGTTCTGTCCGATTGACAGATAGTCCAGGCACAATGGGAACATCCGCTCTTGCCCCCCTTTGGCAAAGGGGGGTTGGGGGGATTTCTCTTCGGTGAGCCTCGGAACCGGATTTGAAATATCGGTCAATTATTTGGACACTTGCTATACAAGAAAGAATCAATTGTCCCTCCGGAACTGAAGACCGGTAATTGTTGTGGTTTTTCGTCCCCGGCCATGAATGACCGGGCTACTATCAGATGCCCCTCTGGGGCATGAAGATGTGTCCCGTAGGGACACTTGAAAGTAGCCCGGCGCTTTAGAAAGTGTCTCAAAACTCGGTCGTCCGCGAAAATCGTAACACGCCGGGCAGGTGGGTGGCCCGGACGGCCCTCCGCGGGCGGCGAGGTAGCAGTTCTGGGATGTGATTAGCGCTCATCGGCTCAGTACGTTGGTCGACAGCTAGTTGGCCGTGCGCCTAGCACCGTCTGGGCCACCCATCGTGCTACGATTCATGTCGTATTGGGGGGTTTGAGACAGCTTCTTCAGCGCCGGGTTCCTCAATCCAAGCACACCCAGTCCTAGAGTCCCGGAGGGACGACTGATACCAATGCGCGTTCTAGAAAGTGATTTGCGACCCGGAACCGTGGCCGAGAAAATCCCCCCTAACCCCCCTTTTTCAAAGGGGGGGACACTCTTGCCCCCCTTTCGTAAAGGGGGGAAGGGGGGATTTGCCTTTGAAACGTCGGACCAACTTCTCAGCTTTTTTCGTGCAAATCGTTATGACTTGTTCGAAAACGCACCATGTGGGACCCTTGCAGGTTCGCGATTCCTTGAAAAAGTACTTGACAACCAGCACAGTTGCTCTCCCCCAACGGGGGAGAGGGGATTTTCACTTCTCCCTCTCCCTCTGGGAGGGTCGGGGTGAGGGTCTCAATCTCACATCTTTGAAAGCGCATTGGTCTAAAGGCTTGTCACGAAATATCGTTGGCATTCTCCTGTAGGGGCGGACCCCGGATCGGAGTCCGGGGCAGGCTCTATGTGTCCGCCCTTTCCGCGTATGCACCCCTGCATTGGGGCAGACACGCAGGTCTGCCCCTACAATTGCCACAGCAAGCTGTTGCAAAGGCTATTTTGTGACAGACCTTAAGACACAAATCACGATTCGCCGTGTTTGCCGTCCGGAGAGAATTGGTAGGACGTATTTCCCATGAAAGCCCCCTCGCGGAATTCACGGGGTTCGATCTCTATTGAGGAACGGGAGAGATGTATGACGTGGTATGTGCAATCCCAGTAGGGCATCAAGGGCGCGCCGGCCGATGAAACCACCACCCGGGAATTCCGTTCGGGGATGCGGACCTCCATCACCGACGAACGATGCTTGTGGCCCTGAAGTATCAGGCAGATGCCGGTTTGCGTAGCGATGTTCAGCAACTCACCGGCCTCGGCAAGGGAATGGGCCCAGAAAGAAGAACTGCGTATCACCGGAAGGACCGGGTGATGGAGAAAGAGGACCTTGATGTGGTCCGGAAACCGGGCGGCCTCTTCGCGCAGCCAGTACCTGGTTTCACGGGAGATCTTTCCTGTAAAGGATGGGAAAGAATGGATCGAGTTGAGACCGAAAAAGATTACACCGTGACTGTCGGATCGGTATAGGATTCTGTCCTTTGGTCCGAAGAATTTGCTGTACCGCCTCATGGCGAAACGCGGCATGATCCACTCCCACACGGCGGTGAAGCTGATTTCCCTGTTACCTGGAACAGCGACGAACGGGATATTGAGGGATTGGAGGAAGTCGCGTGCCCACTTGAATTGGGAGATCGCTCCACGGTCCGTGAGATCTCCGGTGATCACAAGGAGTTCCGGGCTCCGGGCAATTATGTCGTCGGCCAGCGACTGTTCCTTCTCACGAGAGACGAGGCGACCGAAGTGCAAATCTGAAAGATGAACGAATCTCATAAAATGGGAGAATAAACTTGCGAATACCGTAAGTCAACATGGGCTGGGAATTGTTGAAAAAGCAGCTTGATTTTTTGGGCGGAATTGGTTAGAATTTCACTAAATTGTTTCTACTCATGGATCCGGAGTATTTGATGCCCGTCCCCGATTGACGGGGATGCCTCCGGATTGGACAAGAAGGAGTCTGGAATGGAAAAATCGCTACTTGCACTGTTAATAACCGCGCTTATTCTAGGCGCCGGGTCGGCCGCGTTCGGCCAGGGTTACTATGGGGGCGCGTATCAGGGTCAGACACAGAACTACGGACAATATTCCGGTCAACCGAACTACCAACAGCAGTACGCTCAACCCGGACAGTACAATCAGCATGGACGGGCCGCCCAGCCCGGGGTCGGTTATTACCAGAGCTACCAGGATTACATGGGCGCGGGGCGGCAGCCGGGATACGCGGCTGCAAATCCGGGCCTGTACTATCCACCGCAGGCGTATCCGAACAGATACAACCGGCAGCAGAGCCAGCCCAATCCGTACTACGGTGTGCCGCAGTACCAACGGCAGAGGGGTTATCCCCAAACTTCAAGCCGCCCCGCGCCTACGGCAAGTCCGGCTCCGATGACAACGACCAGGGCCGCGGCCGTGCCGGCATCGAGGGCTGATTCGCAAGACCCGTTCAGCCTGGAAGAAAAGGCCTCCAAAAAGGCTGAAATCTATTGGGATCCCCGGCAGGACCAGCGGTCAAATCCAGGGCTCGTTTCCAGTCAGGCCCCCCAGGCGCTTCCCGCTGTGCGACGGGAGAGCCCCGCTCCGCGTCCGAGAGTCGTGCGCCCTCGTGAGCCGCAGCGCAGGGCTGCAACAACGGCTCCTGTGAAGAGGCGATCATTGACATGGGGCAAAGAGTCGAAACCACCGAGCAAAAGGGCCATGAAGTGGGGGAAAAAAGAGCCGCAAGCCCCTGCCGCGAGAACCATGAAATGGGGAAAAGACTCCCGGCCTGCCGCGGTAGTTTCAGAGCCCGGATCAAGGCCCGGGGTCGCGGCCCGAAGCTCGTCCCGGCCGACGGCACAGGTCCGGGTGCAGCCCAAAGAGACCGGCAAGCCCTTCAAGTGGGGCAAGACCAACTGATGTCCTGACCAGGGAACAAGATCCGGCCTGCCGAGCAGTACGCGCTCTGTGGCGGCGCTCAGCTCACCGGGCCGAACCTGATTCAGCCGTAATTCAAAGGGGAACGTCTTCCCGGCGTTCCCCTTTTGTGTTCTTTATCTTTTAACCGTTCACCGTGAACCGTACAAGCTCCCGGAATTACGTATGGGGTGGTTTGGAGGGTCGCGCAGTACGCGTGGGGCGATTGAGCGGGGCCCGGACAGCTTACGTGACATGACGGCTGTCGGTTGACGTTGAAATGCCTGCCCGGCTAGGGCCTCCCCTCCAAGGCCATGCGCAGCGTGCGCGTTCTTGGAGTACCCTAGTCCGAGGCGAAGCCCCGGACTAGTGAACAACGGAAAGGACTTTCATACTTCGTTGTGCCTTTGTTTCTAGGCATGTGAGTTGGTATCAGCCTTGCCCGGAGTCCTTTTCTTGCAGCATCGACTTGATTTGACCCGCATTTTTCAACAGATCATCGATCAGTGGATCAAGCACCAGTAACCACTCCGGGTTCTCAGATACGTCTGGAGTACCTGTCGCAAGGACCTTTGCAACCACAAAAACCTTGGTGCGCGCATCGTAGATTTCCTTGTGAATTTTTTCCATGGTCCATTTTTCCTCGGCCACTTTCACCTCCTTGGACGACATCCGTGAGCAACAATGTCGTCGATCTGATCTACTGCTTAATAGCCTTGTGCGACGGCTGCTGCAAGAAGTTTTGACGCGAAGGGCTTGGTGGCCGGAACGTGGGCCGCGTCGATTCCTCACCGGTGTCGGAGATAACCGTTCAGTCATGCAGGTTGCCGTCGCAAGATGTCCTTGCGAGCGCAGCGAAGCAATCTCCTGCGCGCCGGGTATGGGGATTGCTTCGTTGTTTTACTCCTCGCAATGACATGCTCGATGAGAGGGTCCGCCCTACGCAAAAGTGAATGGTTGCTGTCGGAGTTCATAAGGGCTTGACACCACGGGTCTGACAGTCTAATATTTAGCGGGTTATAGGCTTCTTGGTCTGCTATCCAGCGAAGCTCTTCTCAAAATGCGAGGTAATGGGCGGCTCCGGGTCGAGGGAGAGTCAAAAGACAAGAGAGCCCTCGGTCTGTTACGGAGAGACGCCCCGACATACCAATGTTTCATCCTTTGGAGTCATATGGCTTCAGAATTCCTAATGATCCACGTGGTGGAATCATCAAAAAGAGAAAGGGGAAAAACGTATGAAAGGACGATCGGTGTTGGCGTTGTTGCTGGCGACGGCCATGGTCTTCGCTATGGTCGTATGTGCCGAGGCGGAGGGCAAGAAGGCCCTGAAGATCGGAGGCATTTTCGCAGTCACAGGAAGGGCCTCATGGCTCGGTGACCCGGAGAAGAAGACCGCGTTGATGATTCAAGAAGCGGTCAACAAGGCTGGTGGAATCAACGGCTTCCCCCTGGAGCTGGTCATAGAGGACACCGAGGGCAAACCGCCTAAGACGGTCGCGGCGGTTGAGAAGCTCATCAACAAAGACAACGTGCTCGCTATCATCGGCCCCTCTCGTAGTGGCTGCACCATGGCCATCAAGGGCATCATGGAAAAGGCGAAGGTTCCCCTGGTTTCCTGTGCCGCGGCGGAAGTCATCATCAATCCTTTGGCGACGTATGTTTTCAAGACACCTCAGGTGGATTCCCACGTAGTGATCCGTATCTACGAGCAGATGAAGAAGATGGGTATCAAGAAGGTGGGCGTCATCACAGGGACGACCGGCTTTGGCAAGGAAGGCCGCAAGCAGGCCAAGAAGTACGCCAAGACGATGGGATTTGAGATCGTGGCGGACGAGACCTACACCCCCAAGGACACGGACATGACCGCGCAGCTCAAGAAGATCAGTTCCGCGGGCGCGCAGGCTGTCATCAACTGGTCCATTGTTCCGGCCCAGTCGATTGTGCCCAAGAACATGAAGCAGCTCGGCATGAAGATCCCTCTGTTCCAGAGTCACGGCTTCGGAAATCCCAAGTACATCAAGGCGGCCGGGGACGCAGCGGCAGGAATCATCTTCCCGGCAGGAAATGTCCTGATTGCCGACGCGCTGCCTGATGGCCACTGGCACAAGAAAGTGGTCTTGGATTACAAAAACGCTTACGAGAAGAAATATGGTCCTCCCGTGAGCACCTTCGGCGGCCACGCTTACGACGCCCTTTGGATAGTGATCAATGCCATGAAGGCCAAGAAGGTCACGCCTGACATGGATGTTCAGAAGGCCAGGGACCTGATCCGTGACGGCGTTGAGGCCACCAAGAATTGGACCGGCGTTCACGGCGTGTTCAACATGACTGCCAAGGATCACGTGGGTCTGGACAAAGACAAGTCCCTCAGTATTCTCACGGTAGACAAGGCCGGCAAAATCGCTCCGCTCAAGTAGTGACGATCTTGCCCGTATGAAACGTTAAAGCTCTAAGCCGGGACGGCCTTTGGTCAATCGGCCCCATGCCGTCCCTGCCTTTTCTTTCCCGGAGCCTGAGCAATGGTTTCGTCATCGGACATTCTTCAATATATTTTTTCGGGTATCACCGTAGGAAGCATCTATGCCATGGTGGGTCTAGGCTTTACCATGGTTTATAACTCAACGAGCATCATCAACTTCGCACAGGGCGAGTTCGTGATGCTGGGTGGGCTTATGGGGGTCACCTGTGCCGGCGCGCTCAGCGAAGCGGGTATGCCAGCTCACTTTGCGATCCCTTTGGCTTTCGTGCTGGCGGTGGGTGCGACCACCATTGTTGGGATGCTCATGGAAAAGGTGGCCGTGGAGCCGACCGATCATCTCACCGTGTTCCACTACGGCGGCATGGCAGCCATAATATACGGGCTTTGCCGAGTATTGACGGATCAGTCGGTACCTGTCGCTCTTGCCGTAGCGGTGATCCTTACCATCGGGGCTTACCTGCTGTTGAAGAACAAAACCATCCACTCGATGAAAAATCCATCGGTACTTCAGCTGATCATCATTACCATTGCCATGTCGATTTTGCTTCGAGGCATTGCCATGTTTGTTTTCGGCAAAGACGCCTATTTTATGAAGCATTTTGTTACTGAGGATCCCATCAATATTCTTGGGGCCACCTTGTTGCCCCAGACATTGTTGGTTGTGGTGGTGATCACTCTCGCTGCGGTGCTGGTGGGTCTGTTTTACGCGTTCACTCTCACCGGTAAGGCCATGAAGGCCTGCGCGTTCAACCGAGATACCGCCAAGCTCATGGGAATAAACGATCGGCAGATGATCCTTCTCTCGTTTGCTCTGGCTGCTCTGGTAGGCGCTATCGCGGGATTCATGGTGACTCCGATCACACTCATGGACTATGACCGCGGTGGGATGCTGGCCCTGAAAGGATTCGGCGCGGCGGTGCTCGGAGGTTTAGGAAACGGATTCGGCGCTGTGTTGGCAGGATTCATCCTGGGCATCATAGAGGGCCTTGGAGCAGGCTTGATATCATCGGGATACAAGGACGCGATATCGTTGATGGTACTGTTGGGGGTGCTGTTCTACAAACCCAGCGGCCTGTTCGGCAGCACTGAGGCTGCAAAATTCAAGGATTTCTGAGTTTTCCCGATACGGCAGGGTGTGGGCTTCCGGTCCTCCGTGTTTTCTGAGGATCGGCCGCCACCCTGTGGAGACGAAATATGGGGCGTGGCAACTTCATCACCTTAGTCATTTTCGGCATCCTGGTAGCAGTGTTTCCATGGATAGTAACCAATCCGTACTACCTGAGGGTGATCAACTTTGCGGGCATCTTCGGGATTATCTGTATAGGATTATCTCTGTTGCTCGGTTATGCAGGCCAGATCTCCATCGGGCAGGCGGGTTTCTTCGCGATAGGCGCCTACACGTCGGGTATCCTGACCGTTCATTTCGGGTACCCCGTATGGGCAGGCATCCTCGTCGGCATTGCGCTGAACATCCTTGTAGCGATTGTGGTAGGAATACCGACCCTCAAGTTGCGGGGGCACTATCTTGCTATGGCGACCCTGGGCATAGGTGAAATCATCCATATTGTGGCGCAGGCGGATACCGAGGATTTCACCGATTTGATTCAGGCGATCGGCGAGAAGCTCGGCTACAACTCCGACAAGCTCTACAGTGCCCTGGAGCCTTACAGCGCTTTGACCGGAGGCCCTTCGGGCCTGCCCGGCATCCCGCCACTGGGGATAGGTCCATGGGAGGTCACCACGCCCACGGAGTGGTTCTACGCCATCTGGGTGGTGGCCTTTATTTTCATGGTGCTCTCACTTAATCTGATTCACTCACGGATCGGGAGGGCGCTCAGGGCCATACACGGCAACGAGGAGGCGGCACGGGCTATGGGTGTCAACACACCTCGTCTCAAAGTGGGGGTCTTTGTCTTATCCGCGGTGATGGCCTCGGTGGCGGGTTCTTTGTACGCGCATTACGTGAGCTTTATTTCACCGGGGACCTTTTCGATCCATGAATCGATTCTCGTCCTGGTCATGGTTGCCGTTGGGGGCATGATGAATGTGTGGGGCGCTCTGGTCGGCGCTGTCATCATGAGCGCGTTGCCGGAAAGTCTGCGCTTCTTCCACGACTACGACATCCTCATGTACGGTCTGGTGCTCCTGTTGATTATGATGTTCATGCCCGATGGGATTGTAGGGCAGATCCAGAAGGTCTTTAAATTCTCGAACTCAGAAAAGGCAGGGTGAAAAGTGAGCGAGATCCTGTCAGTTGAAGGTATTTTCGTCAATTTCGGCGGAGTAATGGCTGTCGGTAATGTTTCCGCGTCTTTTGCGGAGAAGAGTATTACCGCGATTATCGGACCCAACGGCGCGGGCAAAACAACGCTGATCAACGCCATATCCGGGGCATTTCCCCCTACCAAGGGGGAAGTCATCTTCAAAGGCAGCGACATCACAGGTCTGCCTCAGCACAAAGTGGCTGAATTGGGTATAGCCCGGACGTTCCAGAATCTCCGTTTGTTCCGCCACATGAGCACCCTGGAAAACGTCATGGTGGCCCGTCATCTCAAGACTTCCTCGGGATTCTTATCATGCTCCCTGAAATTGCCCCGGAGTCGGAGGGATGAAAGGGCTATTCGATCCAGCGCGGAGGAATATCTGGAATTCGTGGGTCTTAGCGACAGAGCCGGTGAGGATGCTCTTTCCATGCCTTTCGGTTTGCAGCGGCATCTGGAAATTGCGCGGGCCTTGGCCCTGGAACCCGAAGTCATACTCCTCGACGAACCGGCCGGAGGACTGAATACCCAAGAAACAGAAGCTCTTGCGCAACTCATTCATAGAATACGAGACAAAGGGATCACTGTCTTACTCATCGAGCACGATATGAGCCTGGTGATGAACATTTCCGATAGAATCATGGTCCTCAACTATGGTCAAAAGATCGCGGATGGGGCCCCTGATGAAATTCAACGGGATGAGGCGGTGATCGAGGCTTACTTGGGCCGCGCGGATTCGGATGAACCGGCTCAATCCCAACAGGGCTAGGCGAGACAAGAAAGATGCTGGAAGTAAAAAACCTTAAAGTCTTCTACGACAAGGTCCAGGTCATCAGAGATCTTTCCCTGCGTTTGGACGATGGCGAGTGCATAACCCTTCTGGGAGCCAACGGCGCGGGAAAATCGACCTTGATCAACGCTGTTTCGGGTATCGTGGAGCCTTCTGACGGTTCAATTTTGCTGGACGGCGAAGAGATCGGCAAGAAGCCGGCCTACGCGATTGTTCGCCTGGGGATATCTCAGGTTCCCGAGGGACGGCAGATCTTTGCCAACCTTTCGGTCAAGGATAACCTGATTCTGGGCGCGTACACCAGATCGAGCACCGAGTCCAAGCGGGAAATCAATTCTGAAATCGAACACGTCCTGGAGATGTTCCCCCGTCTTAGAGACCGCGTCGGTCAGATTGCCGGAACATTGTCCGGTGGGGAACAGCAGATGCTGGCAATCGGCCGTGCTCTGATGAGCAAACCGAAGCTTCTTCTGCTGGATGAACCTTCCCTGGGGCTTGCTCCGCTGGTGGTCCGGTTCATATTTGACACTATCAGCCGGCTCAGGGAAGAAAGCCGGATATCTGTATTGATGGTGGAACAGAACGCCAGGGCCGCGCTCAAGATAGCCGAAAGAGGGTACATCCTGGAAACAGGAAGGATCGTCATGGAGGACACCTCCGAGGCCCTCCGGGATAATCCCGAAGTGCAAAAGGCATTCCTCGGAGGCGCCGCGGGGGCCGCCTGATACGCGTAATTGCCTGACCCATTGCGGTCGCCGGGACTCGGCAAGCCGGCAGTGGTACCCTGGAAAAGATCCCTATTAGCGAGGGGCGTCACCACTGGGCTCTGGTGAACGCGTTGATCTCTATGAGCTTCTGCAGTTCTTTCAGCGACTGCCGGGAGATCTTCGTTATCGCATGCCCACTCGGATATCTACCCTGGTCCTCACGGCCGACCCATCGGCACACGGCCTCGAATGCGAATGGATGGAAATCGACGATCTCCGTGGGTTGTACGAGCAGCCTCTTTGCCGCGCCCACCTTTATGTTCTTACCGATCAACTTCAATCCTTGTTCCGTGAGATCGAGAAGGTGACCCCAAAGCTGATCGCTTACCGCGTCGTAAACCGGTATGTGAAAGACCATATAATTGCGAGGCAACTGCCTGATATCGGCCAAATCCGCGGTCAGCGCGGAAAACGGGATACGTTGCTCCAGATCTCTCATTGTGACAATTCCCGCGTCCACGAGCTTCTTGAAAACACCCTGTAAACCTCTTGCCGACAGCCCGTATTTCTCCATCAGTTCCGGATCGGCCATCCCCAAGCGGATGTCCTCCGCAATCATTCTCGCATTGATGGTTCGCTTGGTCCTCAAGATGAATCACGCGTTCGACAGTCTAATACTCATCCGCGGAAGCTCGCTGTCAGTATGTTCCCGGATGTCCGTGCTCGCCGTTACCCGCGCTCGGTTCCAGTTCAAGCTGCAAGTGTGCACTTTTTGTCAGCAACGAACAACCGTGAATTCACCGGGCGCGCGGTATACCATTGTCACCGAAAGAGCCGGTAGTGCCTGTACAAGAGGGGTTTCAGGATCTTGAGTCCGATGACTGACGCCGGGGGGGTCAGCCACGAGCCCAGCCTCGATCTGCTGCCCAGGCACCGGCGACAATAGGGGTGGACCAGCTTGAATGTCCGGAAGCCCTTGACTATTTCTTCAAGTTCACGGCTCCGTAGGACCTGGATCAAGGAATTGCCATTGAGGTTCCCGATAGAGGTCCTGCCGTCATAGTCCACGCAGCACAACAGCACATCACCGGTGTACGATATTGCAAAGTGATCCCGCATCCCGAAACAGTAGCCATGACGGGCTTCCACCAGGTCATCTCCCTCATACGCGTTGCCCCAGTCTGTGAGCAGATAGGTCTCAATGAAGATTTTGGGACTGATTTCGATGACATTCCATTTGCTGATACCGATTTTACGAATATTGGCCAGGGCCCGCGTTTGGTGTTCACCGCTCAAACCCACCCGGTCGTATATCAGCTCGGTCCAGTCCCTTACCGCAGCGCGCAGCGCCTCAGTGGAACCAATGAAGTCGGGAATGTCGAGCTGTTCTCTCATTCGGGCCGCGAACTTCGTGGTCATCATCCGAATCTTGAAAATGGGCGGTTCCGGCCGAGCCGCGCAGGCCGCGACGAGATCGAGCAGCGCAGAGCGGTATTTGTCAAAATCCATCCCCGATCCGCGGGTGGCGTGAAAGCTTTCCCGGCCGGGGCTCTGAAGGGAAATGTCAATCTGGTGAAGGTCTCTATCCGCCAGCATCTGGATTGTCCGGGGCGACAGCAGGGAACCGTTGGTTGTCAATCCGATGTTGAGACCGAGAGAATGGGCGTGATCGAGGATCTGAAAAAACCGGGGGTGCAGCATCGGTTCGCCCATCACGTGAAAAGTTACTTTCTCGGCCAGATCCAGGTCCGCAATCTGGTCGAGCGCGGATCGGGCCAGGTCTTCGTCAATCATCCCCCGTTTGCGGGTCATAATGCCGTCCGGACAGAAGACACAAGAGAAATTGCACCTGTTGGTCAATTCAAGGTGAATCCTTTTAAATTTCCCGGGCAAATAGGAGGGCGGTCTTTCAGCCATTGTCCATCAATCCTTATATATGGCGCCACGCATAGAAAATGGATTCTACGGCCGGGTGACCTGGGCGCGGAATCTTAACGCGCATCACCATAAGGCAGTTCCCGAAAGTTTTCACGGATTGGCAGGCTGGAAAGCCTGCGCCATCAGGAAGAAGTTTCGGAGGAATCCGAAATTGGCTTCGAGAACCACTATGGTATGAAAACTCCAGCCCCAAGGCGGCTCGGAGTCCCGAAGGGACGAAAGATAATAGCCCAGGGATTTATCCCTGGGTCCGAAATCCATTCCCCACCGGTAGTCCCGAAGGGACGACAGATAGCGAGCGTGTAATGGTTCTGTCGTCCCTTCGGGACTACCGGTGTTCTGCAATGGCCCTTACCCGGCGATGAATCGCCGGGCTATCTTCTGACGCCCCTTCAGGGCTACGGTCTTTCGAGAAAGAAGCGAGAAAGAAGCGAGAAAGAAGGGGCACGCCAATGAGTCAATCCGTGACTACTTTCCAGGACCACCATAGATACGCTGCCAGCCACATTTCTATCACGGACAACAGTGTCGGCAAAGCATTTTTCAGGTTTCTTCGCAAGCCTTCAGCCATTCGGATGGAGCTCGGCACATGTCACAGGGAGCGCCGTGAAGGGCTCGTCACAGAATAAACCTCTCAATTCCGACAGTGTCGTCACCCCGGCGAACCCTGGATCGGGGCCTGTCCAGGATTACAATAATATTCGCGAAGTGGTATGATGGCATGCATCGCAGCTTTTCGGGATGGCGGGGCTATCCTTTTCCGGCTCTGTCTTTTGGGCGTCCAGAACCTGTTCTGCGAGCATGGACGCAAGAAACGTCCGAAAGGGGGCGGAGTACAATGTCTCCACAGCGAACCATAAAAGCCTCCGAGATCATCAGGGATATCCAGTCAGGTATGACGGGACAGGAGCTGATGGCCAAATATCAGCTTTCGCGTGAGCGGCTTCAGGGTGTCAGGCAACATCTCCATGAGAAGCGGGAACAAAGAACAGCAAAGATCGTAAAGGACTTTCGCTCAGGCCTGTCCGACGATCAGCTAATGAAGAGCTACGCGCTTTCATCCAGGGGGCTGGAGGGCGTTTTCACGAAACTGGTGGAAGCGGGTCTCATTGAAGAAGCTGAAATCCATGCGCGGCGTGGACCACAAGACGACCGGGTCGCTTTCGAGGAAATTCGCGGACTGCCCCGAAACTCCCTGGTTGTGCCTATACCAATCTATGAAGCGTCGCGATATCCTGAAGTCAAGGGCAAATTGCTCGACGTCACGGAAAAAGGAGTGGGCGTCAGAGGTATCAAGACCGTAGTTACTGAGAAGAAGACTCTCTCCATTCTTCCCAACGAGTTTGTTGACATTGATCCCATAGTGTTCGAGGTGATATGTCGTTGGGCCAAGAAGGACGACAGGGGGACTTGGGCCGCTGGATGCGAGATAACAGCCATCTCCCGGGAGTGCATGAAGAGCCTGAGGACATTGATTCAGATGGCTACTTTCGGCGAGGGAATCGAACCGGAACCACCGGCTGCGTGAACATCCCCCCAAATCCCGGACTCATAACAGATTGAAATCATAGGCCATGCCTAAGCCTATGGTCCATGACCTGCGGTCGAAGGTCCATTTTATGTCCAGGACGGGAGCGGGTACCAGGGCGCGCTCAACGTTGGTTGATGCATGAAGCAGGTCCCATCGCCCGAAGATGCGTAAATCCGTGTTGAAAATCCTCTTGCGGTATTCTGCGAGTATTTCCACGTAGTGGCCTTGAGTAAACTTCTGAAAGCTTTCCTGGGAATATTGGCTTGCTTCAGCCCAGGTGTGGAACCTGATGTCTCCCGGAACGAACGGGAATCCGAGCACTTTCAGTTCAATCCCGTCACTTGGTGAACCCTCAATCACCCGTAATCCGATCAAGGGCATGTACCCGTTTACGATAAAATCATCATACCCTGTGGGCGCCCGGGTCACGTGGAGTCTGGAACTAATGTGATCCCACCGAAATCCTGTCAGGAGCTTAAGCGGCCCGTAGCAGTTCCACTCAACCATCCCTTGGCCGTACCACGATTCCGTGCCGTCCCCCTCGAAATCTGCGGTGCGTCCAATACTGCTGACGATCGAGCCGTCAGCCTTGCACGATCCAAGCCACGCGCATGACAATGTCAATCGTAGTCTATCAGCAAAAACCGCGGAAATGCTCCTGTCATACCACCTCCCCCTCAGGGGCATTTGACGAACATTCGTTATTCCGCCGAGCAATGTTGGAAGCTCATTTGAAAAGGTCAGACCCCTGGGATGCTCCATCCATCCAACTCGGTAAATCACCGGATCAACACTAACACTCACGCCGAGGTTAGGGATCGAGAACACTGTTCCGGTAACAGGAGTTGACGGCAGGCCTGCCAACTCCCCGATCGATCCCTGCGTGTGCGCGCTCTCCACGAACGCGGGGACTAAGGTCAGAAGACAGATCCAACACAGAGCCCTGATCATACGTGTCAGCTTCATTTACATGCCGTCCTTCGTGAAACTGAGTTGCGTACTAAGCCTTTTTTAAACACCATTGACGGTTCCTTAGACGTGCGTCCTGTTCGGCCGGATCATCCGCTACAGCGGTAGACTGAAGTGGAAGGCCGCGGAAGCCCCCAGGGTAAACTGACCCCAATTCACAGTGAAATCCTGATCGACTGTCATTGTTCCGAGCCGAGGAGGAGTTCTTTGAAAAATGTCGGAAACATCCGTGAGTTTGGCGAACACCCCATGAGCTACGTCATACTTGGCGAAACAGGCCAGTGAGAGATGGCGAAAAAGGGTAAAACTGTATTCCATGCCGATCTCTGCAAAATATGCAGTGTGCAGCGCACCCTGCCCGATCTGCAAAACCATGGGAGATCCTTTGGCAAAAAAGCCTATGACGTTCCGGCCGTCTTTCATGGTGAACTTGAGCCCAAGATAAGGGAAAATACTGTTGAGGTTCACATCAATCCTGGCGCGCAACCGGGAATTCGCGGCATTACCGAGCCATTGGTGGAGATCATCCCGTGCGGTCATGGTCCCCTGCAGATAGTCGTACCGAACGCCTGCCAGGATTGAGAATCCTTCCGAATACTCGTAGGCTGTCTGCAAGTCCGTAAAAAACCAATCGGTCTTAGCGTTCAAATCGCCTGATATCAGGTTTGTCCCGTCAGCAGTGTGCGTGCTTTGGCCTGACATGGTCAGGGACGAGGCCCCCGGCAAAAAATACCAGCCCTCTACGAGCAGACTGAGCCTGGTCGTGAAAGTGGCCGGCAACGCCAATCCCACCCACAGCCCGTTTGTTGCCCATTCAATTCCGCCCTTCAGATATGCGGAGTCGCCCCCGTCGGAACTTTCAGCCTTTGGGCGGAGTTTTACCGAGGAAAATTCCGGTGAGACGGCCAAGCACAATCTTGGAAAGCCCAGCCGGGGGGACCATTGCCCCAACCCGGAACCGGCCGAGTCTTCTGCCACTTGGTCGTCGGCCGACCCGGTCGAAAACCATCGTAATCGGGATAGTTCCGACAGCAACGGAATCCCGTCAAGACCTTGCGCACGTACAGTTGCCGGACAAACAAATAATACAAAAAAGCCCAGCGCCAAAACGACAACCCGCTTTGCCAAGAAACCTCCATCGAGAACACACACGCAAACCAAGACTTTTCGTGGTTTCCGCGTCCCCGATTACACTTGCCTGCAGCTTTCCAATGACAGCAATTAAACACCATTTGCCCCGCTCCTGTCAAGCTGTTTAGAGGTTGGCAGGTACCACTCAGCCATTCGGGGGGAGACGGCAACGACCACTTTATCGAGTCTAGCGGATGGTAAGGGTCCGTCACAGAATAACCCTTGCAACTGACAGGTACTGATTCCTTGGGATCAAGAGGGCGACGCGTGCGTCGCGCCGTACCTCCTTGGCCCGCACCTGTTGGCCCGGTCTCCGGCCGGCCATCGGCGCCCGGGGTGGTCCCCCTGAGGGAAGCCGCGACATTCAAGGAGAAAAGGCATTTTCATGTTTCGTCGTGCCCTTCCCGGGCATGGGAGTTTGTAGGAACGACCTGCGCAAATTGATTTCCTTGACCCCGTCTGATAGATTGCGGCCATCGTACGAATCAACCGCGGGTCCGTCCAATTGCGGCTTAGCCGCGTGCGTGGTTCGGACGAAACGAGGATCTCCCGGGAGCGCGCCTTATGGGTGGCGGAACAGCCAAGAAAGATGTCGACACGACTTCTCAAGCAACGCCGACCGGGTCGTGGGTTGACGGAACTATCCGGGACCTCGGTCTTGAACAGGTAAGAGATGTGAGCAGTATCGTCGATTTTCTGGAATTGGTCCTGAACAATGTATACTCCGGCATTATTGTGTGCGACCGTGATTGTAGAATCGTCTTTATGAATCAGGTTTATGCGGAGTTGCTCGAGACCGACCGGAAGAAGGCAGTCGGCAAGCGGATTGAAGAATATTTCCCCAGGTCGCGTCTCTCCCTTGTGATAGCGTCCGGGGAACCGGAACTAGGCCGCCGATGCTCACTCAAGACCGAATCGGTTTTGCTGGTTAATCGAATTCCCCTTAAGAGCCAGGGCAGAGTCATCGGCATAATTCTCCAGACAATATTTCGAGATTACAAGGACTTCACCGACCTCGCGGCGCGACTCAATCTCCTTGAAGATCAGGTAAAATGTCAAAGGAGGGCTTTGGACAGCGTGCTCTCCCCGCGCTACTCCTTTGACTCGATCATCGGCGAGAGCAAGGCCATTGAAGAGGCCAAGCGCCTAAGCAAGAAATACGCTCGGACAGACTCGCCCGTCTTGATACTCGGGCCCACCGGCACGGGCAAGGAGCTGTTCGCTCACGCAGTCCACACCGCGGGCGAACGGAGCGCCGGGCCGTTCGTATGCCTCAACTGCGCGGGAATTCCGCGGGAGCTTCTGGAATCGGATCTGTTCGGATACGAACCAGGGGCCTTCACCGGCGCCAGGAAAGGAGGCAAACCCGGCCGGATCGAATTGGCCCACCAGGGCACCCTGTACCTGGACGAGATCGGCGAACTGCCCGTGAACGCTCAGGCCAAGCTGCTCCGTGTCTTGGAGCACAAGCTCCTGGACAAGGTGGGCGGCGTGAAACCTTTTCCGGTCGATTTCCGGTTGGTCGCGGCCACCAATCGAGACCTGCTAGAAATGATCAGTAAGGGCGAGTTTCGAGACGACCTCTATTACCGTCTGAACACCATGACCGTGACCATTCCGCCGCTGTCACGGCGAGCTGAAGATATTCCTACCCTGATTCGGCATTTTCTGTCATCGGCAGGCAAATCGCATGTCCAGGTAACGGAGGAAGCCCTGGGAATCCTTAAGAGTTACACCTGGCCCGGAAACGTGCGGGAATTGAAGAACGTGATCGACAGAGCCTTGAGCTTGACAGAGCGCGACATCATCGACGTGCCGCACTTGCCGCGAGAATTGTTGGGACTGATACACCGCGTGGATCGACTGTCCGAATCTCCGGACAGTCTTCTGGCCGACGAGTTGGCCAATTGCGAGAAGAATGTGTTGGATCGGGCCCTGTCTCACACCGGGGGGAACATGTCCAAGGCCGCCAAACTGCTGGGAATATCTCGTTCCACGCTGTATGAGAAATGTCGACGGCATGGTGTGGAGCCGCGGCAATAGACGCCCTCTAACTCCTGTCCGGATTCCCGGACATGTGTGATTTTCCGCACACATCAATGCTTTCTCGAACGCCACTCCGCACTTTGGGCGTGATGTATGGCATTTGAACTTGAACAGTTTATCTAATTGAATTGACGGTTTACAGTGTCGTGAGTCAAGCCGAGAAACCTCCGGAGTTTGGCACGATTGTTGCTCTGTACCAGTTTGCGTTTGAAGATATGACTCGGCGTTCCATGGAGTCCAGGCTCTTATCAATAAGACTGGATTCCGGCTTTCGCCGGAATGACGGGTAGGCTAAGCGGTCTGGGTCCCTTAAGTTGGCGCCTATGGGGGTTAGGGGGGATTTTCTTCGCTCACTGATGGCTCTCGCATGACCTCAGGTCACATATTTGAACGCGCATTGGCATAAAGAATGCCTCTTCGAGGAGGAAACAACCCATGAAGATCAGGGTTCCCAGAAAAGATTTCATTGTCCCCCGCTGCTCCGACGCTTGTCCGGCAGGCGTGGATGTTCCACGCTACATCCGCGCGGTAAGGGACGGTCGGTACGATGAAGCGGTCGCGGTGCTTCGTGAGAGGATACCGTTCCCCGTTGTGTGCGCGGATGCTTGCTTTGCTCCGTGCGAAGATGTGTGCGCGTACAGGCAGTTCGGCGATCCCATTGCGATCCGGGCCTTGAAGCGGGCCGCGGTGGATCATGGCGGCGATACTTGGAAGAGTAACAAGAAGATTGCCGAAAAATCGGGCAAAAAGGCAGCCGTAATAGGCGCAGGGCCCGCAGGACTTACCGCTGCTTACTATCTGGCGTCACTGGGCCACGAGGTAACCGTCTTGGACAGCTTTCCCAAGCCGGGCGGCGCAATGCGGTACGGCATACCCAGATATCGGGTACCTGAAGACCGGCTGGACAAGGACATAAACGACATCCTGGAATTGGGCGTCACCTTTAAGGGTGATACCGTTATCGGCAAGGATATGAGCTTGGACCGGCTCAGGAATGACCATGACGCGGTGTTTATCGCGTCGGGCGCGAATTCTTCCGCCAGAGTCCCTGTTGATAACGCTGACAAGAAGGGCGTGCTGTGGGGCTGGGAATTCCTTCGGGACGTGGCCCTGGGCGAAGAATTCGAGCTGGGTCGCAATGTGGCGGTTGTGGGCGGTGGAAACGTAGCCATTGACGTGGCTCTGACCGCAAGGCGTCTCGGGGCCGAGCGAATCGGGCTTTTCTGTCTGGAAAGCCGGGCAGAGATGCCGGCCCATCCCTGGGAGATCGCGCTTGCCGAGGAAGAGGGCGTTGTCATCAACAACGGCTGGGCCCCGAGAAAAGTATTGGGTGACCACAAGGTGACCGGCCTCGGGCTGAAGCGCTGTTCATCGGTCTTTGACGACACCGGCGCGTTCAACCCTGTTCACGATGAGGAGGTCACCCACAAGACTCAGGCGGATAGCGTCATCCTTGCCGTGGGTCAGGCCTCGGTGCTCGACTTCCTGGCCGAGCAAAAGAACGTGCAGATCCGGGGCAATCGCATAACAGCCGACGACCAGGATCTTGCCACCGGTGAAGACGGGGTGTTCGCGGGCGGCGACGTGGTCACCGGCCCGGATTCCATTATCGGAGGCATTGCTCAGGGTCGCAGGGCCGCGGAAGCGATCGACAAATATCTGGGCGGTCGAGGCGACATCTCCGAAACTCTGGCTGAACCGGAGCAGGAAGTGACGCTGACCGAGTTTGAAATCCAGGCAAGACCTCGCAATGAGACGCGGCGCCTGGATGTCTGGGAGAGGGCGCTCGGGTTTGACCAGGTGGAGTTGGAATTGACCGAAGAGCAGATCAAGGCGGAAGCCTCGCGCTGCCTCGACTGTGATGCTCGCAAATTCGAGGCTCTGGTCAACACCGAGAGCTGCAAAGAATGCGGATACTGCATCGAAGTATGTGGTGTCGGGACTTTCGGGCCCGCGGCAGCTTTCAACGCCAAGGGTTACAAACCTGTGGAAACCAAATCTTCGGACCATTGTGTCGGGTGCATGAAATGCTTTTTCTCGTGTCCGGACTTCGCGATCAACGTCGTAGAGACGACCGGCCGATAATAGGGGAGATTTCCAAAATGAAACGGTTCTTAGAAACAGGAAACTTTGCCATCACCGAGGGCGCGATACTGGCCGGGTGCCGGTTTTTTTGCGGTTACCCAATTACACCGGCCACTGAGCTTGCAGAGGCCATGAGCTTCCGACTGCCCCAGGAGGGCGGCGTTTACCTCCAGGCCGAGGACGAGTGCGCGGCCATGCACATGTGCATCGGAGCGTCTATGGGAGGTATGAAGGCCATGACCGCGACATCGGGCCCCGGGTTCATACTCTACGCTGATCCGTACGGCTGGGCCCTGGGATGTGAGATGCCCATGGTGGTGCTCAATTCAGGACGGGTCGGACCTGTCTCCGGAATTACCGGGGCCCCCGGGCAGGGTGAATTCTACCTTACCCGTTACCCGACCCAGGGCGGCAACTATGAAGCCGTCACATTGGCCCCAAACTCGGCCCAGGAGGCCATGTCCATGGTGGTGGAAGCGTTCTACCTTTCCGAGCGATTGAGGATGCCGGTCACAGTGCTGGCCGATCAGCTGATCACAGACGGTTTTGAAGACATCAGCGTGCCGGAGAATGAAGACGAGATAAAGGAAATGGGCTTCAAGGTGTGGCCCCGAAAGTCTCATACCGGACCCGACTTCTATCCATTCACCGATGAGTTGGACGTTCCACCGGTGCAGATGGGAAACAATGCCGGCGGGCTCTGCTCCGACTGGACCCCGACTGTGGAGGGCTTTGATGTCGAGGAAGTGGAGGCCCATCATCAACACGCGTATAGACTGATCTACAAGGTGCGCAACCACAGGGACCTCTTCAACCATCTGTACGACGAGAAATTTATGGATGACGATCCCGACCTGGTGGTGGTCTCGTACGGCACTCCGTCACGTGTGGTAAACACCGCGGTGGACAGGGCAAGAGCGCAGGGCCTCAAGGTAGGCGCGCTCAGGTTGATCAACCTGTGGCCTTTCCCGGATGAACACTTTTCTCGGTCCACGAAATACCTCGCGGTCGAGCTTAACTGGGACGGCGAACTGGTACGCGAGGTCCAGCGCGCGGTTCCCAAGGATTCTACGGTCAATTTTCTGGGGACGTGCGGTGATTTGCCCACAATCCCCGACCTGCTGGAGACGTTCGAGAAGATACTCAAGAATCAGCCCCTTGAACGCAAGGGTTGGATTTTGGAGGCCTGGTAATGCAGTATTCATCAAGCGCGCTGGTTGACAAGTATTTACGGACCCGCAAGATCCCGAGCACGGCTTGCTCCGGATGCGGATTGGGAATCAACCACAAGATAGTCATACAGGCCATCTCGGAACTGGGCCTCGAGGTGGCGGACATAGTCTGGGGCACATCCATAGGATGCGCGGGTCGGCAGACATTCGCCACATGGAAGGGAGACGGCTTCGCGGGCACCCACGGCCGGGCGTACGCCATCGCCAGGGGACTGCGGATAGCATTGCCGCGGGAAAAGAAGATTATTCTGACCGTCGGTGATGGAGATGCTTTCGGCATAGGTCTCATGCACCTGATTCATGCCGCCCGTTCCAACGCGGATATGACCGTGATCGTCAATGATAATCTGGGCTACCAATCCACGGGCGGGCAGTTCGGGTTCACGACCCCACAGGGCGCCAAGACCGATTCCAGCCCGTACGGTATGTTTGAACACAACCTGATGAGCGAAGGCATGGATGTGATGCACATCCTTGTGGGAGCGGGCGCCACCTTTCTGGCGCGTCACGTGGCAATGGACGGACCCAGGGCAGTGGAAAGCGTCAAGAAAGCCATCCTCAATACAGGCTTTTCGCTGGTTCACATGCCGTTTCCGTGTCCCACGAACTTCGCATCACGGGAGCTCGGTTCACGGAACCAGGTGAATATCTACCGCTGGATCCGGGATCAGGCCGCTCCACTGGGCGAGGAGAAGGAAAATACCGTCTGGGCCACCGGTGTCTGGCATGACAAGAGCAATTCCAGGCCCGAGTTTTCGGAGCACGTGTGGAATTCCGTGGACAAGATCAGGAGGACCGGCTCATTATGAAAGATAGACTGGAAATAGTGGCAAGTGGATTCGGCGGACAGGGCGTGGTGCGTTTGGGCCAGGTGCTCGGAGAAGCAGCGGTGAAGCAGGGGCTCCATGTGACAATGCTCAAGAGCCACGGCACCGAGATGCGCGGCGGATATGTGCGAAGCCAACTGGTCATGTCCAGGGAGCTCATCGACAGCCCTATGTGTGAGAACCCCGATTACTTTGTGGCCCTTTCCTCCGCGGCCTATGATCGTTTCAAGGACACGGTTCCCAACGACGGCCTGATCCTCTACGATCCCGCGTTTGTGGAACAGATCGACACTTCTCTCGCGTGCGAACACAAGGATCTGCCCGCAAAACAGCTTGCAATGGACAACTTCGGCCGAGCCATTTTCAGCAATTCCGTGGCCCTGGGAGCAATGGCAAAACTCCTTGAACGCGACCTGGACAAAGAAATCATTCTGGAGAGCATCCTGGAGATCATCCCCAAGTTCCACGAGGAGAACAAGAAGGCGTTTGAAGTTGGCTATAGCTATCTTTAGGTGAATACTGTGGCAAGAGAAGCAGAGAAGCAGAGCAGAGAAAGAATATTGAACCACAGAGACACAGAGGCACAGAGAAGAAAGAATAAGAATGTTGGGCCACAGAGGTCACAGAGAGCACAAAGACAATATTTTCTCCGAGTCTCTGTGCTCTCTGTGACCTCTGTGGCAAATATCTCTTCTCTTCGCGTCGCGTTGCATCGTATCAGCGACGCACCGCGCGCCATGCGAGACTAACTTTAAACGTGAACGAACTGCCAAACATCGCCAATTGGCGTTTTTTGAAGGGGGTCCCGGGGGAAACTTTTTTTTAAACAAAAAAGTTTCCCCCGGTTACTCTCAAAAAAAATCGCCGATTGTCATAGGATCCGGCGGATCATGCGAACGGTAAGATTTCACATTGACAAGCAGGCGCGGGAGCAGCCGGACAAGATCTTTATGATTGCGCCCGAGCCCGGGTTGAAGCTTACCTATTCCCGGCTCAGAATTGATTCTATCAAACTGGGCGAGCAGCTTCTGAAGAAGGGGATCAAGAAGGGGGACAAGGTCTCCTTTATGATGGGCAACGGATACCAGACCACCAGGCTTTTCCTCGGGGTGATGTACTCCGGTATGGCCATTGCTCCGCTGAACCTTCAGGCTCAGGCTTCCCAGTTGACCTATGTGCTGGATCACTCCGATACCAGGTTCGTGTTTGTCACCGAATTCCAGCGTGAACGCCTGGAATCCGCGTTGCAGGGAATGAACCGGGACATTGAAATCATGGTCATTGACAAGGACGCGGAGGAGATCTTTCCACACGATGATCTCTCAGGCGCGGATCTACCCCATGTTGACGAGCAAGATCCCACGCTGCTCCTCTACACATCAGGCACAACCGGCCTACCCAAGGGCTGTCTGTTGACCCATAAGAATATGGTTGCGGGCGGCGAAAACGTGGCCCTGGCCCACGATCTGAAACCTGAAGATATCGGCCTGGTATCGCTGCCTCTGTTCCACATCAACGCGGAGGTGGTCTCGGTCATGGGAACCCTGATCAGCGGTTCCACTGCGATCATGCCGCACCGGTTCTCGGTCTCTGAGTTCTGGGAACTCATATCCGATCACCGTTGCACGTGGTTTTCGGTAGTGCCTACGATCATCTCCTACCTGGTCAGCGGCTCGGAAATCCGGGGTAAAGGCTACAACCTGGATCAACTCCGGTTCGGGCGATCCGCGTCAGCGCCGCTGCCACCGTCGCTCCACAAGATATTTGAAGACAAGTTCAATATCTCAATCGTTGAGACTATGGGGCTCACGGAAACCGCCGCGCCCGTTTTCGCCAATCCCCTGAATGCGGCTGAGCGCAAATACGGCTCCCCCGGCCGACCCGTGGGAAACCAGGCCAAGATCGTGGATCCGCAGGGAAACCCATGCCCCGCGAACACCACCGGTGAAATCGTGATCAAGGGCGATAATGTAATGAAAGAGTATTACAAAGCCCCGGAAATCACCGCTGAAACAATAGATCCCGTTGGCTGGCTCCACACCGGCGATCTGGGATACATGGATGAGGATGGATTTGTCTTCGTGACCGGCCGATTAAAGGAACTCATCATCAAAGGCGGTGAAAACATCTCACCCCGTGAGATAGATGAAGCGCTGTACAAACACCCCGCTGTACAGGACGCGGCCGCGGTGGGCATCCCGGATGAACACTACGGCGAAGAGATCATGGTCTGCCTCACCCTCAAACCGGGCCACACATGTACCGAAGAACAGTTGCGAGCCCACTGCCTTGAACACCTCGGCAAATACAAAACCCCCAAAGTTATCAAGATACTGGACGAACTCCCCAAAGGCCCCTCCGGCAAAATCCAAAGGCTAAAGCTAAGAGAGAGGGAGGGGGAGGGGGAATGAAGCAGAGGGAGAGGGAGGGGGAGAGGGAGGGGGAGAGAATCCGGGGGAACCTTTTCTCGGTAGAAAAGGTTCCCCCGGACCCCTTCCAAAAGACTTCATAATATGCGGTACCCGGGCGGGATTGGGTACCCCGGCTGAAGAACTGGCACGGCTATGCCGTGTCAGTTGCCTTACCCAACGGCTGGGAAGAAGACGGTGAACAAGGCGGAAGTCCGTCCTGAGCAATAACCCAAGGCCGCCGGCATCTTCATGCTTCGTCGATAGGACAGAGTCGTTTCCTCAAAAGAGTCCCGGAGGGACTCCTGATAGTAGCCCCGGAATTCATTCCGGGGTACGCAGTCCCACGAGAGAAAACCCGAGTCCCGGCGGGACGACTGAGCTTTCCTGTTGTTTGATTCGTCCCGTGGAGATCCCTGGACATTGTGCAGTATTGTAGGATGGGGTGAGGGAAGCGAACCCCATAGATCGAGGAGTTATCCGGGTGAGGTATGGAGTGAAAGCCTCGACCGATGGGATTCCCTCCGGTCATCCCATCCTACGGGCTTCGTACGGCGCGTAGGGCTTGTCACAAATAAACCTGACAGCAACAGGAGGCGCCGCGGGCCAAGGACGTAGGGGCGACGCATGCGTCGCCCTCTTCGCGCGGAGTATGACACTAACCTCACTTCCAATCGCCCATCACTCGATTTCAGACACGTTCCCGATTCAGCCCCCCGAATGACTGAATGACTGCTACCTGCAAACTTATTGAATTGACAACAGGACTGATGCTCCACTTAATTCCGGGGACACCATTAATTCCGGGGACACCATACTTAATTCTTGACGCTCCGGTCCGCGGGGGAGTGGATTCATGAGGACACGGAATGAGTGGATTGCGCGTGCGAAGCCTTGGTGGTTCGTCGTTGCAGTTGCGCTAAACCCGAGCCGAGGTCCGTTCCTCGACTCGTCGAACACGGCGCCATTCTTTCGACGCGTTGGCCGCGTGCCACAGATCATACTCCAGTTGCAGGCCCAGCCAGAGATTCGGGGTGGTGTTAAAGGCCCGAGATAGACGGAGGGCCATGTCCGGCGTGACAGCCCCCCGTTCATTCACTATCTTGGAGGCTGTTTTCCGGGATACTCCCAGTATCTTGGCCAACTCCGTGATTGTGATGGACAAGGGTTCCAGGTGGTGGCTCTTTAGTATTCGGCCCGGGTGAGTGGGCGGCCTCTTTCTTGCTCTCATTGCGTCCGACCTCTCCGTCACCCCGGGGAACCCCGGATCGGAGTCCGAGGCATGCGGCGGGGGGCCGGAAAAGCTTGAAGAAGCCTGGATTCCGGCGTTCGCCGGAATGACGGTTCAGGGGGTACCGGGTAAACAGCCTGGCAAGCTGCGCCGCGCGGTACCAGGCGCCGACCGGCTCAAGTAAGCGCCCGGATAATCCATGTCTCGAATCTCGTTGGCGTTATCGAGCCGGTCCAGGATCTCTTCGAGCTTCCGGGCATGCTTCGGCTGGATACCCTTCCTCGTACCATCGAAAAAGAAATCCTCCAGGCCTTTGTGAACGAACGACCTGATCATGGCCAGAGTGTAACCTCTGAGGTGGCGCGAGTCTAGTGACATGACCGGGTTGGCGCAATACCATTGCTCGATCAAGAGAGTAATACTCAAGCACTGCCGGGCAAGCCGGCAGTGGTACACAAGACCTGATTCCCACTCATTTGAAAGCGCATTTACCTGAGAATGGATGGACTGGGAAATCTTCCGAGTTCCGTCTTGGACCCACTATCCAAGAGGGCGTAGCATGCTACGCCCCTACGCGTGGGACCAACGCCTTTCCGGCATTTTCATGTTTCGTTGTGCCCGGTGCCCGGTCGGGCATGTTGGTCCCATGGAAGTCCCGTGGAGAAACCACCCCTTTCCGGGACTACGTATGGGGTGGTTTGGAGGGGAGATGAGTCTCCCCTCCAAGTCCATGCGCAGCGTGCGCGCTCTTCACACGCCTGTCCGGGGCGAAGCCACGGACTACTGAATAGTGGATAAGACTTTAAATTTTCGTTGTGCCTCTGTTTTCAGGCATGTAAGCCGGTATCAGGTATGCTCTTCAGCCACGCGGCGGAAGCGTTCTATTAGGAAGCGGGCTGCGAGTCCGTTGATGATTCCGGTTCCCACGGACATGAGCAGCATGAGAGGCACAAGGAGGAATATCGCTTCGTTGCGGATGAGGATCAGGTAGGCAACGCTCAGCTGCCCCAGGTTGTGCATGACTGCTCCCACCACGCTGATTCCGATCTCTGAGAATATTCGTCGTCCGATTCTCAAGGCAAGGCCCATAGCCAGGATGGAGCAGATCCCCCCGGAAAGAGAAAGAATAAATGCAGGGGAGCCGAAGAGCCCTGATATTAGCGATCCCAGGAAGATGCGGCCCAGAGTCACTATCAGCGCGTCCTTGAATCCGAACAGATAGAGCGTGGCAAGCCCGATTATGTTGGCAAAACCGAACCTGAACCAGACCGCGGTCACGGGGAGCATCGCCTCCGCGGTATGAATCACCGTGGCAAGCGCCAGCAGGAGCGCGACCCTGGCAAGCCTCTGAACCGGATCCGTCATCGGCTCACCGCGTCGAGTCCATCGGTCCGACCTTGGCCGGTCCTCACCACCACCTCATTGGGCACACAAACGATCACACCGCCTTCCTTCCCGCAGTCCCCCATACGCGTGCAAAGCTTGTGAGGACACGGCGACGAAACGATTGAGGCACGACCCTTCTCGATCTTCACAACCGTGATCCCCAGGGGGCCCGGCACATCGATCCTGCGGTCATGATCCAGGGAATATGCCCCGACGATCTTGTCTCCTGACCGTATCTCCGCCTCTGTTCCGCGGGAAAGCACCCAGTTCGGAATTAGAAAGAACAGAATCCCTGCCGTGACCGCCAATAAGACGACCAGCGCCAGATCCGCGATTGTCATGTTCAAACGCGTTTTCATGATTGCGTCAGACATTTGTAGCTTTTTCCGCGAAATATGGCAAAGCTCCCGGCTGAATTACCCGGATAGCCCTATAAGGTTAACCCCTTGAAAGTTTATGAGAACAAAATTCTATATTTTCCTTGCATCCTGCCGGGATTCGGTATAAATACCGTTTCGGCTCTAGTGCACAGAAAACCCGGAAGAGGCCCTACAATGAAATGCCCTGCTTGCGGCGCAATCGATGACAAAGTGATCGACTCTCGCCTCGGTAAGGATAGCGCGGTGATCCGCAGACGGCGCGAGTGTCTGGAATGCCGGAAAAGATTTACGACTTATGAGAGAGTCGAGGAAATCCTGCCTTTTGTCATAAAAAAGGATGGGCGCCGTGAATCGTTCGACCGTAGGAAGATCATCGAAGGGATGCGCCGCGCGTGCCAGAAGAGACCCATAAGCATGGAAAAAATAGAGGGCGTGGCAGAATTGATCGAACAGGAACTGATGGAAGGACCTGAGAAAGAGATCAGCGTCACCTTAATAGGTAAGAAGGTTATGGACGCGCTGCGACAGATGGACGAGGTTGCTTATGTACGATTTGCGTCGGTTTATCGCTCCTTCCGGGATATCGAGGAATTCATAACAGAGATCAAGGAATTATACGAATTCAAGGAATCGCCGGAGCACAACGGCTCCCGAAGCGGATCTGCCGATGACCCAAGCCCAATCCACGATTCCCCCTAAAGCTGAGAAATTCATGGCCCGTGCGCTCAGGCTGGCCCGCAAGGGCCTGGGACGAACCGATCCGAATCCCATGGTCGGAGCGGTAATAGTCAAGCGCGGCCGAGTCGTGGGGGAAGGCTTTCACCGAGCACCGGGAAAGCCTCACGCGGAAGTAGAGGCTATCAGGGATGCCGGAACCAGGACCCAAGGCTCAGAACTGTATGTGACGCTGGAACCCTGCAACCATCACGGTCGCACCCCTCCGTGCACCGAGGTGATCCGCAAATCGGGAATCAGCGCGGTCTGGTTCGGAATGGCCGATCCCAACCCCGGGGTCAAAGGCGGAGGGGCTGAGGCGTTGACGCGCGCTGGTCTTCAGGTGAGAGGCCCTGTGCTCGAAGATCGATGCAAACGACTCAATGAGGTCTATCTGACCAACGTTACGCTGGGCCGAGCATTCGTGTTTTTGAAACTGGGCATGAGCTTGGACGGCCGCATCGCCACACGCACCGGTCATTCCCGGTGGATAACTTCCGAGGCGTCTCGACGGCAAGTCCACAGATTAAGAGATCGTGTCGCGGGAGTAATGATCGGCATCGGAACCGCTCTTGCCGACAATCCCTCATTGACCACCCGCCTGCCGCGGGGCAGTGGCCGTGACGCGGAACGGATAATTGTAGACTCCTCATTGAGGACCCCCCCGGATTCCAAGATCATGAATCCGTCTTCACCCGCGGGCGTCATTATCGCGTGCAGAGCAAAGCCTCCCGCGCAACGCAGAAAACGACTGGAGCAAGCGGGGGCCAGGGTACTGCCGACTTCAGGATCGAAGCGAGTGGATCTGCCGGACCTTTTATCACAAGTCTATGGCCTCGGTATTACGTCTATTCTGATTGAAGGCGGATCAGAGCTGGCATGGGGCGCTCTGAATGCGAAGATCGTGGACCGCTGCCTTTTCTATTACGCACCGATCATGATCGGCGGCCAAGACGCTCCGAGCGGAATCAGCGGAACAGGTATAGATAAGCTGGAACAGGCCCCCCGCTTGACCGATGTTGAGGTATCGCGAGTGGGCCCGGACATGCTCGTCAGCGGGAGGGTCTCCCATCAGGGATCTTGAGGAAACCTCCGGAACACGGCTCGGGGTCTAGTATGAGAGTTCAAACGTTTCCATGAGGCTTGGACCGACGTGTTATAGTAGATTTCCAAGTTGGACCTGCGAGATCTCTCGATCACGTCTTCGGGCCGAATCCGAGTATGTGCCCCGTGGTTGGGGAACGAAATTCTTTTGGGCCTACCGGGATCATCCCGACCTGCCCATGTCCGACATTGGAGAGGCTCGGCTTATGATTCTACAGATAAATCCGGAGCATCCACAACCGAGGCGAATCCAAAGAGTAGCTGAGTGTTTGCGTTCGGATGGCGTGATAATCTATCCCACAGACACGGTTTACGGGCTTGGATGCGATATTCACAGCAAGAAGGCCCTGGAAAAGGTGCGCCGAATCAAGAAAATGAACAACAAAAGGCATTTGTCCTTTGTTTTTGCGGACTTGAAGCATATCGCAAACTACGCGCAGGTATCAGACTTTGCTTATAAGATACTCCGCAGATCCCTGCCGGGCCCATACACTTTTGTGCTGGAGGCGACCAGGCTTGTCCCCAAGATAGTTCTCACCAAACGCCACGAGGTGGGGATACGTATTCCGGATAATCGCGTCTGCCGTGCGCTGTTGGAAGAGTTGGGTAATCCGATTCTCTCTTCCTCGGTGCGTATGCCCGACGATCAGTTGTTGGACGATCCAAGGGAGATAGACCGGCTCTACAAGGGGACTGTGGATATGGTTATCGACGGAGGGGTTTTCCTGCCGGAACCTTCGTCCATTGTCAGTCTGATCGATGACACGCCCAAGGTCATCAGGGAGGGCAAAGGCGACGTCAGCGAGTTTCTTTGATCGTCAGAAGCTCGGCTATGATCTTCGCGTTTCTGTCTGCGCTTCCCACATGTTTCATCACTTCGGCGCGGCCCTTGCGGCCCCGATCGGCCGATCTCTCGGGATTGGATAGGGCTTCCGCGATTTTCTCCACAAGATCTTCTCGTCCTGTTACTTCCGCGGCCGCGCCTACGTGCGCCAAAATATCCCGAGCCTCCCGGAAATCCCCCATTGACGGCCCAAAGAAAACCATCTTGCCCCAGGACGCGGGTTCGAGGATATTTTGCCCTCCTTTTGGGACAAGCGATCCACCCATGAAAACCACTGTTGCCAGCGAAAAGACCTTGAACAGCTCACCGGTGCGGTCAACGATGACAACTCTTCGTCCGTTCCTGGCTTCCCCGTGATCAGCGGAACTCCTGAGAAACGGGGGCGCCATTCCCCGCTCTTTCATGGCCGACAGTATCGAGGGAGTCTTCTCCACGTGACGCGGCGCCACGACGAGGACAAGGTCGGGGAATCTCTCCAAAAGTGTGGAGTACGCGTCCAGCACTATTTCATGCTCTCCCGGGTGAGTGCTCCCGGCCACGAGCGTCATGGTATCCCGGTCCAGCCCCAGGAGATCGCGCATTTCCCCTTCCGCTCTGTCCGGCCGCTCTCCCAGGGCCGCGTCGAATTTGGTATTCCCGGTGACCCGGACCCGTGCCCTGGCCGCGTTCATGCGTACGATTCTCTCAGCGTCCGTGTCCGAGGCCATAAGGAACAGGTCGATTTGGCCCAGGGTGGAAGCAAAGAAATCCCGCAGAATTCGGTATCGCGGGAACGACCTGTCCGAGATCCGTCCATTGGCGAGAACCACCGAGGCCCCTCGGGTCTTGAGACTGTGAATCAGGTTGGGCCAAAGCTCGGTTTCCATGAGTACGAAAAGATCCGGCGCAACACGCTCCACAACACGATTCACCATGAACGGGAAATCCAGGGGAAGAAAGAGAAAACCGTGCGCCTCGGGAATCATCGCGCAAGCCCTGTCGTAACCGGTTTCGGTTCCCGTAGAGACGACGATGCCCGCGTCGGGTCTGATCTCCCTGAACCGTTTCACAAGGGGACTCAGAGCAACAACCTCCCCAACCGACACAGCATGGAACCAAACGCGAGGCAGCGGCAGTGTTTGCGGGAGGGCCTCGCTGTTCATATGCCCCAGTTTGCCTGCCAAAGATCGGCGATACTTGCCCCCAAACACAATCCGAGGAAGATAGTAAGCAGCAAGAAAAGGTGGAACCATCGTATGAAGGAAAACGTTGTATAGTAGTCGATACATCTGTGCCGGCCGTTAGTTAAACCAAGTGATTGTCTTGAGCAAGGTTCGGCATATTCATGGAGACTGGTCTGCCTGGAAATCGAGGAGCGTCCGTTTCTATGAAAATGGCCCTTTATTGTGAATATCGCGGCTTGCCTTCGGGCGATCGCCGGTCGCCCCTACGCCGGGGACCTGTGACTATTCGGACATTCTTATACTTCGTTGTCGCTCTCTTGCGATGATAGTCAGTATCAAGCCGTCATCTACATTCTTCAATTTTGGGTGAATACATGGGCTCCAGCTTGAAATTCTTTTCTACCAGGAACGGATTCACCTTTATTCCTTGCATCTTGACCGTTGTTCGCCAACCACCGGAGCGAGACCGCAATCTAAAGCTTTTCGGAAGCCACCCGAGATCGCCGGAACCGAAATCCCCAAAATCCGCGGTAAGATCAGGGACATCGCGGCTCAGCCTGACCAGACGTCTCACAAGAAGTTTTTCGGTGTCGAGTGTTGCCTCCCATTTCTGCCCTCTAAAGGTCAGCTTGATCACGGTGTCGGTCCCGTTGCGGGCAACTGCTCTCTCAAATCGAACGTCTCTCCATTGCAGCAGAGCAAGCGGGATCAGATACTGAAGCTCCGCAACGTCCGGGAACTTACGCGCAAAACACCGCTTGTTTCCCTTGAGTATTTTCCCGTCCGAGGGAATATACAGTTCAAACCCGGTGGCCTTGGACACCAGCTCAAACAGAGAATTGCCCGCGGGCCCTATTCCTTGAAACCGAAAGTCCATCGGTCGTCTGTACAGAACGAATCCCTTGATATTATGAACTGATTTGTCCCGGTCATACTTGCTGGTAATACTCATCACGGCCTTGAGGGCTGAGACGCCTTTCCCTTTCTGGGAGAGTATTTTCGGCACATCCTGCGGTCTGATCGCGGGGGCGGCGTCAACAACACCGGGCAAAAGCCACCACAACGTGATCGACAAAATCAGACCCAGTACAGGGGCGCCGGGCATCCACGGAGGATCGTGCCTGAGTCGAAGAACAAACGGAATTGAGCGGTCTGTCATGGCTGATCTTTCTACCAGACCTGAAAACAGGATGCAATGGGCAATCCGCTGTCCATTGTAACCATTCAGTCATTCGAGGGCCATCGTAAGATGTCATTGCGAGCGCAGCGAAGCAATCTCATGCGCGCTGAATATGGGGATTGCTTCGTCGTTGCTCTCCTCGCAATGACTTGCGCCACGAGAAGATCCGCCCCACGAAACTGAAGGCTGGCTGTCCACTTGCCGAACAGCTTGACCGGCCGGGTCTCCATAGGGCAAGATGATCCTGGACTCGGCCACCCGCGTCATTTGGACAAGTGGGATAAACGGCGCGGACAGCGCGTGCCGCTCAACGAGGCGGTGGGGCACGGTTCGGGCTAACTATTGATGCATATCACTACAGACTCTGCCAGGGGGTGTCCATGAAGTGGACCGTTGTAAACGAAGTGTGCCGTCATGCCGGCGAAACCGTGGAACTCAGAGGTTGGATCGCCAACAGGCGTTCATCCAAGAAGATCCGTTTCTTACATATCCGAGACGGGTCCGGGGTGATTCAGTGCACTGTGTTGAAGGATCAAGTGTCACCAGAGGTCTTTGATCTGACGGATATCATACCCTATGAATCTTCGGTGATCGTTCAGGGTGAAGTGATAGAAGACGCCCGATCTCCAGGAGGATTTGAGATGAGGGTCGATGATCTTCGGGTGGTGTCCGAAGCCCAGCCATATCCCATTGCCAAGAAGGATCATGGCGTAGGTTTTCTGATGGATCACAGGCACTTGTGGCTGAGATCCTCGAAGCAGACGGCCCTGATGGAGATTCGATCCAAGGTGTCTCAGGCAGCCCGTGGATTTTTCGACGACCTGGGATTCGTGTCCGTGGACGCGCCGGTGCTGACCCCCACAGCATGCGAGGGGACCACCTCCCTCTTCGAGGTCGAATATTTCGATAGGTCCGCATATCTCACTCAATCCGGACAGCTTTACGGTGAGGCGGCTGCAATGGCCCTGGGCAGAATATACGTCCACGGTCCCACGTTCCGGGCGGAAAAGTCCAAGACTCGACGCCATCTCACCGAATTCTGGATGATCGAACCGGAAATGGCGTTTTGGGAACTGCCCGAGACCATCGATCTGGCCGAGGCCATGATCCGCCGAATCGTGGAAACGGTTTTGGACAAGTGCCGGCCCCAACTCCAGACCCTGGAGCGCGACACTGCCATGCTGGAAAAGGCCGTGCCACCATTCCCCCGCATCACCTATTCCGATGCCGTGGGGATGCTCAAAGACAAGGGTGTGGATTTCCAGTGGGGAGGCGACTTCGGCGCAGACGAGGAGGCGGTGCTCTCACGGGGATTCGACAAGCCGGTATTTGTGACCCACTATCCTGCTGAAATCAAAGCCTTCTACATGAAAAGAGATCCCGATGACCCGCGCCTGGCCTTGGCGGTGGATCTGCTCGCTCCCGAGGGTTACGGCGAAATCATCGGCGGCGGCCAGCGGGAAGACTCCCTGGGGGAGCTCGAACAGAGAATAGAGGCTCACGGAGTCGACCGCGAACCACTGGAATGGTACCTGGACCTGCGTCGTTACGGCTCGGTTCCCCATTCAGGATTCGGGCTCGGCATTGAGCGCACAATCGCGTGGATCGCGGGAATTCACCACGTCAGAGAAACCATAGCGTTCCCCAGACTCATGGATCGGTTGCATCCATAACGATTAGTGCAGCCCGGCGGGCCGGGCTGATCGCTCTTGAAGAGCTTGCGGCAGAGCGAGCGGGAGCTTGTACGGCGCGGTTACCGCAAATTCTTGAGCAAACAGGTAAAGAAGGGTTGCAACCACGAGAGTGAATGCCTAAGATTATATTAGGAGGGGGAGCCTGCCGCTTGAAAAGGAACCGTGGCATCGGGTTGTTTTCGTGTTTCTCTATCGGTTCCTGGAACAAAGGAATCCGGCAAGTAACCGTGGTCTTCGCGTCCTGTGCGAACCGACGAACACCAGTCTCAAGACTGCGCAACAGGAGAGCCACATGCCCACGTACCTCACCATTCATCACGAGACCGCTCTGGACCGGGTAGTCTTGGAATCGAGGTGGACCGAAATCGCCAAGGAATCCAGGGCCGTCTGGCAGATGACTCTGTACAACACTGACCAAGGAAAGCGCTTCTGTGAGTGGGTCGCGCCGAACCCGCAGGTCATCGAGGACACTTTTCGGGAGCTTGGAATCAAGTGGTCGGAGATCGTGGAAGTCCATGTGACCGTAGCGTCCGAATGGCGTCTGTGGCAAATCCGGGCCGGCCAAGAGATGAGCAACTGTTGGGAGATCATGAAATGCGGCAAAGAACCGGGGGCGCCGGATGTAGACGAAAAAGGAGTCTGCCCCGCTGCTGTGGACACGCAAAACTGGGGAAAGAACAGGGGCCGGTCTGCTGGACGCTATTGCTGGAAGGTTGTCGGCACTTTCTGTGGTGGGGAAGTTCAAGGTGACTTTGCCCGGAAGCTCCAGGATTGCTCAACGTGTGAATTCTTCCTGAGGGTGAAGAAGGAGGAAGGCGCGCAATTCGAACGCTGACTCCCGCTGGTAAGGGATTACAGGCGGAAATAGCGAGGACAAAATGCCCCACTACCTGACTGTGCATCGTGATCCTTCTCTATCCAAGGCTGAAATCGAAGCCAACTGGGTCCGGTTGGCCGGCGAGAAAAGAGCAATCTGGGTGAAGACCTGGTTCAGCCTCGAAGGTGGAAGGCGTTTCTGCTGGTGGGACGGACCGGACCAGGAGACCGTTGAACAGGTCTTTCGAGATCACGGCATTTCCTGGGAGGAGATCGTCAAGGTTCAGCTGACCACCCCCAGTGACTGGCGATGGCGCGAAGACTGATGCCGACCCCCACGCCCTATATTATCAGGCATGTCCGTGTTATGCCTTGACCGCGGTCTCTCTACGTGGCCGCACCTTAACCGTGCGCTCAATCTCCTCTGAATTTGTGTCTCTGTCGAGTCCTGGGAGCACAATCGAAAACATGGATGGTCACGGCGCAGTAGGGAGGATCACGGGTTGCTTTCTAACAATTTCCATTTTCACGAGGTTCAGAATGCCACTTACAAGTAAGAAGGTTAGCGATTTGATGATTCCGTTGGACGACTATCCCGTGGTCAGCGTTGACTCAACAGTGAAGGAAGCGATTCTCATGCTGAGTGAGTCTTTTCTTGCTCAGCGGGAAAAGAGACACAGGACAGTCCTTGTGATGGGTAACGATCACAAACTGGTTGGAATCTTGGATTTCAGACGAATTTGCGAAGCCCTGGTTCCTCACACCGTCGACGCCTTGGCGGAAAAAGTTGACCGCTTCGGCCTGGGAGCCACTTTCCGAGAATCCGGATTTGACGAGATGAGCGCTGAAAGCGCCGGATTCAACGAGAAGGTCTTGCAAGAGGGCCAACTGAAGGTCAATGAGATCATGCTTCCCATTAAGGGTACAATCGACATTGATTCCGGACTGCTCAACGCCATAAGGATCAAGTGTAAGAACAAACTCACTATCTTGCCGGTGTATGACGGAGGCCGGGTTGTAGGCGTATTGCGGGATGTTGAGCTGTTTTTGGCGGTTGCAGAGGTTTTCCGGACTTAGGGCTCGTCACGAAATAAGTACTACAACCTATGAATCCTGAAACCTTGCCGGAACTCATTACCGTCACCCCGGCTTTCGCCGGGGTGACGACACAGTGGGAATTGAGACATTTATTGTCTGACAAGCCCTTAGCTTCATAGCTGTGCCTTTGTCCGCTACATATTGCTTTGAGCCAAATGCACCGATTCTTGAAATCGGTTGAAGATTCTGAATTCAGTGAATTCCGGGTACTCCATACCTAATTCACTTCTCGGCGAGAAGCCCCCCGATTTTGCCTGATCCGGGCAAACCTTCCCATCTCTTCTGCCACTTCGTCAGGATCTCGGAATGACTTCTCAGTTCCGGAATTCTGCGGCGGAATCATCGGCTGAGTGTTTTCAGTCGTCCTGTCTATTCCCGAAGAGGGGAAGAGCGGTCCAGTCCGGATTTTGCTCTTATTCCACGGGTTTCATCGCGGCCGTCCAAATGCACATATGTCAAGCCTGTCCCCATTTCACATCTTCATCTCATCTCAGCGCTCTTTCAATTCTTTGACGAATCCGGCCGCCGCGTTCGGGTTGTCTGTGGATATATGTTCAACGATGCTGTTCAGGTCTGCACGAGATGCAGGAGAGAAGAACAGACGGCTCATCTATCGGTGTCCGTGAAAGAGGCCGCCTTCTTTTCAAGGTGGTCGAAGACCTCTTTGTCCCCAATACGCTCACCCCGGTCAAGCTGATCAATGCCGTGCTCTATGTCTGTACGGAGTCGGTCTCGGCGCCGGAGCAGGCTCACGGCTTCCCGAATGATCTCGGCTTCGCTCCCGTACCGACCAGTCTTAAAGATTCCTTGCACGATCTCTTGCACTTCCGGGCTGAGGTCAATCATAGCGGTCTCTCCTCGCAAAAGCCGTTCATTCTCAGACTATCACGACGCGCGACTCAGGTCAAAACCGGAGAGGCCACCAGACCATTGAAAGAGCAATAGTAAGAGGGGTCAAAAAAACCTTGAGTTCCTCGTACACCCTGTCGTTGCTCACTGACACAGACTCCCGGCGCCTTCACTCGTCTCATCCAGCCGGTGAACGATTACTTAAATATTTGGGGGTATTATCAAAAAAAATGAACTTGTTAAGTTTTCGGTAGCATAGAATTTAAAACATAAATATAATCCAAATTGAACGGTGATCTTCGCTGTTTAGTGTGGGTAGACCCGGGGGACCAGTCCCCCCGACCCTCTGTAGTTCATCGCCTTTGGGCCGCTTGATGTGAGGTTGCTCGGGGAAAGGCAGGACGCTTGATCCTGCCCGTCCATCGCCCCCCGCCACCGCGATCGGGGCGCTCTCCAGCGTGGCCCTATCCTCCGGGCGAGCTTCCCCGGAATAGCAGATGTTACCCACTCACAATAGCGAAGAGCCTGAAAGGTCCACATGTCTCAATCCTCAAGGAGGTATTATGACAAAGGTCAAACAATTCACTGAATTTCACAATCAAGACTCACCACTATTGTTAGGCAATGTATGGGATGTCAATAGCGCATTAATGTTTCAGAAATTGGGATTCAAAGCAATTGGCACTTCAAGTGCTGCAATTGCGGCATCACTGGGTTATGAAGACGGCGAAAAAATGCCCTTTGAAGATTTATTGAACATTGTAAAAGGCATTCAGCTTAAAGTAAAGATTCCTCTAACTGTAGACATCGAAGGTGGTTACAGTAGAGACATTGCGGCAATCTGTGAAAATATCAAATGTCTTGCAGAGTTAGGTGTCGTTGGGATTAATCTGGAAGATTCTGTTGTAACCAGTCAAAGAGAAATATTGGATGCTGGAGAATTTAGCAAGATTATTGGGAAGATAACGAGTTATTTGTCAGAGAATAATATCAGCATCTTTCTCAATGTCCGCACAGATTCCTATATTATGGAATTGGAAAATCCGCTTGAGGAAACACTAAAGAGAATAAAGCCGTATGAAGAAGCTGGAGCGGATGGAATTTTTGTGCCGTGCATAACGAATGAAGAGGATATTGAACAAGTTGTTGAGTCAACGAAGTTACCTGTAAATGTGATGACAATGCCTGATTTGCCCATCTTTGGCGTTTTGACTGAGCTTGGTGTGAAGAGAATAAGTATGGGCCCTTTTGTGTACAATAGCTTAATGGGAGAATTTGAAGAAACCATAGCCGCCATAATGGCAGATCAATCATTTGACGCCTTATTCAAGAAAAAATGAAATCAAATCTCACCTTTGAAGAAAAGTATAGTGCAATCAGAAGGAACTCTTTGTATGATGGGTTCTTTGTGACTGGTGTCACTACAACAGGCGTATTCTGTAAACCTTCTTGTCGAGCCAGAAAGCCAAAAGCGGAGAATGTTCTTTTCTATGATACTCCGGAACAAGCAATTAAGAATGGATTTAGACCCTGTAAGATTTGCAAGCCAATGGATTTCGAGGGCGAAGCACCTGATTATGTTAAGAAGATTATTTCTGAACTGCAAGAAGACCCATATCTAAGAATTAAGGATTATGACTTGAGGCAAAGAAATATTGAGCCGAACAAAATAAGAAGATGGTTCAAGAGTAATCACAATATGACATTTCATGCTTATCAGAGAATGTTGCGTATCAACAAAGCTTACAACCAAATAAAGGGTGGAAACGCCGTAACAAAGACCGCGTTTGGACTTGGATATGATTCTCTTAGCGGATTCAATGAGAGTTGGAAGAGTATTTTCGGCAAAGCTCCGAAAGATACAAAAGACAAAACTATAATCAATATTATTCGTTTTACCGCCAAGATTGGCCCAATGTTTGCCTGTGCCACAGAAAAGGGAATTTGTTTACTGGAATTTACGGATAGAAGAATGCTTGAAACAGAATTTCAGGATTTATGCAAAAGATTGGATGCTGTAATATTACCCGGAGAAAACAAATACCTTGATTTAGTACAGACTCAAGTTGCTGAATATATGGATGGTAGAAGAAAGAATTTTGATATCCCGCTTGATACTCCAGGCACAGAATTTCAGAAAGCTGTTTGGAAGATACTTCAACAAATCCCATATGGAGAAACACGGTCTTATAAGCAGCAGGCAATAAAGCTTGGCAAACCCAATGCTGTCAGAGCAGTTGCAAGAGCTAATGGATATAACAGAATTGCTTTTATTATTCCTTGTCATAGAGTAATAGGGAGTGATGGAAACTTGACAGGATATGGTGGTGGAATCGGAAGAAAGAAATGGCTGCTGGATTTAGAAGAGAAAACATTACAAACACTTGTGTAATTCCGGGGAAACCGTACCTAATTCCTTTCTCGGTGAGAAGCCCCCTATTCCCCCTGATCCGAGCAAACCTGCCCATCGCTTCTGCCACTTCGTCAAGATCACGGAATGATACCAATGCGCGTTCAAACAAGTAATGAAGACCACTGCTGGGCAAGCCAGCAGTGGCACCCAGGAAACCGATCTCACTCTCTTGATTGCGCATTGGTATGACTCCTCAGTTCCGGAATTCCGCGGCTGAAGCTTCGGCTGAGGGTTTTCAGTAGTCCTATCTATTCCCGAATGCTCCGGAGATAAGTTCGGCCCAGTCGTCTTCACCGGGCTTGGGGGCAGGGGGGATGTGCGAGAATGTCTTGAGTTGGGTTTTCTTGCGGAGGCCGAACAGGTAGCTGAACTCCCGTGTAATGGGGGTGTCGCGGAAATCAACGAACCGCAGCAAGCGGCCCAGGTTGAGGTCGAACCAGTCGTTCTTCAGCGGGATTATTTCCGGTATCTTGAGGTGGCTGCCCTTTTGCAGATCCCAGGTGTACTCCGCGAACGGCCAGAATCTGTACCTGCTGAAAACCAGGCATCCTTTCCTATAGCGCTTCTGTATTGTGCTTACCATGAGGAACTTGCGTTCCGTGTACACCTCATCATCCTCTACGGAAACGTAGCCCTTGGTGTTCCCTGAATCCGTGGTTCCCTTGTGCAGGTCCTTCTTGTAGGAATACAAATACAAGAGGTTGAGTTGCTCGATTCCCCCGCCTGACCCATACTTGAAAAACGGCCAAAGGGTGTACCGCGTGTGTCCTCCCCGGTGGCGGTAGTAATTGAAGAAGGGCCAGACTATGTCGGTGCTCGAATCGTAACAGGTTTTGGTGTTCATGTACAGCGGAAACGGCAGCGCCTTGAAAGAAGTGGCTTGCTCCGTCCCGGGGTGCTTTTCCACGTTCTGGAAGAGCGGCCACAAAACGTACCGGCTGAAATATTCATTACGAATTTGGTCCCGGCCGAAAAAGGGCCAAACCTTCAATGCCTTCCTGCCGGGGCTGTCGGCATAGGTGATGAAGGGCCACAATAGGCGCATGGTGCGCGCGTCGTCGTCTGTGCTCTCATAGTAGAGCGGGAACAGCAAGAAGAAGTTGTGATCCACTCCATAGCGCCGATGATTGTACCCATAGAACGGAAAGACTCCCCAGTATTCGTCTCCAAGATCGGAACGGCCCTGGTACATGGTAAGACAGCGTGAAAACCCATCAAAGGGCGGGGCCTTGGACCAACGGCTCTCAAAGAACGGGGTAAACCTGAACCTGCTTCGGAATCTGGATTCCTCCCACAGGCCGAAAGGATAGAAGAAATCCGCTCGCTCGTACTGTCCAGGCACACTGGTTCGATAAAAGAAAGGCGGAAATCCCCATCCTTCACCAAAAGTCCAGAGTTTGTCGGACGCGCCTGGATTCATACGCCTGATGGTGAGATCCGGATCTATCGCGAACAGAGTTCCCGTGGAAGCGAATCCGAGAAAATTGTATGAAGAGGCTGACACCGGCGAGGGTTGGAACTGGAGCAGCGCTGCAAGAAGGAAAATGACCAGACTCACGGTCCATGGCTTGGGCTTTCGTCCGTTGGGACCCGTGCCCTGACCCGGAGGGAACTGTTTCAATCCGTTCCTACACTGGGTGGGTGATTGGCGGTTCGTACGATGCGCGAAACCGCGGGGTCCTCTTGAGAATCGGAAAACCCCTAGTACTCCTTGGCTCAAGTTCGTTAACAGTAAAATCCTCAGAGTAAGTCTGTCCACCTCGTCACCCCGGCGAACCCCGGATCGGTGTCCGGGGCAGGCGCCGGGGTCCATCTCGCGCGGATCGCGGGATTGAAGAAGCCTGGATTCCGGCTTTCGCCGGAATGACGGTTCATACCAACTACCATCGCAAGAAAGCGACAACGAACTATGAAAGTCTTTTCCGTTGTTAACAGGTCCGGGGCTTCGCCTCGGACAGGGGCTCCAAGAGCGCGCACGCTGCACATGGACTTGGAGGGGAGACTCATCACCCCTCCAAACCACCCCATACGTTGACCCGATTGCTGTGCTCAAGTCAAAGGGACTTTCATACCAATGCGCTTTCCAAAAGGGAACATATGGCTCAAGTCCGGAAGAGAGAAATCCCCCCTGCCCCCCTTTGCTAAAGGGGGGTGGCGCCGGTCCCCCCCTTTGAAAAAGGGGGGTTAGGGGGGATTTTGAGACTCGGTCCCTCACCCGCACACTGTACTTCTTTGAACGTAACTTGGTATCAGGGGGAGTTAGGTAAACCGCCCGGGAATTTCCGCCGTGAAGCACAAGTACATCTTTTCGCAAGTTCCTTGCCATTGGTGAATGCGGCAAATCCGCTTGCTCCCTCTCCCCCCGGGAGAGGGTTGGGGTGAGGGCATTTATGAAACGGCCTACCGGTTTATCTGTTTTCGCTCTATGGGCCGATCTCATTCCGGTCGCCCCTTACCTGAACACGGATCCGAGGATTATGGCGAGTGTTGAGATGGGTGTTGCCTCTGAGACGTCTTCGGCTGTCTTGTTCATATTTCGAATCGCGCGACGCGCTTCATAGTACATTTCCGGATCGTTGATAAGCCTGCTGACCGCGCCCGGGCCGCGCTGTATCCTGTCGGAGAGGCCCCGCAAATCCTTGACCAGGCGATTTGCGTCTCGGTAGAGATCTTCGTCTTCTACGAGCCTGCCGAGCGTTCCTCTTCCTTCTCGGATGTCCCGTGAGACGCTCTCCAGATTGTCCACCGCCCTATTGATCTTCGCCTTGTTTTTCTTGACTATTTCGTCGATGTTCTTGGAAGTGGTGTCCAACTTGTCTATGGTGCGGTCGATCTTTGCTCTCTTTTTGTCGAGAAGCTCTCGCAGGGTCTTGCTGATTCGCTCGCTGTTGTTGATGAAATTATCGATCTTCTTTGCACCCTTTTTGTCCACAATCTGCTCACGCGCTGCCCGGGTCAGCTGCTGGAAATCGTTGGCGACCACTCCCACTGTCTCGAAGATCTTCTCAGTGTCGGTGGGTTCGTAGACCAGAGTAATTTCATCACCCGGCCGAAGCTTACGAGCATTGGGTTTCCCCGGCTCTATGGCCACGTATTTGTCACCCAGTAGGCCCTTGGTTCTGAGCAGGATACGGGAATCTTCAGGAATGCTGTTCTTGTATGAGTCGTTGATGTCCAGGATCACGAGAACCTTTCCGGTCTCCGGTTCGAGTGTGATACGCTTTACCTTACCGACTTTGATACCCGCGATCTGCACCTGGGCTTCTTCCGTAAGTCCTTCCACCGACTGAAAATGAGCCTTTAGAGGGAATCCTGCCTTTATGCCCACATCGACCACCCTGAACAGCGTGTAGCTGAAGATGGCTATGCAGGCGATGACGAAGATCCCGAGTTTTGCTTCCAGGGTGAACTTGCTCATTCGCTCAATCGCCTTACTGCCTCAGTCAATCTTGATCGGCCCATCGGGTGAACCGGTCAGGAACTGGTGAACGGTCGCTTCGGAAGACTGCGCTATCTCCTCGGGGGTCCCTCGGGCCCTGATCTTTCCGTCCAGGAGCATGAAGATCTTGTCCGAGACTTCCATGAGCCCTTTGATGTCATGGCTTACCAGCACGTACGTTACTGCACGTTCCAGATGCGTTTTGCTGATAAGGCGGTAGATGGCCGCAGTGGCAATAGGGTCAAGGCCTACGGTCGGTTCGTCGAAAAAGACGATGTTCGGGTCCAGGGCCAAGGCCCGGGCAAGTCCCACTCGCTTGCGCATACCGCCGGACAGCTCCGCCGGGAATTTGTCTCCGTGATCCTTCATTGCCACCTCGCCGAGCTTCCGGTGGACCACGTCTCTGATGCCTGAGTCTGTCAGCTTGGTATGCTCCCGCAGCGGAAAGGCCACATTCTCCACCACAGAAAGAGAATCGAACAGCGCGCCTTCCTGAAACAGGACTCCGATGGATTTTCGGATCTTGTTGAGATCACGCGATCTCATGCCGCAAATGTCCTCTCCATTTATCTTCACAGATCCCGAGTCAGGGGCCTCCAGCCCCATCATCTGCCTCAACAGGACCGATTTCCCTGCGCCGGAGCGTCCGATGATCGAGGAGATCGTACCCGCCTCGACTCTGAAGTTGACTCCGTCGAGTACTATCTGGTCTCCGTAACGCTTGTGAATATCCTCTACGACGATCATCGAAAGATCCCTAAGCCTCATCCAACAAAGGATCAGAACATGATTGCGGTCATCAAATAATCCGAAGCCAATGTGAGAAGCGAAGCGATGACCACGCCACGCGTTGTGGCCAAGCCCACGCCACGCGCTCCTCCGCCTGCATGAAATCCCTTGGTGCAACTGACCGTGGCCAGAATCACCCCAAATACCGTGGACTTGATGAGCCCGTGCGTAATATCTTCGAGGTCCAAGTAATCGCGGATGCTGGCTATAAACATGCCGCCGTCCTTTCCAAGGTGCACCACAAACGAAAAATAGGCCCCGACCATGCCGCTGAATTCAAAGCAGATCGTCAGCAAAGGCAGCATCAGCGTGGCAGCGAGAATCCGCGGAACCACCAGATAGTGAATCGGCTCCACGGCCATCGTGGCCAGCGCGTCAATCTGCTGCGTATTGCGCATAGTGCCGATCTCAGTAGTCATAGCGGAACCAGCGCGACCGATGACCATGAGCGCGGTCAGAACAGGCCCAAGTTCCCTGGCCAGAGACAGGGCCACTCCCGCGCCCACTAGCGAATCCGCGCCGAACTTCCCCAGACCGATCTGAGTCTGAAGAGCAAGCACCATACCCGTGAAGAGCCCCGTGATCGCGATCAGCCAGACCGACTGCGTGCCCACGAAGTCCAGTTGCCTGATCACTTCGCGGTAACGAAACGGAGGCCGAAACAGCTGGAACACCGCCTGGTAGAACATCCTGAAAATCCGTCCGGCCACTTCCAGGTTGCCCTGCACGCGGGTCAGCAGGTTCACGATCATGGATCCCAGTAGTTCCAGAAATCTCAACGGATCCAGTCCTTTCGCAAATCTTTGTCCCGCCGGCGTCGGCTACGCTCCAACAGAACAGATCTGATTGCCTTCAGCCTCGTAAGCCCGGGGCGCGTTCGCTGTACCACACCGCTCGTCGTACAGCCCCAAAAGGCCGACTGAGACGGCTCTTCCCTGTGTCTCACCCGCAAAAACAGGTGGGAAAGAGTCGTCAAGGCGCACGGAGATCCACAGCAATCCAGTGGCGTCATTTTAATCCAAATTGTTAAAAAGTGTCAATATGTTTCTGATAAAGTGAAAGTAACCACAATCTATTCTTGGAATCGTCGGCAACAAACTGAGAATATTCTGGAATACTAACCGTGAAAGGAGGAGGTCGGCAGGGTCGATCTTGACCATTTGCTGCATCAGAACTTGGCTGGAGAAATCGAGTGCAAGTGTTTTTGGTCCGAGAGCCAAAACGCCCCGACCCGAAGTGACAACAATCGGCTCTAACCAAGCTTTCAAGTAGATTATCGGAATTTCCCCCAAAGGTGTCCGGCTGGATCGACCGATTCAAAACCGAACGGAAATGCATTGCGCCGGCTTGTGGAGAATGATATCGTGAGCCGAGTTGTCGCACGAAAGTGGCATTATATCACATATATAGAGGAGGGGCCATGCCTGGGGCCGACTTTGTTCATCTTCATTTGCACTCCCAGTATTCCTTATTAGACGGCGCGATCAGAATCCATGATGTGGTGGCCAAGGCCAAGGAATACAAAATGCCGGCTCTGGCCGTGACTGATCATGGAAATCTGTTCGGGGCCATGGAATTCTACACACAGGTTCAGTCCGGCGGCATCAAGCCCATTATCGGTTGTGAAGTTTATGTGGCCCCTGGATCGCGGTTCGACAAGAATTCCCGTTCCGGTGAAGAGACGTCTCATCATCTGATTCTTCTGTGTGAAAACGAGAAAGGGTACCGCAACCTGTGTCGGCTTGTGAGCAAGAGCTATATGGAAGGCTTCTACTACAAACCCCGCGTGGACAAGGGGCTTCTTGAGGAGTTCAATGAGGGGCTGATCTGCCTGAGCGCGTGCCTCGCGGGCGAAGTGCCCGGCCGCATTCTGGCCGGTGATGATAAAGGGGCCGTGGATTCCGCGGGCTGGTACCGGGAGATCTTTGACAATGGCCGGTACTACCTGGAGATGCAGGAAAACGGTCTGGACGAGCAGCGGAAGGTCAATGCGGGGCTCATGGACTTGTCCAGGAAGTTGGAAATCCAACTGGTGGCCACCAATGATTGTCACTACCTGAACCGGGCGGACGCCAGGGCCCACGAGATCTTGCTCTGTATCCAGACAGGAAAACAACTGGAAGATGAGAAGAGGCTGCGGTTTGCCACCGACCAATTCCATTTTAAGTCTCCGCAGGAGATGGCGCATGATTTCAGGGAGATACCTGATGCCGTGAAGGCCACAAGGGCGGTGGCCGAGCGTTGTTCACTTCTGCTGGAGTTCAATGAGATCCACATGCCTCGCTTTGATCTTGGAACCGGTGAGACCCTCAGGGAGCGTTTCGAGAAGGACGTTGGGTCGGGCTTCGGGCGCAGGATGGCCGAAATCAAGGATCGAACCGAAATCGATGAGGCCACGGAAGCGGATTATGAAGAACGGCTGAACAAGGAAGTCAAGCTGATTCAGGATATGGGATTTTCCGGGTATTTCCTCATTGTCGCGGATTTCATTCGATTTGCGAGAGAGCACGACATACCGGTCGGCCCGGGTCGTGGATCGGCCGCGGGCTCGCTTGCCGCATACAGCCTGGGGATCACGGACATCGATCCCATTCGTTACGGCCTCCTGTTCGAGCGTTTCCTCAATCCGGAACGCAAGAGCATGCCTGACATAGACGTAGACTTCTGTATGGACGGCCGTGATCGCGTCATTGAATACGTCTCCGAAAAATACGGCAAGGCCAACGTGGCTCAGATAATCACCTTCGGCCGGATGCAGGCAAAGGCGGTCGTCAGGGACGTGGCCCGGGTGCTGGGGATGCCTTACGCTGAAGCGGACCGCATCGCCAAGTTGATCCCCGATTCGCTGAAGATGACACTGGACAAGGCCCTGGTGGAAGAGCCCCGGCTGAAAAAGGAGGTGGAGAGCAATCCGCAAGTTGACGACCTGATCAATACCGCTAAATGCCTCGAAGGACTGACCCGCCACGCGTCCACTCATGCAGCGGGTATCGTGATCTCGGACAGGCCCCTGGAGGAACATCTGCCGCTTTACGCGGGCGGCAAAGGGGAGACTCTCACCCAGTTCGATATGACCTGGGTCGAAAAGATAGGCCTGGTCAAGTTTGACTTTCTCGGGTTGAAGACACTCACGGTTATCGACAACGCGATTAGGCTGGTAGAGCAAACCCGCGGGAAAAGCGTCGACATCGGAAACTTACCCCTTGAAGACAAGAAAACATTCAAACTTCTCGGACGAGGCGAGACCTTCGGCATATTCCAGCTGGAGTCCTCTGGAATGCGAGAGATCCTCACCAAGCTCAAGCCTTCGGTCTTTGAAGATCTCATCGCGCTCGTGGCCCTCTATCGCCCGGGTCCACTGGGATCGGGAATGGTGGATGATTTCATAAAACGCAAGCACGGCAAGACCCGGATCAAATATCCGCTGCCGCAGCTTGAACCCATACTCAAGGAAACCTACGGGGTCATACTCTATCAGGAACAGGTCATGAAGATCGCCGCGGTGCTGGCCGATTATTCTCTTGGAGAGGCCGACCTTCTGCGAAGAGCAATGGGCAAGAAAAAGCCCAAGGAGATGGCTGAACAGAAGAGTCGTTTCGAAAAAGGCTGCACGGGCAAGAAGATCGACCCTAAAAAGGCCGCTCACATCTTTGACCTTGTGGAGAAATTCGCGGGGTACGGCTTCAACAAATCTCATTCAGCCGCGTATGCAATGGTGGCCTATCAGACGGCTTATCTCAAGGCCCATTACCCGGTGGAATTCATGACGGCCTTGCTGAGCGCTGAATCGGGAAACACCGACAAGCTCACCGTGTACATCTCCGAGTGCAGAGACATGAACCTGGAAATCCTGCCTCCGCACGTTAATGATTCGTTCCGGGATTTTCATGTAAAAGACAAAAAAATCATCTTTGGATTGGGCGCGGTGAAAAATGTGGGAGAGGGCGCGGTCAAATCCATAGTGGACGCTCGCGAGGAGGGCGGTCCGTTTAGTGGGATTGAAGACTTCGCGGCGCGGGTGGAATTGAAGAAGGTCAACAAGAAGGTGTTTGAGAGCCTCATCAAGTGCGGCGCATTTGACGCCCCCGGGGTGACCAGGAACGCCATGTGTGAGGCCATGGACGCGGTCCTGGAAGAGGCGGCCGGCATTCAGAAGGAGAAGGCCGATGGTCAGTTCAATCTCTTTGGAGCACAAGCGGGTCCGGCAGGAGCCGGGGCGCCGGCCCGATCGGGGATCCCGGATCTTCCCGAGTGGGAAGACATGACCAAGCTCAAGTTTGAAAAGGAGGTGATGGGCTTCTACATCACCGGCCATCCTCTGATGAAATATGAGGATTTCATCAACAAGTTCACCAATGCAAATTCCAACAACCTTGCCACGCACCCGGACGCGGCCTCGGTCAAGCTTGCGGGCCTGGTCAAGTCGATCAAGGAGCACACCACAAAGAAAGGGGATCGAATGGCCTTCGTGGTCCTGGAGGACCTTGCCGGATCGGTGGAAGTAACCGTCTTTTCCGATACTTATGCTCGCAATAGGGATCTTCTCAATTCAGGGGAGCCCCTGGTGATTTCAGGGACCAGGGACGGGGATAACGGCAACCCCAAGGTCCTGGCTCATGAGATCTTTCCACTCCAAAAGGTACCGGGACGCTTGGCCGGGGGGCTCCATATTCGTATCTCCACCACTGCCGAGGACCCGGGGCAGGTTACGAACCTCAAGAAAATCCTGAAGCGACACCCGGGTCGCTTGCCGGTAAAAGTTCATGTGGTCATACCCAACCGGACCGAGACAATAATCAACCTGGCCAAGTTCACCTGCGAGCCGAACGATTCCCTGTTGACCGCGCTCAAGAAAAGCCTCGGAGAACAGGCAGTGTTCTTTGAATAGGGTGTATCACGCAACCTGGTCTCCTGTAGGGGCGTATTGCATACGCCCTCACGGTCTGACCCCACCGGGTGTATCGCAATACGCGCCTACGGCCTGTTCCTGCGCCGTTTCAACATGAGCACTCTTCTTTTGATCAGACGCAATTCACGCAGGTTTGAGCGCAGTTGGGAACGAGTCTCCGCCACTTGCCGACTCCTTTGCCCCCTTAATTCATGGGAGTAAGGCGTCCCGGTTCCGTGCCCCATGACTCGATTAAGGCTCCTGAGTCCGTCAAAAAGCTCAACGTTTTCTTCTTCGATCGCGTCGTGCTCTTCCACCAATTCCTTCACCGACCATCCGCTGTAAGGAACGCCTCCCTGCGCGTCCTGATCCGAATGCGGCGCGGCGTCCAACGGATCCTCGTCTGAACTGCTCAGGTCCCTGACCATGCCGGCCGGTTTCCCCGTGTCGCTCGGCGTCGGCTGTGGTGTCGGTTTTGTGTCCGGGGTCGACAGCATGATGACCATCAGAAGAATCAAGAGCGCCACGCCTGATCCAAGAGCAATTGTCGTCCTTTTCCCGCCCGGGAAGAATCCCTTATCCTCGAAGATGTCCCTGTCCGTCTCGATCCTCGATATCGCGACTCGGGCCATCTCGGCCAGTTCGTCGGCCGACCCGCCCCCTTCCATGGGCTCGCTCAAACACAGGCCCTTCATTATTGACAGCGCCTCCACGATGCTGTCTGCCCTGTCCTTTTGGAGTCCCTCCGCGATGACCACGGGTACGTCCTTCAGAAACTGCCCGGCCCTGTGGGCATCCACGCCGACGAGCGTGGCGATTGATCTGGCGAAGACATCTTCATTGTCGCCCGTGAACCCGTAAAGCTTCACCCTGTATCTCTGAGAAGCCATAAGTAGTACCCTTACAACCGCGGCTCTTTCAGCCTTGACCGACCATGATTGAGATTATAGACGTTTCCGCCTTGTCGGGCAACCGCGGTCCTTGAATAAGGAAGCATGAAAATGCCGGCACAGCACCGGAGACAGGCCGTGGATGGTGGGGTACCGCATACCGTCGGGATCAGACCGTAGGGGCGCACCTGTGTGTGCGCCCTCTTGGATAGTGGGGTACGCATACCGTGGATCAGGCCGCAGGGGCGCCGCATGCGTCGCCCTCTTGATTTCCTCTCATTCCCAGGCTCTGCCTGGGAATACATACCGGGAGGCTCCGCCTCCCCAACATAGGGCCGGCACGTTCGCGAACAAGGAGGACTTTTGCCAGAACCATCATGCCGCAAAATCGAGGCACAACGAACTGCGAAAATCGCGGCAGGCCCCTATTAATTAATGTTACAATCCATTGAAAGTGTCAACATGCTTGACAGCACGCAATATGCTGTAATTATAGGGTGTTAACATGTCTCCCCTTCCCCCTTTGGGAAAAAGATCGTCTTTTGCCGGGCCCGGAAATGGGGTTTTTCTCTGTTGTCAGCATCCCGGGGCTGTAACTGCCTGGAATAACTCATCCGGCACGAAACTTGCTTCGTCCTTTGCCAGGGAACCGCAACCTTTGGGATACGTTGCAATGACCACGAACCCGTTTTTCCGGAAACGCTCCGGGTACTGCTTGTAGGGGCTACGCATGCGTCGCCCTCTTGGATATTCGATCAAAGACGGCACTTAATGGACTTTGCAATGCACTCAATTTCATACAAGAATATCGGACCGAGCGCCAATAGGGGCGCTACCGTGAGCCGAGCTGCTCCTGCGCTTCAGATCGCAGGCTCTTTGATTGGCCGAACGTGATACGTCGCATTACTCGCACACGGGGCGAGGGGAGGAAATGAGAAGATGACTATGACATGGGCTGACTCCACAAAATGGTTGGTGGTGATCTTACCTGCAATATTGCTCTTTATTCCGATTCTTTGCTCACAGTCCCTTGCTGAGGAAGAAGTCCCCGGGCTGAACGCGAACAAGGGTCGGATTATTGTGTGGGGAAAGGTCAAAGACGCATCCGACAAGGCCATCACGGTGTTGGTGGGAGGCGAGTCCGTCACCGTCGAGATCGCGGACGAGGATGTCACGGTCGAGACGAGGAGAGGACACAAGCTCACTCTGGAGGAAGTCATCGAAGGCGCTGAAGTGATAATACGCCGGAAAGGCGGCGGGATAACGATTACCGTACTTCCCTGGACGGAGGACGACACACTTCCCGGGACGGAGGACGACAAATGAGAAAAGCCATACTACCCATAGTTGTAGCAGCCATCGCAATCCTTCTCCTCATTCCTGTTGTCGTTGTCCCGGACCTCGGGAAGATCCTCGCCGGCAACAACCCGCAAACAGTTGACTGCAATGTGCCGCCGTTTATAGGCATTAAACCCAAGCCGAATTTCCTGATGGTTCTGGATATGTCCGGCAGCATGCAGTGGATGACCAGTACGGGCGGCGGGAACGGTTACTACTCCTACAAGCCGGGCGGCGCAACGTACAAAGCATCCGGTGCTTCGCGCAGCAATGTCGCAAGACAAAACTGGAGCCAGACCGCGAAATACTACGGGATGTTCGACGAGGACAAATTCTACGAGTACATAGAACCGGTCGTCGGCACCCACAACGGGTATTTCCAGGTGAGGGCCGAGGAAACCGGCGTCTGTGGGCCGGAAACGCCGCCTGAGTACACAGTGGTCGGTGTGGGCAAGCGAGTAGACCAGGATAAGTTCAAAAACACAATGTGCTTCATAGTGACCGACCCTCATCAGAACGACGGCAACCCTGATCCTGAAGCCGACCCTCCTGAAGTGGACCAAAGGCTCAAGGCCAAGATCCACAACAATGACTATGTGTGGGTTGACGGGTTGACCAAGTACACCCACTTCAACAACCGGTGGTTCAAGGTCAAATTTGCCGGAAAGAGCAACTATTTTCAGCTGGGCGGTCTGAATAAGAACTACATCAGGGTAGAAGTGCCCGCTACCGAGTACGAGGATTTCTCACCCGACGGCATACCGCCTGCCACCGATATTGGCTCACCCGTCACGATAACGAGGCGGGCCTATGCGGAGCCGGGGTCTTTCGCCGAGAACTGCATTTCGGGCCACTTGCTCAATTGGGCTTCTACCTCGCGGATAGACGCGGCGCTCAGGGCTATTACCGGCGGTAAAGGCGAACTCGTGGAAGGCGACACCAGATTCGAGCGCAGGGCCCAGGGCATGCAAAAACCTGTTTATGACAACTCCGAGCTCAAGGCCTACTTCTACCGCCGCCCCGGGAAGTACTTTGACAACGCTCACCACCCGGACCACTTTCGGTTCGGCACGTACAGTCAGAAAGACATATATCTCACCGTTGCCAACTACGCGGCAGGCTCTATCCGCTTCGGCTCACAAGACCCGCCCATCATAGGGGTTTTCAGGACATCTGACACCAACCGGTATATCTATCTTGCCACAGGGATCAAGGTCCCGGCGCAAGACCCGGTTCACATTGACCCACGGACAGCTTTCAAAGCGGGGCAAAAGGTTGACTTCTCGGGCTTGGATAGCACGCCTCATGGTGGCGTGAGTTACCTTAACGACGCGCGCGATCTCAACAGCGTCTCGAGCACCACGGTGGGCGGTACAACTTATTGGTATGTGAGAATCAGAATTGAATCGGGCGATCCGGATTTGGATTGGGCTAATTTCAAGGTTGCCACCCCGGCCGTGAACACGTTTTATTCGGTGACAGCCGGTGCCAAGGTAGAGCAAAAAGAGGATCTGAAGATCGAAAGGCCTCAAGACCCCGATGAAAATAAATACGCGGACATCTGGGCCTTTCAAGTCACCGCCGATAATACGCCGGTGAAAATTTATATGGAGCGGGCCGCGCTTGATCCCAATAACGACACTTATGATGGGAAACTGAGGCTTTACAAGCTTGCTGATCTCCCTGGAACATGCAAGCCGTCTGATGCTTCCTGGCCGGAATGTTTGGCGACGAGTCTTAGGGCCGGCCATGGGGTTCTTAGGGATAGTGATACGAACCTCCATTTACATGGCGATCAGCTCGAAGATGTAACACTAGACAGCCGCGCTGAAGACAGGGATACAGCAATCGACTCCAGCGACGACAACGCTCCGGTCGGCTGCAAAGACCCTGCGATAGACACAACACTTCACGAAGGCAGGTACCTGGTGGTCGTAGTATCCAACAACACCCCTACTGACCTTCCTGACCCTTACGGCTATTTCTTGCTCACCAACGATGACATTAAGCTGTACGAGGTGCCCCATGCCAGACGAAACGCGGTTGGCCCCTCCATTTACAGCGAATCAAGCATGAGTACCATGGGGACCATATTCGACGCTTATCTCAGGCACCGAACCGAGCCGGAAAGCGGGAGCGGGTTCCTCCAGAAGACTTACAGTTTTGTGAACTACGGCTTGATGTACTACAACGGCGGGAAAAAGGGCAAAATGCTGGCCGGGTGCGGTCAGAAGCCTGTGCAGGATCTGGTCGATTATCTTCATGGCCAGGATCCCTACTCTGTTGATGACCCGGATTTCATCCCCACGAGCAATACCCCCACCGGGCCGGCGCTTGAAGAGGCCTGGGACTATTTTGCACAAGATAATGTCCACGACAGCAACTATAACAACGAAGATTTCATCCTTCAACCCGGCCACCACCCGTTCAAAGGTGACTGGGGTGGAAGGCCGAACGTGGAGATCCCATGCCGTAAGAGTGTCATACTGCTCATTTCCGATGGGGAGTACAATCAAGGTGTTGATCCTGTGGAACCCGCGTACTCCATGAACACCACGGATGTGGCCCCCACCATAGGAACAAACGATCCTCTCTTCGAGAAGCAGAATGTCAGGACGTACAGCATTTTTGCCTTTGGTACCGGCCAGGGAGGAAAGCGATCGCTTAAGACGGTTTCCATGTTCGGGGCCTTTCGGGACCAACCCGAGACCAATGACGCAGCCTGTTGGAATAGTAGCGGTATAGGCTGGCCATATCCATACACGACCTACCCGGCAACAAGCAGTAAGCAAGTGACCTACCCGATTGCCGAGTGCGATCCCGAAAGCGGCACTTACGATACCAACAGGAAGTGCTGCTCTGAATGGGATGCCGCGGACTCCGTTAATCCGGAAACCGACGAGGCGGTCCGGGGCCTGCCGGATACGTACTATGAAGTGTCGCACGGCAGTGAGCTGGAGAATGCGATGCAGGCCATCCTCAGGGAGGTCCTGCAAGGAGCGGCCTCCGCGGGCGCTGTGGCCACGGTGTCGCAGGAAGTTGTGGGCGGCGATGTGATCGTCCGCGCGGCCTTTGATGCGGTCGACCTTTCACAACCCGGGAGGTACACGTGGTGGGGCCACATAGAATCGTATTGGCCGTTTCTGCACGACGGCGTATTCAAGCATGACTTTCAGGTTCCCTGCAACAAGGGCCTTCTGTGCCACGATGTTCCCGGCGCAGGCGGGGACTGCCCGAGTTCAGCCCACTGTTGGGATTCGGCCGAAGTGATGCAGTATTGGCTCAACGACGGCGACAACTACAACGACAGGAGGATATTCACAGCAAAGCACACCTGGGACGGCAACAACCCCGTGCTCACGTCGCCGTACGAGCGCATGTGGCTTGCCGTGGCCGACGAGCTTGACGACACAGCGTCCGACTACGTAAGCTCTACAACAGAGCTATGGGACGGTCTATTCAAGTTACCAGGTAGTGACGATACGAAACTACGGAAATTCGTGGATTGGCTGCGCGGCAGGGCGGACATCGGAAGCGACGATCTCAGGGATCGTGGGGCCTGGATGATTGGTGATGTGGTCTACTCAACGCCGGTGATCGTCTCTACCCCGCCAATGGGCGCGGTTTCCCTGGCCGACTCCTCGCCTTTGGATCGCTCCGGCGTGGAAGGTTATCAGGCTTTCAGGACCAAGAAGCTGATGGATTTGTACTCGGTCCCGGTGGCTGATCCTATTACAATAGACGATTACATCAAGAAGATGGTTTACGTAGGCGGGAATGACGGTATGCTCCACGCTATAGTCCTGGCTGTCTGGGATTGGGACAACATGCAATGGGTCACAAAGAGGACTAAAACCGGCGGAGTTTACGACTCGTCCGACGAATACCTGAAGTACGTGGGCAGGGAGCTCTGGTCCTACATACCGAGCAACTTGCTCCCGGAGTTGAAAGACCTGTCAGATCCGGATTACGCTACCGAGTTGGCGGCCTGTACTCCTGGAACTCACAGGACAATGGTGGACCTGTCCCCGGACGCCTGGCAGGTCTACATCAAGCCGCCCCAGGGCGGCGTCTGCGATATGTGCAAGAAGGATAACGACATCAGATACCGGAAACCCGATGGGAATTGTCCCGACGACTATTCGCCCCACCAGCCCGAGCGGTGCTGGCGCACAGTGTTGATCGGCGGGGAACGGGGCGGTGGGGACATGTACTTTGCGATTGACATCACGGACCCGGACAATCCGCTACTCATCTGGGAATTCTCCGTGCTCAAGGACATGGTTCTTTTTGAGGGGCCATTAAGCAACCCCAAAGTCCAGAACCCCGCGGTATTTCACGATAATTACGATGACATCAGCACCATGCCCATGACCTGGACGCGCCCCCAGGTGGGACGTCTGCGATTGCCCTCTGACAGCGGCTCCAAGTTCTACGTCGGCGATCCGCCCGGGGAACAGAAGCCGTGGGCAACGGCAAAGGCCGATATCCAGCTCTTCTCCGACGACGGCAAGAGGCATGTAGCCTTTGTGGGGGGCGGCTTTAGGATCTTCCGAAAAACCGTGGATTACGGGGGGGCTGACGATCTCGGCTCAGATATGTTGAACCTCCTCCGCCGGCCCCACCTGTTTGCCATAGACATGGAAACCGGTGAGAACCTGTTCAGATACGTCTGGCCATGGATTCACCTGTTGCTCCAGGACGAGTTCGGCGCCGACTGGCCCATCCAGAACAGGCCCAAAGGTGCTTCCGAAGAGAACACCGTTTTCAAGGTGCCATGCACCCTCGCGACGCCCCTTCTTGCGGACCTGTGGAACGATGACTTCAATGTCTTTGGGAACGACGGTTTCGTGGACCACATCTATGTTGGGGATATGTGCGGGTACATGCACGGAATCAAGCTGAAGGGTTTCACGGAGGGCACGCCGACGAACCGGAGCATCTTCCTGGACACGTGGGTGACCAAGAGCATCGAGAATCTGGAAGACGCGACAGTGAGCAGCAGCGGCTGGGAATGGAGTAATTTCAGGCCCAGCGTGCATCCGATCGCGGCCAGGGCAAGTGTGGCCCTCAGCAAAGGCCGCGACTCAAACGGCGATAGGAAGGTGCAGGTGATCTTCGGAACAGGCAAGTACGACAATATGGCGGGTGGGTATGACGACAGGTCTGATCCCGCGAAGACGTCCCTATACAACATCGCCGACAGTGTAAACCTGAGTTCGCTCGCGGCAGGCGCCGACGACCCCAGCGTAGACCTGACTGACATAAAAGTTAGTTTGACGATTAGGTCCAGGTGCGAGATAACCGAGGGTAATGGGTTCGGCCTTGACGACCTGATGGACACGGCCAAACGACAGAATGTGTTTTGGGCTTGGGACTCTAAGCCACTTATAGAATCCCCGGTCCAGACACCCTGCACGTGGGTCAAAGGGTACCGCTGGCGCGGCGGCGAGGACAGCCAAGAGTTCACGCCCGACTGTTGTCTCAAGGAAAAGGACGAATGTGGGAGTCCGTGTATGGCGTGCGTGTACGACCTGACCTATCCGGACGCGTTGCCTCACGGCGCCGACACAGGTGCCGCGACCCCGGCACTGACGGACGGGGGGAGCCCTGCGGGCGAGAGAATCACGTCTAAACCGTTGATTGCCGGCGGCCTCGTATTCGTCACGTCGTTTGTGCCTCCCACTACTCCTTGCAAACCCCTGGGACAGGGCTACCTGTACATCTTCGAGTACCAGTGCAAGCCTTTTCCCGCGGGCTATAACCCGCTGAGGGATTCCGACCTGGTTCATTTCGGAATCTCGACAGGAGATCCCAATAATCCGGACGACCCGGGCGTCCAGTACGGCACGGTCGTGGAACTGGGTGAGGGTATGCCGAGTGAACCGGTCTTGAATGCGTCGGGAGATACCGTCATTATTCAGATGAGTAATGCGGATATCCTGAAAATAGAGGTCGACATGCTCTCAAAGGCCTTCCAGTTGAAGGGCTGGCAGGAAAAGGCATCAGGAGAATAGGGCGCGGCCGGCAATCGTGGGGCAAGTCCCACAATGCCCATTGCAGGTCTGCTCTACGTGGTACCAGTTAGGAAAAGGGCTACGCATGCGTAGCCCCTACTGCCGGGACCCGGCGCTGTACGGGTGCTTTCATGCTTGCTTGTGCCTTTCTCCAGGCATGACCGTGGAGAAAAAAGGGAGTTCAGCCGTCCTTTGTTGTCGCAACCTCGGATCGGATGGCATATAATAGATGGCAACAAGGATCAGGAATGGGGGCGGCATGAATGCTCTGAAGACGGCTTTTTTGGTGACGGTGATTGCAACGGTGTGCTGTGTGTTATTCAGCCCGGGGAGCGCTCTCGGGGCCGGCGACACAGGCGCGAGAGTCCTGGGAGTGGAATTCCAGCCTCTTCGGCCCATGACCGGCGATCATTTGAAGGTGAATATCAACTTCAGCGAGGAGGTGGTCAGGGCCGACTTCAAGTGGCTGATTAACGGTGAAGAAGCGGATGCTGTGGACCTGGATGAAACGGATACCGTTGTAAAGCTTGAGAGGGCGATAGCATCCGGGGACAAGATAGAGGTCACGATCACGCCCTACGACGAAGAGGGAGCCCCGGGGCCCATGTTCACGAAGAAGACCTCGTGCGGCAATGCCGGACCGGAAATGAAGCTTGTTCGACAAAACCTGACGGGGGAGACGTACGAGGCGGAAGTGGAGGCCGTGGATCCCGAAGGGGGCAAGGTGGCCTTGACCCTCAAACAGGGCCCTCCCGGCATGAAGCTGCGCCAGGACGGGAGGATAACGTGGGAGCTGGACGCGGGCGCCTCAGGAAAATTCCCGGTGAAGGTTTCCGCCAAAGACGAAGCCGGCGCGGAAACCATTCTCTCGTTCAGCTTTTCCATAAACAGGTGACACCTGGTAGGAATGGCGCTATTCGACTGGGGAGTAAGGATCGAACCATGATTATATCCGTCCGGTCCAATGCAGGATTCAGCGTATTGGAGGTAATGGTGGCGTTCGGCATACTCGCCATCGGCATGTTGGGTGTTGGCACAATGCTCACGACGTCCATGAAAGAGGATCAGTATGCCACTCAGACGCGGTTCGGTGATTTTGCGGCCATGGACGAAATTGAACTGCTAAAGGCCGACTCCGTTGACGCGCCCCCGGAGTCAGACTCAATCAGCCCATTCAAGCATGACGGCAGAGACACCGCGGTCTATTACCGTGTTGACGTCACTGCGGACAACCCGTCCACCCAACTGGATCGCATAGACATCACCGTCGGTTGGGGAGGCACGAATTGCAAGTCCAGCATCAACAACTGCAAGTACAAGTCGACAGTAACCAATTTCGTGCCAAGGTCCGGCCTGTAAGGCTTCCAGGGAGCAGATGATGGATGATCACAAGGGGTTTACGATTGTGGAGCTTCTGGTGGCTACTGCGCTGCTCGCGCTGGTCGTTGCGGCCGCGGCATCATTTTTCAGGTATCAGAGCGCCTACGGGAAGTACCTTTCAAAGGAGAAGTCGTTTCGCGAAGAAGTATCCATGGCCATGTTCATGATCAGGAACGACATCATGAACGCGGGATATGCTGTCGCGGACGAGCGCAAGCTGGCTTTGTATGTGGATGGTGGAGGAACCGATTACTACGAAAAGCTCTTTATCAATTTCGGGAAGTGCATAGAAGAGAACCTGACCACCAGTGCCTACTTGCCATCGGTCTTTAAGAAGTACGCTTATTCTTCGGGCGCGGACCTGCAGAGCTTCATGGCGAGTTACCTTGACGGCAAGTACAGCGACAATGACACGACAGCGCTCCTCATCGGGCTCACAGATGGGGCGGGGTACGTCACCAATGTGAGTTGGATGGGTCTGGACTATTCCCCGGCTGGCGGAGGGAAATTCACCGAATCCGGATCTACCGACGACAACTATTTGTACGCGCCCGCGGTCTCATACGAGCTCAAAGATAAATGTCTCAAACGCAACGGGCAGATCATACTCGGTGGGGGCCCGCTTTTTGAGGTGACCGGTTTCTATATCAACGTACAGTTCATTGATGCCGCATTGGCAACCTTCTGGGTGCCCGATCCCGTGAAAGGGGGATTCAGCAGCCAGGATCCGACCGGATTAAGGCGTATCAAAGTGGAAACCAGGTACCGATTCAAACGTGGCGAGACCCGAAAAGAAGGTGGCTCGTGGCTGCCCCAATGGTCTCCCACGTTCTCGAGAATCATGCACGTTGCGCCCAGGACCCTGATTCTGAGTGCGTACTAGCCTGATAAACGACCCAGGAACGGTGAAACCAATGAATAGCCAAAAAGGAAGCGCAGTAGCAATTGTTTTGATGTTCCTGGCGGTGGTGAGTCTGCTCGGTGTAGGTCTTCTCACCCAGTCCAGGCTGGACCACAAGTTGACCGCGTCAATCAAGAGTTATTACAAGATGTTCAGCCTGGCCGATGGGGGATCCGCCATAGCTTTCAAGGATCTGAAGCTCTTTTCCAGAGAACTGCCCTATCCCTTGTCGTCCCCTCTCAATGACGAGGGCCACACTTCCCGTTACTATGTGAAGAACTCAGCCGGGACTGACATCAAGAACATGAGGGTGGACACGAGCCGATCAGACTCGGAGCTTTACTTAGCCTGCGTGATGCTCAACGGATACAGCACGGAACCTGCGGACTCTGAAGGATGGGAGGTCGGAACGTTCTACCCGGAGTACTGGGTCGGGGAAGGGAAAGGGAAACGGCGCTTCCTCTTTGGGGGTACCGGCGCGTTTACGGGAACGGACTCCGACTCGCTGTCCTCCATTGTACACGCCCATGTGCGCAAGATGAAGCAAAGCCACTGAAGCCGGGCAAAGCCGCGGGCCGCGCATGCGGCCCTTCCTGCGTAGGGGCGTAGCATGCTACGCCCTCTTCGATACCCGGGAAATAACGGAACTCGAATTGCAAACCGCCTGTTGGGGCCTTATCCCCCCATTGCAACCGTCAATCGACCCACCGCACAAATTCCTTCCGGGGGGCCCTCGGGGATCGGAATTCGTTAATTGCAGCTTCCTGTTTAGGCCGACCCAGGGCCACCGCGAGTATCAACCTCTTGGAATCGGGTATATTGAGATGATCTCTGATATCCTCTTCATATGATGTCACCAGACCAATAGGGCACGAGGCAAGGCCGTGGCCTTCAGCGGCAAGCACCAGGTAAGCCGCAAGTAGGCCGATATCGGTCATTCGCTCGGAGGGGAACGCCTCATCCAGGAAGAGAAGCGCCACAGCCGGGGCGCCGTAAAAATCCAGGCTCCCCTCATTGATGTACGTCTTGAAGTCGGTTCCCATCTGCTCTATCAGCGGGGTCATCCCGTCCGCGCATTCCCTGCCTCTTTGCACAAAGATGTCCGGCAGAGGCCGGCTCGCTCCAGGGCTACAGGTAAGCCCGAGTTCAGAGTAGGCCCGCATGAGTCTCCGCGTCAGTCTCTTGCGCTCCTCACCCAGCACCACGTGGACCTCCCACGGCTGCATGTTGATAGCCGAAGGCGCTCTACCCGCGTCTTCCAGAACCTGTTCCAGTAGTTCCCGAGAAATCGGCTCGTCTGCAAAAGCTCGAACGCTTCGACGCGTCCTGATGGTTTCAAGAAGATTCATGAATCTCTCCTTATATAGCAGTTGCTAAAAGTTCTGACCGAATGGCAGGCTGGAAAGCCTGCCGCACATGGCTGATTCTCAGAGCAATCGGAAATTACTTTTGGCAATCACTATAGCAACGGTCACCTGTAATAAGGGACAATGAACTATGAAAAAGGCGGCAACGCGCCGGGTCCCTGGCGTAGGGGCGACGCATGCGTCGCCCTCTTCACCCGAGGGGAAATATCGGAACCCGAATTGCCACCGCGCGTGTTGGGATCTATTCCCCCATTCCGGCGTTTATGTTCATGGCAACCGGTTCATGAACATCATAAGAGGGCGCAGCATGCGGTGCCCCTACGCCTGTCCCCACAGTTGTTGCCGGGAATATCTTGTGAGCCCCCCCGCAACGGTTCAGGCCGTGAAGATAACCCCGGAGTGGGATGGGGCGAGGGTTGCAGGGAGCCGCGGCCGCGCAATCAAGGCTTGGCCAGCTCAATGGGCTTCACTTTACCTGTGGGGGCCACGTCGATTTTGTAGTATCTGTTATACTTCCAGCTATCGGAACCCTTATCATAGAACCAATCATAGGCGGATCTTAGCCTGAGATTCTGGGTGCTGGGACTGGTGGGCCTGGGGTCTGTGGCGGGGTCATGGTCTACAAACGCGTACCCGAACTGATTGAACCAAATCGTTGGATTGTTGCTCCATCCGCTTGAGTCCCCCATTTCGTAGACTTGCCTGTCGTTGGTCGCCTTATTGTTTGAATAGGTAAAAAGCAGTGCGTTTTGTGGCAGTGGATTCGTGCTGGTGCTGTCCTCACCTACACTGTAATCGGCCGTCTCCGACCTGTCGAGCTCCTTGAACCTCAGACTCGTCCATCTTTGCGTGCCAATGGCCCGAGCCCTGGCCAGGTTCACGGCGTTTGGTATGGCGGCCTTGAACTTGCTCAACTTGTAAGCTCTGTAGAAGCCCTGTGAGTACATTAAGGTGAAAACCACCGCAATGCCGATTATGGCACATACGACCAGAAGTTCCGGGAGCACGAAGCCCTTGGAACCCCGTCTCCTGTCGACACGGGGAGTGCTGGGATGCGATCGGTTGTCTACGACGGAAATCAGATCCGTTTTGCGCGACAAAGAAAAAACCTTGCGGGCCGTGATTAGAGTCATGAGGACCACCTCTTGTGTTCCGATCCGCCCTAAATAACATACTGCCACACCGCGGATTTCAGGTCAAGTGTGCTGCCGGTTTGATCGTAACCCTCAGTCTCCGGGGGCTTTGAAGGTGAGGGCAGACACATAGAGCCTGCCCCCCCCGGACGCCGATCCGGGGTCTGCCCCTACGTCGGGGCCCTGACTCCTCGTGGGGCAAAGTGTAGGGGCGTACCTGTGAAAGTGTATCAAAACCTGAAAACACAACCAAATCGTGCCACGATCTGTGCATGGCGCAGCCAAGCGTAGGGGCGCACCTGTGTGTGCGCCCTCTTGCCATCCGTTGAACGCAGGAACGTGGTTGTTCCCGTCGCCCCCCGAATGACTGAGGGGTTAGGTTTCATCTTGGCCCGGTTTCCTTGCCAAAAGGTCCCAAAACGAGTATACATCACTGTTGTGACGGCCCGGCAATAGCTGGATTCCCGCGCCTGCCCGGGATTCCGATCCGGGGTTCGCCGGAATGACGATAATAGGTTCCGGCAAGCTCTCAGGATCCATGAGTTGTAGTACCAATTTCGTGACGGGCCCTAAGCTCAGGAGAAGCTATGCGGTTGAAGATCTTGTTTCCAGTCATTGTTTTGGTGTTTTCATGTGGAATGGGCACGGTGTGGGCCCAAGTTTTTGCCGATTACTTCAGAACCGGGCTCGATCGGCAAGATGCCGGGAAGCTGAAAGAGGCCCTGAAACATTTTTCTGAAGCCGTCAAGCTTGAACCGGGTTCCGCGCGAGCCTGGGCAAAACGTGGGGAAGTCAATCTCGGGCTGAACAAGCCTCGAGACGCTATCGGCGATTTGCTCAAGGCTGTTGAGTTGGATCCGGCGTACTCAGCGGCTCTGGGGCGCCTCGGGTTCGCGTATAACGCAATAAATGAGTACGACAAGGCCATTGCCGTACTTGATCTGGCGATCAAGCTGGACCCCATGTCCGGTGAGGCGCTCAATACCAGGGGATTTGCGTTCAACGGCAAGCACGACTACGGACCTGCGATCAAGGACTTTGACAAAGCCATCCGTGTTAATCCGAAAGATCCCCGATTCTACAACAATCGTGGGTACGCGCTCAACGGATTGCGCGAGTACGATCGCGCGATCACGAATCTTCGACGGGCCATCAAGCTGAATCCCAAGAACGCGATGTTCCACAACAATCTGGGCGTGTCTTTCCTGAGAAAACAGGAGTACGATAAGGCCATCGGGTCTTTTGACACGGCGATCAGCATAAATTCCAGGTTCGCGTCAGCCTACCACAACAAAGGAATGGCCTACAGCGGAAAAGGGCGAGACGAAAAGGCTGTGGAAGAGTTCAACAAAGTCATAGAAATGAACCCCTCATCGCCCCTCCTGTACAAGGATCGTGGCACAGCTTACATGAAGATGGGCGATTATGACCTGGCGGTCAAAGACCTGCAAAAGGCAATCAAATTGGACAAGAACTTTGCGCCTGCTCACGCGGCTCAGGGGCTGCTCCATGCAATGGCCAAAGACAAGAATTTTCGCATGCCTCGTCAAGCGCTGGCGTACGCTGAAAAAGCCGTCAAACTCAGCCAAGGTAAGGGTCTGGATATATTGGCAAACCTGGCCCAGGTGCAGTATGCGCTCAACCGGAAGAGGGATGCCGTGAAAACGCTCCGCAAGGTGCTTGTCATGGATCCCGGTAACGACCAATATCGACTTCTGTTGGAGAAGTGGGGTGCCGAACCTCCCGTCTCCGTGGGGCCCCCCGCGCGTCCGCGGCCGAAGAAGCGCATGCCGAATTACTGGTAGCCGCTGCGCGCGCCTTGATATGGGCATTGCCAAAATTCCTGTCTAATTGGAAAGTGGCCCCCGCACATAGGCAAGATCCCCCCTTGCCCCATAGGCGTTAACTTAGGATGGTTGGCTTGAATATTCCGGAGGAATATTTGATAGTAGCCCGGCGATTCATCGCCGGGTATGAGCGTCACTAGCAAGGATCTAGTCCCGGAGGGACGGCTGAATTCAGACAAGCAAGGAATAAATTTCAGTCGTCCCTCCGGGACTCATGCGTCCTTGTATTTCGGCGAGAAACCGGCAATGAATTGCCGGCCTACTATCTCAGCGTCCCTCCGGGACACATTGGATTCCAGCGATAAGTTAACGCACATGCCCCTTGCCTCCCTTTGTCAAAGGGGGTTGGTGGGAGGGATTTTCCCTGTGTGAGCATCGGAACCGGATCTGAAATACCGGAAACTTGTTGGACACTTGCCGTAGGCGACGGCACTCAGCGGAAAGAACTATGCCCGAATTCGGAATGAACGACACTGTCCGAGCATATGTCAAAGAGCATGTGAACCGCGAAGTCGGGGACCTGGACCGGGAATCGTCGAGCAAAGTCAGTTTGCGCTTCGAGAAGGCGTTTTCCTTGCTGCCTCAAGAGGTCCTGAATCTGTTTGTATCAGGCGCGAGACCTCTTACCATCAGAATCATGCCTGACACGAGAGTCCCACTGGGAATGCGTACCACCAGCCGAGGGCCTCATGGGGCCCGCACGTATACCATTGTTCTGTACCATGAACATCTGAGTATGGAGGAGAACCGCTTTATCGGGTCGTTCCTGAGGGAATTGGGCCACGTGGTGATTCAGGGCCCCCCTGAAAGTGAATGGCCTGCTTCCAAGGCGCAGAGGGCTCAACTAAAGGAATTGCTCGAATTACGGGCGGACGCCGCTGTTTGGAGCTGGGGCCTCAGACACTACAGCATGGCCCACCTTTGGGGCGCGTATCCGCCTCACGTAGTAGAGAGGATAATAGCCGACATCGAGCGACTGTTAAGAGAAGAAGGGTCCATCGGCGCCGATTAGCGCCAAGGGAGTGACCATTCAGTTTCGGGGGGGCGTTTTTGCAAAAAAGCCTCCCCCGGTGAACTCTTATACCAATGCGCGTTCAAACAAGTGATAAAGAGCACTGTTGGGCAAGCCGGCAGTGGCACCCAAGAAAGCGATCTCACTCTCTTGATTGCGCATTGGTATTACTCCCTATGATCGGGCAATGGCCTTTCCTTGGGCGCGTTTTCAGGTTCCGCGGCTGCTCGTCCGAGGAATTCCGGTAGTTCGAGTCCCACGAGTTTGGCCAGTTCGTGCATGGGGGGGAGCACTCCCATGAGTCGCCGTCCCAGGTCGGAGACACCACCGCCGTCACCGCCGCCGTCCCAAACGGTGATCTTCTCAAGAGGAAGATCCTTGATGGCCTGGGCCTGGATTTGGGCCACTTCCAGGAGCTTCTCTATGAGCAGAAACGATGCGGCAAGCGACGGCTCGCCGGCACACGCGGCCACAAGGGATCGGTAACCCTGGGACTTGCCGTCCAGAATAGCTTGTTCACCCGCTCCCTGCGCCTCCATCGTCACTTTAATGGCTTGGGCCTCACCTGCTGCCAGCAGCACCTGCCTCTGTCGAGAAGCCTCTGCTTCCACGACCACCTTTTCCTTTGCAGCCTCCGCGGGCACCACGACCTCCGCTCTGAGCCTTGCCTCCTCACGCTTGGCTCGCGCTTCCTCCGCGGTCTTCTGAGCGTCTTGCTCGGCTACGCGGATCGCTCCATCGGCTCTCACGGCCGCGCTCGTGCTCATGGCTCTAGCCTCTTCTTCCGCCACTCCCTGGCCTGCCTGGTAACCGGCCTTCCGGGCATTGGCCTCGGTCTCGGTCTCAACCGCAGTGGCGTCAAGAAGTGCCATCTGCTGCCGTCTATCCCGCTCAGCCTCGGACTCTCCAACCGCGGCTTGCGAGTTGGCCGCGGCGACCGCCTTGCGTCTATCCCGATCAGCCTCAGCTTCTCCCACCGCTGCTGCAGCCTCGGCCGCGGCCACCGCGCGACGTTGGTCACGCTCACGCTCCGCGACCCCTATCCTGCCGTACCTCTCTTGGTCCGCCACGTCTACCATGGCCTGGTTCACCGCTTCTGCAGCGGCCTTGCGTCCGAGCGCCTGAATGTACCCGCTTTCGTCCTCAATATCCCTGATGTTCACGTTGATCAGGGCCAGGCCTATTTTTTCAAGCTCAACCGAAACAGCCTCGTTGACCTTACCCATAAAGGCCTGGCGGTCCTGGTTGATCTCCTCTATTTTCATAGTGGCGATCACGGCTCTCATCTGTCCGAGAATTATATCCTGGGCCTGCTTCTGCACTTCAGCCTGCCCCTGTCCAAGAAGTCGTACCGCCGCGTTTTTCATTATGCCTTCTTGGGTGCTGATGGCCGCGGTGACCGTCGTGGGAACGGAAACCCTGATGTTCTCTTGAGAAAGCGCGCTGGTCAGCTCAATGGGAACCACAAACGGCTCCAGATCCAACCATTCGTAAGACTGCAGAACAGGCCACACGAACGCGGCCCCGCCATGAATGCACTTGGCCACGCCCTTACCCGTCTTACCGTAGATGACCAGGATCTTATTGGCGGGGCAGCGTTTGTAGCGGCTTACGAACATCCACAGAACAGCCATCACCACCAACAATAGGATAAGTGTCGAAATGAACGCTTCAAACATCTTGTTCTCCCTCCGAATTCTCCATTGGTTCCACCTCAACGGTGTTGTCGTCGATGATGCGGCACACTCGAACCCTGGCGCCTGCTTCCAAGGTTTTGTCTGATGTTGAGCGGGCTTTCACATAGCTTACGGCGCCGCTGACCATGACCCTCACCCGTCCCTCACCTTCAGGGGGCACGTTGATGTACACCGTCCCCTCTTCACCCAGGGCGGTCCAGATCGACATGGTACCGGTTTCCTGGAGCTGAACGAGCTTGTAAATCAGGTAAGAAACGGAAAGCATGGCGACCAGGCCCCACGCAAAACTGTACAAGAGGGCCAACACAACGTAAGTCCCGCCCATGAGGTAGAGCGCGCCGGACCAACTGAACAGCATGCCGAAAGCCAGAATGGAACGGATCGAGACCAGTGAAAAGGTAATATCCCCGCCCAACTGGTGAGCCACGTGATCTCCCCCGATTTCACCGTGGTCAACTGAAACGTCCCCCGAGAAGTCACCGTGATCCAAAGATGCGTCCCCTGCGAAATCCCCGTGATCCACGGAGATGTCTCCATCGTGTCCGCCCCCGTTGTGGTCCAGACCGATCAACGTCGAGATCAGTTGCCACAAAAAGAGCAAGGAGAAGAAACCGGCCGCGATGAAAAAGCCCTTGTTCAGAAAGCCCAGACCCTGCCACCATGTTTCCATTTTAATACCGCGCTTTCTCTATTGATCTTCGATTTCAGCCACCTTGGCAAGACGGCGCAAGTGACGCTCTTCAGCTGTGAAACGGGCCCCCAGGAAAGCGTCCACCAATTCCAGCGCCAAATTCAGTCCGACAATCCTGCCTCCCACACAGAGCACGTTCATGTCGTCGTGCTCGACTCCTTGATGCGCAGAATACGTGTCATGGCATGTTCCAGCTCGGATTCCTCTCATTTTGTTGGCGACCATGCAAGCTCCGATTCCACTTCCGCAGATCACGATTCCACGCTCAGCTTTTCCTTGCTGGATCGCCTCTCCCACAGCACGAGCGAAATCAGGATAATCGACCGACTCGGTGCTGTAAGTCCCCAGGTTGAGCACTTCATACCCGGCCTTTTTCAGATACTCAAGGAGATCCTCCTTGAGTGGAAATCCAGCGTGATCGGCGCCCATCGCTATTTTCATTGGTGCCTCCTCACGAGCGCCTCGGCCCGCTCCACCACATTGCCCACGCTGAATCCGTAGTTCTTGAGCACCTCCGAGCCGGGTGCGGATGCCCCGAACCGATTCACTCCTATGACGTCGCCTCCGTCCCCGACCCAACGATGCCAACCCAGAGGCGAACCAGCCTCAATGGCGAGTCGTGCCTTAAGCTCCGGAGGGAATATCCGGTTCCGGTAATCCTCGGGCTGTTCTTCAAACAATTCCCAGCACGGCATTGAGACGACCCGAGCGCGGATGCCTTTGTCCGATGCCAGCTTCTCCTGCGCTTCCAGTGCCAAGCTAACCTCAGAACCTGTCGCCACCAGCAGAACATCCGGAGTTCCTTCCACGTCCGAAACCACATACGCGCCCGCGGCAACGCCTTCGTTTGTGTGGACGCGGTCCGCATCAAGAATAGGCAATTTCTGACGGCTCAAGGCAAGCGCAGCCGGCCGCGCTTGCTGTAGGGCCAAGCGCCAGGCCGCGGCCGTCTCATTGGCGTCCGCGGGTCGGAAAACGGTGAGGTTCGGAATCACCCGCAGGGAAGCAAGCTGCTCTATGGGCTGGTGCGTGGGACCGTCTTCTCCGACTCCGAGGCTGTCATGGGTGAAAATAAAGATGGCGTGCACGTTCATAAGCGCGGACAGGCGAATAGCAGGCTTCATGTAATCGGCAAATATGAGAAAAGTGCTTACATAGGGTATTACGCCTCCGTGCAGGGCCATTCCATTTGCGATGGCGCCCATGGAGTGCTCTCTGACTCCGAATCTAATATTGCGACCACCGGGATTTCCCGAAGAGTAGTCCTGCGAATCCGAGATCAACGTCTTGTTGGAAGGCGCCAGATCGGCGGACCCTCCCAAAAGGTTCGCAATCCTGGGCGCGACCGCGTTTATCACCATTCCCGATGCGGATCTTGTGGCCAAAGGACCATCCTCGGGTTTCAAGCGAGGTATGTCCGCGTCCCAGTCGGACGGGAGTTCTCCGAGCAGTTCTCTCTCAAAGTCGTCGGCCTCGGGCTTGAATGTGCCGGCGTAAGTCGTGTACTGAGCGCGCCACTTCTCCTCCAAATCCTTTCCCCGCTCCACAATCTTCCTAAAATGAGACAAAGCCTCATCAGGAACATGGAAACGACGATCAGGATCCCACCCAAAGAACTCCTTGGTGCTTCGCAGCCCCTCTTCCCCAAGAGGCTCACCATGCGCGCTCGGACTGTCCTGTTTGGGGCTGCCGTAACCGAGGTGGGTCCGGATCGCAATGAGAGAAGGTCGTTCGGTCTCCTGTTGAGCGCGGTGGATTGCGTTCTCTATGTCCAGGAGATTATTGCCGTCTGACACGGTCTGAGTGTGCCAGCCATAAGCATCGAAACGCGCTCGGGAGTCCTCCGTGAATGTGATGTCAGTGGCGCCTTCGATGGAGATGTGATTGTCGTCATACAGGTAGATGAGCTTGCCGAGTCTCAGGTGGCCCGCGATTGACGCGGCCTCTGAGGCCACACCTTCCATCAGGTCTCCATCGGAAACAATGGCGTAGGTGAAATGGTCCACTATGGGCAAATCGGGGCGGTTGAACCGGGCCGAAAGGAACCTTTCGGCCATTGCCATTCCCACCCCCATCCCGAATCCTTGTCCCAGCGGGCCGGTGGTGCACTCAATTCCCACTGCCGGATCACGCTCCGGATGTCCAGGTGTCTTGCTGCCCCATTGCCTGAATTTCTTCACGTCGTCCAGGGACAGGTCGTACCCTGTCAGATGAAGCAGAGCGTACAGCATCCCCGAACCGTGGCCCGCGGAGAGCACAAAACGGTCACGATCCGCCCAACCGGGATTGGCTGGATTGTGCTTGAGAAACTTGGTCCACAGGACATAGGCCATGGGCGCGGCCCCCAGGGGGAGACCCGGGTGACCGGAGTTGGCCTGCTGGATCGCGTCGGCCGCGAGCAGGCGAATGGTATTGATACACATATCATCGAGATTCTTTTGCGAATCACTCATCCAACGAACCTCCCCGTCATTTCACTGCAATGCGCCTGACCTTGTAGGCAAGCCAATGCCCCTCATCACCAGCGGGTATTCTGGTGGGAAGGTATCCGAAAACCTATTAGCCGAGCGCGTGAGTCCCCAATAATACCCAATTGTCAGAAATTTTTCACGGCTTCTTCTCGCGAGACGGTGCGAACACCCGGGGAGGCCCGAAATCTCATAGGAATTGGGGGTCTCGCGGGCGGTTCATCGATTGGAGAACAAGCATTATTGCCCTGCCTATCACTATGGCTGGTATGCCAATTGTGTGGCTGACGTTCACAATGATGAAGACAAGGATCATGGCAAATAAGGTCCGCCTATGACTCTTCTTCCACTTCGCTTTCGCTCGCTGCACGTCGAAGACTACTGAACCCGACGAATATTCCCGCCAGACCAAGCAGCCAAACGAGAAAGTGTACACCGAGCTGGATTGTCTGCATGTCGTATGCCCCCATCATACGCGCCGCCATGGGGACAGTGACGCTGATTCCACCTCTGACTTCTCCTACCTTGTATCCCTGCGCAGCGTGGCATTTCATGCAGACCTCTTCAACATACAGCGGTCGCATAAACCTTAAGACATGGGAAGTGATGGTTCCTCTGTGCTCTGAGACGACCTCTTTCGCGCCCTTCTCGAACTGTGCAAGCGCCTGGGACTCCCACCAGTCCGGTTCGTTCTCGGGGCGAATAGGCCGATTGCTGGTGATGTGTCCGACAAAGCCGTCCCGCCCAATATCTTGGATCTCATGTACCTGGCGCGTCATATATGCCGGATTGATCATCGTAAGCTTGACGCCCGACTCCGAGGCGGTAATGTCGCGATTCTTGACCTTGAGGTATGGGTTGGAAGGTACTTGCGGACTGATGGGCACAAAAACTCCTTTGCTCCCCGCGTTCCAGCGGCGGTAGACCACGTCCTTCATGAATGCCGTCCTGGCCTGGGCAATGGCTACTTCCCGGCTCCTTGATTCGGCATCAAACCAGTACCACAGCAATGAGGCCACAAGAACGACCGTCCAGACCGCGGCAAATGTCCAGGCCCAAATCGTCAACAACCTTGACAACTTCTCCATGGTTCAACTCCTTTCCACCTTGGCATTCCCTTCCTGAATAGGATGACACATCATCATCGCATGTGAGTTCGAGGCAATATGGGGGTATGGTAAGCATTTGTGCGTTCCTCTGCATTAGGATGTCTTGAGCTTAAGCCGGAACAACGCAGGGGTCGCGCCATCTTGGGGTCTCGGGCCGATAACGGGGAGAGACGGGGCCCGCGGACCTGAAAAGTCCCCGTGTCTCCTCGGACACGGGCCGATAGAGACAAGATCGTCGTCACGTCGCCGAAAAAGACTCCTTTTCCCTGTTTCCGAGCGTACCTCACTGGACGCCCCTTGGTCAACCAAAATGTGCTCGCAGGCCCTCAGCAAAACGAGCCCGGCAGCATCGAATTCCAGCCCGAATTCCGGGGACACCATACTTAATTGATGAGCGGAAGGTCGTGGGGCAGCCATGTTGAAGTCAGTCAGGTCGGGCCGCGAAGGGTACCGGTCATGATTCATTTGTCCCGGAGGCTTCCGCAATCTGTTTGCGCTCCTGAAGGCGACCGAGACATCACATCAGCCCGGGTTTCAGACGCACAACAACAGGGAATCCTGGATAGACCGATGGAATGACGGAGACCGCAAAGCAGAATTATAGCAGTTCTCGAGAGTTCTACGGATTGGCAGGCTGGAAAGCCTGCCCCACAGGAAGAAGTTTACGAGGAATCCGAAATCAATTTCGAGAACCACTAAAAGTATGGTGTCCTCGGAATTCCCCGGAATTCTTGAAAACCACTTGAGCCAAGAGGACTTGACTATCTTTGGCGCGATGACTTTTGCGGAATTTGTTATCAACTCTTTGCTGTCACGCGGTGGAATCCCTATGTTTCGAGTGTTAGGGTAATTGACATCCCCCTAAACTAGCTCTTGACACCCCCTTTACGGAGTGCTGTAATTATAATATTATGGTTACGTCTCTGCGCCGGGAGACCCATTGTTCGGCGCGGTTTTGGCTTGGACCCTTCGGAATCATATGGATGACAGTGGGAGAAGGATCCAGACCATGCGCATCTGAAATCTGTTTCCAGGCCGGCATCCGTTGGGCTCGACTCCGGCGGTATGGTGGAATACGCACCGTTTTCGGGACAAAAGGAGCAATAGGGGCCTCTAACTGGCAGAAATGAGTCAAGATCTGATTTGACACCTTTTCTGAGTAGTAGGACAGTCGTGGCTACGACCATATTCACGGGAGGAAAGAATCATGAGCGAGTTTCAGAAGCTGCACTTTCATGCTGATGTTCAGGATGCGCCTGAAAGCGAACGGGCCCCTGAGCGGCTGCGTGGAGCACTCCGCTCGACTGAGCCGGACGCTGAGGCGGCGGCCGCGCCGCGTTCTGCCGATTGGAACGATGAGAAGGCGGCGCGCCACTACATTGAGTCTTTTCTGGCAGAAAGCAAGAAACCTGGTGTTCGAGGTTTGACTGCTCCGGAGCGTCCACAAGTTGTTCCTGACCTTCGTTTGGAGGCTACCAAGGAGTCACCGTTGACCGGTACAAGGGTCGTGGAGTTTTCGCAGACGAGCCGCTCGGTTCCGATTTTCGGTTCAAAGGCCACTGTGGAGATAGATGGACGTGACCGAAGGCTTGTGGCCATCGATGCCAACGTGGCGGCGCCTCCCGATGTGCCTGCCGTTGCTTCCACGAGTCCCGCACACGCGCTGGATGCGATTGCCAAGGCATGTGACGCGGACCGAGAGACCCTGGCTGACGTGGCAGCGCCTGAGCTAAACTATTTTCTCGACCAGCAAAAGGGGAATTGGCATCTCGTTTTCTACTTCAGGAATGTCCCCGCCATCCCACCGGCAGAGGAGCAAGAAAGCCGGAACGAAATCGCGAACGCTCTCGGGCGGACACCACGTGCCAAGTTCGAGGCCTATGATTTTCTTGTAGATGCTCATACGGGCCAGTTGGTCTACTACTTCAGCTCTAGTGCTTTCATCGACGTGCCTGTAGTGTGTACAGGTACGGATGAGTTGGGAAAGCGGCGTGAATTCTATGGCCTCGGTTCCGGCACGGGCTTTGAACTGCGTGATCCGTTGAGGGGGATTGAAACCTACGACCACCAGTTCAATGACATTGACGCCGCTACACTGCCCAATGATCCAATAGACAATGCTAGTACTGACTTTGGGACCGATAGTACTGCCGGCGTCTCTGCTCACTCCAATGCAACACGCGTTTTCGACTTCTTCAACAATGTCCTCAAGCGTAACGGCATCGATGACAAGGGGATGATCATCGTTTCGTTGGTCAATGTTACGTATGCCAAGGATCAACCGCCACCGAACTGGAGAAATGCATGTTGGTGGAACGGAAAGATGTGGTACGGCCAAGAGAAAAGCAACGGCGGTTTTGAAAGCTTATCTCGCTACCTGGACATTATTGCCCATGAATTGAGTCATGGCGTAACGGCGACCACAAGTGATTTAGTCTATCGAGATCAGTCCGGCGCATTAAACGAGTCATTCAGCGACATCTTCGGAATCATGATCAAGAACTGGTTTCCAGGCGAACCCAATCCACTAGCCAATTGGGATTGGGAGATCGGTTCGGGCTTCCGACCGACCGGGCTGCCGCTGCGCGACATGAGTGATCCCAAGCGGACCGGCCACCCGGATCACATGAACGACTACCTATACACGACGGGTGACTACGGCGGCGTTCATACCAATTGTACAATTCATAACAAAGCGGCCTACAATGTGCTCACATCTAGGGACGGTTCGGGCAATCCAGTATGCACCCCGACGGAAGTCGCCATTTTCTACTACTTGACACTGACGCGTTTGAATCGCATGGCGACCTTCTCCGATTGTCTGCGCATGCTCAAAAGTGTTGCCGCCACCTACTATTCCGGGAACCCTGGACGGCAGGCTGCCACGGCAGTCGCCATTGACGCGGCCTATCAAGGTGCGGGAATCACATAGCGCGCATCAGGCATGACCTTGTGTCAGATCGTCGCAAAAGGACTCCACTGAGCGAAGCGCCTGCGCTGAACTCGACAAGGGATAGCACGCTCGGGTAATCCTTGTAAGGGTTTGTCCGGCAATGCTGCGTCTTATACCAACTCCCATCGCAAGAAAGCGACAACGAAGTATGAAAATCTTGGGGCAGCTTGTCCGTGGCTTCGCCCCGGATGAGGTAAGCGGTTCTGTAAATACTTTAAGAATCCAGTCATCTTTGGAGGGGAGACTCATCTCCCCTCCAAGCCCAATGCTGGTGACTTAAGCCGTATACCGTAGATCCGGATACTATTGTCCGTCATTCCGGCGAAAGCCGGAATCCAGTTCTTTCAATACCTCCTGGACCCCGGCTTTCGCCGGGGTGACGACGGGGACTGGTTGGCTTTTTCTTAAGTCAACAGCATTGCCCTCCAAGCCACCCCATACGTTGACCCGGAAAGGGGTGGTTTTTTCACGAGACTTTCATAGGAATGCGCGTTCAAACAAGTGATAAAGGTAATGGTTCACCGGGCTTGAAGCGGCTCTGCGCCCGGTGAGAATGGAGGGCACACTCGACGTGGTGTGATTAGGTTCTCCACGATATATCCGTTCTTCGACCAAGTGGCCCATCCCTCGATATCCCCGTGTCTCCGTACAAAGCATAAACCCAAAACCTTTCTCGAAGCACCCACGCCCGGGGAGCCGGTACAGACTACAAATGAAGCTCCCACACCAACCGGCTCGCAAATTGGCCCTACGCACAGTAGCTCCCCCTCCAAACCTCCCCCACACGTAATTCCGGGAGCTTGTACGGTTCACGGTGAACGGTTACAACAGAACTAAGTATGGTGTCCCCGGAATTCTGGTAAATGAAGGCTTGCCGACTCGTATCAATCGTGCTTGACGACTCATGCCGGGAAGGCTAGGATCTTGTTTTGAGTGATCGTCATGCACTCTTAGCGAGAGATTCCAATTGAAGTCTGAACATTTCCACGCAGGAAATCACCGGAAATTGAAGACCCCTGAGCAGAGAGACTTTCCGGCTCAGGGCTTCACGGAAATAGGGCGCGTTGTAAAAGGTCTTGGCACCCGTCGTCGCATGTGGGTCCTCGGGGTGGTCGCGGTACTGGGATTCTGCCTGATCATTAACAGTTCCTGGCGCGCAACGCCGGACAGCGCCTTGTACCTGGGGTTGGGGGAATCTCTGGCATCGGATCGAGGCTATGTGTTCAATGGTGATTTCCACACCTTTGTTCCTCCGGGATACCCGCTGATTGTGGCTGGGGCTGCTTACCTATTGGGAGATAATTTCCTGACTTATCGAATTCTTATGGCCCTACTCGGACTGTTGACCGCAGGGTTCGGCTATTTGTTCATCACGAGATTGTGTGGACCGGATACGGCCTTTCTCGCTGGCGGGCTATTCGCGGTCAACCATGTTCTCCTCCACAATTCAACGTTGACCCTCAGCGATGTTCCGTTCGCCCTGTTTGCGCTCGTGGCCCTGAACGCGGTGCTCTCGGCCTCTTGTTCGAAGAATCGCGCGGCATGGGTCATATTGGCGGGCTTGCTCACTGGGCTCCTTCCGATCATACGCGTCAACGGTCTTGGGGTCGCTCCGGCTGCGGCCTTTTTTCTCTTCTGCTCGTGGAAGGACATGAGGCCGGCCAAACGTTGTTTGTGGATAGGGATATTTCTTGTATTGGCTTGCGCTCCCTTTGCTACGTGGCTGGCCTATAAGGCGTCTTTTCCAGTGTCTTTCGCTGAAGGAACCTACTTGGACTCGGTATCCAGGAGGTTTGGGGATCAGGCCTGGGTGGTCTTCACTGCATTTCTGGGATACTTCCCCGAAGGAAGCTATGCTCTGACAGGGGTTTATCTGAAGACACACGTCCTGGAATTGATCGTCCCAGTGGTGACCGCTGTGGGCGCGGTTGTCGCGTTCCGCCGCGGCGATCGTCTTCTGGTCCCATTGACCGTGATCCAGTTCATGGGGCTTCTGCTGTCAACAGCGGGCAGCAGATACTTGATCTTCCTCACACCCGCGCTTTACCTTTTTCTGGCTCTGGGGATACTGCAAATTGTAGAATGGCTTTCGCACAGAATCGACAAGCCCTTGGAACCGGGTCGTGTGCTGGTGATCTGTTTCATTGCTCTGGCGCTGACAAATGTCGGTCACAATTTGATCGCCATCGTCAAATGCCGAACCCCGCTGCAGGCCTATGGGCCCCAGTCGGACCGGAGCCTGCCGTTCTTCACCGCGGCCCGGTGGCTCAAAGTCAATGCCCCCGGGGCAAAGATCCTCACCCCGCGTCCGCGGACGATCCACTATTTGTCGGGCTGCCACACTATTTCGCTGCTTCGCTCCGGGGTGGCCATGCATGAAATGTTTGTGGATACTCGCGAGCAGGTTCAGAGCCTCATGACTGAACACAAGCCTGAATTCCTGTTTACGGATTCCAAGGCCCCGGATTTGCACTCAAAGATAATGGACTCCATCAGAAACCTCGGGTTCGACCTCAAAGAGATCCCTGAAGCCGCCTCATCAGAGCGTTTTCATTTGTATGCAATCATCCCGAAACAGGGCTCATAGCCGTAAAGAAGTCCTGTTTGTTCGCGGAGGCCTCGGCCCCAAGCCGGAGGCGGCGTCCCGCGCAGAGCCCGGGAACGAGCGGAGCGGAGTTCCCTTTTACGCCCTATCCCTCTGGGAGAGGGATAGAGTGAGGGTTACGAGGGATGCCGTGGCTTCCCCGGGGTGAGGCAAAGTCACTCATTTGACCGCGCATTGGTACAAGATACCCCGGCCTTTCTAGGGTTCCAAGCTGAACCGCAACTCTGCTTTACGCTCCTGAGGCAGCGCGTTCTGGTCTGGGCAGCAACTTACCCGGACGCGCGCCAATTCATTGTCCCACCCCGGAATGCGCTGAATCGTGATCTCTTTGATCTGGTTTCCGCCGATCGAGGTGCCACGGACCGATGTGGGGATCTTGCTACCCCAAATCGGGCCATTTTGTCTTCCCTGGCGCGAGGTTGGTACGGTGGCCCAGGGGTCTTGAGCGAATGCGTGAGCTAATGGACGCCAAGGATCAGCCGCGGCGGCTCCCGCCGTCAGCTCGATCCGTTTGTCTTCTGGGCCCTTTCTTCTTGATATTGTTGTGTCTCGAATAGGAAGTTCGCCAACGTCCTTGCGGAGTTGACAACTAGTACAGCGTGATGCTTTGACGGTTTGTAGGTGCGGACGTGACGATCACCCATTCGGTTACTTATTCCTGAAAGACCATTAATGATACTCGTCAGCCCTGACAGCACCTGCTTGAATGGTTGCTCGATGTCGGGTCGTCCAGGATCTAGGTTCAACAATTTCTGCACGCGCCGGTACAGCTTGACGAGATTGCCATCATAATCTGGGGCATTTTCATCGAGTTGTCGTTCCAGCTCTGCAAGGACTGCCTCCACGAGTGATCGGGCGTTGGTTATGGCTCCGTCGTAGTCTCCCTCTTGAATCTTTGTTTCGGATTTTCGGAGTTGCTCATCAATGAAGGTATGACCGTCCTCTTCGGATCCTTCGAAAGGATGTCGGACTTCCACAGGAACCCCTTCGAGATCACGGATTTTCGGTTGACCTTTGTGCAAAACAACTTCGTATCCGTCATAGCGGAGGTGCTTGTTGAGATAGTCGAGTACGTTCTCGACCTTGAAATCAGTATCCATGAACTCGCGTGGATCGAGAACCTGGGAAAGCAGTGCACTGAGGGCAGCTGTGCCGTTCAGGTCTCTTAGGCGGTCTTCGGCGTATTGGCCGCGGGATGGAAAACCTTGCCCGTACCTATCGTTCGCCCCGTATTCGTTGAACAGGCGCACCAACTGAGGACCGGTCCTATAGGGTGAGAGTTTCTTGTCGCCAGTAACTATTTGGCCAACGGTAATGATAGAACGTGGGGATAGGTTCATAGGCCTGTCCTGTTTCTGCCAGCGAACATTCTAATTCAGCAGTTTGCGGAGCCAAGCGGAGGAAATCTGCTGCAATCAGTTGTTACGAGTCGTGCCCATTGCCCGTCCGATTTCCATTATGGCGGCAACGGCTCTCATATTGATCTTTCGGAAGAAAATCTGCGGTTCCACAATTATCGGCATTCCACAACTTTCCATTTTGAGGTACTTGAAAATTCAATCGCTTCCCAGCGACATTAGCTGTTTTTTTCAGATTCTTCTTGAAGCTGGACTCCTTGATTTGTTCCAACCATCGTACATCATCCTGAGCTAGAATTGCGGCGATCTCTTCCCCGTATCGGGCAGTCAAATGGTCGAAGATATCTGTCTTGCCTACCACCAAGCCGTTGAGGTCCGTCAAGCTCCCCTCGGAAAAAGACTCGGTGTCTTCAGTCAGAAACCGCTCCTGGTCTGAATGCCTTTGTCCGGGGGTCTCATACAGATCAGAATGGGCTACCTTCCACTAGTGTGCGGTTCCCGCTCAAGCCGGGCTAGGCCAGCGTTGAGGAGTGGGGGCAGATGCTCACCAACAACCGCCCCCTTGCCTAGAAGACCTGGTGATATGCAGCGGATGGACAAATGATCCATCTCCACGCCATGCCGCGGTGAAAGCCTGGAGCACCTTGGACATGCCTTCAAGGCGTTTGCGCTTCGCCGAACAGCCATGTGTTTCGTTCGCAAAGCAAAGCTCTACGGGTGAAAACACTCTCAGGCTTTGGTCTCGTGGAGAGACATGCAGCGCTGATCACCATCGCGTGAGATCAAAAGCTTGGTCATGAAAGTGACCTCCTTTCTGGGCGAGACCTTTGATCAGAAAGAAGTGCTATCACGTTAACCCAGAAGAGTAAACGATTGCTGAGTCCTAACATTGCCTATCATTGGGGAGTGTCAGCCAGTCGGCTACATAGCCTTGTTAAGTGTCCCCCTTGCCAATGTTGAGAGATCCTAAGATCTTGTGCTCGTTCACTAGGATGTACGCACTGATAGCCGCGATGATCGGCACAGGCGCTAAGAGCCACCAGCCGAAGCCAGCCTTGACCCATGCCACGATGGAGCCACCCAATGACGAGCAGATGTAAAGCACTAGGTCCAGGTGGTGTCCCTTCGGCCCAAAAATGATGTACCGTCGGCCTTCGACTCCCGTCGGGGAGAACCTCCGGTGCTGTTCAAAGCCTAAGTCTTTCTCCAACTCGACGATGCGATCGAGCTTACAGAGATAGATCTGGCGATAGTGATGCGCGAACAACACCCAAATAGTCATCAAGAGCGAGACCAGAATGCCCGTCAGGCCTACAACTTTCGTCGTTGCAGGCGGCGACGAACTCACCAACAAGCCCCAGAAGACAAAAACGCCTGCGATGAGCAATGATCCTGCCTGCCATCTGAAGCTGTCGTAGTGCAAATAGGTGGCTTGCGCTGCTTGGTACTCAGCTATCTTCTTTTCCACGTGGAAATCTCCCGTACATCCATCTGATTTGTGGCACATAAGAACCCGATCTACCCCATTCGGCGACATAAGACGGGTGCGGTTCTTTGGCGCCAAGCCCAACACCTGTCATGAACTCATTCACTTGGCTGGTCTGAATGTCTTTGCCCGGGGGCTTCTACAGATCCGAATGAGTCACCGCCGCCGACCATCAAGCTTTCTGTCGGACCGCACAGGGAGTCAGTGACGCCACGGCGCCAACACCGCTTTTCAGTTTCGGGAGCCTTTTTTGACGAACCCCCTAGAGGCACGCGAGGCCGGAATAGCCACGATTCAAGATCCTAGCGACAATGCAAGAGGAACCTGTCGCTAACAACCTATTTGGCACCTTTACTTACCCTACCAGGGCATCCGTTTGTCTGTCAACGCGAATCCTCACCAGGAGTTCGCCCGGAAATTGAGGCGAAGAAGAGCGGGAGTAGCAGGCCCGGTCTTCGGGCAGAGCCTGGAAACGAGAAGAAAGGTGGAGGGGAATTTCCACAGTAGGTCCACATGTCCACTGGAACCATGATAAGCCTCCACCTACCAGGGGAAAAGAAATTCTCGGGCCCAGGCCAAACATCAGCCCGCTCCGGGACCCGAGGAGATGCACGTGGTGGCAAGAAGACCGGCAAGATGCCGGTCCTACTCCGGACGAATCACCGCGGTATCGGTCTCAAGTGTGGTGAGCGTCAGCCTATGGGAGAGGGAATTTGAGGATCTTCGGATGTCACTTGTTTCTATAGAAGTATGCGTAATCCGAACAAACAGCCTCCCGCGTGTCACAATCCAAGAGGGCGACGCATGCGTCGCCCCTACGTCGGGGCCCCTCCACTTTACCGACATTTCTATGCCTCGTTGTGCCTTACTTGGGCATGGAAGTTCCCATGAAAGTCATCGTTGTTCGAGGAGGCGCCGGCCCCGAGTAGGGGAGGCGGAGCCTGGGAACGAGGGGAAGACCGCGCCGGTGCCCACGGGTCATGGCTCATGACGGAATTCTGTCCGGCTGATTGCCTGCTTGCCGGCCGTTGAGTAAGGCGGCTGACACGGCTATGCCGTGACAGGCTTTGCTCCGAAGTAACCAATTCCGCCCGGGTACCGCACATAATGAAGTCTTTTGGAGGGGGTCCGGGGCCACTCGGGGTGGGGCCAACGAGCCTGCACGGTGAATCCGTGCTTCGAGTAAATGGCGCCAGACCTCGGGGCGGCCATATCGCCCTGCGCGGAGCAGCTACCGAGAAAAGGTCCCCCCGGTTTACTTCTGAAAACTCTAATCCGTATGACGCGGGTTTCTAAGGGTGTGTCACGGAATAGACCTTGCAACAGGTTGCTGCCCCAATGTAAGGGTGCGCACGCGGGAAAGGGCGGACACATAGGTCCGCCCCTACAGGAGAATGCCACCGTTATTTCGTGACAGACCCTAAGCTGCGCCGCGGTCCATGAACTCAACGGAGACCACGGCGGATGCCCCGGGTTCTTCCATTGTGACGCCGTACAGGGTGTCGGCCCTTTCCATGCTTCGCTTGTTGTGGGTGATGAGAAGGAATTGGGTGCGATCCGCCAACCTTTGGAGCATATCGTTGAACTTGGCCAGGTTCGCGTCATCCAGTGGAGCATCCACCTCATCGAGGAGGCAGAAAGGGGAAGGACGGATAAGGAAAATCGAAAAAATCAGGGCCACAGCGGTCAGAGCCTTTTCTCCGCCTGAAAGGAGCCGCATGTTCTGGATTCTCTTGCCCGGGGGACGGGCCATGATGTCCACACCGCTTTCCAGGAGGTCCTCCTCGTCGGTAAGCTCCAGGCGGGCCTCTCCGCCCCTGAACAGGAATGGGAAAATCTCCTGAAATTTCTCGTTGATGGCGTGAAACGCGGTCTGGAACCGTTCCCGTGTAGTCTTGTTGATCTTGTTTATGGTGGTGAACAGAGAATCGACCGCTTTGTTCAGGTCTTCTTCCTGTTCCAGGAGGAAGTGAAGCCTCTCTTCCGTGTGCCGGCTTTCTCCTATGGCTGCAAGGTTCACCTCGCCCATGGAATCGATTTTCGTCTTCAGTTGACCGATTTCGTCCTCATCGGGCAGGACTTCCGGCGCGGGCACGGCTCGCGGGTCCTCTCCGTAACGTTCCAGGATTTTTTCCACCAGACTGTCAAGGGTCTGGTCGAGTCGCACGGATTCCATTTCCAGGGTGTGAACGCTTTCCCTGAGTTCTTTGACAGCTTTACCTGCTTTGCCCCATTGGTCTTCGAGATTCTTTATGGACGCGCCGATCTCGGCTGAACTCGCCTTGAGGCGTTCACTCTTTTCCGCAAGGCCCTCGTGCCGCTCCATGAGTTCTTTTTCCTTCATGGCCCCGGCTTCCAGCTGGGCTACAAGGTTCTTTTCTTCGACCGCGTTACGGTCCATCTCCCGTGCCAGTGTGGAAAGCTGCTGTTCCAACTTCTGAGCGGCCTCCCGAGCGGATGTGATCTCCCTATGGAGGGAGCGTCCCCGTTCTTCGAGCTTCGCGGCCCTGACGCGAATCTCGCCGGACCGGCGGGCCTCTTCCTGCGCGGCCCGGGTCAATTGGTTCACGCTGCCGGTTGTGCCGTCCCTTTGTTGCTCAAGCAGCCGACCCTTTCTTTCCAACAAGATTATCTCTTCCTCAGCAGCCCAGATCCGGTCTGAGACCTCTGTGGACTCTTTTTCCAGGCGTTCGGATTCAAGGCCCAGGACCTCCTGCTTTCGCTCCCAGCTTTTGATCCGTTCCTCAAGGCGCTCCAAATCCTTTCCGAGCTGGACATTCTTCATGCTGAATTCATTGATACGGTTTTCCGCGGAATCTATCTCACCGGACAGCCTTACCTTTTCAGTGTCCAGTCCATTCAGAGCGTCCCCGAACGTGGAAATGCCCCGTTCCAATTCTGCAATGTTTTCCTTGAGCGCGACAATCTCCCTTCGTCTCTCAAAAATCTCTCCACCCGCGCCCTCTCGGGATCCCCCTGTCATTTCTCCGTGACGATTGAGCACTTCTCCCCGCCGCGTCACCAGATCTACTGCGATCCCGTTCTGTTCCCAGATCTGCACAGCGCTTTGAATATCGTCCACAACGAAAAATCGGCCGAGCAGGAATTCACCGAGCTCTTCGTATCCACCGCGAAAATGAACCACTTTGCTCAGGCTCACCAGGCCCTCCGGCGCTTCGCCCGAATCACCGTTCCGATCGGACCGCGGAGACATGGGGATGAAGGTGGACCTCCCGGCTTTGGCCTCCTCCAGGCGCGCGGCGGCTTCGACCCCCTTAAGGGTTGATGACACGACCAGATGACCGAGACGCTCACCCAGCGCGCCCGCCAGGGCCTTTTGAAACTCCTCGGGCACATCCATCATCTCGGCCAGCGGCCCCAGGAGCCATCCCTCATGGTGAGATGCCTGTTCACTCATGAGGAAACGAACCCCTTCATCATACGCGGTGTACGAGGTTTCCATCTCTTCCAGAGATTCCAGTCGGGCCTTGTGCCCTGCCAGTTCTTTCTCCGCGGCCGTGAGCTTTGTCCGCGCCACCTCGATCTGCTCGAGGGTCCTCTGCCTGGCCAGAACCAGGCCTTCCCTTTGCTCGGATTCATCCGACAGGAGGCGACCGGTCTCCTCGGTGGATTTGAAGAGACGTTCCCTTTGGCCCATGTCATTCTCAAGGGCCAGCTCGGCTTCGGCAGATTCGTGGTCTATCTTATCGATATTGAGAGCAATTTCGTTCGCGGTCCGTGTCAGGTTCTCCCGGCGGTTCCTCTCCTGAGCCGCGTCCTGGAGCGCTTGAAACAGATCATCCTTGAGCCGATCCAGCAGTTCTCTCTGCCGGGCAAGCTGTTCACGGCTTCCAACGGCATCCTCATCAATTCGTTCAAGCTCCAGCTTGGCTGAATCCGTATCAGTCTGAACAGCGGTTTCTTCAGTCTCCAGATCTTTCAACCGGTCCAGCGCTCGCCGGTTCTGCTCTTCGAGTGATCGTTCTTCCTCAGTGGATCGTTCCGCCCGGTCCTTGAGTTGGGCAATCCTGGTTCGGTCCCTCTCGATGTGGCCTCTAACCTGGGTCAGATCCACTTCGATCGCGTGTTGGGATTCCAGGACCCCGGTGAGCTCTTTTTCGCCATTGAGAGCGTTGAGGCGTTCGGATTCGAGTCGGGCTTCCAAGCCGGCCAGTTGTGCCTCTTGCTCGGCAAGACGGGTCTGATCCTTCTCCAGACCTTGTTTGAGAGCGTCTACCCGTTCCTGAAGCCCAGAGCATCTGTGCGCGTGAAAAGCAAGATCCAGTTCCTTGAGCCGTGCGCTCAGCTTGCGATATCGCTCAGCCCTGGAGGCCTGCCGCTTAAGGGACGCGCTCTGCCGCTTGACTTCGTGAATAACGTCGGAGATCCTCAGAAGATTCTGTTTGGTCTGTTCAAGTTTCCTCAGCGCGGCCTCTCGTCGCGCCTTGTACCGGGCGATACCCGCGGCCTCCTCGATGAGCACCCTTCTATCCTCAGGCTTGGAGGCCACCACCATGTCCACTTTTCCCTGCTCTATGATGGCGTAGGAATTCCTCCCAACCCCGGTATCCAGAAAGAAATCGGTTATATCCGTAAGTCTGCAAGGGATGTTATTGATCTCATATTGGGATTCACCGTCCCGGAACAGGCGCCGCGAGATCATGAATTCATCGTAATCCCCCATAGAAGGAGGACCCTGCCCGTCCGTATTGGATAGTACGAGCCTCACCTCAGCCATTCCCACGGGCTTGCGGGAATCGGAGCCGTTGAAGATCACGTCCTCCATTTTTTTCCCGCGCAGGGTCTTGACTCGCTGTTCGCCCATCACCCAACGAATGGCCTCGAGAACGTTAGACTTGCCGCAGCCGTTGGGTCCAACAACAGCAGTGATTCCAGGCTGAAATTGGAGAACACTCTTGTCGGGAAAACTCTTGAATCCCTTAATCTCGATCCGCTTGATTCTCATTCCGGCTATGTGACCCTTGTTTCAATCGGGCGAATCCTATCTTCGCGCAAAACGAAAGTAAAGCAAAATGTTGGGAATACTGTAACCATTCACCTACGAGCGGCCGACGGGAACGGCCACGTTTTTGCGTTTGGCGCATGGCAAGAGGGCGCACACACAGGTGCGCGCCGTACACTCTGCCCCACGACGAACCTGGGCCCAGACGTAGGGGCAGACCCCGGATCGTCGTCCGGGGCAGGCTCTATGTGTCTGCCCTCCCCGTTGCCCCCCGTAAATGAATGGTTACGGAATCCTTCTGATCGAGTCGCACGTTACTCAACGGTTACTCGGCAAGCGGTGAATTGCTTTACAACCACTCAGGTTTCCTGTGAAGTAACATGTGAATAACTGTAGATTCTTGTCTGATTGATTCTTGGGGCGGTTTTGCCTGTACTGTAGCGGCCAAAGGCGTTTGTGACGGTGTATGGGGGGTGATAGGATCGTCAGCGTTCCCAAGACGTGTTTGGTTGGTTCTTAGCGTCCGTCACGGAATAACCCTTGCTCAGGTCTTTCCATGTCAGGATTGGGCTTTTTTCCGGGGCTCTGCATGGATCGGCAAACTGCCTCGTTGTCTATGGTCCCGTTTGCTGCTTCTTGGATTATAGCACGTACACCACAGAGAGAGTTTGACATTGTGCTCAGTGTTCTGAGACACTTTCCCTGAGAGCGTCCCCGGGGGAATTCCCCCTGACCCCCCTTTTTCAAAGGGAGGAATGGAGGAATTCAGCTTGGAGCCGGCTGACAACTGCCGGATTCGGACAGGACTTTTGACAATCCGCATAAGCTCGGAAGGCATGATGAAAGAAAAGACCGATCTACTGCTTGGGGCTCACATGTCCATTGAAGGTGGACTTCACAAGGCGTTTGGTCGTGGTGAAGCTCTTGGATGTAAGGTTATCCAGATATTTACGAGAAATGCGTCCCGATGGAAAGTGAAGCCGCTGATGGAGAATCAGGTCAGTCTGTTCAAGTCTGAGCAGGAGCGGACAGGAATCATGACCCTAGCTCACGATTCCTATCTGATCAACCTGGGGTCTCCCAAGCCGGGCCTCTTCAGGCAATCGACCAAGGCTTTCAGAGTTGAGATGGACCGTTCCGAGCAGTTGGGAATACCTTACCTGGTCATGCACCCCGGGGCCCATACGGGCTCGGGAGAAGAAGCGGGCCTGAAATCCATAATCAGGGCGCTCAACGGGCTACTGGGAGACACTCAGGGGTACGGATTGGAAATTCTTGTGGAAAACACCGCGGGCCAGGGCTCCGCTCTGGGTTACAGTTTCGAGCATTTGGGGCAAATCCTGTCTGAGGCCGAATACCCCGAGCGTATGGGAGTTTGCTTTGACACCTGTCACGCGTTCGCGGCTGGTTACGATTTGCGGAACAGGGCATCGTACGAGAAGGTCATGGATGATTTCGACCGCATCATTGGATTGGACCGGATCAAGGCTCTGCACCTCAATGACTCCAGAAAAGGCCTGGGCATGCGCGTGGACCGTCACGAGCACATTGGAAAGGGGATGCTGGGCATGGAATGCTTCAAGCTTATTATGGAGGATGCCCGGTTCCGTCAAATCCCCAAGCTTATTGAAACCCCCAAAGATCTGGACGGCAGAGATATGGACGACGTGAACCTTGCAATACTGAGGGAGATGGGCGATTTCTGACCTCACATCCTTGACGGTACTCCGTGGAACGCGGAATTATATCTCTGAACGCAATCTGGTATGATGGGCCAATTCTGATATATTTGAGGGTCCGATAACAATCTTCCAACGAATACCGGAAGGCAGGTCTTACTTGTGAAAGCCGACATGATCATCCTGAAGACCCCTCGTGAAATCGGGATTATGCGTGAGGCGAACCGAATAGTGGCTCAAGTCTTGGAGCGTCTGGAAGAGATAGTCGAACCCGGTGTCACAACAGGCGAGATGAATCGGGTGGCGGAAGAACTGATCCACAAGGCAAAGGCCAAGGCCGCGTTCAAAGGGTACAAGATGCGCAACCAAACACCCTATCCCGCTGCGATCTGTTCTTCGGTCAATGAGGAGATCGTCCACGGCATACCCGGCAAACGCAAGCTGGTGGAGGGTGACATTGTAGGCGTGGATGTGGGCGTTATTCACTGCGGGTACGTAGGGGACGCGGCGAGAACGTATGCGGTCGGGAAGATTTCACCTGAGGCGTCCAAGCTGTTGAAGGTGACCCAAGAGGCCCTGTACAAGGCAATTGACCGCGCAACCCCGGGTAATCGGCTACGCGATGTGTCCGCTGCTGTTCAGGATCACGTTGAGTCCAACGGATTCTCCGTGGTCCGCGACTTCGTGGGCCACGGAATTGGAAGAGACATGCACGAGCCACCACAGATCCCCAATTTCAGAGGACCTGGATGGAATCCCAGGCTGGAAGTGGGAATGGTGCTTGCGCTGGAGCCCATGGTGAACCAGGGAACCTGGCGCACCAGGCTCCTGGATGACGACTGGACAGCGGTCACAGCGGACGGTAAGCTGTCCGCCCACTTTGAGCATTCCGTAGCGATAACCGACAACGGTCCGCTCATCCTGTCGGATCTGTGACTGCAATCCAACTCACGAGCAAACTGTCGAAGATGGTTCGGGTCGCTCACCGCCGGCAGCGCCGATTAAGGCCTGAACCGCTTCGCCCAAACCTGAATGGTATCTGAGGCATGTTGGGGAAAGAACCCGAGGACCTAAAGAAGATCAAACGGTACAAGATTGTCCGGGCCATAGGCGAAGGAGGCATGGGCAGAGTGTACCTGGCGAAGGACAAGATTATCCGGCGTCCGGTTGCCATAAAGGTCTTTTCCCTGGATGATCTGGAAAGCCCAAAAGCTTCCAAGAAGAAGATCATGCGGGATTTCTTCACGGAGACGCGAACCGCGGGCGCGCTCTTGCACCCAAACATCGTGGTGGTTTATGACGTCGGCAAGAAGGACGATCTCCTCTACCTGGTCATGGAGTTTGTGTACGGCAAGACGCTTCTCGATCAACATCGTTCGGCCGGCCTCTCCGTGAGGAGTTGCCTGGAGACAATCTATGAAATGGCGCTCGCCCTTGATTACGCTCATGGCGAAGGAGTGGTTCACAGGGACATCAAACCTGAGAACATCATTGTTTCCGGACGGGGAGTTCCCAAACTAACGGATTTCGGCATCGCCCGGTTTCGCGACAACCTCAAAGACAAGGCTCAAGCGGTAGTCGGTTCAGCGAGGTTCATGGCGCCGGAACAGGTGCTGCGGAGAGAGCAAGACCACCGGGTCGATATCTACCAGCTCGGAGTCGTATTGTTTGAACTCTTGACGAGGCGGAGCCCGTTCAAGGGAAGCAGTCCGGAAGATACATTGGCCAAGGTGTGTACGGAGCAGCCTCCTCCCCCGGGGCGTCACAACCCGGATGTGTCGGAGCGCGTCGACAACATTGTGCTACGCTGTCTGCAGAAATCTCCTGCCGACCGTTTTGAGACGGCCAGGGATCTAGCGGACGAGTTGGCCGGCTGTCTGAGAAACGGGGTCCATCGGGCGGCGACGCCGGATAACCATCTCGTTGACAGCCTGGGCAAATTCGAGATGTTCTCCCTATTCTCCGCAGACGAGATCCAGGAGATCATGAATGCCGGCAAATTCATAACCTGTGAGGCCGGTCAGCCCATAATCATGGAAAAGGACAGCGATTCCAATTTCTTTGTGCTCCTTGAAGGGAACGTGAAGGTTGTCAAACGTTCTCGGGTCATCACGGATTTCCTCCCTGGGGCTTGTTTCGGTGAAATCGGCGCCTTTGCAAGGCAAAAACGTTCAGCCGCAGTGATTGCGATGGATGACTGCAAGCTCCTCCAAATAAACGCTCTGCTCGTCCAGGAGCTTGACCCGCAACTCCAACTGAAGATGCTGCACAGCGTGGTGCGGAACATGGCCAGTCTTGTCATTTCTCTGGACGACGAGATAGCGCAACGCTCAGAAGAAACACCGCTGCGTGCAACCACGCACACCGTTTGCCCGTTGTGCGGCTTTGACAACAGGGCGCCTATTGAAGTATGCCCTCAATGCGGTGTTATTCCGTCCAGATATCCGTCGTCTGAACGGGAACAACTGCGGATGCGTCCGCGCGAGCCCGCCACGACCCGGGGGCGCACGACCGTAGTGACTTATGAACCCACCGAGACTATCGAGGACACGGTGTGGCTCGAAACCACCGATTCCCAGGAGGATGCGGAGGAAATGTGGGAGCCCACCCAAGCCCTGGATACCCTGTCTGTTCCGTACCCCACGGATTCCCACGAGTTTGACACACTGGACATCAGCGAGCCCAATGAAACTCAGGATACTGACTCGCTGCCAGGTCGGTTGGACGCGCTGCGACTGGAAGCCGAAGATTTGTCCGAGTTTACCGACACAATAAAAATCCATGCTCCTATGGATCCACCCGGTTCGGACACGTCCGATACACGGGAAATGTTCGAACCTACCAAAACTATCGAGATCGAGACGTTTTTGTTCTCAAAGGGTTCCCTGGATCTCGAAACCGCGGAAATTGAAGGCCCTACCGATACCACGGATTTCTCGGGCTCACCGGACAACCAGGATTCCGACGACAAGGAAAACCGTGAACCCGGGGATCGGAAAAGGTGAGTCGTGGTGGGGCTCAATCCATTTTTGTTCCTCTCGTTCCCAGGCTCTGCCGGGGAACACATACCGGGAGGCTCCGCCTCCCCCGCTTGGGGACGGCCCCTTCGCGAAAAAAGATGACTTTCATGCTTCATTGTGCCTTTGTTTCTAGGCATGTAAGTTCCTATGAAAGTCTCGTGAAAAAACCACCCCTTTCCGGGTCAACGTATGGGGTGGCTTGGAGGGCAATGCTGGTGACTTAAGAAAAAGCCAACCAGTCCCCGTCGTCACCCCGGCGAAAGCCGGGGTCCAGAAGGTATTGAAAGAACTGGATTCCGGCTTTCACCGGAATGACGGACAATAGTATCCGGATCAACGGTATACGGCTTAAGTCACCAGCATTGGGCTTGGAGGGGAGCCACTGCGCGTGGGGCGAATGAGCGGGCCCCGGCCAGCTTGCGTGACATGACAGCTGTCGGTAACATGACGTTGAAATGCCGGCCCGGCTAGGGCCTCCCCTCCAAGGATGACTGGATTCCTAAAGTATTTACAGAACCGCTTACCTCATCCGGGGCGAAGCCACGGACAAGCTGCCCCAAGATTTTCATACTTCGTTGTCGCTTTCTTGCGATGATAGTTGCTATGAGGGCATACAGAGGTCATGTTCATGAATGATCCAGGTTCGCTCTTTCGTGGAAAAAAGGTCACCGTGATGGGGCTGGGGCTCCTGGGCAGGGGCCTGGGAGATACTCTTTTCCTCATCAGGCTCGGCGCGGACGTCACGGTAACCGACCTGAAAACAGCGGAACAACTGGCCCAGCCTCTCAAGGAATTGGAAGGGCTTCCAGTGAGCCTCCGTCTCGGAGAACACCACGAGGATGATTTTTCGTCAGCAGACCTGATCTTGCGCAACGCGGACGTGCCCCGGTCCTCGCGTTTTCTCAAGATAGCCGCTGACAACGGCATACCAATAGAAATGGATGAATCCCTGTTCTGCAAGAACTTCAAGGGCCGGATCGTAGGCGTCACAGGGACTCGGGGAAAAACCACAACCACAACACTCATATACAACATCTTGTCCGCGAGCGGATCAAGAGTTTTCCTAGCGGGCAACATCAAGGGTGTGGCCACTCTTCCGCTCCTGGAGCAGGCCGGACCCGACGACATCGTAGTGCTTGAGCTTTCAAGCTGGCAGCTCCAGGGGTTCCACGATTCAAGGATCTCTCCCAATGCCGCGGTCTTCACCAACATATATCCGGATCACATGAACCGCTATTCGGGCATGGAAGAGTACATTCACGACAAAAAGGCGATATTTCTGTACCAGGGAGACGGCGATTTCTGCATCTTCAATGGAGACCAACCGGAAACTGCCGCTCTGGCCGAGGAAGCCCCCGCGGAAAACGCGCTTTTCAGGATTCGAGACGTCCCGCAGGAATGGAGGATAAAGCTTCCAGGGCGGCACAACCGCGCCAACATAGCCGCGGCCGTGCGTTTGACCGAAAAGATGGGAGTCCCGTTACAGACAATCAGGTCCACGGTAGAGGACTTTTCAGGGGTGGAGCACCGCCTTCAATGGATCGGAGAGAAAGCCGGTGTAGAGTTTGTGAATGATACGACCAGCACCACACCGGAAGCGGGCTGCGCGGCTCTGGAATCCTTTGAGGGAAGGCGAATCCTCCTCATCGCGGGTGGTTCCAGCAAGCAGCTCGATCTACAGAGCTTTGCCCGGGCCGCGGCCTCCCGCGCTGCCTGGATAGCCCTACTGGACGGCGACGCAACCGGCGCCCTGGAAAAGGGAATCGTCGCTGAGGGGGAAGAACACAAGCTCCTGGGCCGATTCCACAACATGAAAAGCGCGGTTCATTGTCTGTTGAAGGAGGCCCGACCCGGAGACTTGATACTCCTGTCCCCCGGATGCGCGTCCTTCGGCATGTTCCAAAACGAATTCCACCGGGGCCAAACATTTATTGATGTGGTAAATGAAATAACAGAGTGACAGGAATCGGAATGACTACCTGATACCACCAACGGTCATGCCTCATGACATCGAGGCACAACGAACCATGAAAATGTCCTTTTTCTTGGAATGTTGTGGTTTCCCTTCGGGCGACCGCGGGCCGCCCCTACAAAAAAAGCCCATGTCGCCGCCGGCCTCGATCCTGTTTCCGGTCCGGAAAAGGATTCGATCTGCTCTGACTCGACCGTGAGCTCGACGTTCCCCCCTATCCCATGCTCTCAATGAGATCCAGGATTTCCGCGGTTTTTTCTTCCATGAGACGCTTGTCTTGCCTTGATTCCACGTTAAGTCTTATCACTGGTTCCGTGTTGGAGGCCCGCAGATTGAATCGCCAATTTTCAAATTCCACGCTTACGCCGTCCACATGATCCACGCTATTTGGTCCCAGGGCCGTGTACTTTTCTTCAATTCGGGCCAGGACAGACGCGGAGTCGGACACTTCTCGGTTGATCTCGCCGCTCACCGGATACCGTGCCACCCTGGCTTCTACCAGATCCGACAATGAACGGTTCTCAACGCTGAGCGCCTCCACGAGCAGGAGCCACGGTATCATGCCGCTGTCGCAATACGCGAAATCCCGGAAATAGTGGTGCGCGGACATTTCCCCGCCGTAAGCCGCGTCTTCCAGTCGCATTCGTTCCTTGATGAAAGCGTGGCCTGCCTTGCACTCAACGGGATTGCCTCCCGCGTCCTTCACCATCTCTATGGTATTCCAGGTCAGCCGCGGGTCATGAACAATCCTGGCGCCCGGTTCATTCCTGAGAAAGGGCTGCGCCATCAGGCCCACAAGGTAATATCCCTCGATAAAGGTTCCCTTTTCATCAAAGAAGAAACACCTGTCGCAGTCTCCATCCCAGGCTATTCCCAGGTCGGCTTTGTGTTCGAGGACCGCGTTCGCGGTCACGCTCCTGTTTTGAGGGAGCAGGGGATTAGGGATCCCGTTAGGGAACGTACCGTCAGGCTCGGGAAAGAGTTTCACGAAATTGAGCGGGAGTCTGCCCTCCAGTTTCTGCAGAATCGGATCAGCGCAGCCGTTACCGCAATTGGCCACGACTTTGAGCGGCCTCATCTTGGACGGATCCACGTAATTGAGAATATGCTCCACGTACGCGTCCGATGTGTCCACTTGATCGATTGAGCCCCCCCCTGTTTGCGGCCCAAACGCTTCTTCAATGACTATCCGTTCGATATCTTTCAGGCCCGTGTCTCCGCTGATCGGTTTGGATTGTTCCATGACCATCTTCATGCCGTTGTAATCCATGGGGTTATGGCTCGCTGTGACCACAATGCCGCCGTCGAGACCCAGGTGGAAGGTCGTGAAATAGATCTGCTCGGTGGAACAAAGACCAATGTCCACCACATCGCATCCCTGGGAATTGAGACCACGGGCGAGGGCTTTCAGAAACGCTTCACTGGTAAGCCGAACATCTCTGCCGAGGCATACCCTGCCGGGGGAGAGCAGGGTGGCATAAGCCCTGCCGATCTTGTACGCAATATCCTCATTCAACTCATCGGGAATACGACCACGAATATCGTACGCTTTGAAACAACTCATAGCTGCTCGTTGCGACCCGGTCATAACAGATTCCTTTCGGAGCGATTCCCCAAGGTAGGGGACGTGAATACCTTTGCGTCCGGACTCATGCGCGTTTGACCGACCGCCCGGGCATGTAAGTTTACCTGAAAACAGATGACCCGGAATGACCCTGACGCTCCGGCTTGGACCCACTATCCAAGAGGGCGAGGATTACTCCGTCCTCTCTCTCCTGGCGATGACACGCTGCACGAAGAGATCCGCTCCGCGAAACTGAAGCCTTGCCGCACCATTGCAGACCTATTCCGGTTCGCCGGCGGATGAGTCGGACGACTCGGTATCCGGCTTGTCCGGTTTTTCTGCGATCTTGCGCGCTCTTTCTATGAGTTCCACCAGGGTCACCATCTTTGGCTGGGGGGCCTTGAAAAAGCACTCTGCAAATTGGCTGTCCGTGAGAGTTTCTCGGAAAAGAGTCTCCGCGTCAAAGTAAGGAGACCAGCAGTCGAGCGCCTTTGCGCACGGCAGCCTTGAGTCTTCCTGTCTACAGTACGCGAAGTTGACGGGTCCCCCCAGTCTGGGACAGCGAATTTCCTTTTCTTCGTACGTTGCTTTGGATGAAGATTCTTCCATGGGACCTCCAGACCATGATTCACGCGGATCGGCTTACAGAAGCGCAAGGTCGCCCCCGGAGTCGACCCGGTAAATTGTATGTCATCATTCCTGCGAATTATAGCAAGTGTTCGAGAAGTTGTCTGATATTTCATACGGATTCACGTTTTGAAAAGCAATCCGGGGATATCCACGAATTCACTCTCCCACTGGGACAGTAATCTTTGGACTTCAACGGCCGGGCGAGAAACTCTTTCGTCATTTGATCAGTCACGTATTCCTCTGTGCCTCTTGTGATCTCTGTGGCAAACAAAAAGAAAAGAAAAACATTTGGCCACTGAGCACGCAGAGATCACAGTGACGATCGAGTCCGAATTACCTATTATGAAAAATACCCTCCGGCATTCGGCCGTATCCGAGCCCATGAATACCATTGTTACCCCCCCCCAGCCGGCAAGTCCAACGCTTCCTTGAATGGGGACACAAGGTCGTACTCGGCAGGAACATTGCCGTCCCGGAATTGGCTCACCACGATTAGTCCCTGTTCAAACCAATAGACATTCAGAGGCTGAAACGCTTTGGAGTTCTTGTAAGAGTAGAATGCCTGTTTCTTGTTGGTCGCCGCTATGGGCGTGGTGTTCGTAGAGACCGTATGAGAATTGCGACAGGCAGGAGCCGACTTAAGACCGATTCCGTTCAGCCTGCACCAGCAGCCACTTCTTTGCGTCCTCTTCATTATCAAAGGCCTTGGATTTGTAGGGGGAGGCAATATTGAGGAAGTTCATCATGTATTTCTTCATCCCGGTCACGCCTATGACAGCGCTTGCAAGGATATATACGCCGTCCGTCGCTGCGTGCTCTCTTAGCGCAGCGAGAATCCGTTTATCGGGTCTTGTGTCCGTGACATCGGTCAGGAGCAGAAGGGCGCTGTTGCCCTCTTCACCTAAGCGAAGGATTTCCTTGTGGTTGTTATTGATCTTATCAAGGAGTTCTTGGCCTGAGAGGCCGGAGTAGTCTATTGTAATAACTTTGGCGCCCTTGTAATCAATCCAATCCATAATCTGAGGCCTCCTCCCTTCGTCCTAACGCGCCGGCCGGAGTCTGGGTTTTCGCGCGGCTGTCACTATACGGAAAACTCTGTTGGATTGAAACCCTTAATCCACGGGCGAGCATTTTGCGCTCTAGATGTTTATCGGAATTTTTGATTTTCGACTGAAGCGACGTAGAATCGGTCGTGGCAACGATCTGTGTTGAGAATGCCTGTTTGCAGGTTTTGGGCTCGTTTTTGATGCAAGTCATCCTTCTTTCGACGCAACTCTGCGTGGCCTCCCGTGGGCTCTTGCGCACTCCAACGCAGGGCGCTCACCGGGGTCCTTGGACGTCGGATTGAAATGGGAGCGAAGGGGATTAGGAGGCCTGCTTGCGCGCGAAAGGGCACGAATAAGGCCCCGTGCCACGGTCCGTACTGAACCGCAGACGGGGCCTCATTTCCTTTCATGTATTAGAGGAGACCTCCGGGTCCGGCAAACAGATCAGAACGAGCTCGGAGATCAGCAATTATATCACAGTGCCGGTTTGGGCAAGCCCTCGATGGCCGCCAGGGCCCTGTCCATCTCTTCTTGGGGGAACTCGTGATCCGCGAGTTTTCCCTGCAAGTAAGCGTCATAGGCTGCCAGGTCCACGAGGCCGTGTCCGCTCCAGTTTACCAGAATGGTCTTTTCCTTGCCTTCTTCCTTGGCCTTCTTGGCCTCCTGGATGACCGCGGCCAGGGCGTGGTTCGTTTCGGGCGCGCTGATAAAGCCTTCCGTGCGGGCCCACGTAATGCCGGCCGCGAAAGTCTCCAGCTGCTGAATCGCGCGGGTTTCGATGAGCTCGTCCTTCACCAGCTGGCTTACAAGCGGGGCCATGCCGTGATAGCGCAGGCCTCCCGCGTGTATCGGCTCAGGAACAAAATCATGCCCCAGCGTGTGCATGGGGAGCAACGGGGTCATCTGGACCGTGTCCCCGAAGTCATACGCGAACGGTCCCTTGGTCAGGGTCGGGCAGGACGTAGGTTCTACTGCGATTATTCGGAGGTCTTTGCCCGCTATCTTGTCCGCGAGGAACGGGAACGCGCACCCGGCGAAATTGCTGCCGCCTCCCGCACAGCCGATAACGATATCCGGGTAGTCTCCCACGATGTCGAACTGCTTCTTGGCCTCCTGGCCGATAATGGTCTGGTGGAGCATAACGTGGTTCAGAACGCTTCCCAGTGAATAGCGGGTCGTCGGCCTTCCCTGGGCTTCACTGGTCACAGCGTCTTCCACTGCTTCGCTGATGGCCATTCCGAGGCTGCCCGGTGAATTGGGATCTCCTTCGAGGATCTTCTTTCCCGCTTCGGTCTCGGTGCTGGGGCTGGGTACGCACGTAGCGCCCCAGGTGTTCATCATCAGTCTACGATACGGTTTCTGTTCGTAGCTCACCCGAACCATGTAGACCTTGGCCTCCAGCCCGAACTGATTGCACGCAAAGGCCAGCGCGCTCCCCCACTGTCCCGCGCCGGTCTCAGTGGAGATCCTCTTTATGCCGAACTCCTTGTTGTAGTACGCCTGAGGGATAGCCGTATTGGGTTTATGGCTTCCCGCGGGACTGACACCCTCATTCTTGTAATAGATCTTTACCGGGCAATTGAGTTGCCTCTCCAACTTGACCGCGCGGTAGAGCGGTGACGGACGCCATATGAGGTACTTGTCAATGACCCCATCGGGAATGTCTATCCATCTTTCCTGGCTCACTTCCTGTTCGATGAGGTTCATGGGAAAGATAGGCGCCAGATCCTCAGGACCCAACGGCTGACCGGTACCGGGATGCAGCGGTGGCTGCATCGGGTTGGGCATATCCGCAGCGATGTTGTACCACTGACGGGGCATGTCGTCTTCATTCAGGAAAACTTTTACTGCCATGTAACCCTCCTCAAGATTGTTTTGGAACCAAAATAGTCCCCACCGTTCCTCCGCGAACGGACGGAAAGGATTCTCTCCCAAGGTCCCTGTGAAGTCCGGCCCGTCACATGTGTCCCGGCCCGGGCCCTACTTCTCCAGTGACCGCGTTCTTGACGATTCCCATAGAGAATCTGAAAGCGTTTATGATTCTACTTCCCGAGCCCTCAACTGGCAACACTTATTCGCACGGTAACTACGGAAAACTGTGAGTTCTCCGGTTGGAAAACAAGCATCCCGGAAAGGGCAAGCCTCATCTAATGGGGGACCCGGGGGGCACAGACGGGTCCAGCTCACAAATCGCGGCTTTCCCATCGTGGCCTACAGCAGCCAAAATCATTCCCCGGCTGGTCCCGAATTTCATGTTTCTGGGCTTGAGGTTCACCACAACCACCGCGGTCCGTCCTACGAGTTCGGAAGGATCGTATGAAGACTTGATGCCGGCAAAAACCGTGCGGGTCTCAATTCCCAGATCCACTTCCAATTTCAACAGTTTGTCCGCGCCTTCCACTGTATCGGCAGCCACGATTTTGCCGGCGCGCAGATCCAGAGCGGAAAAATCATCGATTGTGATTTCTTCGCCAAAGGGGGGCACATCGACTGCGGGCTTGTCCTTCTCTCCCGCAAGATCCTCCCGTGACGCGTCTATGAGCTTTTCCATTGTTTGCGGTTCAAGCCGATCCAGAAGCTTTTCAAACTTGCCGATTTCGCGGTCGGCCAAATCGAGTTTGGCGTCATCCCATTTCGTGTCGCCCAAACGCAGCATTTCCTCGATCTTGAGGCAATAGGCCGGCACGATGGGCTTGAGCAGAATACAGATCACTTTTATGCAATTGACCGCAAAAGTCAGTGTGTTCCGGGCCTGCTCCGGGTCGTTCTTGATTGCCGCCCATGGCGCTTGCTGCTGGATAAAGTTGTTGGCCGTGTCTGAGATGGCAAGGATCTCCCGCAAGGCCCCACCGAAACGAAGACGGCCGTACTCTTCACGGCAGCGTTCTATGCGGGCCTCAACATCGTTTACCAGATCCTCCGTGTTTGCCGGAATTGTCCCGATCCTCGATTCGAGTCGCTTGTTCAAAAAACCGACTGTACGGCTGATCAGATTGGTGATGTTATTGACCAATTCAGCATTTATGCGGTCCACGAACTCATTGAGGTTGAGATCGAGGTCATCTATGGAATCGTTCAATTTGCTCGCGTAATAATATCGCAGAAGCCACGGATCTATGAACTGGGCGAACTGACGCGCAGTTATGAAGGTGCCGCGGCTCTTGGACATCTTGCGTCCTTCAACCGTCAGGAAGCCATGAACGTGAACCTTGTCGGGGAGCCTGTAATCCGCGGCCTTGAGCATGGCGGGCCAAAAGAGCGTGTGAAAATACGAGATGTCTTTGCCGATAAAGTGGTGTATCTCCACATCCGCTTTCGGATCAAGCCAATAGTCCTCGACCGTCCGGTCTTCCTGAGAAGCGCAATAATGCTCCGTAGCGGCAATGTACCCGATCGGCGCGTCCAGCCACACGTAGAAGTACTTGTCATCTTCTCCGGGGATCTTGAACCCGAAGTAGGGTCCGTCTCTGGAGATGTCCCAGTCCCGAAGGCCCTGATCGATCCAATTCCTGCAGAATTCCCGGACCCCACTCTGGAGATGATCGTCCTCGGAGATCCAGTCGGTCAGGAAATCGTTGAAGTCGGCCAGACGAAAGAAAAAGTGCTTGGATGTCTTGAACGTGGGCGCTGCTTCGCATATGGAGCAATGCGCGTCTTTGAGGTCAGTGGGACTGTACGTGGCCCCGCACACTTCACACACATCGCCGTATTGGTCTTCGGCCCCGCACTTGGGGCAGGTCCCGTTGATGAAACGGTCCGGCAGGAAGCGGCCGCAGTTCTCGCAATAGTACTGTTCGATGTCCCGGACCGTCACGTGTCCTTTTTCCTTGGCACGCTGATAAATGGTCTCGGAATGACGCTTGTTCTCAGGAGAATCGGTCGTATAGAATTCATCGAAAGCTACGTCGAAGAGGGCAAAATCTTCCTGATGTTCCTTGTGAAAGCGTTCTACCAGATCTTCGGGACGGAGCCCTTGCTTTGAAGCATTGATCTCTATGGGAGTGCCGTGCGCGTCCGACGCGCACATGTAGATCACGTCCCGGCCGATCAGCCTAAGAAAACGCACGTAAATGTCGGTCTGGATGTATTCCACAAGGTGGCCGATATGGATATGGCCGTTTGCGTACGGAAGCGCGCTCGTGACGAGGATTTTGCGCAATTCACACTCCTGAGTCTAGGATTTGCTCCCGGAACCTGATGCCGGGAAATAGGCGTAGGAAAATTCCGGATCGTCGAGATTATCGATTCTTGCCGCTCGTGCCGTCAGAGGGGCGGCTCAAACCCGATTGAGTCCGAACTACTCGGGGATGATCTTAAGGGCCAGGAGGTTGGGGTCCTTTTCTTTATCTACCTTGAAGACCCTGGCCTTCATTACTATGGTGTCCATCTCTTGGAACGAGTCAAGAACTCCGGACTCTTCTTTCTTGATCCAGACCTTGTCAAGCATGATATAGCTGACGCGGTCCGCGATAATGAAGTTGACGTAATTCTCCCCAAGGGGACAGGGAAGTTTTCCTTTCTTATAGTAACGTACTGAAAAGACAATTTCTTTGTCGAGAAATCTCTCGGGATCCGAGATCAAGCCCACTATGGTGAGGCTCTCATTCAGTTCCCTGTGGAGACCTCCTTTGAAGAACCTCGTCACACTGCACGAGGCCAGGGCCACACAAAGAGCTACAATGAAAAAGAATCGTTGTCTTTTGACCATAGTTGAGTCTTCCACCTATTCATTCCGAAAGCACATATCATAAAGAACCGGCGGCCAAATGTCAAAAGGACTTGATTTGACCGAGGAAACGGAATCCTACCATTTCGCGAATATTATTGTAATCTGGGGTAACCGTTCACCGTGAACCGTACAAGCTCCCGGAATTACGTATGGGGGAGGTTTGGAGGGGGAGCTGCTCGGCATAGGCCCCGAGATTTTACTTGTTAAACGGCGAAGCGGCATCACGCGGTCAAGCGCAGGCACAAAGGGCGTTTTGATATTCGGAATGTGGAACTATTTGACAAGATCTCACAACAATGATAAGACCCCAACCAGATCCTCGTGAACCGGGGGGAACATTCCACCGCAGTTCGGCAATACTGCTGCACGGCTCGGAATCCATGTGACGAATCCCGGTTAAATCGTGGCAATTGTCAGTTAGAGGGGCTTTCCTGTTTGAATTGGGAAGATGCTCTGGTGCACCTTCGTAATAAGGACGTTTTGGCGAAGGATGTAACCATGCAGCGGATGAGGGAACAAATCAGCCACTATTGAACACATAAGCAGGAGGGGCAAATCGGATAGTGTGGGCGTTTTTGAACGATCCCGGGTAGTGTCAAAGAATTGATGCCGGTCCGAAGAGACAGGGAAACGGGCCGTGGCATTTGAGTCCGAAAGATTCCGGACCCGCTGAAGGCCGGACCCGATCTCCTGATTTTGCCCTGTCCCAACGATCACCCCTGATGAGGAACAACGAATTATGAGAATGTCGGAAAAGCCGCGGGTCCCGCGCGTAGGGGCCGCGCATGCGTCGCCCTCTTGGATAGTCAGTCAAAGCCTGAACTCGGGGGACTTTCCAGAGCGTCCATTCTCATGAGCAGGTCTGGACAAGCGACAATAATTTCTGAGAGCACGAAGTAAAACGAACATCCGAAGATTCACGGTCCGTTAGGGACTTCGGGAGTGACATGGATCTCCATGGAAGGCCGTGGAGAAAAATCTAAGAAGCCGACATTTCGGCAATGGAGGAAATTGGTTTGGAAAGATGTAAGACTTGTGGCAAAGAGTATACTACCAACCAGGTGATGACGTATTCGGTCTATGGATTCTGTTCCTGGGATTGCCTCATGAACAAGAAACCGTACCAGCACAACAACCACAACAACCGCGACAGGGATGGACGAAGAGACACCCGACAAAGAAACGGCGGTTGGCGGCGATCCAGATACGCGTGAACCCGCGGCCGGCGGTGGAAGCCGGCTCCTGAAAATCCCCTGGATTCCGGTCGGAGAGCGCATCCAGGACCGGCGCCGAATCCAGGTCGTGGACAGTTCCACTCTTAATCCCTTTTCGAGATTGAACACCCTGTTGCGGCTTGCCGGGAAAAACTTTCCGGAAATCTTGACCGCGCCCCAAGGCGGGCACGGCCGCGGCTCGCGATGGAACATCGCGCTGTCGGGCTTCTACGCGGCTGATCCCTCCTTTTTGCGGGTTTGGCCGCATCAACGAGGAACATCGTGAACAGATCGACACTTGAGCAAGTGGTTGAGCAGATCGATTCCATCCACCGGGAACTCGGGCGGATGGCGGTAGCCCAACGTCTTGGACGTCCGTCCGCTCTGAAAAGCTCGGATGTTTTGGAATCCCATCCCTTGCCTGTTGCAGACGATACCCTGGGCTTTCTTTGTGGCCGGCTGGAAACGGCAGCGGATCCGGAGGAAATGGAGCGCATCGAGAGGACACTGTTCGGGTGCATGGACCTTGTCGTAGAGAAAGAGACCTGCCAACTGGCCGACATGGTGAATTTTTACTCGGAAGGAGGCAGGATGCACGTGGGGCAGGAGAAGGTCCCCATGCTGGACGCTGTGTCATGGTTGCAGAATCAATCTGATTTCGACAAACGAGAGAAAATGAAATCAGAGTGCACGATCTTCTTCAAGGCGATCACAAATCCCATACTTACCGGCATCACGGAACTCACCACCAGGACGGTGACCGAGAAGTTCGGATACGACAACTATGTGGACTATTGTCAGGCCAAGAAAAAGGTCTCTTTCGATGAGTACGTGCCGGTCTATGAAAAATATCTGGAAGATACCGAAACCTCCTACCGGGGCCGAATCAGCCCGTGGGTCAATGAGAAGATTGGGCGGAAGTTCGAGAACCTCAGCAGGTATCATGCGCTCTACCTGGTTCGGATCAGGCGATTCGATGAGTTTTTCCGGTCACAGGGGCCGGAGGACCTTGTTCGGGAAGCATTTCGAGGTTTGGGTTTTGATCTGTCAGCCAGATCAGATGTGGTCCTGGACACTTCAGATTATCCGGCCAAGAACCCTGACGGAATATGTATCGGAGTGGAAATACCTGGAGAGGTCCATGTGCTCATGAAGTCCCAGGGCGGCCTGATAGATGTTGAGACGCTGCTGCACGAGACAGGGCACGCCTTCTTTCTGAGCCATTTCGATCCCTTGCTTCCAATGGAGTATCGTCGTCTGTATCGTTCCCCCGCGCTCGACGAGACCTTTGCTTTCCTTTTCACGGACTTGATCGGCAATCGCCACTGGCTGACCAGGGTTGCCCGGATGCCCGAAAAGGAGGCTGATTCTCTGGCCGACCTTTATTGGACAAAGCAGCTGTGCATGATCCGGCGTCACATCGGCAAGTTCCTGGCTGAAAAGGAGTTTTTTGAAAACGGAGACATAAAGGACTCGAGCCTGTACTGCAAACACCTGGAGCAGGCCACCGGCTTCATCTATGAACCTGAGGGTTACCTTGTGGACTTGGCCCCGGATTTCTATGCCCTGGAATACCTCAGGGCGTGGGCAGCGGCTCACGCGATGAAGAAATGCCTGCAAGACCGGTTCGGACAAGAGTGGTTCATCACGTCCGAAGCAGGCGAGTTCTTGAAGTCAATCGCGGCTTGCGGCCGCGTGGACCCACCTGAGAAGCTGCTGACCTCAATTTGTGAGCAGCCCCCCCGGCTTCCGGAGATCCCCGACCCTTGATTCCCCGGGCATCATGAATTATAGAGATAAGAGGGCGCGGCGCGTTGTGGCTATGGCTGAAGCGAATGTGAGCCTTGCTTTGAGTTTAGCCGACAATTGCTCGTGGCTCGTCTTGACCAGGGATGGGGCTGTGGGGCGCGCCGCCTGAATCGGCAACATGAGGAATGCACATCCGATGCCGTTTGAACCGATCCAAGAATATGCTGACTCCGATGGACGTTACGGTTATGTGGAGACACAGTACGCGGATTTTGAAGGGATAACCCTGGAATCGGGCGAATACCTGGGACCGCTGAGAGTTGCTTACGAGACGTACGGTCGGCTCACCCCGGAACGGGATAATGCAGTGTTGGTGCTGCACGCGCTTTCGGGTGACGCGCACGTGGCCGGTGTTGACGAGAACGGCAGAAAAGGTTGGTGGGATGCGATGGTGGGCCCTGGAAAGGGCATCGACACTAATCGGTTCTTCGTCATCTGTGCAAACTGCCTCGGGGGATGCAAGGGTACTACCGGCCCGCCCAGCGTAAACCCGAAAACCGGGAAACCGTACGGACGTTCTTTTCCTGTAATAACCATAGGGGACATGGTAAATGTCCAGGCAAAGCTGGTGGAACACCTGGGTATCGAACGACTTCACAACGTCATCGGCGGATCTATGGGGGGAATGCAGTCGCTGGAATGGTCCGTGAGGTTTCCGGAAAAGGTTCGGTCCGCGGTGGTCATCGCGGCCACCGCAAGGCTTTCTCCGCAGGGGATTGCATTCGACTGGGTCGGACGAAACGCCATAAGCAGCGATCCCGCCCTGGAGAGCGGGGACACCGCGTCCGGGGGCAGGCTTCGGAAGCCGGGACGAGGTCTGGCAGTGGCCCGGATGATCGGCCACATAACCTATCTCTCCGAAGAGACCATGGAGGCCAAGTTCGGCCGCAAACTCAGATTGAAAGACATGCACGGCTTCAGCTACAGCCTAAAAGAAAACGGAGCGGAAGATGACGTGTTTGAAGTGGAGTCTTACCTGGAGCACCAGGGAAACACTTTCATGCAGAGGTTTGACGAGGATTCATACGTCATCATCACAAAGGCCATAGACTATTATGATCTGCAGGGAACCCACGGTTGCCTTGCCTCCGCGTTTGAGAACGTGTCCGCAAAGATGCTGATCCTCTCTTTCAGTTCGGATTGGCTTTATCCGACGAGCATGTCCCTGGCAATTGTGCGTGTCCTGCAGGCATTGAGAAAGGATGTTTCCTTTCTGGAGATCGATCTACCCTATGGTCACGACTCGTTCCTGGTAAATGCCGGGATTCCTAGATTGACGCGAATAGTACAAGGCTTTCTTGGCGGGGTGCGCTGACTTGGAAGAGATTCGGACTCCATTCCATGAATTCGCGGTAGGCTTCAACGTCATTATCGACCTCATCGCCTCCGGAACGCGGGTGCTGGACCTTGGTTGCGGCACAGGCACCCTGTTGCAGCGGCTCCGGGACGAAAAGGACGCGGAGGTGTGCGGCGTTGAACTGGATGAGGAGAAGGTGATCCGTTGCATCGAACGCGGCATACGGGTTATGAGGCTCGACCTGGATGAGGGGTTGGGGGGATTTGCCGACAAGAGCTATGAATACGTAGTGCTGAGCCGTACTTTGCAGCAGCTCATGAAAGCGGACAAAGTGGTCAAGGAGATGCTCAGGGTCGGTTCCAAATCAATAATCACATTTCCCAATTTCGGACACTGGAAGATCGTGCTTTCCTATCTAGCCAAAGGACGAATGCCCATAGCCAAGGCCCATCCGCATCCCTGGTTCAACACCCCCGATATTCATCCTCTTACCATTGAGGACTTCAGGGATTTCATAAGGGAAATAGGGGGTAAGATAGAGCGGGAAATCCACATCATCAGTGAAAGCCCCCGCGAGGGCGCCTTCTGGGCCAACCGAAGATCTGAATGGGGTTGCTGCGTGGTTTCCAGTGCATAATTCGCGGCAACCGGTCCGAATGATTTCGTTGCTCTGTGATTTGAACCGCAGGCGATCCAGTGTCTGGCTCCGCAGAAACATTCCGTTTCCTCCAAAGGCGCTGAAATGAGAAAAAAATACTACGTCGCTACCGAGCAGAAAGCCTTTTCAATAGAGGAGGAGCGTGAGTTTTTTCGACTTAAGACGATTCATCCTGAGATCAAGGAACAGCATGTTGAGGATTTTCTCGACACGACCATCGAGTGGCTCAGCAGCAATCCCCACAAGGGCATCTTGATCGATCTGACCGGTGTCAAGAAGGTGTGCCCTGACTTTACCGTTCATCTTGCGCGCAACTACGAGGAGATAAAGGCACGAGGCCTCTACGTTCGGTTTGTCAACGTGAATCCCAGGATAGAACAGTTCATAGATGTGTCGAACATTACCGTTGTAATTGATGTCGCGGATCTGCGGGAAGATATCCAAGAGGAGTTGCGGAAGGGTCAGCAGGGGGACATGCCACCGGAAAAGCCGGTGCTGGCGGCATCCGAAGTGCTCGCGGACCTGGGTTGGGATATGCCTAACAAGGGGCTGATGAAGAAACACAAGCTCTCGAAAAAGGGCCTGGAGAGCATGTTCCGAAAACTGTGGAAAAAAGGCCTCATCTCCAGGAAAACACTTACGGAAAGAATGGGTATTGAACCGGATCAGGTCGCCATGTTCCTGGAAGGGGCACGTTCGTCAAAGGTCAGGGTCAAGGCAAGCGACGCGCTCCAGGATCTGCGGGATGGACTCACCGACAAGAAGATCATGCGGAAGTATAATCTATCAAAGAAGGGCCTCGAAAGCCTGATGAGGAAGTTGCGAGACAAAGGTCTGCTTTCCGACGACAATTCTACAACACGGAAAAAACGCGCCCCACGATAATATTTCTTTACCGACCGGCAATATGGCGCCGGCGCTTGCCTATGACTTCATACGGAGACAGTTTGTTTCCGAGCTTCTGCTGGAGACGGTAACGCATGAGCGACATCGCGACCGGGGAAATGTCGATCCCGATCCATCGCCGCCCCAGTCGTTCCGCCACAGCGACAGCGGTCCCACAACCGCTGAACGGGTCGAGAATAACATCGTCCACCTTGCTGCCGCCCCTGATGATCCGTTCCAGAAGTAGCTCCGGCTTCTGGGTGGGATATCCCAATGCTTCAGCGGAAGACGAGGCAATCAGAGGGATGTCATCCCACAAATCACTGACAGGCACGCCTTTGGTGTCTTCCAGATAGTACTTCAACCTCGGTGTTCCGCGCTCTTTCTTCGGCCAATAGATCAGCCCTTGCTCTTCGTACTCTTCAAGTTTGTCCGGCAAGGTGACCCAGTGCATGCCGTTCTTGCCGCGGGCATTGGGATCAATACCTCTCCAGGGAGCGCCCGTTTCTCCGTTTCGGGGCCCGCTCACAAGAAGTGGGACGAGCTGATAGGACCCGCGGTCGTCCTTTTTGTTGTACAGTTTCTTTGATCCTTCAGACAGGTCCCTGTATTGAAGGGTGAACGAATAGTCATCGCTCCTGGTGTAAAACAGGAGCACATCATGGGCTCTTCGATAGATCTTGCGTATGGACGATCTGTTCCTGCTGCGTTTCCAGACGATCTCGTTTCGGAAGTTACCGTGACCGAAGACCGAATCCATCACAAGCTTCAGGTAGTGGCTCGCTGTGGGATCACAGTGGAGATAGACGCTTCCGGTACGCCTCAAAACCCTATGAAGCTCCACCAACCGCGCGGCCATCATGACAAGGTATGCGGTCATATGACTGGGTCCTAGAAATGACCGCAGGGTCCGGACCAGATCAGTGAGCTTTCCAGGTCCGCAGGCGAGCAGTTCCTTGAATTCCGCTTCCGATTGTTCCCCCCAACGCCAGGTGTCCTCAAACGCGGTCATCCGCTCTCGAGTTTCGGATTCGCTCCTTTTCCCGCACATTACATTGTACTTGGCCTTTGAGTTGAACGGCGGATCAAGATAGACCAGGTCAACGCTCTCGTCCGGAATCCGCTCCCGCATGATGGGCAGATTGTCCCCCAAATACAGCTTGTTTTTCCATGCGCGTCGATCGATCATCCCCAAGCCTCCAGCAACCCTCTCATGACCACGGAACTTGGCACATGACTCGCTTGGTTGTCAAAAGATTACTCGATGCCGGCTCCGCTGTACTGGGGATTTTCAGGAAAGAAAAACCGATCAGGCGTGGCTTGGCTCTCCAATGACGAAACATGCCCCGAGACCTCGACTGGAGCGGCCTTTGTCTGATCCATTTCAGCGTCCGGCCGCGGGAAAACTTGACGCAAGCCGCGGAATGTATTTAAATGTACGATTTGCCCGGAAGGATTTGCACAAGGTCGGATGACCCAATGATCAAGATCATCAAAGGTTTCCACGACATTTTGCCCGATGAAGCCCAGCGATGGGATTTCCTCGTGCGCACCTCTGAGACCACTCTGGAGAGCTTCGGGTTCCGCAAGATAGTTCCTCCGATTATGGAGCGGACCGAGCTTTTTGTGCGTGGAATCGGAGAAGTCACCGACATCGTGGAAAAAGAGATGTACACGTTCGAGGATCTAGGAGGGGATCGGCTCAGCTTGAGGCCCGAAGCCACGGCCGGAATACTGCGCGCGGTAGTGGAGCACTCGCTGCTCAGAAGAGAGCCGTTCCTCAAGCTCTACACGATCGGTCCCATGTTCCGGCGAGAAAGGCCCTCCAAGGGGAGGTTTCGGCAATTCTTCCAGGTGAACGCGGAGGTCCTGGGAGATAATTCTCCATTTACGGACGCGGAAACAATAGCGGCCGCTCACGCGCTCGTTTCCGCGCTCGGAGCCACAGACCTGGTGATGGAGATCAATTCCGTTGGTTGCGGCAATTGTCGGTCAGAGTATCGTGGTCGGCTTCAGGAATTCCTTTCCGGCCGACTGGACAAGCTGTGCAATGACTGTCAACGACGGTATGAATCCAATCCGCTTCGAGTTCTTGACTGCAAGGTCCAGGAATGTGTGGAACTGGTTGCGGATGCTCCATTGATCCTGGACAGTCTGGATGATTCGTGCCGCGAGCATTTTCAAGGGGTTCAGGACGCGCTCGATCTGGTGGAAATACCGTATAGGATCGAACCGAGGATGGTTCGAGGCCTGGATTACTACACGCGCACCGCGTTCGAGATCATTCATGAGGACCTGGGAAGGTCCAAGGCAGTGGGCGGTGGAGGTCGTTACGACCGCCTCCTGTTGGAATTGGGAGGTCCGGACGAATCAGGCATCGGTTTTGCCGTGGGATTGGAACGCCTTGCAATGGGCCTTTCCGATGATGAAGGTTATAGCAGAGCAACGGACGCCTATGTGGCCATATTGGGAGAGGAATGCCGCGGCGCAGGCTTCAGGATCGTTGACAGCTTGAGAAAGGCCGGTCTTTCCGCGGACGCGCGGTACTCCAAGAAGAGTCTAAAGGCCCAGATGAAAATAGCGGACAAGATCGGCGCGAAAAAGGTCCTGATGATCGGAGAGGACGAGCTTGCACGGGAAGAAGTCACTGTGCGGGATATGCGGTCAAAAGAGCAGACCGCTGTGAAGATCCGGGATATTGTTCAACACATGCAAGGAGATAAATATTGAAGCCCGAATCCTTGGACGGCTGGGAAAGAACGCATCTGTCCACAGAACTCAGTGAAGCAGATATAGACAGTCAGGTAGTGGTCATGGGCTGGATACTCAGACGCAGGGACCACGGAGGGGTCATCTTCGTGGATCTCAGGGATCGTCGAGGACTGGTCCAGGTGGTATTTAACCCTGAACATGCCCCGGAAGTCCATGAAAGGGCTCATTCCCTCAGGCCCGAGTGGGTGTTGGCCGTAAAGGGCGGGGTTCGCAGGCGACCGGAAGAATCCCTCAACCCGGAGATGCCCACGGGAACGATAGAGATCTTCGTTGATGAGCTGAAGATTCTGAACCGATCGGACCCTCCGCCATTTCCGCTGGATGAGGATGATCCTCCCACCGACGCGGTGCGGTACCGTTACAGGTACCTGGACCTGCGGCGTCTCAGCGGCGCCCGACTTTGCCTGCAGATCAGGCATCGATTCATGACCGTAGTTCGGGATTTCCTGAACAAAGAAGATTTCATGGATATTGAGACTCCGTTTCTCACCACGAGCACCCCCGAGGGGGCCAGGGATTACCTGGTCCCGGGTCGGGTTACTCCCGGGCATTTTTACGCGCTTCCCCAGTCGCCGCAGATATTCAAGCAACTTCTTATGGTGGCCGGGTTTGAGCGATACTATCAAATTGTCAGGTGTTTTCGGGACGAGGACCTGCGAGCGGATCGCCAACCCGAGTTTACTCAGATCGACATGGAGACCTCGTTCATCGAGGAAGATCGTCTCTTTGACATTGTGGAACGGATGATGGCCCGGATCTTCAAGGAGATCCTTGATGTGGAGCTTGTGCTACCGTTCCCAATGCTCACTTACGCTGAGGCTGTCGGACGGTTCGGTCTGGACAAGCCGGATCTGCGCTTCGGCATGGAACTGTCGGTGATCTCCGACATCGTAAAAGAGACCGGGTTCGGGGTCTTCAAGAATGCTGTGCAAGACGGAGGCACGGTTAAGGCCCTGAAGATTCAGAACGGCGAAAGACTGTCCAGAAAGGCTCTTGACGATCTGCGTGATTTTGCCGCCATCTATGGAGGCAAGGGAGTCGCGTACACACGAATAAAGGATGGAGGAAAATGGCAATCCCCAATCGCCAAGTTCCTCTCCGACGACGAGCGGGCAGGGATAAATGAGAGGGTCGCCGCGGCCCCTGGGGACGTCATCCTTTTCGCCGCGGATACTCTACAGGTGGTAAACGACGTTTTGGGCAATTTGCGAAACGATTTGGCCGCGAGGCTCGGTGAGATTCCGAGCGGGCAGTACAATTTCTTGTGGGTTACCGATTTTCCCATGTTCGAGTACGACGAAGGCGAGGGTCGCTTCAAAGCCATGCATCACCCGTTTACCTCTCCCCGGGAAGAAGACCTGGAGCTTCTCGAAACTGATGCGGGCTCAATGCGATCCAGGGCCTATGACCTGGTGCTCAACGGCGCGGAAATCGGTGGCGGCAGCATGAGAATTTACAGGCAGGACATTCAAGAAAAGGTTTTCTCCGCACTGGGCATGGGCCCGGAGGAAGCGGAAAAGAAATTCGGATTCTTCTTGGAAGCCCTTCGGTATGGGGTGCCGCCACACGGCGGGATAGCGCTGGGAGTTGATCGTATACTGGCCATATTGACAAATTCTGAGTCAATAAGGGATGTCATCGCGTTTCCCAAGACCCAGAAGGCCACTTGTCCGATGACCGGCGCGCCCGCTCCAGTGAACCCGGGGCAACTGAAAGAATTGGGACTTAAAATTATTAAGAAATAGGCGGCGAAGGAGATGAGTCATGGCAACCTGGGACCCCAAAAGAGGTGTTCTGTATCACGAGTTTAACAAATTCCACAAGGAGCGGTTCGTGCGTCACGTGGATGAGCCGAATCTGCTGCGGGACATTTTCCCCTATTCGGAGATCCCCAAAGTCGATTTCGATTTTGCAATCATGCCCATCAATCCGGCCCGGAACTTCAGAATAACCGACACCACATTCAGGGACGGACAGCAGGCCAGACCCCCTTTTACGGTGGATCAGATCGCGGATCTGTTCGATTTCTTGCACCGCCTGTCCGGAAAGCGAGGCATAATCCGCCAGTCGGAGTTCTTCCTTTACACGGACAAAGATAGGCGGGCCGTTGAGCGATGCCGGGAAAAAGGATACCAGTATCCTCAAATCACAGGATGGATCAGGGCGAACAAGAAAGACCTCGCCCATGTGAGGAGCGTGGGGCTCAACGAAACCGGCATACTCACATCCGTATCCGATTATCATATTTTCCTTAAGATGGGTCTGAACCGCAAGAAGGCTATGGACAAATACTTGGACATTGTGCGGGCCTGTCTGGAAAAGGACATTATTCCCAGGTGCCACTTCGAGGACGTGACACGGGCCGACGTATACGGTTTTTGCGTCCCGCTTGCTCAGAAGCTGATGAGAATCCGTGAAGAATCGGGCGTGGACGTGAAGATCCGCCTGTGTGACACTATGGGCTTCGGGGTTACTTATCCCGGGGCCGCGGTCCCTAGAGGCGTTCCCAAGCTCATCAGGGCCATGATCGACGACGCGAACGTGCCCGAAGACCTGCTGGAATGGCACGGGCATAATGATTTCCACAAAGGGCTTGATAACGCGGTCTATGCCTGGCTGTACGGCTGTTCAACGGTGAATGGAACTCTATTGGGCATAGGTGAGAGGACGGGCAATACGCCCATCGAGGCCCTCATTGTTGAGTACGCGGCCCTCAGAGGTAAGACCGACCGTATGGACACCCTGGCAATAACCGAAATGGCCCAATACTTTGAGCGAGAATTGGGGCATCCGATCCCCAGCAATTACCCGCTGGTAGGGAAATCGTTCAACGCCACAAGCGCAGGGGTTCACGTGGACGGTGTCCTGAAAAATGAAGAGATCTACAACGCGTTCGATACCACAAGAATCCTCGGACGTCCCCCGGTGGTGAACGTCACCGACAAGTCCGGTGTGGCCGGCATTGCTCACTGGATCAATTCCAAGCTGGAAGTGGCCGAAGACGAGAAAGTGAGCAAGAACCATCCCGCCATATCGAAGATTTACGAAAGAATAATGAAACAATACGATGGCGGGCGAGTGACAGCCATGTCGGATAAGGAAATGATGGCTCTCGTCAAACGCCACATGCCGGAACTGTTCGTGTCCGACTGGGATCGCCTGAAACTCATTGCCGAGGAAATGGCGCTAAAGATCGTGGCAGGGTTCCTTGCAACTCAAGCCATGCTCTCAGGCAAGCCCAAGGCCATGGAAACGGGAATGCAGGAGTTTATCGAAAGCTATCCGTTCATCCAATACTGTTACGTGGTGGACATGAAGGGTCGGAAGGTGACCGAAAATGTGACTGATATCACGGAAAAATCCAAGTACGTTGCGATCAAGCCGAACGAAGATTTCTCGGGCCGGGAATGGTTCATCAAACCCCTGAAGGACGGGAATATTCACGTCCTCGGACCGTACACCTCCAGAATTACAGGCGTCCTCTGTATTACGGTGTCCGCACCGGTGCTGGACAAACAGGAAAAGGTTTTCGGCGTTTTCGGCGCGGATATCAGGCTCGAAGAAATTATGAAAGTGGAAGACGAGCTGATGGAGGAATACGGAGTGGAATTCACGGAGAACGATATCCGTAAACTGACCAAGAAATATCGCCACAAAGATTAGAGAGATGAACAGGAATCTCGATTCTCATACCGGTCAGCTTTCAAAGAAGTAGGGGTTCGTCCCGAAATAAGTACTACAACCCGTGAATCCTGAAACCTTCCCGGAACTTATTACCGTCATTCCAGAGCCTGCCCCGGACTCCGATCCGGGGAAAGCCGGAATCCAGGCTTCTTCAAGACTTTCTGGACCCCGGCTTTCGCCGGGGTGACGGCACTGTGGGAATTGAGAGGATTATTTTCAGACAAGCCCTAAGTCTGATGTAACCCTTCAGTAATTCGGCGGCTGTCGCAAAATGTCATTGCGAGCGTAGCGAAGCGGTACCACACCACGTGGAGTGGCCCCCCCATTCTCACCGGGCGCAGAACCGCTTCAAACCCGGAGAACCATTACAATACTAGATATTGGCAAGGATGGCGGAATCGTCGTCTATGGGGGCTTCTCTGTCGGTGTACGGGCGGAAGGTGGAATACTGCGCATCGAAATGGGCTTTGACCATCCCGATAGGTCCGTTGCGCTGTTTGCCGATGATGATCTCGGCTTCGCCCTTCTTGGGGTTGTCGTCGCTTTTGTTGTAAACCTCGTCTCTGAACAGGAACAGTATGACGTCCGCGTCCTGCTCGATCGCGCCTGACTCCCTGAGGTCCGCCAGCTGGGGCCTCTTGTTGGGGCGGTCTTCCACCTTTCGGTTGAGCTGTGAAAGAGCGATCACCGGGACCTTCAGTTCCTTGGCCAGCGCCTTGAGGGACCGAGAGATCTCGGAAATCTCCTTCTCCCTGGACTCGGATTTCGCGGGACCCCTCATGAGCTGGAGATAGTCCACTACTATGAGGCCCAAGCCTTTCTCCCGACTCAGGCGACGAGCCTTGGCCCTGATCTCCAGCGAGGTGATGGCAGGCGTATCGTCAATGAACAGAGACGCATCCGTGATCGCACCCGCGGCCGCGGTCAATCTAGGCCAGTCCTGCTGACTGAGGTAACCGGTCCGAAGATTCCTGAGATTTACCGAAGCTTCAGCGCACAACAGCCGCAGAGCGATCTGCTCTTTGCTCATCTCCAGAGAGAATATGGCGGTGGGCGTACCCCCCTCTCTAGCCGCACTCATCGCGATGTTCAGCGCCAACGAGGTCTTGCCCATGGAAGGGCGCCCCGCCACGATAATCAGGTCGGAAGGTTGGAATCCCGCGGTCAAATTGTCCAGGTCCGTGAATCCCGAAGGAACACCCGTGATGCTCTCTTTGCGGTCGTAAAGCCGCTCGATCGTCTTGATGCTGCCTTTCATCAGGTCTTCGATACTCGCAAAACCCGACTGTATCCTGGACTCTCCGATCGAGAATATGATCTGCTCCGCGTCATCGAGAAACTCATCAATCTCGTCGTGTTCCTCGTAGCATCGTGTGCTTATCTCAGTGGCCGCCGCGATCAACTGCCGGAGCACCGATCTTTCCTTAACCTGGTCAGTGTAATGAAGAATATTGGCCGCGCTGGGAACAGCGTCGGATAATTCGGTCAGGAAAGCCGTTCCCCCCACCGATTCCAAAAGGCCCTCTTTTTTCAGGATGCTCGTCAGAGTAAGCCAGTCCACCGGCTCATTACTCTCAAAAAGACCTTTCATAGACCTGAAAATGTTCCGGTGGACTTCGCGGTAAAAGTCATCCTCGTCGAGAACCGCCATAACTTTTGGCAAGGCTTTATTGTCGATGAGCAGCCCGCCGAGTATGGCGCGTTCACCTTCCAAAAACTGCGGGGGGACCCTCACATGAGTGCTGTTGTCAGCCGGCATCCTGTTGTTCTTCCTCAGGATTCACTATCACGGACACAGTGGCCGTCACCTGGGGGTGAAGACGAACAAGCGCCTGATATTCACCCACCTTTTTCACGGGCTCGGAAAGACCGATCCGCCTCTTGTCTATTTCAAAGCCTTTTTCCATCAATACTTCCGCGATGTCGGCATTGGTCACGGACCCGAACAGTCTTGTGCCCGCATCTCTTGATTTCCTGGTGAAAGTAAGGGTCAAAGCGGACATTTGCTGTTCCTGTAGTTCCGCAGCTTCCCTCTCTTTGGCAAGCTTTCTTTGCTGCGCTTCTATCAGGGACCGGTAGCAATTGAGGTTCTGAGGAGTGGCCAGACAGGCGAGTTTACGGGGAAGAAGGTAGTTCCTCGCGTATCCGTTTTTGACCTTGACGGTCTCGCCGACGGTTCCAAGTTCATCTATGTTTTCAAGCAGGATTATTTCCATCATTCTTCTCCCAAAGTCCCCTAACGCCTCCAAACCGTGAACGGCAATACGGCAATGTTCCGGGCCCTCTTTAAAGCCGTGGTCAATTGCCTCTGGTGTTTCGCGCAGGTCCCTGAAATACGTCTGGGAATTATTTTCCCTCTTTCGGTGATGAACATTCTCAGGGTATCCGGCTCCTTGTAATCCATTCTCATGGACGAGTCCGCGCAGAAGCGACACACTTTGGTTCTGGGAAAGGGACGTCTTCTAGGTGGTCTTCGCATTATTCTTCCCCCTCCTTCTTCTCTTCTTCCGGGGCAACCGAGTCTTTCTCAGGTTCAGGAACCGGATCGGGTTCGGAAGTCGCCTCCTCGGCAGGCGCAGCTTCTTGGGCCGCAGGCTCGTCAACCGTGGTCGGCGCAGGCTCGTCCGCGGTAGGCGGAACGGGCTCCTCGGCTGTGGGTGGAGCAGACTCCTCGGGTGGAGGTGGAACAGGTTCCTCGGATGCAGGTGGAACAGGCTCCTCGGATGTAGGCGGAGCAGGTTCGGCAGGCGCCTTCGTGTCGGGCGCGGGAGCGGCAGCTGCTGCGGCTGCGGCTGCGGCGGCGACTTCGTTCGCCTTTTTCTCCTCCGCTTGGGCCTTGAAGGCCTCCAGGTCTACGTCGTCCTCCACTTTGACGCTGAGAAACTTCATCACGTCTTCCGAGATCCTGAATTGTCTTTCCAATTCCTGGACCAAGGCCGGAAGCCCCACGTAATCCAGAAGAATGTATCGGCCTTTTTCTTTCTTCTTGACCAGGTACGCCAACCTCTTCACACCCCAGTCTTCGATCTTGATGACCTCGCCGTCGCCATCTTTGATGACTGCGCCGTATCGGTCCGTGAGATTTTGGATATCGTCATCAGCAAGCTCTGGGTCGAGGATGACGACAGATTCGTAACGTCTCATTTGTCCTCCTTATGGATCTCAAGCCCTTCCGGGCAAGGAGTTTAGAACAACCGCTCTATATTACAGGAATGCCCACGCGTTTCAAGAACAAAATCCCCTCATAGGCAAGAATTGTTCGTCAGTTCTTCAAATTCTCCTTCCCGATAAAATCATGGTAATCCTTCAGTTTTGCGGGGCGGATCCACTCAGCGCGTGTGTGATTGCGAGGAGTGAAACGACGAAGCAATCCCCATACCCGGCGCGCAGGAGATTGCTTCGCTGCGTTCGCAATGACATCCTGCCAGTGCCGCCGAATGACTTATAGCAGTTCTCGAAAGTTCTGACGGAATGGCAGAGCACTGCTGGGCAAGCCGGCAGTGGCACCCAGATCTCAATCCGTGATTAGTTTCGAGAACCCCTATAATGATAACAAATCATGGCTTTTTGCGCTTGACGTTTAGAGTTTGTGCTCTATAATGTTAGAGTAATAACTCTAGATGAGGGCAAGCCGATGAAGAAAATACTGACGATCCTGGGACATTCAAACGACGAGAGCCTTTGCGCGGGTCTGGCACGGGCCTACAACGAAGGAGCGAAGGAGGCCGGGGCCGAGGCGTCCCTACTGGAGTTGGGCGGGCTGCAATTCGACCCCGTCCTGCACAAAGGCTACCGGAGCCGCCAGGAGTTGGAGCCGGATCTGGTACACGCCCAGGAGCAGATCCGCTGGGCGGATCACCTGGTACTGGTATACCCCATCTGGTGGGCCACCCCGCCGGCGCTGCTCAAGGGGTTCATCGACCGCGTCTTCTTGCCCGGGTTCAGCTATGAACCCGTCGAGGGAGCGGCCCTGCCGCAAAAGCTGCTCTCCGGCCGCTCGGCGCGTCTAATCGTCACCATGGACTCGCCCAAATGGTACTACAGGCTCTTCATGGGCGACGCGGGGCACAAGATGATGAAGAAGGGCGTGCTGGAGTTCTGCGGGATCAAGCCTGTGCGGATCACGACGTTTGCGCCGGTAAAGACCGCGACCCGAGAAACCAGGGAGCTATGGCTGGATGAGATCGGCCGCCTGGGTCGCCAGGTCGGATAGGGTTGTCTCCATGCACGCGATCCAATAGGAACCAGCTATGGGCAGCCGAGACAAGATCATCGCAGCGGCTATCGCCTTGTTCAACCGCGCGGACATGAAGTCGGTCACCACCAACCACATTGCAGAGGCGGCCGGCGTCAGCCCCGGCAACCTGTATTATCATTTCAAGAGCAAGGAGCAGATTGTCCGGGCCATCTTCAAGCGCATGGTCGTAGACGAGGAAAGAGCGTGCGTAAACTGCTGCGTGGACGATATTGACTCGCTAAGCGCTTACTACGGCCGCCTGTTGGGAGTATTTTGGAGATACCGTTTCTTCAAACGCGAGATGGTCTTCCTGCTCAAGCGGGACGCGGGCTTGAAAAAGGAGTTCGATCTCTACCAGGAAAGGCTGAACGCAGAGATTGAGACCGCTTTGCGCGGGTTCATCGCGGCCGGTATCATGAGGCCGCTGCCCGACCGCCGATTCGCCTTCTTGGTACAAAACGTAGCCCTCATCCTGAACTTCTGGCTGCCGTTCTGCGAGATGAGCAGCCCCCGTATCACAAAGGCGAGCCTGAAGCAGGGGCTCGACTTGATCGTCGATCTGCTGGAGGTCTACAAGGCATGACTCGAGGCAAACCCCTTCTTTCCCGCGGTCAGGCTTGGCAGCGGATTCCTATGAACCCCCATGTCCAGGAACGGCACAACCAAGCATGAAAATGCCCGTACCGTGACGGGGTCCCGGCCGTAGGGGCTACGCATGCGTCGCCCTCTTAGATGCTCGGTCAGTGACGGAATTCGGTGGACTTGGCGCGGCATCCATTTTCGTACAAGAATCCTCTTTGTTTGCGAACGTGCCGGCCTCCAGTAGGGGAGGCGGAGCCTCCCGGTATGCATTCCCAGGCAGAGCCTGGGAACGAGAGGAAATGCCCGTGCCGGCCCGGATCCCGGCCGTACAGCCGCGACCGGCGGTCGCCCGAAGGGAAGCCACGGACAAGCTACCCCAAGATTTTCGTAGTTCGTTGTCCCTTATTAGGGGTGATGGTTGGTATTGGGGGGCTTGCGGTCTCCGGCCTGCTTCGTTGGGACATCCGCGGCGACCGGCGGTCGCCCGGAGGGAATCACCTCTTGCGGAGTTCGCCGCATTCGCGGCAGATCCAGACCCTCTCCCGGAGGAAGAAGAACACCACCCCCACCCCGATAAAAATCGATCCCACATAGTATATGGAAGGAAGCACGAATTTGAGAAACCAGGGGGACTGATAGAAGTTCGTGATAATCCCGTAAAAGACCATGTGGAGCGTTCCAAGTGTTACCAGTGTCAACCCCGCCAGGGGAGAAAGAACCATCCTGGAGGATTTTGCCATGACTTCACCGCAGCTACGGCAGAGCCTCGACTTGCCCTTCTTGAGACGACTCTGGAACTTGCCGAAATTCTCGTCTGCCGAGGGGCTTCGGAACCGAATCGTATCAGCATTGATATCGTTCCCGGCAAAGGGATCGTCCGACTCACCGGGGCCCGCGGCTTGCAGAGTCCGTTCGCGCGGTTTGCCGGACTGGACGGCCGCCGGGGGGGGCACGGGTTTCTTGCCCGGGGTCTTAACGGGATCGACTACGTCTCGCAGTGAACGTCTCGAACCGCGGGATCTGGTGAGGCCGCTCTTCCTGTTCAAGCTGTCGCTGAGGTCCACGTATGCTTCCTCTCTGAATCCCCGTAATCTGCGGACCCCGAGTCCGCCGGGACCCATCCGGGTCGATTCGAATCCTAGCAGAATCACCCCCAAAGTCAATGCAGGAGCACGCGATTCTTTGGTCAAAGGAATCCCCCACCCGGACCATGAGGCCGGATGGGGGAAACTTGGTCGTCACATGTGGGGCTACGCCGTGATGTAGGGATTACCAAACAGAAGGATCAGAGCTATGACCAGCGCATAGATCGTAAGAGACTCGATCATAGCCAGACCGATGATCATGGTCGTCAGAATACGGCCGCCGGCTTCAGGGTTCCTTGAGGTTCCCTCGCACGCGCCGCCGATCGCTGTGCCCATGCCGATACCACTTCCAATAGCGCCCAGTCCGATGGCGAGTCCCGCGGCCAGCACGGTGTACTGAATGACCGGTCCACTGCCTTCGGCAAAAGCTACAGTCGCGAAAAGGGTTATGAAGAGCGTCAAAAATCCTACAACAGTTGTTTTCTTCATGGAATCAAAACCTCCTTGATCGGTGTTATTAGTGTGCCTCTTCCAGAGATCCTGTGATGTACATCATGGTCAGCATGATAAACACCAGGGTCTGAATGAAAGAGATGAACACGTGCAAAGCCATCATCGGTATGGGAACCAGGTACGGCACCAGGATCGTCAGAATTATGATCGCCAGATCCTCTCCCATGATGTTCCCGAAAAGACGGAAGCTCAATGACAGGATACGGCTGAAATGAGCGATGATCTCAATGGGCAACATCAGCGGGATGAGCCAGGGTACCGGTCCCAGAAAGTGCTTTACGTACTTGAATCCGTGCATCCTTATTCCCACGTAGTGGGTCATGAAAAACGCGATGAGCGCCAAAGCCAACGTGGTGTTGAGATTGCTCGTGCTGGAAAACAGGTAAGGGACTATCCCAATGAGGTTGCAGAGCAGGATGAAGAGCGCAAGGGTAGCTATCAGTGGGAAATAGGGCCGCCCCTGTTCTCCCATGGTCTCCACCACAAGATCGTCCAGAGTCCTTATGACGACCTCCCAGAAATTCTGAAGTCCCTTGGGCACCAATTGCAGCTTTCCTCTCACCAGCAGAGCCAGGACAATAAGAATAGCCATCGTCAGCCACGAGTTGAAGATGTTGCTAAGCGCGGCGTGATCGATGTTCCATTTCTCCCATTCGACGATGCTGGAATGCAATAGTGGGTTGACAACAGCATCCGTCAAAGCGGGTGGATGGAGTTGAGCGGACATTGACTAGACCTCCTCCGGCGTTCTATTGGCCACAAATATCAGAATCAGCATGATTAGAATTCCCGCGGGGATTACCGACAGACCGGCCACAAGTCCTACGGCATTGACCTTCAGGAATCTTATCAAGGCAAAAAGGCTGATCCCCAGGATCGCAAGCCTTAAATAGAAGCCACCCACCAGTGAGGCCAAAGCTTGCCCCTTATGGGTGAACTCGGTTCTCTTCAGTTTTCGGCACGCTGCCAGGGAGTTCAGTAGGACCAGTGCACCACCGGCCCCGAACCCCACGGTAAATTCACGGCCTGCCCACAATGAGAGTGCAGCAAGCCCAAACAGATAAGCCGCCGAGGATAAACCAAGCCAGATTCCTGGAATCTTTTCAAACTTCATGTGCCGTGGTCATCCTTGTGGGCCCGGAGCTCCTTTTGGACCACTCTCCACACGTTACGCGCGGCAGCCGCTATTCCAAGCAAAAAGAATATGATGCTGAGGTAGGGAAATGTCTCTAACTTCTTGTCGAGCAGATAACCTATGCCGGCTCCTATGAAGACGGCCAAGCCTATTGACCCGCCCAACTGCAACGCATCGCCTACCACCAGCCAAGTTGTTTTTAGCTTTTTCACAAAGACTCATTGATTACCAGAAAAGAGGGCTGGGTGTCAAGTTCCCATTTGACCGCGGGAAAAAAATAGCGGTCTTGACTCTCGGGTCGAATCCGCCTGTTTTCCTCATTCTTCCGAAAGTTATTCCCGGAGAGACATACCGGGATAATCATGCATCCACGAGAGGCGCAACCCCTCAGTTACGCGGGGCAGGGGGGATTTCTCCCTTCCGGACTTGAGCCATATGTTCCCTCTTTGAAAGCGCATTCGCATGAAAGTCCCGTCGGAAAAGCCACCCCTTTATGGGTCCACGTATGGGGTGGTTTGGAGGGGAGATGAGTCTACCCTCCAAGTCCATGCGCAGCGTGCGCGCCCTTGGAGTACCCTGTCCGAGGCGAAGCCCCGGACAACTGAACAACGGAAGGGACTTTCATGTTTCGTTGTGCCTGTGCTTCCAGGCATGTATGTTGGTATGAGGGGTTGCGGAGAGGCAGGCTTGGCCGTTGACAGCGCGCAAGGGAACCTCTAGAATTTTCCCGTTCCGGGACGGCTTGCGAACATGTACGGCCAATCTTGAGTAATTCTTGCGACACGAGATCGGAAATGCCCCGGGACAAGGAGGGATGAACGTGACGTCAAAAAAAGTCAGAAGCAAGTTCAAACGTTTTCACGGTCCACTCATATTTGTGAGCCTGGCCCTGTTTTCAATTTCTCTTGCGGGGGCGTCCACAGTCGCTGCTGAATCCAGAGCGGTCAGACTGAAGCAGGCTTTCCGGATAAGCCTGGAGTCAAACCCCACTACAGGGTACAAATGGAGCGCGGAATTTGACCGCAGTCTTCTCCAGCTGAAGGGGGTTACGTACAACCGTGACTCCTCGAAGCCCAAAAAAATGATGGGCGTGGGCGGCGCGGAGACCTTTGTGTTTGTTCCCATCAAACCGGGCGGAACCACTATTAATTTCCAATACAAGAGGCCCTGGGAGAAGAACAAGAAGCCGGTAAGGACCAAGATCTTCTCAATAGTAATATCTCCGTGAATTCGTAGATCCTGCGTATCAGCGTTGTGCGCTCCTGAAGCATGGAGAATCCTATCAAAACGGGCAATCTTATGGTCCACCACTTGCCTGCATTGACCGACCATCCAAGAGCGCGTAGCATGCGACGCCCCTACAGCCATAACCCACCAGGATGGCGGGATGTTCATACTTCCTTGTGCCTTGATTATGAGGCATGAAAGCTGGAATGACCCAAGATGATCAACCCCTTTGACGGAGTGAAAATCGCACTCGGAGCGTTAAGGGTCAACGTCATGCGCTCCCTGCTCACCATGCTCGGCATAGTGATCGGAGTGGCTGCGGTCATCGTGATGGTGGCCGTGGGCGCGGGGGCGCGAGAGATGATCGGTTCTCAGATCAAATCAATCGGTAGCAATCTTATCATGGTGGTTCCGGGCGCGAGCACTCAAAGCGGAGCGCGCATGGGCGCGGGTTCGGTTCACACCCTGACCTCGGAGGACGCGGAGGCCATTGCCCTTGAATGCCCGGCCGTGAAATTCGTGGCGCCGATCTGGGGTCAGGTTACCCAGGTGGTGTACGGAAACAGGAACTGGAGGACCCGAGTGAGCGGGACTACCACCGATTATTTCCCGGTTCGAGAATGGACGATCCGCTTCGGCCGAGTCTTTACTCCGCAAGAGGAACAAAGGGCGGCCAAGGTCGCGGTGGTGGGTACCACTGTTGTCGAAAACCTGATGGGCGACACGTACCCTTTGGGCAAGACCATACGAATTCAGAACGTTCCGTTCCGCATCATCGGAGTCATGGAATCCAAGGGGCAGTCTCCCCGCGGGAATGACCAGGATGACTCCATATACATCCCTCTGAGGACCGCTCAATACAGGCTATTCGGGACCCCCTTCCCCGGTGAGGTGCGCGCTGTCCTGGTTCAGGCCAAAGAGATCCGTCTGATACCTGAGGCGGAAAGACAGATCACCGAACTGCTGACCAGACGGCATCGTATAGGCCCATTGCAGGAAAAGGATTTCACGGTGCGCAACCTGACCGAGATGCTCAAGGCCGCCACAAAAGCGCTCCGGATAATGACCACCCTCCTCGGCGCGATTGCCGCGATCTCCCTGGTTGTGGGCGGCATCGGCATCATGAACATCATGCTGGTCTCCGTGACCGAACGCACCAGGGAGATCGGTATCCGCATGGCTGTGGGCGCACGTTCTGGCGACATCCTGTCACAGTTCCTCATCGAAGCGGTGGTGCTCTCCATGCTGGGAGGAATCATCGGAATGGCGGTCGGTGTGGGCGGCGCGTACATCTTCCACACAATAAGTTCCTGGCCCGCCATCATAAGCCCCCTCGCAGCAGCGATCGCGCTGCTCTTTTCCGCGGCTGTGGGGGTCTTCTTCGGCTTCTATCCCGCATTCAAGGCTTCAAGACTCCATCCCATCGAAGCGCTGAGGTATGAGTGATACGGATTCGCCGTCAGACGGGCTTGGTCCGGAGTAGGACCGGCATCTTGCCGGTCATTCCCGCCGCCAGGGGCACCTCCTCATGGTATCCGGCGGCCTGCCGTAGGGGCGCCGCATGCTGCGCCCTCTTGGATGCTCGGTCAGTGACGGCATTCGGTGGACTCTGCAATGCATCCATTTTCATACAAACCTGAGTCGTCCCGAGACAAAGCGCACAGAGAGGACCGGCAATGATGAATATTCTTTGCACTCTACCGGCTGTAATATCGGCACTGATTCTCGGCGCGCATTTCCTTAGAAGCGACTGGATCGTGATCGCAGCGGTCTGCATTCTGGCACCGGTGTTGCTCCTTACCGGAAAGACATGGGCAATTCGACTCGTTCAGTCGCTCCTTTTCGTTGGGGTCTTCGTCTGGATCGATACAGGCCTGTCAATCTATAAGGACCGGTTGGCTCTTGGCATGCCTTGGCTGCGCATGGCGCTCATAGTCGGAGCGGTCGGGCTTGCGTCATTGGGGTCTGCCGCCCTGCTGGAGCGCCAATTGGACCGGGAACATACTCAAAGAGACGGGACCTCGGAACCAACGATCCGCTGAGAAATGAAATCCAGGTCCGCGATGTGGTGGATTACGGGGGTGACCATTCACTTACGCGGGGCACTGGCAGGATGTCATTGCGAGCGCAGCGAAGCAATCTCCTGCGCGCCGGGTATGGGGATTGCTTCGTCGTTTCACTCCTCGCAATGACACACGCGATGAGATGATCTGCCCCCCGAAACTGAATGCTCACTTACGGGCCACGGGTGCTCTTGACTAGTCATCTGCTACTATGGTAACCGTCCTAGCGGCGAGTTTCTCGACAGTGTCCGTCTTGGAATGAACGCGTACAACCGACGCACTTTTCCCGTACGGAACGAGCGAGTTCATTCGTCCACTGCGCGAAGCCGTTAGTCTCTGGCGCAATAAAATTTCCGAACACGAGGTACGAAATGAAGAAGTTAGTTGTTGTGATGGCTCTGTTGGCCTTTGTCGCAGCCGCTCCCGTTGCAATGGGAGCAGACAAGGCTGCAAAAGACGTGAAAGTCGCTTGTTGCCATGATGGAAAATGCGACAAGCACCACACGAAAGCCGAATGCGAGAAGGAACGCGGCAAGGTGGTCAAAGACTGCTCGGAATGTAAGTAGCCTATCCTGGACCAGCCGGGGTGGACTCCTCCCCAAAGACTTCATCATATGCGGTACCTGGGCGGAATCGGCTACCCCGGGTTAAAGACTGACACGGCATGGCCGTGTCAGTTGCCTTACCCAACTGCTGGAAAGCAGGCAAACACCAATACAGAAGTCCGTCGTGAGCCATAATCCCTCGGCGCCGGCGTGGTCTTCGGTCGCTCTTCACTCTCTGAAAACACACCAATATTACGAGACTTTCTGCGAAACAATAAGACTCTTCATGGCCACCGTTCGACGATGGACCACTCGGTACCGTCATGAGGCAACCGACCCTGATTATCTGAATATCTGCACGCGACTATACCAGTTCTCGAGAGTTCTCACGGATTCGCAGGCCGGAAAGCCTGCGCCATCAGAAAGAAGTTTGGGAGGAAACCGAAACTAATTACGAGAACCACCATAGTATGACAACTCCAGCCCCAAGCCGGCTCGGAGTCCCGAAGGGACGAAAGATAATAGCCCAGGGATTTATCCCTGGGTCCGCAATCCATTCCCCACCGGGAGTCCCGAAGGGACGACAGATAGCGAGCGCGTAATGGTTCTGTCGTCCCTTCGGGACTCAGGTGTTCTGCAAAGGCCCTTACCCGGCGATGAATCCCCGGGCTGTTTTCTGACGCCCCTTCAGGGCTACGGTCTTTCGAGAAAGAAGCGAGAAAGATGGGCCACGCCAATGAGTCAATCCGTGATTACTTTTGAGAACCGCAATAATACGCAATCAAGATTGCTCTAAGCCTTAGAGTGGGTTGCCTTGTTAGGTGAGACGGTTTGGGGGTACCCATCGGGGGTAGTTAGACTAGCCGAAAAGGACTATATTATATTCCTTGACTATCCTCCCGTGTTTGTTATCCTGATATTGGGTAAATAGCGACTTCATTCACACAGTCTGCGATCGTTCTTGAAGCGATCAGGCTTCATGCGGCACCTCGTGCGGACTAGCCCTCATCGCTTTATGAGCGCAGACTTCGTTCAGAGGAGGGAATCGTGCAACGACTATTATTGGTGTCTTCATTGGTAGTGGTATTGGTTGTGACTCTGGTCCCCTCATCAGTGGCCCAGGTCACGATCACGGAACCTGCTCCCGGTTCGGAAGTGGGGATGAGACCCTTGGTGCAGGGCACGGTTGCCAAGCCTGAACTAGCCGTCTGGGTGATTGTGCATCCAACTACCCTGAACGCCATGTGGGTCCAGCCCAAGGTCAAGCAAAAGGGAAAAAGATGGCAGGTACAGGTGTATTGCGGAAGACCCGGAAGCGTGGACGTCGGGAAGTCATTCGAGATCAGAGCTGTGGCCGGTCCGTGGACGCCACTCAAAGAAGGGGATGTCCTCAACAATCTCCCTGGATCTGACTTTATCTCAAATCCTGTAACGGTCAGGAGGACGCGATGAAGAACTTCCTTTCTTTTCTAATGCAGAGCGTCCCCGGGGTTCCGAATTGGGTTTTCGTGTTCGCTATGCTCTTGGCTACCGTTAGGACTGTGTTAGAGATACTCTGGTACTATGATCGACCCCCTCAGAAATTGCCTGAAAAAGAAGATCCCGATGTTTCGGCGAAGTCTGAAACGGCTCATGAGTCCGAGGAGCAAGATCGCAGAAAGGCCAGACGATCACGCCCGAGAACTTTACGAAGCCGGCGGACCGGATTATTCCGGGTGCTTTCGTCTTTTTTTATCCTCAGTGCGATATTCATTCTGTGGTTGTTCTTTCAGAATCTCCAAAGCGATTTGAAATTGACAGCCAACAAATTAAAGGAACAGAGGGACCATACTTGGACTTGCCTTCTCAAACCCTTGGACAAAGCTTCACCGGATCCCGTACATCGTGCGCTTGTTGGGCCGCCGCCTGGGCGCTCCAGTGTGAACTTGACGATCTTTCCTGAACTCAAATCAACGCGTGGTGGCCGGGTGGACGTCTCAGGATCCGTGGCCGACCCCAAGACTCAGGTCTGGGTCGTGGTGAATCCGCCGGGATCCAACGACTTCGAGGTCTGGCCGGCAAAAACTCAGAAGGATGGGAAGACTTGGAAGGCTACTCTTAGTTTGCCTGGAACAGCCAAGGAGTTCCGACTCATGGCCATTGCCGGATCGCAGTATACCTACTGGCACAACAGAAAACGCAGTTCCTGGCCTGAAGGATACGACTGGCGATCTAAAGCAATAGAGGTTGACAGACCGTAGACCAAGAAGCGCTGTCAAGGGTACGAAAACCCGAGGATCGTAGCGGGGTCGGCGCCTTTGCGAACATGGAGGACTATTAAAGCAATTACCGTCGCAAGAGAGCGATAACGAAGCATAAAAAGGGCCACTATCCTGGTGGGTTACGGCCGTAGGGGCGTAGCATGCTACGCCCTCCTAAACGGTTGAGCGGCTACAGCAGCAGGGCGGCCGTTATTTCGGAGTGCGGCCATTTTACCTCTCGTTCCCAGGCTCTGCCTGGGAATGCATATCGGGAGGCTCCGCCTCCCCTACTTGGGGCCGGCGTCTTCTCCAAAAAAAGAGGACTTCCATAGGATGGCCTACCCTGAACTTCCGCTCACTTGTCCCCCTCGGCAAGGTAATCGTTGAACGGCCGCGCGGGTTCGTCCTGCCTTTCCAGAATCAGCACCGAATCCAGGATATCTTCTATTTCTTCCAACAAATCAGCGTCTTGAGCAATGCGTCCTACAACACTTCGAACAACCTCCTCACTTTCCACGCGGCTTAAGGCCCGTAGAGCGGAAATTAGCGACTCCGCAAGACTATCCCGAAAGTCGCGTTCCAGGCTCAGGAGATGGAAAAACGAAGCGCGCTCTTCTTTTCCGAGGGTTTTAAAAGAGTTCAAGAAAGCCTCAGCGGTTGCTGTTGACGGTGTCATGTCATCCTCAGTTGGTCGGCTGCGGACCGTGAGTCCTGCAATACTCTCAAAGACAGGATAGACCCCGGTCAAATTTCCTGCAACCAAAAACGCGCTTGTTCCGGGACCGGGCCAAATCCGGGCGCGGCATCGGGCAACCATTCCGAAACGTTCGGATCGGTCGGAAAGGCAAATTAAGTAGTGCGACTTGTCCCACAATAGCGATTGCCAATCTGTTCCAGGCTATACCGGGCTTGAAGAGGGCGTAGCATGCTACGCGCCGTACGAAGACCCGCCTCCGACGCCTTCTCATATTATTGGATCTGCCCGAATTCCCCCGGAACGTAGGTGAATGACTGCACTCTCATTTCAGCCCCCTTGCCCTTGAATGACGTTTGCGCTACAAAGGGGGGCCATGACTCAAGAGAAGGACAGAATTGCACAGGATAGTTCCGGGTCCGGGGGTGCTGAGCCTGAAGGCCCCGGGTCAAAGATGGACGATTCCGCGGCAGTGGAACAGTCATCCGAGAAGCGCGGTTCAGTGAAGAGATTTGTGTGGCGCGCTCTCAAGATCCCGCTTTACATTGTGTTTCTGGGCGCGGCGGTGGTCCTGATTCTGCTGGGGGTGGATAAGATGGCGGAGATTGCCCTGAAGAGCAGCCATCTGTCAGCGGTCTATCCTCACGATATTGGGTTGGCGCGCCGCGATTTCACAAGGTTGGTTTCCCACTACGACTATGATTTCAACCCTCGGGTCTGCTTGGAATACAACATAGCCAAGGGGAACCGGTACGAATACGCCAACAACGCGGGGTTCCGTGAACCAACGGACATCCCTCTGGATAAGCCTAAAGACGAGTACCGAATATTCCTTACAGGCGGGTCCACCGCGTACGGGCTCGGGGCGGTCGGGGAAACGGTCCAGATCATGGGCTGGTACGGATTGGAGTACAGGGAGACCATCTCCCACATGATGGAGATGATCCTGAATTCCACCGCGCCCATACCCGGCAAGACCATCAGGGTGTACAATGCCGCGGTTTGGGGGTACGCTTATCAGCACAATCTCATACGGTATCTGACCAAGCTGAGGAGATATAAACCGGACCTGGTGGTTTCCTTGGACGGGGCCAACGAGCTTCCCCTGGTTAGTGATCTCAGACCTGAATGGAGGTACTTCGAGGAAGGCCAGTTTCACGGGGTCCTCAGTCAGATCTATTCGTACACCAGGCCCGGGTTGTCGTCGTATTTGACACTCTGGCTCAAGAACAACACATTCCTGATGGCCTACCTCTGGCAAGGCAGAGACATTTTTCAGGACCTCAACGCGAAGGTTCCCATATACCACGGCGCTCCCCCGGGCGCGGACTGGCGGACCGCGGGGCAGAGCCCCCCCGACCAGGAGAACCGGCAACTCCTTACGCGTAACTTGGACACAGTGGTTCGCATGGTGGAAAACTACCACAGCGTCCTTCAAAACGACGGTGTTGAGCACATTTTTGCGTTGCAGCCCTGGTTCTATCTCAGCAAGAAGAAGCGGGCCGAGCCGGAGCGGAAAATGGGGGAGCTTGTCGGTCATTCCCAGTATTTCGGGATTCCCTCGGATAAGACCTACGTGAGGCTTGTGGAACGAATCAAGAAGAGCGCGGACCAAAAGAACTATTTTGTGGTTGACTTCTCCAATTATTTTGATGATGTATCCGAACAGGTCTTCACTGACTGGTGCCACTTGACTGTTGGGGCCAACTACCTCTTGGCCAAGGAATTGTCCAACTCGATCAAAAAAGAGGTATTCCATGTCCCGGTCAGCGACGCGGACAGGATAGATCATAAGAGCAGCTTTTTCTGGAATCTTACGGCCACTGCAAAGGCCGCGTACGCGCCCGAGGCCGATCAACCAGGCAACGGAGTCGGCAACATCCTCCCGGGTTACCCGGGAAAAGGGATCTATTCATCGAAAGTGGTATCTGAGGACGAGCCGTTGGAACTGGTCCTGGATTTGGGCCGGACCTTTGGTGTGAGCAGACTGAGGATCGTGTGGGCCGATGAGTCGGCCGTGCCTGATGAATGGGTCTTTGAAGCCTCCGTGGATGGAATCACTTGGAAAGCCCTGGTAAAGGCCGACAAGAAGCAGGTGGATAATTTCGCGTGGTGGCCCGGGTACGAGTTTTACGGGGCTGAGCAAGTCCCCACCCGGTATCTCAGATATAGGCCCACAGGTTCAAAGACGCGATCCATCAGGCTCAGAACGCTGACCGCGTTTCGGTAGGAGACTATGAACATACTTGGAATATCAGCATTTTATCACGACAGCGCAGCGTGTTTGTTGAAAGACGGCGCGATTGTGGCGGCAGCGCAGCAGGAGCGGTTCTCCCGTATAAAGCACGACCACCGGTTTCCCCAAGACGCCATCCAGTATTGCCTGAAAGAGGGACGGCTTGATGCGAATGACCTGGATTACGTGGTCTTTTACGACAAGCCCTTTATCAAATTCGAGCGTCTGCTGGAGACCTATTTGTCTTTTGTTCCGCGAGGTTTGTCCTCTTTTCTCATCTCCATGCCCCTGTGGTTGAAACAGAAGTTGCACACGCCCAGGCTGATAAGCGACGCCTTGGGGTACCAGGGAAAGATACTGTTCACGGAACACCATGAATCCCATGCCGCATCCGCATTCTTTCCTTCTCCTTTTGACAGCGCGGCCTTTCTCACAATGGACGGCGTGGGAGAATGGACTACCACGAGCTTCGGAGTCGGGAAGGGGAACAAGATTCGGATCGACAATGAGATAAAGTTTCCTCATTCTTTGGGGTTGCTCTACTCGGCCTTTACCTATTTCACGGGGTTCAAGGTAAATTCCGGCGAGTACAAGATCATGGGGCTCGCGCCCTACGGTGAACCCAAATACGTGGATCTGATGCGGAGCGAACTGATCGACATCAAGGAGGACGGTTCGTTCAAGTTGAACATGGATTACTTCACCTATACGTACGGCCTGACCATGACGGGCAAAGCTTTCGAGAAGCTCTTCGGAGGCCCCCCCCGCAAGCCGGAGGCCGATCTCACCCAAAGGGAGATGGACCTGGCCAAATCGGTCCAGGTGATCACGGAAGAGGTCATGCTCCGTTCGATCAGGCATATTCACAAGGTAACCGGTGAGCGGCACCTCTGTCTGGCCGGTGGAGTGGCGCTCAACTGTGTGGGCAACGGGCGCATCCTTCGCGAGGGTCCATTTGACGATATCTGGATCCAACCCGCGGCCGGAGACGCGGGCGGCGCGCTGGGCGCGGCACTGCACACCTGGTACCAACTGCTGGGCAACGAGAGAACCAGGGACTCCGATTCCACCGACAGTCAAACAGGTTCTTACCTGGGGCCCGAATTCTCGGATGCTGAGATAAGGGAGTTTCTTGATTCCAACGGCTATCCCTATGAACAACTTGAGGACAACGAAGTGCCGGATCGGGTGTCGGACCTCATAGCAGACGGGAAGATAATCGGATGGTTCCAGGGCAGGATGGAATTCGGGCCGAGAGCCCTGGGCGCCCGGTCGATAATCGGTGACGCGAGAAGCCCTGAAATGCAGGCCCAGATGAATCTGAAGATCAAGTATCGGGAGAGTTTCAGGCCGTTCGCGCCTTCGGTCCTGGTGGAAGATGTCGGAGACTATTTCTACATCGACGGGCCGTCGCCCTACATGCTCCTGGTTGCGTATGTGAACGAGGAGATACGTCGGCAGATGAACGAAGATGAGCAAAATCTATGGGGAATTGACAAACTCAACGTGACCAGATCCGATATCCCCGCGATCACGCACGTTGACTATTCGGCACGCATTCAGACGGTCAATAGGGACACCAACCCGCTGTACCACAAGATGATCGAGGCCTTTCGGGACAAGACCGGCTGCGCGGTTATTGTGAACACCTCATTCAATGTTCGCGGGGAACCGATTGTCATGAGCCCTGAGCATGCTTATCTATGCTTTATGAGAACGGAAATGGACTATCTTGCGCTCGGGACTCTGTTGTTGGATAAGAAAGATCAGCCCAAACTAAAAGATGACACGGATTGGAGAGAGCAGTTCACGTTGGATTGATAACTAGATAAGGACCTTGAGCCAGGATGAACATCATACAGGAAATAAAGGATGAAATTCGGGCAGCCCGCAGGGAGCCGTCGAGTCGCGATCTGACGGTGACAGCGTTGGTATTCTTGATCATTCTCAGCTCTATCGGCGCGTACACGCTGTTTTGGAGCGGCAAGTGGTACGGGGCCATCTGGATCGCAGTGGGCCACAGCATGTTGCTGGCTCGACTGATTCCGCCCCTTTTTCGTAGGATTTATCGTCTCTGGATAGCATTTTCCGTTGTTCTGGGTTACTTTGTCTCACGGATTTTGCTGACGATCATCTTCTGCGTGATCGTCGTGCCTACGGGCCTGATCATGCGGCTTGTGGGAAAGGATCCCATGGATCGGAAGCTGGACCCGGCCGCACAATCATATTGGAACAAGAAAGAACAAGAAACCGACACAACCATAGAGCGTTACGAAAGACAGTTCTGACCGCAGCGGTCGGACGCGCCGTACCGCGGAGGAATGACGAATGTCCCTGGTGAAAGAATTTTGGGATTTCATGAAAGTGCGCAAGAAGTTCTGGCTTGCGCCCATCATAATAGTACTGGTGTTGCTCTCAGGCCTGATTATTCTTGCCGCGAGTTCGCCGGTTGCCGCGCCTTTCATTTACACACTGTTCTAGGACAAGTCCGGAGCATGGGCCAAGGCTCGGCCAATACCGGTTTTTTCACAGAGTATCGGACAATACCGTGTCGGCCGGCCAAGCAGCCGGAGCGTCGGCGCCCTCTACAGGAGGGCATCGCTGCGTACAGCCTCTGCGCATCCACAACAAATGAGAAAACATTGGACCGGCGGTCAAAAGTCTTGTGATGCCAAAGCGCTTTCAAATGAGTGAGAATCAGTTCTTGGGCGCCACTGCCAGCTTGCCCAGCAGTGCTCTTTATCACTTGTTTGAACGCGCATTCCTATAAAAGCCCTCTTTGTTCGCGGAGGCGCCGGTCCCAAATAGGGGAGGCGGAGCCTCCCGGTATGCATTCCCAGGCAGAGCCTGGGAACGAGAGAAAGTTACTACCGTCATTCCGGCGTTCGCCGGGGCGCCGATCCGGACGGTCGCACATCGCAGATCCCATTTTCGGCGAATTCCTTTGGCGCATTTGGGCTAGGTTAACGGATATGGGGATCCCGGGAGCAGCTATGAATCAATCCGATAAAGTGGTGGAATCAACCGACCAAGAAGACCAAAGGTCGCGGTCCGAGGGTTCGAGCGGCCCGGGAGCGGTGAAGAGTAACGAGAACCCGAGTGGTTTCGGCCGCAGTCTGGTCCGGTTCTTTCTGGGTTGCCTATATTTCCTCTTCCTGGTTGCGGTCGTGATCGGGGCCCTGGCCGCTGTAGAGTACTACGCGTATCTTCAGATGAAGTCCTCGCCGATCGGGCAGGCTTATCAGGGCCGTACCATGGACCTCGTCCGTCACAGTTCTCAGAAGGTGGCGCCTCAGTTCGGTTACGAACCCACACCCGGGTTTGCCGCGATCCGCAACACCCGTCTTGGAAACGCTTTCGAATATATTAATGATCAGAGTTTTAAGGATTTTGACGATGTTCCCCTGGAGAAGCCGAAGGACGAATACCGGGTGTTCGTGACAGGCGGATCCGTTGTTTTCGGCAGAGGCCCGGTGCCGCCCACGGATCGGATCACCGACTATTATGAGGTGACCTACCGCTGGAACATCCCGCATATAATGGAAAAGCTTCTCAACGCTGATCCCAGGGTGCGCGAAAAGATCGGCGGCAAGAAGGTCAGGGTGATCAACGCGGGAGTCGCGGGGTACGTATACCAGAACAGTCTCATGCGATATCTCGCGAAACTCCGTTTGTTCAAACCGGACCTGGTGGTATCGCTCGACGGGGCCAATGAAGTACACACTGTGGCGCGACCGCTCAAAGACTGGAATTATTTCACTGAGGGTCCGTACTTCGAGGTAGTCTCGGAGACCATGGAAATGAGCCCCAGAGGACTGGTGAATTACCTGACCCTCTGGCTCAAACGCAACACGTACTTTTTCACGTGGTTGGCCTTGCGCGAAGGAGAGGGTCCGGGAATACTCATGGAAAATCGTGGCTTTGCCGCGCATCCCCAGGACCCGACACCTGAAATGCTCGAGTATCGGGATCGGAACATCGCTCAACTGGCCGATGTGGTGGCCATCTATCATAAGGTGCTGGAAACGGACGGGGTCCCACATATCTTCGCGCTTCAGCCGATGTTCCGAAACTCCAAGAAGAAGCTCACGCCTGTGGAACAGCGCATCGCCCAGATGACCGGCATGTCCAAGATCGGGTTTTATGACGGGGCCGAGACCTTTGACCTGATTGTGGATCGGACAAAGAAGAGGTCCCGTGAAGCGGGCCTGGAGATCCTCGATCTCACGGGCTGTTTTGACAATGTCACGGAATGGGTTTTTACGGACTGGTGCCATGTGACCAACGGCGCCAATTACATCATGGCCAAGAAATTGGTCAATAGCGTGAAAAAAGAGATTCTCGGTCTTTCTCTCCTGCCCTCGGACGCGCTCAAAGAGCCGTTGGACTCGTACTTCACCGACTACGCGAAGCAGTCCAAGGTCCTCGTGAACGGCCGGTTGACCGACAGGGGGTTACAGATTCTCAAGGGATACCCTGGACCCGATTTTCTGGAGGCAGGACCCACTGAGGATGGCGATCCTCCGAGCATTGTGCTGGACCTGGGTAAAGTATTCCCTATCTCCAGACTCAGGATCGTGTGGGGCGACAAGGAATCGGTACCCCAGGGATGGAAATTGGATCTGTCCCTGGACAAGAAAGACTGGGAAACATGGTTCACCATTTCCAAGACCGTGACCGACCGCTTCGACAAGTGGCCGGGATATGAGTATTATTGCCCCCGGGAGGTCTCAGCCCGGTACGTAAGGTACACGCCCATCGGCAAGGACCGGGCCGATGGCGTACGTCTGCGCCAGGTGAGCCTGTTTCGGTGATTTTGCGAGACGAACGTTGGGGTTCCGGTAATCATTCATGCCAAGTTGCCTTCAAAGAAGTACGGTGTACTGGTGAGGGACCGAGTCTGAAAATCCCCCCTAAACCCCCTTTTTCAAAGGGGGGGACCCGAACTACCCCCCTTTGGCAAAGGGGGGCAGCGGGGATTTTTCCCTTCCGGATTTTAGCCATATGTTCCCTCTTTGAAAGCGCATAGGTATCGGTCATTCGGGTGGCGGTGGAAGATGTCATTGCGAGCGCAGCGAAGCAATCTCGTGCGCGTTGAATATGGGGCTTGCTTCGTCGTTTCACTCCTCGCAATGACATGCTCGATGAGGAGATCTGCCTAGCGAAACTGAGGATTCCCACGTTCCGAAGAAAAGCATTTGCACTTTGGTACGGATGGGCGTATAAAATAAGGTTTGAGTTATGTCGAGCCGCGGGCAATCGAGTCAGCCCCGCGGCATCTGGAGTGAAGAATGCCCAAAATAAAGACCTGTCGTGGAGCAGCCAAGAGGTTCACGATTCTCAAGAGCGGCAAGATCAAGAGAAAAAGAGCCTTTCTCAGCCATATTCTGACGACCAAGACCACCAAGCAGAAGCGAAGGCTCAGAAAAGGCGCGCTCATCGATCCGAGCAATACGACACAGATAAAGAGGCTTCTGCCCAATGGATGAAAGGAGCGCGGACCGAGGATTGAATTCATCCGTGATCAGCGGCAGTTGGACTGCGCCGCACGAAGTCGCTATTAGGAGTCATTGATGCCGAGAGCTAGATGTTCGCCCGCGAGCCGGGCCAGACGCAAGAAAATACTCAAGGCCGCAAAGGGATACGTAGGCGGACGAAGCAGAACCCTGCGACAGGCCAAAGACACCGTTGAAAAGGCGCTCTGCTACGCGTACCGTGATCGCCGCACGAGAAAACGTGATTTCCGGCGCCTGTGGATTGCCCGAATAAACGCAGCGACCAGATCAAACGGGCTTCCTTATAACCGTTTCATTCAGGGACTCAAGAAAGCCGGAATCATTCTGGATAGGAAGATACTGTCCGATCTCGCAATCACGGATCCCGGAGGGTTCAGCACCGTTGTGCAAAAGGCCAAGGCCGCGCTGGGAGCCTGACGGATCTTCTCACAGGACGAGCGAGCGAACCCTCGCGAACCCCGGTAACGAACGTGCAGTCCCGGGAGTGTTTCGCATGCGCACGTGGAGCGGTCGCCCCTTGGACCGCTCTTTTTTGATGCGCGGTCCCGCACGACGCGTCCGCAGATCCATACCAACTACCACGCACTGAAAGGCACAACGAAGCATGAAGGTCCTTTCCTCTCGTTCCCAGGCTCTGCCTGGGAATGCATACCGGGAGGCTCCGCCTCCCCTGCTTGGGGCCGGCGCCTTCGCGAACAAAGAAGACTTTCATACTTCGTTGTGCCTTTGTTTCTAGGCATGTAAATTTGGTTTTAGTCCCGGCATTTGTGAGCCGAAACTACGGGGTGATCATGGAAGAGCAGCTGGAAAAGATACGAGACGAAGCCTACGCACTGATCGAAAAGATCGACGACGAGAAGGACTTGGCAGACCTGAAGACTCGATTTCTTGGACGCAAAGGCGAGTTGACGTCGGTCCTAAGAGGCATCAAGGGTGTGGCCAAGGAAGAACGGGCCAAAATGGGACAAATGGCCAACAAGGTAAAGGTGGCTCTGGAAGAGAGGCTCGATCAGGCCGAGACCGACATCAAAAAGAAGGTTGAGGAGCGGAAACTAGTGTCGGAATTCGTTGATGTCACTCTCCCCGGCCGGCGTTCGATTCCGGGTCGGGAGCATGTGCTCAACAAGGTCACCAGGGAGCTGATCGAGATTTTCGCGGGGCTGGGCTTCCGGTTGGCTGAGGGGCCCGAGGTGGAGTTGGATTATTACAACTTCGAGGCCCTCAATATGCCGAGGGATCACCCGGCCCGAGATATGCAGGATACCTTTTACTTTTCCGAGAATGTGGTGCTGCGGACACACACCTCCCCGGTCCAGATCCGGACTATGGAGAAAACCCGGCCCCCCGTGCGGGTGATCTGTCCGGGAAAGGTCTACCGCCGTGACGCGGACATGACCCATTCCCCTATGTTCATGCAGATTGAGGGTCTGTGGGTGGACGAGGGCATTTCCATGGCGGATCTCAAGGGAATTCTAATCGCGTTCGTTCACGAGTACTTCGGAAAAGAGATTGGGTTGCGCTTTCGTCCCAGCTTCTTCCCATTCACAGAACCGTCCGCGGAAGTGGACATACAGTGTGTCATCTGTGGAGGGAGCGGCTGCCGGACATGTTCTCACACGGGATGGCTGGAGATCCTCGGGTCAGGCATGGTAAACCCCGCGCTGCACGGATTCGTGGGGTACGATCCCGAGATCTACACCGGGTTTGCATTCGGTCTGGGGATAGAACGTGTGGCAATGCTGAAATACGGTATCCCCGATATCCGAACCTTCTATGAAAACGATATCCGCTTTATCAATCAGTTCTAAGGGCTGAAAGAGGTACCAGGAAAATGCTCGTCAGCTTCAACTGGCTCAAGGAGTTCGTGGAGATCGATCAGTCGGCTCAGGAAATAGCCGAACTCCTCACAATGGGTGGATCGGAAGTGGAGGCCTTAACTGCCGTGGGGACGGGTCTGGACAAGATCCTTACCGCGAGGATAGAGGAAATCAAGCCGCATCCTGATGCTGAAAAGCTAAGTCTTGCCCGCATCAGTCTCGGATCGAGGGAAGAGACGGTTGTCTGCGCCGCGCCCAATATCCGTGTGGGGCAGGTGGTTCCCTACGCGCCACCGGGCGCGGTGTTGCCTTCCGGGCTGGAAATGAGCGAACGGGAGATCAAGGGAATCAGATCTCCCGGTATGATCTGTTCGGAAAAGGAATTGGATCTGGGGGAAGACGAAGCAGGAATCCTTGTCTTTGATGATTCGGTGGACCCGGGGCTTCCTTTGAACATCGCCTTGCCGTACGTGAAGGACTTTATCTTGGAGATCGGAATCACCCCCAATCGGGGTGATTGCCTCTCAATTCTTGGAATTGCCAGGGAGGTTGCCGCGCTCACGGGAAAGCCGGTGAAGGTCCCCCCTCTCGAGGGTGACGAGAGTTCGGTCAATGTGGCCGAAAAGGTCACGGTGGAGGTTCCGGACAAGGAACTCTGCCCCAGATACGTGGTCCGAATGGTGGAAGGCGTGAACATGGGACCGTCGCCGTTTGAAATCCGTCTCAAGTTGACCAGATCCGGCGTGCGTCCTATTTCCAATGTGGTGGACGTGACTAACCTGGTATTGCTCGAATGCGGCCAGCCCTTGCACGCGTTCGACTATGACCTTTTGGAAGACCACAAAATTGTCGTTCGCCGCGCGGACCCGGGTGAGTCGTTTGTTACGCTGGATCGAGAGGTGAGGAAGCTCCCTGAAAACGCGCTGATGATAAGAGATGGGAAGCGATCGGTGGCCCTGGCCGGAATTATGGGAGGCGGGAATTCCGAAATCGAGGATGACACCTCAAACGTGCTCATCGAGAGCGCGTGTTTTGAGAGGTTCGGAATCCGTAGAACCGCGAAATCGCTGGGCATGTCCACGGAGGCTTCATTCCGGTTCGAGCGGGGAGTGGATCCTGAAGGCACGCTCTGGGCGGCCAATCGTTCGGCCTATCTTATGGCAAAGCTCGCGGGTGGGACTATCCTGGCATCTGTCGTGGATGTGTATCCCATTCCCATTGAGCGTCCGGCTGTGTCGGTCCGACCGTCCCGAGTCAACAAGGTGCTCGGAACCAGCATAAAATACAAGGACATGGCCTCATATCTGCGCCGATTGGGAATAGAGGTGGATGACTCCGACCGTAACGCGTTCGTGTGCATCCCCCCCTCGTGGCGATGGGACCTGGAGACTGAAGAGGACTTCATCGAAGATGTGGCCGGAATATACGGGTTCCAGAACATTCCGGTTTCCTTGCCGGTTTACCGGTCCGCGCCGGACCGAACAAGGCAGGAGTATGACAGTATTCGGGACGTGGCCCGATTGATGACGGCCTCGGGCTTCTCCGAGGTGATCACCATGTCGTTTGTGTCCGCCGAGTGGGCCGCGGAATTCCTTACGGCTGAGGACTCTGCCGGGTTGGCCCTCTTGAATCCGTTGACCGAGGATAACGCGGTGATGAGGACCTCCCTCATGCCCGGACTCATTTCGTGCATGACGCGCAACGTGAGTTTCAGATCCACCAACCTGAGGTTGTTTGAGATTGGAAAGATTTTCACTCCCGTCCAAGGCGAGGAACTGCCCACAGAGGACGTGAAACTGGCCGGACTGGCCACGGGCGCTCGCTTCCCCGAGCTTTGGAACGTTCACAGGGAGGAGCGGATAGATTTTTATGATATGAAGGGCGCGGTTGAGAATCTCCTGGAAGGGCTGGGAGTAGGTTCCGTGCAATTCCTCAAGAAAGAGATACCTTTCCTTCATCCGGGCAAGTGTGCGGAAATGCGCCTGAATGCAGAGCAGATCGGGTATGTGGGGGAGCTGTCTCCGGCAAAGATAAACGAATACGATCTGGAAGCTCCAGTGCAGATTTGCGAGATTCTCCTGGAGCCTCTGCTCGTTGAAGGCCGCAAGGAAAGGGTTTTTGAGCCCATTCCTCGCTATCCCTATATAGAAAGGGATTTATCAATCATCACTGAAGAAAATGTTTCAGGAGATGAGATTAAACACTTGATTTCACGCTTAGGCCATGATATTATTGCGACCGTGACCGTATTCGATTTGTATCGAGGAGAATCTATTCCGGAGGGGAAACAGAGTATTGCCTTCCGGATACGTTATCAGTCTGAGGATCGAACTCTGACCGATGAAGAAGTTGAAGATGTCCATTCTCAAATAGTGGAGACGATAACTGCCGAGACCGGCGCCACAATGCGAGAATAGGGCATATTCGGCCGAAAAGGGACAGTCGGCCGGATTACCATATCGGTCGGACCTTCACCGAACCGAAGGCTCTTGTGGGAAGGATCCTCATGTAAGGGGTGGTCGAGTCATGGATATCGCAATCCCGGAGAAGCAGTATTTCAAGATCGGCGAGGTCAGCGAAATCCTGGATGTGGAACCATATGTCTTGAGGTACTGGGAATCGGAATTCAAGATCCTCAAGCCTACGCGGACGCGCGCGCGGCAGCGCCTATATCACAAGAGAGACCTTGAACTCCTCATGGAGATCAAGCACCTGCTCTATGATGAGAAATTCACCATTGCCGGCGCAAAAAAGCGACTTCAGGAAATGAAGAAGCTGGCCGCAGCGGAGAAAAAGGCCAAGAAAACGGGCAAGAAAAAAGTGGAAGCCCAAGCCGCGGAAGTGAACCCGACAGTCTCAGAGGGGGATATGGACTACAAGGAAATCCTCCAGGACATCAAAAAGGAACTCAAAGAACTCAGAGCCATCCTGGAAGGATAGGCAGCCTGCGCCCGGGGCGCGCTCGCCGCGCTCCAAAGAAACCCTGCTGCAAGGCTCTGTGAACGATTTTCCAAGGGCGCCACCAATAATCCGAATCAACAACTCCCGTCTCCAACCACAAAAGGATCGTGCCCCGCACGATCCTTTTGTGGTTTCCGGCATTTGTGGCAATTGACCAATAATGCCAGCTCACCCGGCATTCCGACAGTGACAGATTGTAGGATGGGGTGAGTGAAGCGAACCCCATAGATCGAGGAATTATCCGGGTGAGGTGTGGCGTGAAAGCCTCGACCGATGGGATTCCCTCCGGTCATCCCATCCTACGTGCTTCAAGCCCGGTGAACGATTACGGCAGAATTTTCATATTGACCGGACCCTCATCATGATTTACGCTATTCTTTAGACGGGAATCATTGTCGGACCGGCGGGAGCGGGAAAGTGCCAGGACGGGTCGCCGGCCCAAGAACAACGGTCAAGAAAGGAGCGGCATTATGAGCACCCCAATGCACTGTCCCGGATTCGAGGCGCACAAGGACCTTACGTCGTTTTCTTGCAAGTGTCCCGAATGCGGCAAAGAGGTTGAGGTTTTTTCCGATGAATTCGACAAGTCCATTAAATGCCCGGGATGCAAGGAACCCATAGATTTTGCCCGGTGCAAAATCGAGGCGGAAGGCTCTTAGAAGCCCTTGGGGTTGCCGGTCGCCCCGCCCCCGCGTTGAATTCAGGCTGCACTGGTCCCTGCGGCTTCAAGTGGCCACGCAGGGCGATCCCTGCCGCGCCATGTGGGACCTGGAATGGACGGAAGTACCATCGCTCGTTGCGGCTTCCGGGCACGGGGGCCTGAATGATCTCCGGTCGGCGACCTTCTCCCTCGTCCGCGCCCTCTTAAGCCCCGGTCAACACGTATGTGATGCGATCTTCTTCCAGGTCTACGGTCCTGATCTTGACCTTCATGCCGGCCTTGACCGCATCAAAGTCAAGGGTCTTGTCGAGTCGGCCGAACACTTTCATGCCGTCATCAAATTCCGCGATCCCCAGCATATAAGGAACATCCTTCTCAAAGCCGGCCGGCGCGAACGTAGCCTTGGTGAAACTGAGGAGAGAACCCTCACCGGTTATGGGGAACCAGTCCATGGAGTCGCTCAAGCAGCTGTTGCAATCACTTCGGGGAGGGAAAAACTTGGTGCCGCATTCGGTGCACACGGTCCCTCGGATTTCGTTGTTCTTTAGAAATTCAACAAATTTTTCGGCCTTGGTTGTGTCTGTAAAGCTGACTATTCCAAACTGTTCAAATCCCATGTGATCCTCCGATCATCCCAAACACGCTTGCGATAGGCGATTGAGATTACTCTTTCCCGAAAATGGTCACGTTGCCGTAGATGCCCACGCCGCCGATATTGTGAACCAGTCCTGTCTTGGCCTCGGGTACCTGCATCTCGCCTGCTTCGCCTCTCAGCTGGAGCACAATTGTGCGGATTTGGGAACCTCCTGTCGCGCCGATGGGATGTCCCTTGGAAAGCAGGCCGCCATCCACGTTCACGGGAATCTTCCCTTCTCTGTATGTCTCTTTGTTGCGGATGAGGTCCGGGCCGCCTCCCGGCTCGGCAAATCCCAAATCAGTGTAAGCCATCATCTCAGCTATGGTGAAACAGTCATGAACCTCGGCCACATCCACATCCGAGGGCGCGATGCCGGCCATTTCGTAGGCTTGCTTCGCTGCCAGCTGAGCACATTTCAGCCCACTGAACGTGTCCCGGCCCGCCATGTTGATGGGAGCGGTGGCCATGCCCAGACCCTTTATCCACACCGGGTTGTCGCAGAGATCCTTGGCCTTTTCCTCTGACGCGAGTATCACGCATGAGGATCCGTCCGCGTTGGCGCAGCAATCGAACATCTTTAGCGGTGTAGCGATGTACTTGGGTTCCATGATCTTCTCGAGCGCCACTGCTTTCCGGAACACCGCCTTGTCGTTGATCTGCCCGTAAGTGGAAGCCTTTACCCGAATAAGGGCCAGATCTTCCTCGGTTGTGCCATATTGTTCAAAGTGGCCTCGAGCGTACATGGCGTAATACGCGGGCATCATGGTCCCGAACGGGGCCTCCCACTGGATGTCGGCGCCTCGGCCCATTCTTTCCTGAGACTCTGCCGACGAGATCTCGGACATCTTTTGGAATCCCAGTACCAGGACCACGTCATGGAGCCCCGATGCGACCAGAGCATAAGCCGTCCTGAGTCCGCTGGAACTAGAAGAGCACACGCTTTCCACGTAGAAAGTGGGCTGAGGATTCAGTCCCAGATATTCTGCCATTAGTCCCGCCGGGGTCCGCTGCTTGTCGTATTCCGGCGCAGAACAGACCACCGAGGCGTCAATCTGCCGACTCTTGAGGCCGGCGTCTTTCATGGCCTCTCTGTAAGCCTCAAACGCCAGTTCTCTGATCGAACCCGGATAAGCCCGTACAAACGAACTTTGCCCCACACCGATTACCGCAACCTTTGCCATCATTCCTCCTTGCCGGATGGGATTGATTGTCTTTCAGAAGGACTTCAAAGATATCACAGCCAATGGTGGAGATCAATGACGAGGGTCATGAACTCTTACCAAGAAAAAAGCCCTTTGCGACCTCTGTGAAAGAGAGTGCAAAGAGCCTCTTGATGAAAAGCGGAGAAAATCTTAGGATCCGGGCCGAGCTCTCTCCCGGATCCCAATTGGAATACTGATTACTATTTCTTGGCCGGATCAGGGGCCGGCGCAACCGGGGCCGCCGTGGGGGCCTTGGCCGCCTGCGGCGCAACGCTCTTCTGCGCCTTGGCCGCCTTTTGCGCGGCAAGCTTGCCGATATGGGACTTAATCTGTGACATCTGCTGCTGGTACGATTTCACCTGCGCGTCCAGTTTGGCCTGGCTACTCGTCTTGAAACTGGCCACTTGACCTTCCATCCGCGCGATTTGTGAGTCCAGTTGCGTCCTCTGCTTGACGAGATTCTGAACCGATTGATTGATCGAACGGATCTGCTGTGTCATCCGATCCTGTGTTCCCTTCTTCGCCTGGTCAATCTGGGCCTTGACCCGCACGGATTGTTTTTCAAGAGCCGTTATCTTGCCTGCAACGTTCTCCGCCTGGCAATTCAGGCAAAACGCCGCGACAAGAGCTAACCCTACGGCGGTAATGACGCTGGCTTTCTTCATCGCTTAACTCCTCTTCAAGATAGTTGGAGATCACGCGCTCTCCCTACTGGAGTTCCTTCTATACCACATTCCGGCGCAAATGCAAGGGAAATATTGTCCTGATGTCTGGCGGTTGGTTCAATAAGTTAAGGTGTTAGATGAGCTATCCGAGGGCAAGGCTCGCTCATGTACCTCAAGATTTGAAAGTCATACGGGGAGAGGGCAGGGCAGGCCCATGAGGGCGCATTATAGCAGTTCTCGAAAGCACTCACGAATTCGCGGGCTGGAAAGCCTGCGCCACAGAATGAAGTTTCGGAGGAATCCGAAATTGGTTTCGAGAGACTACTATGGTATGAAAACTCTAGCCCCAAGGCGGTTCGGAGTCCCGAAGGGACGAAAGATAATAGCCCAGGGATTTATCCCTGGGTCCAAAATCCATTCCCCACCGGGAGTCCCGAAGGGACGACACATAGCGAGCGCGTAATGGTTCTGTCGTCCCTTCGGGACTCAGGTGTTCTGCAATGGCCTTTACCCGGCGATGAATCGCCGGGCTACTTTCTGACGCCCCTTCAGGGCTACGGTCTTTCGAGAAAGAAACGGGACGCCAATGAGTCAATCCGTGATTACTTTTGAGATGCGCTATAGTATTGGCTGTCCGTGACAGGTACGAATCCGGTGGACACGTCCATTTCGCCGGCTCCTGTGTTTTCCCCGACAATCAACGGGCCATGCTCGGTATGTATAAGACAATTTGCGGGAACGCGATCAGGATGAGTGTGCAGACTACGCACGCCAAAACGAAACAGGAAGCCCCCTTGAACACGGTCCCAATGGGGATATCGGGCGCCAAGGCCTTAACCACGTAGATGTTGATACCCACAGGAGGGGTTATTGCGCCCATGGTGGTCACCATGGTGAGGATGATCGCGTACCAGATGGGATCGAAGCCCAGCTGCTTTCCCAATGGAAAGAAAATAGGGATGGTGAGCACCAGAAAACCCAAGGCGTCCATGAAACAGCCGCCTATGAGATAGATCATCAGAATAAAGGCCAGGATGACATAAGGCGATACGGGCAGGCCTGCCGCGAACTCCGCCAGCGCGAAAGGAAGTCGGGTCACTGCCATAAAACGGCCGAAGATCACCGCCCCTGTCACCAGCATAAAGGCCATACAGGATATTTTGAGCGTATCCCTGGCCGACTTGGAGATGCCGTCCCACTTCAGGCGGCCCGAGGGAACCGTGACCAGCAAAGTGGCCGCAACGCCCGCTGCCCCGGCCTCGGTGGGAGTAAAGTAACCCATGTACATGCCGCCGATCACCAGGACGAAGATGGTTACCGCTTCAGACACGCCCCACAAGGAGACCAGTTTCTCTTTGATGGTTGTCTTTTCCCCCGGGGGTCCGAAGTCCGGGTTCACGCGGCACATGATGACTATGGTGAGCACAAAGAGCAGCCCCAGCAGGATTGCGGGCAGGATGCCCCCCAGGAAGAGCTGTATGATAGACTCGCCGGTCTGCAATCCGATGATGATAAGAATGACGCTGGGCGGCATGACCGTGCCCAGGGTGCCGCCGGTGACCACGGTCCCGCTGCTCAGGACGGGGCTATAGCGGTACTTCTCCATCTGGGGCAGCGCGATCGCGCCCATGGTGGCGGTTGTGGCTGTGTTGGACCCGCATATCGCAGCGAAAAGTTCGTCCGCGCCTATGGTGGCTACGGCCAGCCCCCCTCTCCAGTGCCCGACCCAGGTATAGGCCGTGTTATAGAGTTTTTCGGCCACTCCCGAATTAAAGGCCAGGTACCCCATGAGCACAAATAGCGGGATAACGGTCAGGCCATAACTTGAAAAGGTCTTCCACACCTCCATGCCCACCATGCTTGTCGCGGCGTTGATGTCGACAACATAGGCGAACCCGCAGAAGCCCACCAGAGCCATAGCGAAACTCACGGGCATGCCCCAAACGAACATCACCACCAGAAGCACTACGATACCAACGATGCCCACCAAAGTGGCGTCCATCAAAGGCCCTCCTCTCGGCCCGAAACCACCTTGAGCATGTCAATTGCAAGCACAAGAGCGAGCACGAAACAGCCCAAGGAGACCCCGTATGTGAAGGGGTAGTAGACAATTCCCAGAGTCTCGGTAATCTCACCGGTTGTGCGTAGAGTCGCCGCGTACTTGGCGATCTGCCATCCGACCAGGCAAAAGAACACTCCCACCAGACTACAGTTCACGCACGTGAGAACCTTGCGCAACCAAGCGGGGTACCTTTGGAAGAGAAAGTCGACGGGGATATTGGCCTTCTCTCTCTGAGCATACCCCAGAGCAAAGGCCGTAACCAGGGCGCTGGAATAGGCCATGATCTCCACTGTGCCGCCCACGGGCTTGCCGAACACCCTCAGGATTATGTTGGCGCAGGTCATGAAGACCATGACGCCCAACAAGACGCTCGCCAACCAGGTCAGCGTCCTGTTCAGGATCTCGCTCACCCTGTCCAAGGCCTGGATCATCTTCACATCCCCAAACTGTGGGAACCCCGGCGCCGACTGAAGTCACTCCAGGCCGGCGTCGGGTTCCAATTCACACGGTTAATGAACAGCTTGCGCAGTTTACATGTTCTTTTTCATCATAGCCTTGATGTCGTCAACAATGGCCGCGCCCTTGACTCCCTTGGCCGACACCTTCTTGATCCAGGCTGCGGTGATGGGCGCGAGGAGCTTGTCCCACTTGGCTTTGGTCTCGGGCGAAAGCTTGATGACCTCGACCTTCTGAGTCTTGACCGACCAGTCCAGGGACTCCTTCACGTGCTGGTCCATGTAAGTCCCGGTCCATACGCACTGATCCTTCGCCAGACCGTCCAGGACCTTCTTCACGTCATCCGGCAGAGCGTCCCACTTGGCCTTGTTCATGACCACAGCGAAAGGATAGATCACAGTATCCGTCACAGTCACAAACTTGCAGAGCTCGGCAAATTTGAAGTCCTTCAACACCTCCAGCGAGGTGAATAGGCCCTTGACCACGCCCTTCTGCAGTGCCTCAGGCACCGCTGACATTGGCATTCCGATCTGGTTGGCGCCCCAGGCCTTCAGGATCGCGGCCGCGCCGCCCGATGCACGAAGATCCAGCCCTTTCATGTCCGCGAGCTTGCGCACGGGCACCTTGGACATGATGTTGGATGGGCCGCATGTGAACATGCTAAGCACCTTAACTTTGTCAAAGGATTTGGGCTTATACTTGTTGTACAGGTCCCACAGGGTGCGGCTGGCCACTAGAGCGTTGGGGAAGCCCAAAGGCAGGCTCGTGGCGTTGGTGACCACAAAACGGCCCGGCTGATACGCCATGCACAGGCAGCCTATGTCCGAGGTGCCCGCTATCACACCGTCCATCATGTCCTTACCCCCCAGCAGGGTGCCGGCGTGGAAAGCGTTGATCTTAACCTTGCCGCCGGTACGCTTTTCTACTTCCGCCTTCCAGCGCTCAAGCTGCGCTCCCACAAAGGTGACCTTCGGAACGAACGAAGCGTACTTCAAAGTGACGGGATCTGCCGCCGCCACACCCGCCGTCACAACGGCAAGCAAGAAAGCTACGCTGAGCAACAAAGCAAAATTCTTCTTCATGACTAAACCTCCTTGTTCTCCTTATGTATAATCAAGTCCCCGTCCGACTGCTCTGCCCGACGGAGTCAATACGCGTCCCACATCCATACTTACCGGAATCGGTCTCTGGATTCCGTTTTCCGCCAAATTTGTTCAATGCCACTCCTTTTCGGGGATCTCTGCCACCCGTGGAGCGGGCCACCTCAATCCGACGGCGAACGCGAGACGGCTATGAAACGGAAATGCTCTATTGAAAACGGATTTCAACCGAAGTACCGGAGTATACCTTACCGCCGCGCCCTCAATCAACCATAATCTCTGGGGGGGTGTAACCATTCACTTACGCGGGGGCAATGGCAGGATGTCATTGCGAGCGCAGCGAAGCAATCTCCTGCGCGCCGGGTATGGGGATTGCTTCGTCGTTTCACTCCTCGCAATGACACACGCGATGAGAGGATCTGCCCCGCGAAACTGAAGGTTTACAGGGGGAGTGTAATGCCTCAGTTTCGCGGGATTTGAGGCCGACGACGTGGTCCCAAAACGGGCTTGCACGGTTCACGGTGAACGGTTACAAACGAGACCATCTGACGCGCTCCGCCGTGTCCAGTAAACCTGTTCATCTCCGGTCTTGTGACCGCGCGCGCGTGGCGTAATTTTCAAAAGACATTAACTAGCTTATATCACGACCTGTTATCGTTTCCAGTATAAAAATCTATTGAAAAAAACAAGAAGCGTTGTTTTTTTATTTACTTTGAAAACTTTTGGTGTTAAGGACCCATTTTAATAGTATGAAAAATAAGTCTTGATGCGGTCCAAGAGAAGACATGCCAAAGCTGAGCAGAGCGGAAAATAAGAGAAAGGCTCAGGGCGTAGAGAGGTTTTCAAAACCCCTGGTGCGGCGTCACCTGTGGGACAGCAGCGTCCTATTGGCCAAGCAGGGGGCTCCTTCCGTGGGTCCATGTAAGGTACGGATGTTGCTCGGGGCCCTTGTCATGCCGGCCCTGGTATCGGTCGCAGCAGTCGATTTGTGCGAGGCCGCCTCGGCAATCCCGGGAGAGGGCCAAATGGGAATTCCTTATGCGATTGCCCATCTCCATCCTGCGGCCTATTTGATTTTTTTTCTCATTTTCGTCTTGTCCGCACTAAACCTTGTGTACCAGTTTAGGGTTGCCGGCCCCGGTTGGGTCAATTTCTGGAATCGGAAGAGCAGGAGTCGGTCGCGCGCAAATGGATCCGGCGGTTCCTCCGGTAATGATCCGAATCGCGATAGGGAAGCCGGGCGGAACGTCGTCGGGATACACCCGCCTCCCAACGACGCGAGCCACGGGGGGGGGGCAAACGTTCGGCGCATTTCGGCTGATACTGGAGTTTTTACCGGGCAGCCCACCCCTCTGCAGGGGACGGACCATCGGCTTCCCAGGTTTTCCGATGAGCAAACTGTCCAGCCAGGGGCGCCTCGGCTCGTCGATGTCGGGGATGAACACAAGGATTCTTCCGGACCCAAGTTTTCCGCCACAGCGGATCTGTTCCAGCCGGAGGAATCCCAGGATCCGGAATTGGAACAACTTGTTGTCTCCGGCACTGTTCAGCGGCCGGATGGTAAACGTGTCCCGGAAGTCATTGTGTTCCTTGCCGACGAGAAGGGCAAACGGGTCGGTCAATCGTGTGTCAGCCGACCGGTGACAGGGGAGTATAAGGTCACCGCGCCCGCTCCGGGTCGGTACGTGTTGAAGGGCCACAAGAGAGGGTTGGTCCTGGAGAGCAGTGAGCCCCCGGTCTTGCTCGTGGAGTCGGGCATTGTAGAGAGCTACACATTGCGGATGATTCCTGAGGGGTGCGTGATCCTGGGAAGCGTGGCGTCCGACAGTGAACAAGATTCGTTGTCCGATCTGCAAGTCAAGTGTATTTGTGAAACGAACGGATTGACGCGTTCCAGCCGCACAGATCATTCAGGGCAGTTCCGAATTGACGGTGTGGCCCACGATTCCACATGCCTGCTCGAGGTTCGGGATTCCTCCGGTGATGTTCTGGGCGCCACACCCGAATTTCAGACTTTCCTGGAGAAGGAAATCTATAAAGAAATCAAGCTCACAAAGGGGGAAGAACCGGATGAAGCGGTCCCAGCCCAAGAAGTGACACCGCTCGCCGGTTGGGATGAACATGATGACAGCGAGTCCGTCCCCGTGGATCAGCCCCCTGTAGGCCGTTGAAGCAAACCCCGATGGCAGACCCGTCGCAAAATAAACCTCTCAATTCCGGCAGTGTCGTCACCCCGGGGCAGGCCCCGGGGGAATGCTGTTGAATAAGAAGAATGACATCAGCGCAGGTCGTCACCCCGGCGAAAGCCGGGGTCCAGAAAATCTTGAAGAAGCCTGGATTCCGGCTTTCGCCGGAATGACGGTAATAACTTCCGGCGAGGTTTCAGGATTCATGAGTTGTAGCACTTATTTCGTGACGAGCCCTAAGGGCCTGCCACGAAATAACGTTGGCATTCTCCTGTAGGGGCGGACCTATGTGTCCGCCCTTTCCTGCGTGCGCACCCCTACATTGGGGCAGACACGCAGAGCCTGCCCCGGACCCCGATCCGGGGTCTGCCCCTACAATTGCGTCAGCAACCTGTTGCAAGGTTTGTTTTGTGACACACCCTAAGCTCAGCCCGGGCGTGAATAGGGTCTGACTTTCATTGCCGCCTTAAGACTTCCTCCGACGATTCTGTTGATCCGTTCCCCGGCAGTGGGAAATATCCTGTTCACCACTTTGGTCATGTTCCACTGAACCTCCAACAGATCCGCCTTGTTGAGAAACGGAACCAGCACTGCCTTTTCCGGGGCCCCTTTGAACGCGCCCAGCGGATGCGCCAGGAGTCGCGCTATGGCTTCAGGCGTAATGACCTGCGAGTTTTCCAGTTCCGTGATCGACCGGAACCTTTCCAGTCGAAACACCCATTGCGCGTCAGCCGGGTTTCCCAGACAATCGAGTCCCACAACCGCTATCACCATGTCAGTAGATCCGGGAATGACCGGCTCCCACTCTTCAGGGGCTTTGATCGGCCTGCCCGCCGCGCCGTCCGCCTCCACGATGACATGGTCCGCATATTCCAAACAGGACCTTATGACCGCTTCAGGCACACTGTCCAGCTTTCCCGACGGCAGCAAGGATCCGCCCAGGGTGACCTGTCCGAATCGAGACAGCTTGTCGTCAAGATCCTCGAGATTGGGGGCATCTTTCAGAAGCACAATACAGGGGGATTGATCCGGCGCCGGAGGAAAGATCTTCGTGGTCGTTGTAGTGACCACTCTCTTGCCCTTTGTGACCATTCTCTCAGCAAGAGCGTACATCAGGGAGGTCTTGCCGCCACCCCCCACAATGGCAATGGAAGCGACTTTTCGGTCGATTCCGAAACACTTCAGCAAACAACGAACCTGATCGGGGGAGGGCATTGTCGGTTGCGGCTACAGTCTGCGAGAATTGGGGCCGTGGTTATGGCAGTTGCTGGAGTTCCATCTCGTTGACAGGAGATTCCCGCACAGAGGCAAAATCCCCCCCAGCCCCCCTTTTGCAAAGTGGGGATTGGGAGGATTTCCCGTATCTCGGGATCGCCGGCAGGGTCAGATCCAGGGCGGGACCATGCCATATCGTATCTTGAACGAGGACGCGTTCCCGGAGATTATCATGGGTCCCCGGCAGTAATCAAATTTGTACATCTTGAGCATAAAGGTGCCGCGGTTTCCTATGACATAGGCCTTGGTCTGATCGCCCCAGGTCACCCACACAGTAAACTTCTCCAGCAATTCGATGGGTGGAGTTACCCTGATATCGTATACTTGGACGTATACGGGACCGATATATTGCTTGGGCCAATCTATGACGTATCTGGTTCCACGAGCCCAACACAGGGCCGAAAAAGCTGTTACCATCACAACCAAGATTACCGCGACACAGATCCACTTCTTCATTTCCGTTCCTCTCGCAAGAGCGTCACCACATCAATGGCACGGCAAATATATCATAAGTCCCGAATATTTGGAAGAGCTTTATGATGTTATGGTTGCAATTCAAGTGTCTCTGGTATTGACCAGGTGCAGTAGGAAGAGGCCCACCCCCACGCACAGGGCTGAGTCGGCCACGTTGAATGCCGGCCAATGGAGGGTACCCAGGTGGAAATCGAGGAAGTCTATCACTTCGCGGTAGCGTATCCTGTCCACGAAGTTGCCAAGGGCTCCCCCGAAAAAAAGAGCATACGCGGCCAATAACCAACGGTCTACCACGGTGGAACTGAGCATCATCCAGAGTATGACACCCATCGCGGTAACGGATATGGCGATGAAGAACCAGAATCGGGCCACGGAAGTCGAATCAGCCAACAGGCCGAAGGCCCCTCCGGGGTTTCTCACATGAACCAGATTCAGATACCCTGAAATTACTTCCACACCGCTGTTCAACGGAAGGTATGCGGTTACGAGATGCTTGGTGATCTGATCCGCAGTCAGGACCGCGAGCGCAATGCCGCCGAATATGAGCGTGTACCTGATTGTTTTCATCGTCATCTTTCCTGGAACTCCCGGGGGCTGTTATTGCTGCTCCGGATTCTGCTATAGCGCCACGCATTGAAGATGGGTTCCACGGCCGGCCCCCCCC